>Ga0209636_10000310_pt1 | contig 45049 bp, 50 predicted proteins | sample DeeMarSWOR152_54_FD_187464 | JGI IMG/M metagenome (GOLD analysis project Ga0209636, IMG submission 187464) | Marine sediment microbial communities from White Oak River estuary, North Carolina - WOR-1-52-54 (SPAdes) (version 2) | ecosystem: Environmental > Aquatic > Marine > Intertidal zone >...
GGTTCTTCCTCCTCAATGAACTTGCCACCCTTCCCCTTCTCACAGAATCCGAGTCCTTCATACTCCATTATCTCAGAGATGGTGAAGCAATCGTGCACCTCAGCGATATCAACGTCATCCTTGGTGAGCTTGGCGGTTCTCCAAGCCTCCTCTGAAGCCAGCCTGAGCGGAACCCACTCAGTCAAGCTTGCCAAGTTGTTGATAACATTGCCAATGGCGCATTGCCCTGACCCTATTGGGTACATCGGGGCGTCTGTGTACTTCTTAGCATCCTCGGCTGGGACCAATATTACTCCGGCTGATCCATCCGTCATCGGGCAACAATCAAAGAGATTGAGCGGCGGCGAAACCACGGGCGACTTGAGTACCGCTTCCACCGTCACCTCCTTTTGAAAGTGTGCTATAGGATTCATAGACGAGTAGTGATGATTTTTGACCGATACCAACGCCATCTGTTCCTCGGTTGTTCCAAACTCGTACATGTGCCTTTGTGCTGTGACGCCGAAGAATGGCGGGGCCGAGAAACAATTGACCCCATCCCACTCGCGATCTAACACACACGCCATAGTCGTCTGAGACTCAGCCATATCAGGAGGATACATCTTTTCCACTCCGATGGCAACGGCTATGTCGGACATGCCAGTGGCAACACAGTTCCAAGCGTATCTGATGGCTGCTTGACCAGAGACGCAGGCAAGTTCTGTCCTCGCAAGGACTTTCCTCGGAGTGACACCGATGTGTTCAGCGACCAATGGGGCCACATACGATAAGAACGCAAATCTTTCAGGCTGAGCTGCTCCGACAAATATGGAGTCAACGTCTTTTGGCGATAGGTTTTCAACATCCTCAAACATGGCTTTTCCTGCTTCTTGCACCAGGTCCCTCCAGCTAGCCGCTCTTTTGCCAGCCTTCGCAGCTCCTCCGCCAACAATCGCAACCTTCCTCATCGAAACACCTTCAAATTAGGTGCAGTCTTACACAGTTGTGATTTAATAATTTACTCCTACAACCAACTCAGACAATCCCCCCGCGCGCGTGGGCTATGCATCGAGGCTTGTCCAATCGAAAAGAAGGAGTCATCGTAAGCAAACAGCTTTCGCTTATTTTCCTTTGAACTTGGGCTTTCTTTTCTCGATGAAGGCAGCAACGCCCTCATCAAAATCTTCGGTTGATGCAAGAACGCCAAAAGCCTGTGCTTCCTGAACCAGTCCTTTTGCTAAATCGGTTTCTATGCTGCTGTTTATCAACTGCTTAGCCAACTGAAGACCCACAGGCGGCTTGGTTATGAGTTCCGCAGCGAATTTCTTAACCGCTGATTTCAATTCATCTGGCGGCACAACTTCATTCAACAAACCCAGCTGCTTTGCGGTCTTTGCGTCAATCATCTTGGCTGTGAAAATCAGTTCTTTGGCCTTTGCTCTGCCTACAAGTCGCGGAAGACGCTGAGTCCCTCCCCAGCCGGGGATCAGTCCAACGTTTAGCTCGGTCTGTCCCATTCTTGCGTTTTCTGAGGCTATTCTAAGATCACAGGACATGGCCATCTCTAGGCCGCCTCCTAGGGCATATCCGTTTATAGCAGCTATCACGGGCTTTCTGAGTTCTTCTATTTTTTTGGTGAGCTTCTGACCGAGCAGAGAGAGATTCATTCCATCCACCGCGCTGATTCCTCTGACTGCTTTGAGGTCGAGTCCGACGCAAAATCCTTTGTCTCCAGCTCCAGTGATAACTATGACTTTCACGGTTTCGTCTTCTTCTGCTTCATCCAGCCGCGAAGAGATTTCTTGCACAGCCTGCTTGTTTAAGGCGTTCAGTGCTTTCGGGCGGTTGATCGTGATGGTTGCTATCCCATCTTCTTTTTCATAGAGTGTGTTCTCAAATCCCATCGAAATCCCTCTTGCCTCATCTATTTCTTCTTGGTCCAGTCGTAGAACCCTTTTCCCGTTTTTCTACCCAGCAGATTAGCCCGCACCATCTGCCTCAACAATGGGCAGGGTCTGTATTTCGGATCGAGATCGTCTCGCAAGACTTCAGCTATCGAAAGAGTTGTGTCCAATCCTAGGTAGTCAAGCAGTTTTAGGGGACCCATAGGCCAGTTCAGTCCAAGTCTTATGGCTTTGTCTATGTCTTCTGGGTCTGCGATGTCCTCCCAGACGAGGTACATGGCTTCATTCAAGGCGGGTATGAGAATCCTATTCACTATGAAGCCAGCGCTGTCTTTCTTGACTACCACTGTCTCCTTTCCCATATTTTCTGAGACCTTAACTATTGTGTCAATGGTTGCGTCAGACGTCTTGGCACCTCGAATTATCTCCACTAGCTTCATCAGTTGTGGCGGATTGAAGAAGTGCATTCCGCAGAAATTTTCTGGTCTCTTTGTGGCTGATGCGAGTTCCGTGATACTTATGGAAGATGTGTTGGACGCCATTAGAGCGCCCTCCTTGGCGACTTCGCCAGCTTCTTTCAGAACACTTTTCTTGAGCTCAACTTTCTCTGGGACAGCCTCGATTATGAGGTCTGCATCCTTAACCGCCTCTTTCATGTCTAGAGTAGGGTGAATCTGGCTCAGAGTCTCCTTCATCTCTTTCTCTGAAACCACACCTTTCTCCATAAATTTTCGCAGGCTTCCCGTTAACATGTTCATCCCGTTGTCTAGGAACTCTTGCTTGATGTCTCTGAGAGCAACTTCGTACTTCGCCACCTGAGCCGCAACCTGAGCAATTCCGTGGCCCATCAATCCAGCACCCAAGACCGCTATTTTCTTTATCTCCATTACTGACACCCTTTATCTCATGAGAGAAGAGTGTAAGAACGCGTGTAGAATATAATATTTCCCCAGACTCCCGCTACATTTGCGTGGCCTTAGATTCTCATTTTCATTCTATCAGTAGCAAAATCAGGTCCGATGCGCACGCGTGCTCAATCGCGAGCCTCTAGCAGTCTCTCTTATGGATAAATAATTTTAAGAGAGAGGAATTTCATGTGGGTTATTCTACAAGTGTGGAGGGAAGGAAGCATGGTATGGCTGAATCTGGGCGAAATCTTGAGAGTCCACGCGAAGAATTATCCTGAGAAGATTGCAGTTAAGGACTGGCATGGGAAGACTAGGACCTACCCGGAGCTCGACTCGAGGACAAACAGACTTGCCAACGGTCTACTGAGTAGGGGTTTGCGTAAGGGTGACAGAGTCGCTGTTATGCTCTACAACTGTGTGGAGTTTGTGGAGGTCTGTTGTGCTTGTGCTAAGATTGGCGTGGTTGTTGTTACTGTTAGTTGGCGTTTCGTTGGTGAAGAGATCGAGTATGTGGTGAACAACTCTGACGCTAAGGTGATGATAATAGGTGGAGAGTTTGTTGATGTCATAAATCCGATTCGTCCAAGCCTTACAAGTATTGATGAAGAGAGTCTTTTTGTGGTTGGTCAGGCTGCTCCGGCAGGTTACGTCAGTTATGAGAGTCTTGTAGAAGGCTGTACAGATAGGAAGGTTGATAGGAAGGTTGATAGCAAGGACACGTGGTTTCAGATATACACTTCGGGAACCACGGGAATACCAAAAGGGGTCGTTCGCTCTCACGAGTCATACATGTCTTTTTTTCTGATTAATGCTGTTGAGTTCGGGTTTTCACAAGACGATAACGGCATGATAATTATGCCCCTGTATCACGTGAACTCCACCTTCTACGGTCTGCTATTCTTATACATAGGCGCATCCCTTTATGTCGGTCGGGACAAGGGCTTTGATCCGGTTGAACTTCTCCGCGTGATAGATCAGGAGAAGGTGACCTTCATCTCGCTGATACCAACTCACTACCATCTGATATTGAATGTTCCTGAGGATGTAAGGGAGAGGTTTGATCTCAGTTCTATGCGGAGCTTCCTATGCTCCTCAGCGCCTGTGCGAAGCAAAATAAAGAAAGGAATTTTGAAGTGCTTTCCAGATGTCAAGTTGTATGAGGCTTATGGTTCCACAGAGGCAGGTCTTGTCACAATTCTCAGGCCTGAGGATCAACTGAGGAAGCTGGGTTCGATGGGACGAGAGTGTATCGGAACTGATGTGATCAAACTTCTGGGTGAGAACGGAAATGAGGTGCCTGTGGGCGAGGTTGGGGAATTATATTCGAAGGGACCTATGATGTTCGATGAATATTACAAAATGCCCGAGAAGACCGAGAACTCGTTTAGAGACGACCTCTTCACCGCGAAGGACATGGTCAAGCGTGACAACGAAGGCTACTACTACATCGTCGACAGGAAAGACAACATGATCATAACGGGCGGAGAGCACGTCTATCCCTCCGAGGTTGAGGAAGTCATCTCTAGACACCCCAAAGTATTCGACGTTGCCGTCATCGGCGTACCGGATGATAAGTGGGGCGAGGCTGTCAAGGCGGTCGTGATTCTGAAAGAGGGAGAGAAAGCCACCGAAGAAGAGATTGCTGACTGGTGCCGTGGGAAAATGGCTGGGTACAAGAAGCCCAAATCTGTAGATTTCATCTCAGCATCCGAGATGCCTAGGACTACAACTGGAAAGATTCTGCACAGAAAACTGCGAGAAAAATACGCCCAGCCTTTGTAAAATGAATCCCGTTTGTTTCACATAGTAGACCCAAAAAGCTGCCGGTATATTTTAGAGTCGTCCTCAAAGAGTCATTGCCATGAATTAGCAGCGTGTGAGAAATCCTTTAATCATCTATCGGCTTTCTACTTCAGTGGGGCCCGTTGCCTAGCCAGGATTAAGGCGCCGAACTGTGAATTCAGTGCGCAAGCCTTCGGAGCCGGAGAACAGGGGTTCAAATCCCCTCGGGCCCGCCAGCACTCTTGCAAATTATGGGGGGAATGAGCAACGTTAAGAATGCCCCTTGAGTTCTTGTTCCTCTATTCCTCTGCGTTTTGTCTCTCTCCATTTTAGCGTGATGCCCACAAGTAGGAAAATAGAAGCAGAAATGAAGAGTATTCCGTACTCTAACAGTAACAGGTCTCCGCCAGCAAAGGCGAAGAAGAGGAATGGAAGCGAAAAAAGCAACTCAGCAAGAGCAACCATCATAAGCGCAACGTCACCAAAAACGCTGCTCGTCTTGCCAAAATGTTTGGAACCTAGAAGGGACCCTACGCTGACAACAGTAAACACAACACCAATTATTAACTGCCATCCAGCTCCGTAAAGCCAGTTGTCTAGATATGAAACGACTGTGAAGTAGTAGAAGAGTCCAGCAATCCCCGCATTGATAAATCCGCTACAGCCCATAAGAATCGAAGACAGCTTCATGATAATCACTCTTAACTACCTAGAGCTTAAAATCTCTTCCACAATTTTAATAGGAAATTGATAAACGCTTATAGGGTGAGGCAAATGGAATTAGAAACCATGAAAATAGAACCGCCGGAGGACTGTAATGTTGTATTGGGGATGGCACATTTCATCAAAACGGTTGAAGACCTCTACGAGGCATTGGTCAATTCTGTACCAGACATCAAGTTTGGAATAGGCTTCTGCGAAAGTTCAGGACCATGCCTAGTTAGATGTGAAGGCAACGACGAGGAACTGAAGAAACTAGCGTCGCAATACGCACTCAAGTTGGCATGCGGCCATTGCTTCATAATCCTCATGAAAAAAGCGTATCCGATCAACGTCTTGAACAAGATCAAACAGGTGCCTGAGGTCTGTAGCATACACGCAGCAACCGCCAATCCACTACAGGTAGTCATCGCAGAGACCAAACAAGGAAGAGGAATCTTAGGCGTCATCGACGGCATGAAAAGCAAAGGCATAGAAACAGAAAAAGACATTACGGCAAGAAAAAGTTTCCTAAGGGAAATCGGCTACAAGCTGTAACAGACATTGCGCGTGGAATAGCGTCAAGCCAACATTTAAATAGGGACGACATTAAACTCGTGGATTCTTCCTTTCAGGAAGTAGTAGGTCATTCCAGAAATGAAAAAACATAGGATCGAATTGTCAAGAGTGAATGTTCCAAAACCGCTCTTCATAGCCTTAGTCTTGATTTCAGTGATTTCAGCTGCAGTTGCCTTTGCGGCGATGATGCAGTGGCCTTTAAATATAACAATGAAAGTTGGAGGCACCGACTTTTCTGTTTATGAACTAGACGGCAGTTTGGCCAGAACTGGTGAAGTCCACGAGCACGATTTTGGCGTATTAGCAGAATATGACCCTGCCAGCTGGTTCATTGAAATAGAAAACCTGTCGCCGTATTCTATTTGGGTCAATTACACTGTCACAGGATTCCCCGCGAATTTCACAGTCAAGCTAATGTACGACTATGAGGGCTTTGATGCGCCAGCCGAGTGGACTGAAGGCACGCTGCTGGAACTGCAGTCTACCGGCGTCAATCAAAGCGTCATAGTCAAGATTACCGTGTCAAATCAAGGGGCAGACGCTGGATTCTACGCTTTTCAGATAGTCATCCAAGCAGCTTGACAGTCAGACTATGGCTTTGTTTCTCAGACAATTGCGACTGGTGCCACGTTTCTGAGATATGACAGTGTAGCCCATACATCTTTCCTTAGTAGTTTTTGCAGAAACAGTTCTTTGTCGCTGACACGGCGACTTGATTGAATCTTCACCCTCTTCTGCCATATTTTCTTAAAATTCACAATCATATCTGCTAGACCTCTGAGTGAAGCGAGCGCTTGCCCTGGCTTGAGAAGAAACAGAAATGTCAATGCACATAGGGACATCACGACATAGTACACACAAATTCTCCACCAAAGGTTTCCCAGCTCGTAATTCTTCAACAAAGTATAACCTCTGTTCTTAACCCCATGGAACAATTTCTTTGGCTTCACCCCCTTCACGATTTGTCCCGAGTGACTCACTCTAGCTGATGGGACGAAGAGCACCTTATATCCTACAAGCCTAGCTCTCCAACAGAAATCTGTGTCATCATCGTAGATGAAATAGTCATCGTCAAAGCCGCCTGCCTTATTGAAGGCGTCGCGACTAACGATGCAGGCGGCAAGAGAAGCAGCGAAAACTTCCAAAACTTCGTTAAAATTCTCCTCTTTCATGTCCAGTGTTGTGCACCATGTACCCAGCGAGTCTATGGCCAGTCCCGTGTGGTCAAGCCGATTTTCTCGGCCCATTTTCAGTATCTTCGCTTGAGCAATCCCTGTTTCTTTGTCGTTGTGTATGATCTTGATCAATTCTTTTAGCCAACTCGGCTCGACAGTGGTATCATTGTCTAGGAAGGCGAGGTATTCGCTTGACGGGTCGGCTTTGGCCGCGCCCACGTTGTGTGATGCTGATGGACCTATGTCTTCTGCGAGATGCATCAATTTGATGCCTTTAAAATGCTCAGCAATCCATTCCTCAATTCGGGGAGTTTGGCAGTCCACAACTATTGTCTCAAAGTCTGGATAATCCGTTTTAACAAGCGATTCTAAACATTTTCCAAGCCATTCTTTATCTCGTGCATTAATCACAACTACACTGACCTTAGGATAAGCTTCGGTCATTCTTGTTGGAACCTCGGGACATTAACAGGGTCAAGAAAGTTTGTCTATAGCCTTTATCCAAGTTCTCATTTTCTGGGTTTGCAATCGCATGAACTTAACATACATGGGCTCCTTGATTTGTTCACTCAGACTCGCGCTGAGATGGTCACTGAGTTCAAGATAGCAATCAGCAAAGCTTTTAGAAGAAAGTTCGGCTTCATCCACGAGCCGCCAAAGGCTCTCATTTATCATGATCCCTCCCATCTCCTTGCGTAGATCCTTGAACGCGTCTCTGCGCCTCTTTACGTGACTGCCTAACGGGACTCCCATACATATCCGTTCTCCAAGATGATCCGCTATTCTCTTCAGGAATATCCCCGACCAAATGTCATCAAATCGGTCTATGCCATGGACGTTCATGAAAAGTTGATAGAAGGCAGGTATCACGTGCGTCTCAAAAGACGTATTCATACTGCAAACTGCAAAGTATGTTCCCTCTCCAACGACTACCTTTTCCCTTTTATAACCACTGCTTTTGATATCACATCTTCCATCGAGCCCGCCGTGATAAAGTAAGGTCAGCGCATCTAGATCGGGGTTGCGAAGCCAGAGCCCCATATTCAAAACGCATTCGCCCCCCCGCTCCGACCATGAGTAGTCCGCGCGTCTTGCTTCAGAACTGTAGGGGTGTCCTCTTGGGTAAATCGTGGAATTGATGTTCAACACGAGATTTTCCATCGTGTTATACCATTTTCCTTTGGCCTGAACAGTTGCGCCCTCTTTACAGGTGAGGTTTTCAACATGCTTTTTTACGAGGCCCTTGGTTATATGCACGTCATCGTCCAACTCCAAAACGATGCCGACGTTCTCTTCACAAGCGACGAGAAAACCGAAACTCGTCTCCGCATGACACCTCTCGGGAATGACACCTTCATATCTCCTGTAAGCAGAACCGAATCTGCTCTTAAACCATTCCCTCCGCTCTCTCGGACCAAAATATTCATGAGGGATATCTTCGAGATGCTCATTGTTTTTCATACGTAGTTTTGCGTTTCCTTCATCTATGATAAGCACCTTGAGGTTTTCTTGCTGTGTCGAGTTAAGCGGCTTTAGGTTCTGGAGCTCGTTTATGGAGGCGGTTACGACATGTGATAACATTCGGTCATCGTGTCCCCTCTCTATGAGTGTCTATCTTAAAAGTCTTAACACAGGAATAAATCGCTTAATATAAATGAGTTCGACACGACAATGGACGGTAGGAGATGGACATGAATTTCTTACCAGGTAAGGTGCCAGCTGAAATCCTACAGAGAGTCGTCTTCAAACATTTGGGAGCAAAAAGAAGCGATGTTGTTCTCGGTCCAGCAGTTGGAGAGGATGCAGCCATAGTGAAGGCTGGGGAGCAGATACTTGTCACAGCGACGGACCCGGTAACTGGCGCCGAAGAATGGTTAGGATGGTTGGCGGTCAATGTTAGTGCGAATGATGTTGCCACCTGTGGAGTGAAGCCTCTCTGGTTCAGCTCTAGCATACTGTTACCTGAGGGCTCGGATGAGGAACTCGTTGAGAGGATCTGCAGTCAGATCGATAGAGCCGCACATCAACTTGAGATGGCGATTATTGGAGGACACTGTGAGGCTACGCCGGGGCTAGACCATCCAGTGGTGATTGGTTGCGCCTTAGGGGTCGCCGAGAAAGGGAGATACGTCACTTCCAGCGGGGCAAGAGCTGGAAACGACATAATCATGACCAAGGGAGCGGGAATAGAAGGAACCGCCATCTTAGCCTCTGACAGAAGAGAAGAGCTTCTCAAAGTCTTCGATGAACATTTCATCAGAAAAGCGGAAGACTACTTCACTAAAATTAGCATAGTTGAGGAGGCGCTCATAGCATTCAGTACTGGAGGAGTTTCAGCAATGCATGACCCAACAGAGGGCGGGGTGGCTGGAGGATTACATGAAATGGCTGATGCAGCAGAGGTCGGCGTTCGTATTTACGAAGAAGAAATCCGGATCTCTGAAGAGACTAAGAAAATCTGTACCCATTTTGAGATAGATCCCCTACAGCTCATCAGCTCCGGAACTCTTCTAATCGTCGCGAAGAAAGAAAAAACAGCTGAAATCGTAACTAAACTCCTGCAAAACAACATCAGTGCCCAAGTAATCGGCGAAATAACTGAACCGAGACTGGGAAGAACTTCGGTCGCAAGAAATGGGGAAGAAGAGGAGCTGGTTAGGCCAGTTAGCGATCATCTTTGGATTGCACTTGAAAGGTAAGTTTCTTCTCTGCTATAGCCGAAATATTCTACGCGTATTCTGCTCTAAGACTAGGCGAAGTTGTTCCCGCGTCAATCCAGCAACTTGAACCTTCCTAATTTCAAAAGCAGGGTGACCAAAGGGCATATCAGATCCGTAGATTACCCGCTCTTCATCAACTTCAACAACCGCTTCCTTGATTTTGCTGTGCATGGGCATCGCAGAGGTTTCTAATATAACATTTTCGTGTTTCTTCGCAATCTCAATAGCCGCGTTAATGTAGACTATATGGCCATGACCCATATGTCCCAAAATTATGGTTACGTCTGGGTATACATCCGCAAGATTTGCGAAATGCCAAGGCAAGGACCATGGGGGATGGCCGCAATGAAATAGAACTGGAACTTCATGTTTACGAGCTTGATCCATTATAGGATAAACTATGTCTTGATCTGGAAGATATGCGTCAATGAGGGGATGCATCTTTATCCCCTTAAAGCCCCATTGGATGATGGCCTCGTCTATCTGCGCGGTTGCCCTCTCCCCTTCATGAGGATTAATCCAGATCATTCCAAGAAGTTCTCTAGGATATTTCTTGACCGCTTCTAGAGTCAAAGAGTTTGGAAGAGAAGAGACTAAACACTTGTTCACTTCACATTCTTTCATGATATGTATCATTTCATCTGAGTTCAAGCTGACATTGAACAAGGGAAAGTCGCCGAGGTGAGTATGTGAATCGATGATCATGGGTATTCCCCGACATAATCAGAGTATGTACTCAGTTCTCAATGCTTTGCGCAAAGAAAACAATAGTGGAATAGTAACAACAATGCTTATTGCGCTTAGTGGAAAGAAAGTCACTAAATCTAAATACGCTGCTGGGCCACGTATAGCGTAATCATACAGGAAATAGCCAAAGTTTTTTTCAACTGCGCTGAGAATCATGGCGATAAGTTCTGAAGCCCTGGGATTCGTCGAAATCACTCGCCTTAGTTTGCCGAGTAAAAAGCCCATAAATCCTCGGATGATTATCGTTGCTGGTGCCCATGAGATATATGCACTCCCCCACAATGGATTCCATACGTCAAAGAGCGTTGCTCCTACGCCACAAGCGAACGCTCCTACATAAGGTCCGCAGAGAAAAGCAACCATAAACGATGCAACATCACCTATGTGCCAAACGCCAAGTGGTTGGGGCATCGGAATGGATATGGCAGTCATAGCATATACAAGAGCAGTCATAATGGCCATAGAGGCTATGGCCCTCGCGCTGAGTTTTTCCTCCACGAATTCACACCTCACAACCAATGGAAGGGAGAATATACCTGCACATGCATGTTATCTTTTTCGGTTGATTTTTCTGGTTCTCTTCGCCAGTTCTTTGTCACTTTCATAAAGAAATACCTTGGCCTACGCTTAGTTTGTTGGTGTAGGGTTGAGCCTTTCGGAAGAAAGCGTTTACTTCTTCTGCTCGTTTTCTGGCTGAATCTAGCCTTCAACTATTCACGTTTTCCATGCTTACGCGCGCGCATGCCTTACTGTTAGTACTTTACAGGGGGAAAAGGTCGTTCTCTTTTTATCCTTTTCCTTCTTTCCTCCCACCATTCCTTTTCTCTTTCTTTCACTCTATCCATGTCATCTGTAGAGGCTTTGATCAAAAACTTAAAAAGATCTTCGAAGATGTGCATACGTGATACGACTCTGCACGTATTGTAGGCTAACCAGCCTTCCAAGTAGTCATCTGCGATGTAAGTCACCTTATTCTCTCCTGTTCTTTCAGTCCTTGGGAACCGAGCTGCTGTAGAAGCCATCTGCTTCTCAGAATGCAAAATGTCGATTCTAACCGGAGGGGATACTCTTTGAGGATGAAATGTCTCCACGTTACGTATTGCGTTGCATGAAGCTTCATAGATAAGCTTGTGTGCTTCTTCTAATGGAATGCTTTGTGCTTTATCTCTTGTTAATGCTTTCTTGACTGAGACAGTCACTATCCCAGGCAGCAAGGCATTTGCTTCTCTCACGACTGCGTCATCTCCAACCACCAGCACCACAAGGACGTTAAAATGTCCGAAGAGCCATGCGAGCTGGGGGGCTTCTCCTGCATCTTTTCCGTTTACGCGCAGCGCAGTTTCACCTGTATTTGTGTGACTCATGAAACCATCAACAGTGCCTTCAGCAGCATGTTGTCCAAGTAGCAATACTGCATCATACTTTGCTACTTCTCGAGACTTAACCATCTCATAAAATCGTGTCATCCATCCACCTCCAAGCAGATTGCAGCCAGATTCGAGTTCTTCTTGTAGTAGATTGTCACCCATACCGTGTCCGTCAAAAATGTCGATCGTTGCTTGAGCATCAGCTTTTCTGATCCCGCGAATCGCTGCATTAACATCTTGAGTTGCATAACTCCTGGCAGTTTTATACATCGCTGCATCCGCAAACATTTCATGGTCATCTATACCCGACGGCCCTTCCATATCACTCCACATCAAAACTTTCATGTGCTATTACCTTCTTGATTACTCAATTGTATGCGCGCGGAGTTTCTATTCCTCTGCTAATCTCGTTCCACATTTCTTGCAGAAGAGGGCATCGCTTCTGTTCTCTGTCCCGCAGTATTGACAATACTTCTTTTCTGCAGGAGGGGTGCGTGCTTGTGGAGGTGCTGCTGCAGGGGGTGAAGTGGTAGGTGCTTTAGGCAGAGATGCGACTTTTACCGGCTTTTTTGCGAAGGATACGCCGTTCTCAGCTTCCAAGTTCGCGATGTATTGGACTTCCCCGTCGACGCGGCATCCGGACTCGATGTATATTCTTTCGCCGTAGAGGTTTCTGGCACGAGCGTTTCCTTCCATGACAATCTTTCCACCATACACATCCTCAACACTTGCCCTTCTGCCTATCAAAATCTCGTCAGCACGTATCGGCCCTACCACCCTGCCGTGTCTGCCAATCCCAACATAGGATGCCTTGACACCAGCATCCGTGATTATTGAACCGCCAACTGAAACCTCATTTTTGGCAGTGATTTCATGGGCTTCAACCTTGCCTCCTACATCTATGCTCTCAGCGACCAACTCTCCTTCCACCTCAGCTTTTCCACCTACATCAAGTTCTCCAGAAATCCGCAGGGATTCTCCAGCCAGTATCCTTCCACCAACGTCGAGGCTCTCTCCCTCAGCTGAACCAGAGATCTCTACAACGCCACCAACGTCGATTTGTCCGAATTTCAAGTCTCCATCAACCTTGCAGGAACCGCCTACGTCGATGTCGCCGCCTACGTTTTTTCCAGCCAGCTTGACTGTGCCTCCTACGTCTATAGAATCGAATTCCAAGGAATCTTTCGACTCGAAGGAGCCTCCAACATTAATCTCTCCAACATGACCCCCATGTAATGTCACTGTGCCTCCAACATCGATTCGCTCTATTTCAACTTTAGATTCTATGGTTACAGACCCGCCTACGTCAATGTCTTCCGCTTTTACTTCGCCAACTCCTCTGAAACGTCCCCCTACATCAATAGTCTTGACCTTTGTACTACCCTCCACTTCCAGACTACCGCCAACATCTACGTTTTCGGCTTCCAGATCCCTGCCCACCCTCAAACTCTTATCTACATCAACATCTTTAGCCTTCAGCATCCCCCCCACATCAAGACGCCCACGGCGAATCTCCACGTCGCCATCAACCTCGAGATCACCTTGAACAACAACAGTTCCAAGTTCTCCGTCAAATCTCTGTGTTGAGACGCTACATTCAAATGCGCAGTCTCCGCGGCATTCGATTGTGCCTGAAACGTTTACCTTCGGAGGGACGCCTTCTCCTTTTATAGTGGCACCGCTACCGACTGTAAGATCACCATCGATGAAACCTAAAGTGACTGTGGACCTAATTGGGACCTTTCTATCTTCAGGCATGCGTGTCACCGGACAAAGTATGGTTTTTTGTGGTTTTCATATCAAGTGGCTTTGTAGTCTGGAGACATGCATGATTGCCTTTGATTTTTGCAGTTCGAATTCTCTGCGGTAGCCCTCAAGCACTTTTCTTGTTTGGTGTCCTCGAAAGACGTTTGCTGGCTTGGATTGATCTGTCTTGCGATGGATATCTCTGATTATGCCGAGTGGTTTTCGTGTTCTTAGGCTGGGATCTACTTCGCCATGCTTTTTCAAATCTTCGTCACAACTTATCCATTCTTTCATTCCTATCACCTCATTGGATGTCTGGAAAGATGTTGTGCTAGTGAAGCCTATAAAAGGCGACGCACGTGTAGAGGTCATACCTTGTGGTCACAATTTGTGACCATTACGATTCCTCGGACAATGCAGCAAACATTTTCCTCATTTTCCTGAACACTTCAAGGTACTCTATGCCACGCTTGGTTATTCTGTATCTGGATGAAACGTCTACAATTTCTTCCCTGACAAATCCTCGGGAAGCGAGAAACTTCAGGGACTTCTTGGCTCTGTCAATGGGTAGGTTAGCCCCGTAAGACGCTCTTGTGACGCCGCATGAACCTCTCTTCATAACGGTTTTCAGAAGATCAGCATAGATATCATACTTGGTTCTCCTGTTCATCTTCTCCACCCCAAACAGGATCTCTAACGGACAGCGGCCGTCAAACCCTTGGCTCCAATCCACTGAATCGCCACGAACCCTATGAAAAGCCGGAGTCCCACAGTCAAAATCCTTATCAGGAACGTCGCCGCAGCACTGAGGGCGCCAACTCCAGGTATTCCGCTCAGAAAGGCTGCGTAGAGGCTAATCATGGCAACCTCCGTGAGCCCCATCTCAGCGGGGATTCCTAAGGGAATTGACTGAATAGCGCAGCTGAGAGAATGCACAACCATCACTATGCCGAAATGAATCGGGTGCCCTAGAGAAAGGAAGACCAGTGACGATAATAGTAGACTGAAGAGCCACGACAGCAAGGCAAAAACTGTCGGCCCAGTCAAGCTTGACGGGTGTTCACGGAAGACCTTGATTGCGTAGTGAAAAGCGTCGAGGGCTTTTTGCGCTCTGGATTTCAATCCAGTTAGTTGCCAACGACCTTTCGAGAGGAAAACGACTACCTTAAAGAGTGAATTCATTATTCTCCGCGTTATCTCCTCTTTTAGGGCCAGGGCAAATAGGAAAAGAAGGATGATAACTGTGCCAAGCGTCACCAATATTATCCAGTTCGAAATACTCATGCCCAACACGGGCTGCACAGGAATTTCATACCCTAAGATCAGGAAAAGACAGCTGATGACGAGACTGCTTAGCACCACTACTGAAACAAGTATCCTGTGGCTTACCAGTGAGGCCGCGATTTTTCCTGTGTTTTGCTCTGTTTCACCTGTTTCTCGCGACATCAGATAAGCCCTTGATATGTCTCCGGTAATTGATTCGGCCGGAATTAGGATGTCGACAAAGGTTGCGGCCCATACAAAGAGGAAGGTCTTTCTGAAGGGGGCTTTTATGGAGAGACGATCTAGGAAATAATGCCAAGTCAGAGAGAAGAAGAGCGTGTCTAATAGCAGGGCCATTACGGCTAGAGAGTAATAGAGAGGATTTGCCTTCTGGACAAACGTTATCATTTCGTATATGTCGACAAAGAAGTACACGTATAAAATAATAACCAAGAGTCCGGCTAGCATGAAGGGAAGGAATCTCTTGATCAGCTTTCGTCTTTCCGGAATCATCCGTGGCTACACCTGAGACACGATGGAAGCAAATCATGACTGCCATGTATTATAACTTTGCCCAGCGTCATCTAGAAAGGGAAAAAGCCCCTCTTCAAAATTCTGGTTTTGCTTTTCCTAGTTTTCTATCCAAACATGCCCTAACGAAGCCGTAGTATTCTGGATCTGGCTTTCCTGGGCGGCTTTTGAATTCCCCATGGAACTGTGAGGCTAGGAAGAAGAATCTGTCTGGTAACTCCAGAATCTCCATTCTTCGACCGTTTGGACTCTTTCCTGAGAAGACCAATCCATGCTTTTCGAGAACCTCCCAATAGTCTGGGTTGACTTCCAGCCTGTGGCGGTGCCGCTGATAGATCTCTTCGGCTTTGTACAGTTTGTGTGCTAATGTTCCGCTTGTGATCATAACTTTGTGTGCACCAAGCCGCATCGTCGCCCCCTTATATCCAATATCTTTCTGTTCGGGCATCAGGTTGATAACTGGGTTCGATGTATCTGGATCGACTTCTGTGCTACTGGCCTCTTTCAGCTCACAAGCGTTTCGGGCGAACTCCACAACGGCCAGTTGAAAGCCTAAACAGATTCCTAGAAAGGGCATGTTGTTTTCGCGGGCAAACTGGATCGCCTGCATCTTCCCTTCTGTTCCTCTGGGTCCGAAACCATATGGGACAAATACTCCGTCGTAGTTTTTTAGGACTTCTGACTTAGTTGGGTCTTTCTCGAACTTCTCTGCCTCGATGTAGTCTATTGAGACTTGTGCTTCGCAGGCTGCTCCGGCATGTCGCAGGGCTTCGTTCATGCTTATGTAGCTGTCCACTAAGCCCACGTACTTGCCCACCAATCCTATTTTGACGTGAAAGCGTGGGTTCTCGAACAAGTCTATGAATTTTCTCCAATACTTCCATTCAGGCTTTCTCTCTTCCAGTCCCAATCTTGTGCGGAGGTATTCACCCATTCCCTGCTCATCCAGAATTAGGGGGACTTGATATATCGAGGGAACCGTATATGAGCAGAAGACAGCCTCGCTGGGGATGGTGCCGAACAAGGCAATCTTGCGCAGGGCCTCCGCGTCAATCAGCTTCTCACATCGCGCTACTATCGTGTCTGGTTGGATGCCTATGCGCCGCAACTCATTCACACTGTGTTGGAGGGGCTTCGTCTTCATCTCTCCTGTGACCTCCAAGATTGGGACGAGAGCCACATGAACGTATACGGTGTTCTCGAACCCCTCTTCTAAGCGCATCTGGCGGAACGCTTCAAGGAAGGGCTGTTCCTCTATGTCGCCGACTGTGCCTCCGCACTCGGTGAGGACGACATCGACATTTGACTTATCTGCAACCAGGCGAATTCTACGTTTGATCTCGTCCGTGACGTGGGGGACTATCTGGACGCATCTTCCGAGGAAGTCTCCTCTGCGCTCTTTGGTGATGACGGTCTGATATATCTGTCCGGTTGTGATGTTGTTCTCTTTCGGCAGGTTTATGTCCAGAAATCTTTCGTATCCGCCAAGGTCTAGGTCGGTTTCTCCCCCGTCTTCGGTAACGAAGACCTCCCCGTGGATGTAGGGGTTCATTGTGCCAGCGTCCACGTTCACGTAGGGGTCGATCTTAATGGTCGTCACTTTGAACCCCCGAACTTGAAGCATCTTCCCGATAGATGAGTTTAGGACGCCTTTTCCTACAGATGACAACACGCCGCCAGTCACGAAGACGTACTTAACCATCCAAATCCCTTCGCGGTAACAGACCCATACACTACGCTTCTAGCTAAAATTCTTTTCAGTGACTTCTGCATGGAAAAATAGAAACGCCATCTTCATGAAATTCGTAGGTCTTAGTCCTTCATGAGCGAGTCAATTATCTTCTCAGCAATCAAAGTTGCCGCTGCCTTTTGCGCCTCCTCGGTTTGGGCTCCTATATGAGGAGTGCAGACAACGTTTGGCATTCGTATTAGTGTTGAATCCTTGGGTGGTTCCTCTTCATAGACATCCAAGGCAGCTCCTCCCAGCTTCCCCGATTTCAACGCTTCCAGAAGGGCCTTCTCATTCACTATAGCACTCCTTGACGTGTTTATTAGGTACGCTCCCTTCTTCATGAGCCGAATCTGTTCTTTGCCGATCATGTGATGGGTTTGCTGGGTTAATGGCACGTGTATAGTGACTACGTCGCTTCTAGGCAGCATCTCATTGAGCGGGATAAACTCGCCATCGAGTTCGCTCAGTACTTCTGGCGCAGGAGGCGTTCGCTTTGTGATGAGTATCTTCATCCCGAAAGCCCTGGCAAGTCTCGCAACTTCTAAGCCTACATTCCCGAGGCCGATTGTGCCAAGAGCTTTGCCTCTCAGCTGCCAGCCACTCAGCTTCTTCTTTATCCACTTCCCTTCCTTCATTGTGCTGTCCGCCAGTGGGATGTTTCTCGCCAGCGAGAGAATCAGGCCCATAGTCAGTTCCGCCACGGCTTCGGCGGGCGCTTCTGGTGTGTTTAATACTGTGATGCCTCTTTTCTTCGCGGTCTCTCTGTCGATGTTGTCCAGGCCAACGCCTGCGCGACCTATATTCTTCAGCCGCTTTCCTGCTTCGATGATCTCCTTTGTGACTTTGGTTCTGCTTCGGACGATGAGAGCGTCATATTCTGAAACACCTCTCCTTAACTGGTCGTGTGAAATTGTGGGGTTGACATCAACCTCGAACCCTGCTTCTTTCAGCTTCTCTATCCCTTCTCCGTGAATTGGGTCACAGATTAGAATTTTTGATCTAGACACCAATTGTCTTTCTCTCCATGATTGGTTAGAGTTGTTTTAGCTTACGAATAAGTCCACCGCTTCCGCTTGTATGTCTTTGGCAGAAGTTACCTTTATCTTTCCAAAGATAGTGGATAAGTATGGAGAAGGTTCTGATCTATCTGCGGGGATTCTTAGAGCCTTTCTCTATATCTTATGGCAGTAGTAGGAAATGAACTGTTTCTTTTCATAGTTATCTTTAACACAATTAACATACTTGGAATACTTAACATCCTTCAGAAATACCATGCTTTCTTCTCTAGACTATGACTGCTAATGGTGTTGCTATGTCCAGACTCTAATTATTAAAGAATGTTATTTGTCAGTTCTGTCCTAGACTTTCTTATTGTTGAGCAAATCTGTATAATCGGCCTAAAAAGAAGATGTATGCTTAATAATGCTAAGAATGGCACGAATAGATTTTCATGAATGTTTAAAGAGAGACTCTTGCTTAGCAGTCCAAATGTTAAGCGTTCGGTAATTCGATATTGCGTAATACCCAATCCTGTGAGAAGGTAAACTATCGTCACAGCATATAACGTCCAATCTATTATCTTTTTGACCGAATTCTGATTCATTTCTTGTCACTTTTCGACTCTATTTTTGATAGGAAGCTCTCACGGCAAATCTGCATCATTAGAAAAGCCCCGGCTTTCCCAATATCCTCGGTAATCTACACTGACAGATAGTTCGATTTCGGTTATCCATTTTATCCACTTGTATCCATACTTGCTCTCCGCTACAAGCTGGAAAGGAAAGCCTCTTTCAGGTGGAAGAACTACACCATTCATTTTGTAAGCCATTAATATGTTATTGTTGATTATGTAGTCTAGTGGCAACGATGTGGAATATCCATCATAGGCATAAAATATTACTACCTTTGCTCCCAAGTCAACTCCGGCCGCTTCTATCAAATCTTTAACTAAGACACCTTCCCAGAGTATGGTAACATCCCAACCCTCTACACAATGCAGGGTGACAACCTTCTTGAAAAGCTGATGATTACTAATAACATCACCATATGTGTATTCTATTTCGTTATTCACAAGACCAGTCACAACAAGCCTGTGGCTTTCGTTGTCTATGAACTGAGGCCCTTTTATCGAGTTTTCTCTGAAATCATCTACTGATGAGAGCTTTTGTCCTTCGTATTCTCTAATTTCTATGGGTCTCAGTGTACTTGTTCCATTTGTCGTTTCATTCCTCCAAATTGTGCTACCAACAAAAACAACTGCTACAATTAACCACAGTACCAAGACTGCGAAGAAAAGAGACTTCCTATCATACATCGCTGAAATTCCCATCTAAAAAATATGACGTATGTCATGTTTATATCTGTTTTGGAATTGGATGTTCACATTGACACTTGATTTTAACAAACTGTAACTTCTTCATTCTTATAATCTAGCATAGTTAGAAAAAGAAGGGTATTTCATAAGAGTCCTTACGTAGAACAAAATTCCTTAGACCAATCTATTCTCGACTTATCATCGTTCAAATGGCAGAACTAAAACTTCATGCAGATGATACATGAAAACCTTCTCCTCGCTTCCCCCTTTTCTTACTGATGTATTATTTTGCGTGTTGGAGAGCATTGAAGCTTTATTGTGCATATTTCCCTTTGAAATGGTGTTTCAGTTGCTCTAAAGAGGATATCTTGAGGATAACCCTATGTTTTCTTTTCTCTCTGTCGTGAAATTTTTATCCACATAAGTGCTATTATAAGACAATAATCTTAATCCAGAAATTTGCTGCAACAAATCATAGACAAAATATACTTGGAGAAGGAGCGATTCCAACCAATGATGGTAGGCGTAGTCGGGAAGCCGAACACTGGCAAGTCCACCTTCTTCTCTGCCGCAACACTGGTTCCAGTCGAGGTTGCAAGCTACCCATTCACCACTATAAAGCCTAACCGTGGCGTAGGTTACATTCGGACCCCATGTGTCTGTAGGGAGTTTAACGTGGAGGACAATCCTGTCAACTCAGTCTGCCTAGACGGCATACGACTAATCCCCGTAGAACTCATCGACTGTGCAGGACTCGTGCCAGGCGCCTGGCAGGGAAGAGGGCTCGGAAACCAGTTCCTAGACGAGATCAGGAAGGCAGACGCTCTCATACACATAGTAGACGCCGCTGGAGCAACAGACTCTGAAGGGAGAATGTGCAAGCCCGGAACCCACGATCCCATTGAAGATGTCAAGTTCTTGGAGAAGGAGATAACCATGTGGTTCTCTCAGATATTGAAGAGAGACTGGCCAAAACTCGCCAGAACAGCTGAGGCTGGCAAGGACGATCTGGTTAGTCTGCTTGAGAACCGACTTAGCGGCTTGGCGATAAAGAGGAAGCATATACTCAAAGCTGTGAGAGAGACAGAGTTGAACGCGGATAAACCAACTACATGGACCGACGATGAAATCATCAGATTCTTGGACGAGTTGAGGTCAGCTTCCAAGCCGACACTGATTGCTGCAAACAAAATAGACCTCCCCACGGCAGAGCAAAACGTCGAGAGACTGAAAGAGCTGAACCACACTGTGATTCCGTGCTGTGCAGAAGCGGAACTCGCGCTGAGAAGGGCGGCTGAGAAGAAGCTGATCGACTACAAGCCTGGAGACTGCAACTTCTCAATCCTGGCGCCTGAGAAGCTTAAAGAAGCCCAAGAAAAGGCGTTGCAGACGGTTAAGGAGAAGATACTGCAAAAGTATGGGTCGACGGGCGTCCAGGAATCAATCAACATGGCATTCTTCCAGCTGCTGAACATGATAGTCGTCTATCCGGTTGAGGATCTGGAACACCTTGCTGATCATAAGGGCAAGGTGCTCCCCGACGCATATATCGTGCCCTACGGAACAACGGCACGTCAGCTGGCATACATAATCCACACAGAACTGGGAGAGAGTTTCATACATGCTGTCGAAGCCCGTGAAAAGAAGAGGATCGGAGAAAATTATGCGTTGAAGGACAGAGATGTGATCTCCATAGTAAGCGCAAAAAAGAGAGGTTGAGATAGTCTTTTGCTCCTGTTTTCACTTCTCGTCTAGCATATTCTGAAGTTTCCCTTCTGATTGCCAGATATACGAACGCGGTTTTATGTCCACGACTGGTGTCCCATCCACCATGTCAACGCCCCTAACCTTCAGCACTCTTCCTCTCCTCTCCAGAAGCTCCACAACTGTGAAGCCTATAGGATTTGGCCTGTCGGGATGCCTTGTTGCGAAGACACCCCGGATGTCTTCATGGTGTAAGGGCTTCACACGGAGTGAACGACCCTTAGACTTGTGGAACAACCATAGAATTATGAGATGGGAGACATCATCAATGCCTTCTAGTCCAGGCTCATATTCTTTGAAAACTTCGATCTCACCAACTATGGATCCAGATTCACGTGGGACATTCCTCACATGCTTGAAAGGCGAATGGACAATCCCAATTGGCCTAAGTCTCATGCTCATCCGCTGACACCTCTTCATACGGTCCCTCTTCGTCGGTCATTACGTATCTGTCAGCATCTATTGACCGAAACGCCTCTTCCTCATCTGATAAGTTCTTATGGCCCTCAGCAGATCGATTTTACGAAATGCTGGCCAGTATACATCCAGAAAGCACAGCTCACTGTAGGCAGACTGCCACAACAAAAACCCGCTCAGCCTCTCCTCACCAGAAGTCCGAACAATAAGGTCAGGATCCTGTTGAGGCATATGTGAAGTATAAAGATGCCTCTCAAAAACATCCTCATCAATCTCATCACTAGCTAGACTTCCACTCCTGACCATTTGAGCAATCTTCCTTGCCGCATCAACAATCTCGGCCCTCCCACCGTAAGCCAGAGCCAGATTCAAAAAGTGCTTGTCATAATTCTTCGTCGCCTCCTCGACCTGCTCAATCATTTCCTGTAGGCTCTCAGGCAGAAGATCAGACCTCCCAATGACCTTAACTCTTACCTTGTTCTTATGAATACGCTCAGCCTTCAAAAGCTCACCTAACTTCTCCTCAGTGATCCGCATGATCTCATCCACCTCCTGAGAAGAACGCAGAAAATTCTCGGTGGAGAACGCATAAAGCGTAATTGATTTTACCCCAAGATCCATGCACCAGTCAAGTAGATCTTCAGTCTTCTCAGCGCCATAGTGATGACCAACCCAAGGGTTCAACGAAAGCCCTGAAGCCCACCTGCGATTTCCGTCTAAGATAATAGCGATGTGCTCAGGCTTCCTCCCATTCTTAACTTGTTGCCATAGCCATTTCTCGTACAGCTTATAAACGCCAAGTATGGACAACAAAGTCTCAAGCATCAGTTGACCTCCTTAGCCTCGCATCCTCAAGTGCGTGTGCACACGGACAGCCGCGTTCCCCTGGTAAGTCCTTGATCACCTCTCTTAAGATTTGCCGAATAACGGGCATCCTCTCCTCGGCCACCCCGGCCACCTCACTAGCTGTCAATCGTTCCTGCATACCTGCGGCCATGTTCGAAACGAAACACAATGTTGCATAACATATTTCAAGCTCACGAGCAAGCACAGCCTCGGGTGCGCCTGTCATGCCTACAATGTCACAGCCGAACCTTTTAAGCATCCCAATCTCAGCAGGAGTCTCATAGCGGGGGCCTTCAGTACAAACAAAAACTGCTCGATCCCAAACCCCTACATCACGCCGTTTCGCCGCCTTAATCAAAGATCTCCGAATCTCAGGACAATAAGGCTGAGACACATCAACGTGTGTCACAGGGGCATCGTCATAAAAAGTTGACCGCCGAAACTTGGTGAAATCCACCAAGTCATGTGGCACCACCAAGTCACCTGGACTAAGTTTCATGTTTATGGCGCCCACCGCGTTAGTTCCGATGATTCGCTCGACGCCTAGCTGGTCTAGAGCATAAACATTAGCTTGATAGCCCACCTTGTGAGGTGGAATTGAGTGGTGAGTGCCGTGACGAGGTAGGAAAGCAAGAGGTTCTTCATCGATTTTGCCGATGTAGATTGGAGGAGGAAGTCCGTAGGGGGTTCCAATCCTAATCTGCCGCGCTTCCTTTAGCAGATCTTCGAAGCCTGTCCCACCGATTATTGCTACATTAGCTTTCTTCTTTGGACTCCTCAACCTTTTCTTCCTTCTCCCTGAAAAAGGAGGCGTATTTCCTATGCAACAGAAAGCTAATGAAAGCAATTCCCACGGCTAACGGTATGCCTATGATTATTGTGAAGACAAGTCCCACCGTATAAACCTCTTTCCCCGGAGAAATGAGAACCTGTGCCGCTTGAGAAAATATTGTCCACGACCACGCAACCACGACCACAATAACGATGGTGCGCCACAGCCGTGAGTCGCGCTCGAAAAACCAGCGGATCACTCTTCCAGAGAGAAGAACACAAATGCCTATCACGATGGCAAGTATCGACTCTGAGATGAAGTGACCAGTAAGCGTAGGAAGGTACGAAAGCCATTGACCTAGCTCCACTGGAGGAGGCTCAAGTTGAGGAATGGCCTCTGCAACAGATACTCCTCCTAAATAACAGCCGACCAGAACTAGTAAGCCTCCCGCGACTGTGGAGAAGCCTGCGATTTGAACTGGAAGGGGGGGAGGAGAATACTCTCGCACCCAATGGTAGAAGCCGCGTGCCCCTTTATCTATTCCGAACCCCTTTACTAACAGCAAAGCTCCCAGAACTATGAGAAAGGCTATTCCCGTGTAGACTAACAGGTTGAACACGGAAAGGATGCCGAGGAGAATCAATAGAATTCCAGGAAGGCCGAGTAAAATTCGAGAATAACGCGGGTTTTCTACAATCATTTTTAAGTAGCGAGAAAACAGTGCCGCGGTTTCCTCTATTGACTTGCTATGTTTCACCACGACTCTTCGAACGGATGTTATCGGAACTCTAGACTCGATTAGTGGTAGAATTGCCTCATCCGAATAACCGTCAGTAACTAGTATAACATCGCTGGCTGGAAATTTCTCCAACACTTCGGTTAGCTGAGACACAACTTTTCTATCCGCTCCTACATCGCCTAATTCGGAGCCCGAGATAGTTGCAATTTGATAATTTTCAGAAGTTTCAACTTCCTGTTTCAAGCGGTCATAAATTCTAACGGCCTCAAACATGGCATTCGCGTCAGGTTCTTCGGGGTCCCGCAGAGCGAGACCCACAGCTGCTGTTAGGTTTTCTTCTCTTCCCAAGACCGGGGTCTTTATTTCCGCCTTCACACCTAAGTCGTTGTCTCTGTCAACGCATAAGACAAGTACATGTTCTTCCTTCTTGGTCTTCGGCATCCCTACTTCTCCAGATGTTATTTGCTTTCGGCGCTAATTTATTTTGTCTTTGTTTCTTTTTGGAGTTCTAAGAGTTGATTGTGCTTTGATGCTTATATGATGCCTTTTTCGGCGAGAGCCTTGAATTCGTCCAATGTTAGCTTCTCTCCGCGTTTCAATTTCTCTAGGGCTCTTTCCTCTAATTCTTTACGGAGATCAAGTTCATGTCTAGCTTTGTTTTTCTCTTCTATTCGATGAATTTCTTCTCTGATGATGTCAATCTGCTGATGAAGACGTTCGGCTTTTTGCTTTGCTTCTAAGAATCTTTTGTGAGATTTGTCTGCCTCATCTTGGAGAGGGATAGCTTCATTCAAAGTCTCTAGCATCTCCTTGTGGAGTTGTTGACTCTGCTCTGCTAGTTCTAGGAGTTGTGTGTGGCAGTTTTTGGCTTTGGACTCAGATTCTTCCTTTTCAGTTCTGTATTCGGTCAGATTGTTCTTCAGTTTCTGCAGTTTTTTGTGTATGAGGAGCTGATTTTCTAAGGATCTGATCTGATCAATCAGCGTTTCTTCCTCTTTGAGAGGTAGAGGCGTGGTTTGGATTCTCCACTCAAGCTTTTCGATCTCTGTTTGGAGGTCGTTCATAGGTCTGGAAGGCCTTTTTTCCTTGAGAGTTTTGATTTCTTTTCTTAATTCTAGTATTTGAGCGTGTTTTTCTCTGCGCTTTTTGTTAGCTTCATCGCGTAGTGTCTTGAGCTCTTGAACTCTTTTGTTGAGTGTATTGCGTTTTTGTGTGAACTCGTGGGTCTTGATCCGCAACTTTCTGATCTGTTTGTGAAGGGAATTTCTCTTCCCAGCCCATTCTTTTGCTTCGGAGTTTAGCTTGTCGTACTCTTCTCTTGTTTGAGAGAGCCTTTGATGCAGTTCCGCGATTTCTTTTGTGAGCGGCTCTGGCAAGCTCTCATCTTCCTTTTTCTGGCTTGACCCATCCTATGATTTTCTGAATTAACACTTGCCCTTTTTCCGAGGAAAATAGGGAGAGTTCCCAGTTCTCTTGTTCGGAATAGTTTGGACCCTTATTCGAGTATGATTCTTGCATCGACTGTTTTTGCTCCCTTCTCATAGACCATTATAGGATTGAGGTCAAGCTCTTTGATTTCTTGATGATCCATGACTAGCTTTGAGGTGTTCAACAGAATGCTTATGATGGTGTCGATGTCTGCGGGAGGCTGGCCACGATAGCCCTTGAGGAGGGGATAGGCCTTCACTTCGGTGATCATCTCTCTGGCATCTTGTTCCGTGATCGGGGCGATTCTGAAAGTCACATCCTCAAGAATCTCCACAAAGACCCCGCCGAGCCCGAACATCAGGGCTGGACCGAATTGGGAATCTTTTGTCGCTCCGATGATGACTTCGGTTGATTTTGGAGCCATCTCCTGAACGAGGATACCTACAATCTCAGCATCTGCCTTGTGCTTCTTCACGTTTGACAGGATTTTTCTGTGGGCATCCTTCACTTCTTCATGATTCTTGAGGTTTATTATGACGCCGCCGACATCAGATTTGTGAAGGATATCTGGAGAGACTATCTTCAGAACCACGGGATACCCAATGTCGTCTGCAAACTTCAAAGCTTCTTCCTCTGTTTTGGCAAGCCTGAATGCTGTGACGGGGATCCCATACTCTATGCATATCGCTTTAGCCTCAGGCTCAAGCAGAAAGTTTCTGCCCTGCCTATGAACCTCATCGAATATGCGCGAGACTTCTTCCATTAGACAAGCGACCCTTCAACATTAGAACTTAGGTGTGACTTCCTCTTCTAACTTTTTCGTATCTTTCATTTCAAAGCATTCATGGATATAGAAGTGGTCGGGCGGGCGGGATTTGAACCTGCGACACTCCGGTTTCTGTGTTGTGCGCTCGGTAGGCTGAATGATTATCTACCGTCGGTAGGCATCTACAGCGTCTCCGCCAGCCACTGTTGAGGCTGACTCGGAAGCTCTACCAAGCTGAGCTACCGCCCGCTACTGGACAGAGAAATAGGAATTTGAAACGAATATATTAACTTTAAACTCATGGAGGAAGTGATTGCTCTCTGGAGACTCCTTGTGTGGGAGTATGCATGCTTTTGATTTTGTAATATATTTCGCTGAGGAGCACTGCTTTTAGGCTTTCATCGTGAGGAATGTTATGACAGTCCTTTTGAAAGGAGCATTAGAGAGGGTTCATGTTGTCGCGCAAAAGAAGGAGCCGCTTAACGATAGTGGCTGAAATACTAGATGTGGCGAGGAAAGGAACCGTTAAGACACAAATTATGTGTAGAGCCGATCTGAGCTTCACCCAGCTGAAGGAATACATATCTTTTCTCCGAGAAGTGGAACTTCTCAAAGTCAATACAGAAAACGGCAAAACAATCTACATAAGGACATCGAAAGCAGACGAATATCTCGAAACCTTCGCGCAGATCAAGAGTTTGCTGAGGAAGAGTGGCGGGCAGGATCCTATGCTTACACGCGCACCTTATTGGCCCAGGTCAGAAGAATAGTTAGATCATCGTGTGTATTAGAATCAATAGGAAGGCTACTGTGGTCTTGCATGCATGCGGCTCTATTTTTGTCTCTCTTTCGTCTTATGAATATGCACATCTCAAAAACTTAATATCAGCCAACATCCTCAAACGGTTATTGGGCCGGTAGTTCAGCTTGGCATGAAAGATGACCAACTGATCATCAGTGTAGACGCCGCCTTCGCGTGGCGGACCCGAGAGAGGCGGAGGACGCGGGTTCAAATCCCGCCCGGTCCACCAGAACCCTTTTTCGGAAAAAAGTTTCACAAAAAAGGAAACTATTGCTGTGTGTTTCAGCCTTAGGTTATTCTAGGCGTTGAATTGGCTTCCTTGGAGCGTCTCACAGAGTTAAGAAATATTTGATCCTAGTTTTTCGACAGGAAAGCATGCAAGAACTGAGGCACAGATAGCCTTTAGCGTTGGACAACGAATGCGAGCTTGTGAAGCGTGTGTTTGGTGGACGGGACGGGATTTGAACCCGTGACCTCGACGATGCCAACGTCGCGATCATTCCAAGCTGATCTACCCGCCCAGAAACAACCAATGCCAAGAAACTATTAAGCATTTTCATGAATGGAATTCAATACTTCCAAACAAACTGTTCCTCAGATGTGTCTACAGAGACCTACCATTTAAATGGTAAATACGCATAAAGCAGTAGAAGAACCGCCACCACGGACGTGAACAGAATCGCACCGAAAATAAAATTTCTCGGGGGCACAAGAGAGATCGGAAGATCAGCCATAGCGCTGAAATCAGAAGAAGCCCAAATACTTCTAGACTATGGCGTAATGATGAATCACGAACCAGGCTTCCCGATGCACATTCCGCCAAGGGACGTAGACGCCGTAATCCTAAGCCACAGCCATCTGGACCACTCTGGCGCAATACCCATATTCCACGTAAAAAGCAAAAAGCCAGTATACGGAACACCGCCAACCTTCGACCTAACAAACATTCTAATCTCAGACTTCATACACCTATCAGGCTACTACCTCCCCTTCGAATACACAGAACTAAACTCCATGATGAAAAACAGCATCCATCTCAACTATCGGGAAGAACGAGCAGTAGGAGACATCCACTTCCAACTCTTGGATGCGGGACACATACCAGGCAGCGCCCAAGTCCTAATTGACGCTAACGGAAAGAGGCTGCTCTACACAAGCGACTACAACACCCAAGACACACGCCTACTCAACGGCGCAGACAAGGACTATGAAAAAGTCGATGCCGTGATTATCGAAAGCACATACGCTGACGAAGATCATTCTAACAGGGCAGAATTGGAGAAGGAATTCGTTGCACACGTTACTGAAGTCGTAGAGAATGGAGGAACCTCTCTGATCCCCGCCTTCAGCGTGGGACGCTCCCAAGAAATCGCCTGCATCCTCGCAACATACCACTTCGAATACCCCACCATAATGGACGGCATGGCTCGTAAAGTCAACAGAATAATGATGAGACATACACCATACCTAAGGGACCCTGAGCTATTCATGAACGCCATCCACAACGCGACTTGGGTCGAAGGATGGAGAGATCGAAGAAGAGCAGCCAAAAAGCCCGGAGCGATCATATCGCCAGCAGGCATGCTCAAGGGTGGACCATCCGCCTTCTACATACAAAAGGTAGGAAAGCAAAGTCAAAACGGCGTCTTCCTAGTAAGCTATCAGATTCAGGGAACCCCTGGTCGAGAACTCCTTGACAAGGGAAGATGCTTAGTTGATGGGAAGATGCGGAAGATAAAAGCCAAGGTTGAACATTTCGACTTCTCGTCTCACTGTGGAGCAAATCAACTTAGGGAGACGGTAAAGCAGATCGAAGGAAACTCAAAAATATACGTGGTGCATGGGGCAGAAGGAAACCCGCAAAGGTTTGCGAAGTGGGTGAAAGAAGAAACAGGGCTTGACGCTGTAGCACCCAAGGCAGGAGACGTATGCACCGTCTGAGGAGAGAGAATTGAGGATTGCGATCCTGCGCATCGGAACCGTGGATAAGGCTGTCACACGGAGCGTACAGAATGGTTTGCGCGAAATCTTTCCCACAGCTGTTTGTGTGATCTTGGACGAAGTAATGCCAATACCCAAGGGCGCATATAGCTCAAGTAGACGTCAGTATAACTCAAGGCGCATCTTGGCTAGGATGTCTGATTCTGTAGAAGATCATAATGGTGAGCGTTTTCTTGGGATGACTGATGTGGATTTGTACGTGCCCAATCTAAATTTTGTCTTCGGAGAGGCCGAGTGCCCAGGAAGGTTCGCAATAATTTCAGTAAGCAGACTGAGACCTGAGTTCTTTGGGCAACAGCCAAACACAGCTCTCTTTCATGAACGTTCTGTGAAGGAAGCCGTTCACGAAATTGGACATACTTTTGGGTTGCATCACTGTCGCAATCCTGAATGTGTCATGTTCTTCTCTAATTCTCTCCTTGACACAGATCGTAAGGAGTCGACTTTTTGTGAAAGATGTTATCCTCTGGTTGTGAAGCAAATCTCTGCTGGGTAGACTTGCCTATCTTAGCTTTGTTCCACCTAACGCATACTTTCACAGAGCTTCTATATCCTCGTATCTTGTCAGATCGAGGCTTCCATTTAATATCTGCCGCATTGAAGACTGACTTAAGCTTCCCGTGCTAGAGCCACATTAGAGGATACAGCAATTTCATACAGCCGAGAGACGTCATAGTTAATTTTTAAAGTAGATAGGGACACTATATGCTACTCTCAAGAGGTGAAATGTTTGGTGAAAGTAGACGGCTATGAAGTGCCTCAAGGGCTGCATTACCACGAGGAATTCGGGTGGGCACATGTCGAAGGCGGAAAGGCTAAGATAGGCATAACAGATTACGCCCAGAAGCAGCTACGTGAAATCGTGTTCGTCGAGCTTCCTAGTGCCGGTGACACGGTGACGCAGAATGAACCCTTCGGAACGGTGGAGTCGGTGAAAGCTGTATCAGACTTGGTTGCGCCATTGAGTGGGACGATCGAGGAGGTCAACGAAGAGGTGCAGAATAAGCCAGAGACGCTCAATGAAGATGCCTACGAAAAAGGGTGGCTTCTGGTAATCTCTCCCTCAAATCTCGATGAGGAACTGAAGGCACTCATGGACTTTGACAAGGCTTTGGATTGGCACAAGAAACTCATCAAGGAAGGCTAAGGATGCCCAGGAAGATCGTGATCATCGGCGCCCACGCCGCTGGTGTGGACGCAGCCGCAGCCGCGAGGAAGACAGACAGAAAAGCTGAAATCACCCTCATGACGAAACAGAAGAAACCGGGATACTCGCCATGTGGGATCCCATATGTCATAGGTGGACAGATACCCAGCTTTGACGACCTTGTAGTTTTTCCACCAGCCTACTTTCGCATGATGAAACTCGATCTTAGGCTAGAAACAACCGCAACCGGCATTGACACAGAAGCCAAGACGGTGGACGTAGAGAAGAAAGGGAAGGCGGAAAAACTCGAATACGACAGCCTAATCATCACCACTGGCGCCTACCCATTTGTACCGCCAATAAAAGGAAGCGAAAAACAGGGAGTGTATGTGGTTCGAACTATCGAGGATGGACAGAAGATAAATGAGGCACTCAAAACCGCGAAGTCAGCGGCTGTCATAGGTGCTGGGGTGATCGGGCTCGAGACCGCCGTGGCGTTCGTCGAGTGCGGTGTGAAAACCACTGTTGCTGAACTTCTGCCTTATTCATTGCCTGCAATGTTGGATAAGGATATGGCTGATGTGGTTCATAAGATGCTCGAAGAGAGGGGCCTAAGAATTATTGTCGGACACGGTGCTGATGAGTTTCTTGGAAAGAACAAAGTTACTGGGATATCTGTTGCTGAAGAAACCATTCCAGCTGACTTGGTTGTTGTAGCGACCGGTGTGAGGGCTAATGTGGAGTTGGCCAAAAACGCTGGCATAGCTCTCGGCGAAACCAGAGCTATAAAAGTAAACACGAGGATGGAAACCAACGTCAAAGATGTCTACGCAGCAGGGGACTGCGCCGAATCGATACACACGGTAACCAAAAGGCCAGCGCTACCCCAACTCGGAACCACAGCGGTCAAGCAGGCGAAGGTAGCCGGGATCAACGCCGCAGGGGGATATGCCGTCTTCCAAGGAGTTCTCGGTTCAGCAGTGACTAAGCTGTTTGACATCGAAATAGGCGTCACTGGTTTGAACGAGTTCTTTGCTGGCAGAGCGGGTCTCAAGACTATAGCGGGCACCATATCCTCGAAGACCAAGGCGGATTACTATCCTGGCGCTCTACCGATTCGGATAAAGATCGTTGTGGAGAAAGAAAGCGAGAGAGTTATCGGTGGACAGATCATCGGTGGCGAGGCGGTTACTCAGCGAGTGAATGCCTTGTCCTTTGCCATACAGAAGCAGATGACGGTAAGAGAGTTGGCGAAGGCAGACACTGCTTATGCTCCACCTGTGAATGAGACATGGGAACCTATGATCTTGGCTGCAGAGATAGCTATTAGAAAACTATAACAGACATACACTAGAAAAATATCAGCACTACATGGCTACGGAGTCGAAACATCCGAAGTCTACGAACCTCCAGTGTTTACTGCGTCTCTGCACATAGATACTTAGTCGCCTGTAACTCTAGAGGGCAGCCTGCGCCGCAGACCGAAAGCTCTGGACATCCGGCACATTTTTCCGGTGCGTATTCTCTGGCTCTTAAACTGGTGCAGAGAGGATGATTCCAGATTTTCTCCCAAGGATCTTTAAGAATGTTGCCGATTTCTTCAAAATAACTTTGGCAGGGATAGACCTCGCCTTTTGGACCTATGCACATGTTTACTCTGGCGGCTGTGCAAGACTTGACTCCTAGACCTAGATTGACGGGATTAAGTTGGCAGTACTGAGTCGGCGTGTACCACATGAATTTCATGCCTAACCTATGGGCTCTCTCAATGATTTTCGGAAGCAACTGGTTTAACGTGTCAATCTTCAGAGCGAACTCATCGGCTATTGACGGGGCACTTCCAGAGTATATTAGGCTGTTACATGCGAAAACTCGAAGTCCTATATTATGTAGAAACTCAATGGTTTTGAGGAAGCTTTTCGAGTTGAGCTTGTTGAGCGTTGTGTTCGTGGTGATGTAAATTTGCGTCGGAATGATGTTTTTGATTCCTTCAACAGTCTCTTTCCAGCTTCCTTTGACACGCGTTATCGCATCATGTATTGCAGGATCATGCGACTCAACTGTAATCTGTACAAAGTCCAGTCCCGCATCTTCAAGTTTCTGTACGTATTCATTGTCTTTCAGTCTGCGTCCATTTGAGATGAGTCCCGTAACGATCCCCTTTTCCTGGGCGTAACGTAATAGTTCCGGTAAGTCCTCTCGCAGAGTCGGCTCCCCTCCAGTAAAGGTCAGCAAAAAGACGCCAATCCTGTGTACTCGGTTGATTACTTCCTTCCATTCCTCTGTGGTTAGTTCAGGAGTGTCATGTGGTCCACCAGTGTAGCAGTGAACGCAATCGTTTTGGCATCTGAATGTTAACGCTAAGTCCATCCGTATTGGGGCCGAGAGTTCTTGGGAGAAGGGTTCCACCTGTTCAACATCCAAGAATGATATTGGGCAGACCTCTTCGGTTTGGGCCAGCGTACTTACGGTGTAGAGTATATGTTCATGGTCTTTCCGAGCGAGTTCTTCCCTGACTCGGTACATCCGCTTGATCTTCTTCACTACTTCCTCGGTTGGCATGCCCTGCATGAAGAAGAATGCGTGAGCTGTCGCTGTCTCGTTTAGATAGAGTACGGTGTTCGCGTTGATGACTAGTAGTCCACTGCCGTTGGGTTCTACTCTTAGCTGAAGAGCCAAACCCGCATACTCGCCTCTTCCACGATACATGTACAGTCCTTGAGGAACTTTCGGCTTGCTCACGACTTTCTTCACTTTGTGAAGGATGCTCACGCACTAGCCCTCTCAGTCATCCTACTCCCCCTGAGGCACACGCACACGCACAAGACACACAGGCACACACGCAGGCGCAGGCTGCGCAAGCGCACGCACAGCTGGAGCGGTGGTGTGCTGGTTGTCTTGATGTTTTTTGTGAGGGGGGCGAGGCGGGAATAATCGCATTCGCGAACTTTTCCAGGTTGATGACTATATTGTTTGCGGTACCTTCTACTGCCGTGGCTATGTTGTTTGCGAAGTCTGCTCCAGGAATCTTTGGTGGAACTGTCGGTTCTGAAGGGGGCACTGTTGTAGGTTGGTATTCTGGTCTCGGATGATAATGGTAACCATACCAGTACCAGAACCAAAGGAGCTCGGGCTCAAAGACTCTAGTTCGAAAAGCATCTTCTGTGCGAGACCCGAATTTTTCGTCTAGTAACAGCCACAAGAGCTGTTCATCGTATGCTTTTGATGCAAGTTGAGCTGTGCCTGCCTGCTCCACTTGGTCCCAAGCTTTAGCCACGATCTTCTCATAGTATTTTATGGTATCTCTTCTGCAGTAGCCACGGAGCTTTTCCTCCACGTCCTCGCGGAGTTCAATGACCACTCTTGCGAGCTTTTCTTCGCTCAGACTTCCGTCTTCTCCTATGGCTTCGATGAAGCTCCTCTCGTAGTATCTTAGAGGCGCACGCTCGCGCGTAGAATGCTCCATTACCTTAAGCTTTACAGAAGGCTTTGTTGAGGTCACCCAGACCGCTCGTTTTTTCAGGAGGCTGTAGAGAATTGCGGTTACGAGTTTTGTAGGCTTGACTTCCAAGAGATAGGAGGCTTCTACGGCTGTTAGGCCTCGCCTTATTCCTAACGTCTCCATTCTCAAGACTGGCCTAACATAATTTCCCTTGCGTGTGACATAGACTACGCCGCCGATGATGCCTACAAAGAGCAGGAAGACCCCGATCCATACTCCATAGCTCTTGAGGAAAGCGATTACTCCTTTCTCTCTTACTTCGTAATGCTCAACGTATTCCTTAGGAAAGGAGACGCCGACGTATTCTTCTCCAACTGGGAACTCTTGGTTCGGCTGAAGATTGTACCCTTCCCAGTACAGTACGAGTCTATCGTCTTCGGAGAGCGTATTGTTCCAATCTGGAACATTTCTAACGTTTTCTGTGGTGACGCCTTGCGGCAGGACAATTGAGACACTGATTTCGTTTACGCTAGCTTCCCACGAAGCTGGGATAAACCGCATCCCGACGTTTCCAGGATTATCTTCATCCTCCCAGATCATGTGACCAACGTTCGTTAGGAGTGTGAATCGAATGCTCTGTGTAGTACTGATTGGTGTGTAGAGATAGACGCGTGCGCTGTAGTTGTTTCCTTCACTTGCGTCTGCCGTCTGCAGTGTGTGGTTGTTTTCGTCTCTGGCTTCTCCGATGGTGAAGTCGTTGGTTGGTTGGCCTACATTCACATAATTGATTGTTCCTTGGTCGCACGTTATTTTTATATCGTAGAGTAGGTCGATGGTTCCGTCTTTGTTGACCCATATTTTGGCATATTCGTGGTCTAAATGATATTGGATGTCTTGGGCTTTGACGGCGTGAGGGCTTAAGAGCAGAAGGGTTATGAGCGCAGTCGTTGCGAGGATTGTGATGTGTGTTATGGCTTTTTGGTTCACCATTTTGGCTCCTCGGTTACCTCGAAGGTGTGTCCGCAGTATGAACATTTTATTGATGGAACGCCGTCTATGATCTTTGTTTGGTTGATGTCAAGACTTGCACCACAGTTTGGGCATCTTACTGGCTGGACCTTGATTTGTCCGGATAATTCAAGTTTTTGAATAATTTGAGTTGGTTTTTGCTTTCTTATGTAGTAGAGTAATGCGAAGCCTACTATGAAGAGGAATGCACTTGTGACTAGTCGGAGTGGATCGTATGATGATGCCCAGGCGAAGATGACGCCAAAGAACAATAGAATAGCAGATATGATGTAGCCTATGATCTCAGTTGCGGACATGTCTCTTCACACAGTTCCAGTGGACGATTCCCACAGCGTCTCTTATGAATTTACAGTAACGTTAGCACCTGGCCAATTATATAAATGAATTACTTTTTTTCTCAAAACTGCAAACCCTCTACCTGAGTCTATCGTCGTCAGCCAAACAACAAAATGCCAAAAAATCGGATCAAAAGATTAGATTTGTCCCTTCCCGAATACCACTCTATTGGAGCCTATTTTGACTAGTACAGAAGACTTGAGCTAGAAGCATCATGCACACACGCACACCGCTCAAAAACAAGAATATATCAGAAATCGATACATCAAAACAGATCAAAAGGGTGCACGGCTAACCGCGCACCCACAGCAAAGCTAAGTCCAGGCCTCAGCTGTCGTCAGAATCCTTGACAGTAAGGAAAGGATTCATCCGAAGAGCTTGAGAAAGCGAGGGCTTGTTCATTCCCATGGTTAGGATCTTCTTGTGAATGTGGTTCAGAGAGTTCTCGGTGCAATCTAGCAGGCTCTGCCCTTCAGCGGTAAGCTGGTAGACCTTTCTTGGCCTTTCGGCTTCTAGATCCCAGCGACTCTCAACGTAGCCTTTCTCCTCAAGCTCGCTGAGCATAGGATAGATTGTGCTGGGGCCGAAGTAGACACCGAAGTTTTTTCTGATGCTGGTGATGATCTTGTACCCGTGCATGGGATGTACTCTCAGAAACTGGAGGACTACAAGATCTAGGAGTCCTCTCATGAGCTTCGTCTGGACCTCCTTCATTTTGTGCTTCATTTCTATATCCTTCCTGTACTCTTGTTCAACAGTTTTGTTGTTACACGTGTGTACGATATGTCTCTTATCGGACATATCAAGTCTTTAATATTACGAAACCAGAATATAAACGTTTGCACGTAACCCAAACATACGTAGGCATACTCGAGCATACAAAACGCTAGGCAATTTAAATAAGGAAATCCCCCTTAAACATTAAGTAACCGGTTTTGGAAGTTGAAGAGTTGAGCGAAACCTTCAGAAAACAACTTGTTCAACGCTTCTCCAAAAATTTCCTCGAAATCCATATTCTAAGACTCATCCAGAAAAAGCCCATGTGGGGCTACAAGATAATAAAGCAAACACAGGAACTCCTCGGCGTCAAACTCCGACACGGCGCAGTATATCCCCTCCTCAACTCGCTGGAGGCCAGAGGCTTCCTCAGGAGCAGAAAAGAAGTCAAGGGGAGACGGGTAAGAAAGATTTACGAGATCACATCAAAGGGAATGCAGCTCACAGAAGCCTACTACGAGTATCTGAGAGAACAACTACAAAAGCAAGACATTCAGGCCTAGGAGCGCTAAAATGTGAAGTATGTATCCACAAAAGAAAGTGAGAAAGCTAGAGCGAATAATGAAACTAAGATGATTGAACAAGTTCAGAGGTTTTTGGAGGAAAGAAGCCGAGAAGCTCTTGAGATCGCAAAGAAGAAAATTCTGAAAGAAAAAATGGCATGTGAAGAGATTAAGGATGCTTTCAGGTATTACCTAGAAGATTGGAGAGACGTCATTCATCCCGGATTGCTCTCAATTGCTTGTGAGGCCGTTGGAGGGGACGTTGAAAAAGCAGTTCCAATGCAAGTTGTGATGCTGTTGCTGACTGCAGGGGCTGACATACACGACGACATCATTGATGAGTCGAAGACAAAATATGGAAAGCCCACCGTTCTGGCTAGGTTTGGCAAGGATATTGCTCTTCTTGTAGGTGATGCTTTTTTGATGAAGGCCCTCGTCCTTCTTCATAAATTGGAGAACCAATTCTCTACAGAAAAGATGAATGCGATTTGGACCACAATTGATAGTCGGTTTTTTGAGTTGGGAAACGCTGAGGCTCTAGAAGCTTATTCGAAGGGAAACATCGACATTTCTCCGGAAGAATACTGGCGGATTCTGAGAATGAAAGCCTCAACCTTTGAAGCTCACGCACGCATTGGCGCCATTCTTGGAGGTGGAGAGCAAAATATCGTTGACTTATTGGCTAATTATGGCAGGACACTAGGAATCTTGCTCAGCATAAGAGAAGATTTCATCGATGTATTTGAACCCACCGAACTCCAGAACCGAATGAGAAATGAATGCCTGCCGCTGCCTATCCTCTATGCTTTCGAGAACCCACAGACTAAGAAAGCAATACTGAATTACCTTTCGAAAGGAGAAATCTCTGAAAAGGATGCGGAAACAATAGTTGATATTCTCTTTGAGGAAGAAAATGTTGAAGTGTTTAGAAATCAAGTCAAGCAGTTAACTGAAGAAGCCTGCACCAATATTTCTTATATACCAAATAAGAATCTAGCCTATCAGATGAAAACACTAATTAAGGGCGCAACCGAAGATCTATGAAGACAATTCAGTGATCTTGGATATTAGTGATCCTAGATATAGAACAATCGCATGGGCTTCGATTTCTTTTCCTTCTTCGCTTTCTTCTTTCCCATGATCCTTCTCCACATGAATTATTGTTCTACAAGTGATTAATAAGTTTTGTTGAACACATACACAGTTTTTAAAAGTGGCTTCAGCGAAAACCAAAACTGCATTGGCAAACATTTTATCTGTTTAGCGCTATAAAGACAGCTCGAGTTGTAAGATGAATGGCTAAAAAATCTCTTATGAACAGCTCTCTCTTGCAAAGAGAATTTTTTGCCATCTTTATAGTTATCGTAAATGCGTTTTCATGGTACTTTCCATTGTATCTTTTTTTCAAGAGTGCTTTAGGAAAAATCCAAATGGAATCTATTTTCTTGTTGGCAGCATTTGGAGTTCAATACGTTGCGGCTATCGGCTCTGCAATAGTAGGCACGGCCTTGATGAAGAAATCTCCAAATCGCGAGTCATTTCTAAGTCTTTGGATGCTTGTTGGAATTGTAGCCTCTGCTTCAATGGTCCTTTTGGAAACACTTGATATGACATTCATTTTGGTAGTTTCATCTCTTTTGGGGATTTCGTTAGGACTGGGTTTTCCTTCATGTCTTGCCTATTTCGGAGACTATAGCATTGAAGAGAACAGAGGGAAGTTAGCTGGAATCACTTTTTTTGCATCAGGTCTCTGCATCTTTTTTGTAGCCTTGCTACTCAGTTTCTCTACTCTAGTTGTCGGCGCATTGATACTCGCTGCTTGGAGAGGAGTCGGCTTGTTCTTATTTCTTCTCATCAGATCAAAACCAGACTATCGCAAAGAAGATGTTGCCGAGGTCTCCTACAGATCGGTTCTACTTGACAGATCTTTTCTCTTATATTTCATTCCGTGGATTATGTTTTGCCTGATAAATTTTCTTGAAGCACCTGTAGTAGATTCCTTTTTGGGGCAAGACTTTGCCTCATTTATCCCGATTTCGGAATTTGGCATTGGCAGTTTTGCTGGTTTGATAGGTGGTTGGTTCGCTGACTCAGGCGGTCGAAAACGAGTAATTATTTTTGGATTCATAACGCTGGGCATTGGATATGCTGTGCTAGGGCTTTTTCCAAGCCTTATTCTTGCTTGGTATTTGTATATTATTTTAGATGGTATCGCTTGGGGGATATTTTTGCTAATGTTCTACATGATTATTTGGGCTGAACTCGCTGGAAACCGGATCAAGGAGAAATACTACTTGCTCGGCGTATTGCCTCTTCTCGTTTCCAGCTATACACAAATAGTATTTACACCCTATGCCGAATTGACGCCAGTATCTGCAGCCTTCTCGTTGGCAAGCTTCTTTTTGTTCTTGGCAGTTTTACCTTTGATTTATGCTCCTGAGACTTTGCCTGAGAGGAAAATTGAACTCAAGCGACTTAGGAAATATGTTGATAAGGCGAGGAAGGTTAAGGGAAAATATGAGGAAGATTAGAATCCTTAATGTTTTCCGCTACTGAATGTATGCATGCAAACGTGTCTTCCGCTCAAAGTGCATGTATAGTGAGGAGCTAGGGTCCTCAGACTTATATCTTGAAGAGATACGTGACTTAAGCGGATACTATGAACTATGACGTTGCTGTGGCAGGAGCTGGACCAGCAGGTTGCGTAGTTGCGAGAAGGTGCGCTGAAGCAGGGTATAATACGATTCTTCTTGAAAAAAACAGGTTACTTGGATTGAAGATTTGTGCGGGATTCTTAGAGCCAAGGATCTTTGAAGAATTCGAAATAAATCCTAGGATTGTTGACTGTTATATCGATCGGTTCCTTTTTCATACAAGAAGCAATCATGCAGCTCTCAAATCAAGCTACTTGTTTGGATATGGAAAAGGAGCAACCGTGCAGCGGCGAAAGTTTGATAGTTGGCTTGCCAACAAAGCCGTTGAAGCAGGTGCAAAACTGCAGACCTCCTCGAGGTGCCTCCGCGCCATCATACGAGGAGGCAAAGTGAGGGGAATAGAAGTTGCAACCGGAGAGTCAGAAAAAAGATTACAGGCCAGAATCATAGTAGCTGCTGATGGTTTTTATTCGAAGATTGCCAGGTCAGTGGGTTTGGTTCCAACGTACGGTAAAAGAGATTTCAAGGTTTGCTTCCAGAAGGAAGTGTATTTAGAAACACCCCCCGTCGATGGGGAAATTCACGTATTTTTTGGAAATGAAATTTCGAGATGTGGGTATGGATGGCTCTTTCCAAAAAAGCATGGATACACTGCAGGTGTAAGTTCCCTTGCAGCTCATCTAACGAACGCAAAGGCATTATCCAAGAATCTTGACTGGCTCTTGAAGGAACATCCAGTGTGTTCAGACTTGGTGAGAAGCGCGACAAATATCTCTGAACCAGAACTAGGGTATATACCTGTTTCGCAACATCCAGCTCTTTCGTGTAACGGACTGGCAATGGTGGGCGATGCTGCTGGGCAAGTATCCCCTACTACAGGAGGTGGAATATACTACGCCATGAAAGCAGCAGAAATCGCTTCTGACGTTATCATTAAATCACTGGAGATTGATGATAATTCTGTCGAATCTTTGCAGAAATACGATTCGACATGGAAGGCAACGCTTGGAAGAGATTTGCACTTTGAAAGATTGCTATTTGATATGAGTCGAATACACTACACAGGTTGGCAAGAACTCATGTTGCTTATAAACAAGAGCCTTATCTCCTCAACACTTGTCGGATTCGGGCTTTTCTGTCTGAAAACCTTGCTTCCATATTTTTAGCACAACTACTCAACCAAAAAAGATATTCAGCTCTTGGCAAGCGAGAGCTAGAAGTCATCTATTTTTTTGGCTATTTTCTCTAGGGCGTTTGTGAACGGGTGTTCCGGTTTCTCTTTGGAGAATATGAATGTCCCGCCTGCTCGTAGTACGTCGCAGAAGCAGGGGATAGCATCAATGATGGGTAGGTTGTGTAGTTCGGTGAAGCGCTTGAAGAATTTCTCTTTTTCCTTTTCAGACGACAGTATTTCGATAGGAACCTTATTCAAGATGATTCCAGCCTTCTTATCAAAGAGTTCATAGAGTTCTTGAATCATTCGTTGGGTCCCTTTGATATCAGATCTATCTATGCTTGATACCACCAGAACGCCGTCTGCGCTGACTATGGCGTTTATCGATGAATACTGAAGCCCCGGGCTCGTGTCTAAAATGAGAAAGTCAAGATGCATATCGTTGAGGAGTGAATTCTTAAGCGACAAAAGACGCCCCAAGGCTCTCATCTCCCACTTCCTGTCTTTGGCGGACATCTCCCGGATGGCCTCAGTTGCAGGATCAGCCAATCCAACCAGAAACCGTCCATTTCCATCATGAGGATTGGAAAGATTTACCAAAACGCGATCAATTTCACAAGCGCCATTAAGATAATCATTCAACCAGTATTCGCTCTTATTCTTCTGGAATACCGCGTGAAGGCTCGGAGCACGGAAGTCTAAATCAAGCAGACAGAGTTTTTTGCCTTGTTTGGCATAGGTGGCTGCCAAGTTAACCGAAAGCAGCGTTTTTCCTGTTCCACCTTTGTAGGAGTGAAGTGCTATTATTTTTCCCATGGTTTCTCACCCGTTTTCTCTTTCTCAACGTAGAAGTAGGCTTTACGTCCCCGCCTTTCCTTTTTCAGGTATCCCATCATGACGAGCTGGTTCAAGTAGCTGCTCTCGACGGCTCTTGCTCTTGCTGTCTGTTCAGCCACCTCTTCGGCTGTTGCTTCACCAAGCTTGCACAGCGTGACCGCCGTCTTTCTTAGGTGGTCTGGCAGAGATAGGAGAGTCATAACGTCCAAGGCGTCGGGTATCGTATGGGTTTCGCTTGGATTATGCCTCGTTATATCTATCATCACGTCCACCTTTTCGTTCAGCCGGTCGAGGCTCTCCTTTATCTTCTGTAGCAACCTGGTTTGGCTCTTTGCGGCTTTCATGTAGCTCATAGTCTGGCTTCCTGACGTGTTTAACGCATCTACACTGAAGTCTATCTATAGCATCTATTAAGTCTTACGATATTCTTATATGGATTAGAAGCGCAGAGACGGTTGGTAGTTTTAGAACTACGCAGCGACGAAACGATTTGGAGGGAGAAAAAGTTCTAGAGGAGTTGGGCAGGGATCTTTGAGGGCTCTTCCTCGCCGATTGGGAGTACGGTTTTCAGTTCTCTGAAGTATTTTAGTACTCTTCTTCCGCCGTCTGTAATGGCATAGACTGTTCTTTTCTTGCCTATGGTTCTTTCTTCGACCAAGTTGCTTTCGGTTAGGAAATCTAGGAATTCCTTTAGAACACTACAGTTCACGTTCGCCTTGTACATGATGTGGGTTAGCTTTAGAGGGCCACGTTGGGCTAGGACTTTAAGAATGTCTATGTGCATCTCGAGCTTCGATCTTCGCATCTTTCAGTCCTCTAGGTTTGTTTTGTGGTCGTCTGTATAAATGATTTATGGATTCCAAGTATGTTTTCCAGGTTTGCCGATTTTCGTGTGGCTTGGATTCTGGTTAGGGCTGTTAGGCGGTTCTGTAAGGCTGTGATGAGGTCATCGGTTAGGATTTGTTGGAATTCTGCGGAAAGGTGGCTTATTTGCCCCTCTAGAGTTCGTATGAGCCTTTTCTGGAGCTCTTTCCTCTCCTTTTGAGATAGGGAATTTTCCAATTCTTGGTCTCCGTTTCTTGTGTTGAGTGGTGTTTTAGGGCTTGGCTTTTAACTGTCTTATGAATTTGGAATATGGATTTTAAGTCTGTTTTTGAGATTTTAGTGTTTATTGTGTCAGCGGGATACGTATATGTGGGATGAGGAATCTGTCGAAAAAACATTGGTTTCAACGCCCTGTCTTTAATAGCCTTCAAACGTCCCAGAAGTCACAAGTTGCGGTATCCTTTTGCAAACAATGCGATTTACCTTCTTCTCTCTAAGTCTTCTTCAAAAGTGATGTTGCCTGTGCATGTAGAATCATTCGAAGCATAAACGAGGCGTTCTATTAAGAGTTGATTGGAAAAAGGTGTTTTTGGATGTTAAGTGGGGTAGAGAAGGATGGAACGCGGTTTTTGGTGCCGAGGATGGGGACAAACAATGAAAATTAAGATCACAATGATCGTTTTCTCAGCAATATGCAAATGATCTATCAAGGAACTATAGATAGCTTAACCTGTTTCACTCCTCTCTTTGTCTTCAACCCTTGAACCAGCCTTTTAATTTCTTCGACCTCGCCCTTCACGGCTATGGCCTCAAGGCACTCTCGCTCGCTTAGGTGAATGTGCATAGAGGAATAGATCACGTCAGCATGCTCATGCTGAGCATCGATAAGAGCCTCATCTAGGCCTTTCACCTCATGGTCGTAAAGCATCACCAATACCCCGACTTTCGTTCCCTTTTGTTTCTGAAGCCACTTGTGTTCGCTGACTAGGGCTCTCACCGAGTCCTGGACAGCCTTCGACCTGCTTTCATAACCCATTTCCCCAAGCATCTCATCAAGTTCCTTAAGCAGGCCGGGAGGAAAAGTGACGCCGACACGGACGATTTTGCTCATACGTTTCCCGGTTAGATTGTTTGATGTGTTATCATAAAGCTTTTTTGAGAATAGTAACACTTTTTGCACAAGAGGTGTTACCAGCGACTTACCTCAACACTCGGGACATAACCGCTATAGTTATGTGTGGTGCCCTATGGGCGGTTCTGAATAATACTTTCGCTCCAATATTCTGGCAGTTGACTCATATGCCATTCCTATGTGATTTTCTAGCCTTTACGTCATTAATCTTGGTTACTTGGTGGACGAGAAAGTTTTTCTGCAGCCTCGCTGACTGGAGTAATAGTCACAATAATTAACGCTCACATTAAGATCCGGTTTTCACATGCTCAGTTTTATGGTAGCGAGTATCCTCTTCGACATTCTAACAAGATTAATAGGTTACAGTAACTGCTTCGAAAAGCCTCTGCCCAGCACTCTAAGTATAGTTTCGTTTTCCACAGCATGCGCAGGCGTAGCTGGTTTAATTATAGGAGGTTTTTTTATGAGCCTAAGCCCTATCTGGGCAGTCATCTCATTCTCCGCAAAGCATGCCGTGGGCGGTATTATCGGAGGCGTATTTGGGCTAATCCTAGGCAACGCTCTTAAAGTCAGAATAGCTATTCCGAGACATTCGTACAAGTTGCAGAGGGCGATCCGCCATGTCTGGACGAAGTGTAGACACAGAGCTAATGGATGTAATAGATAAGGCAGCGGAGTTTCACGGCCATCTGGGTCCATTCCTAGTGATCGGCGTTCGAATGGTTCTGTTAGCAAAGAGGACTCTCAAGTCAAATGGGTTAAGCGACCTATCCGTAATTGTTGATACTGGTAACAACCCGCCTTTGTCTTGTGTGGTCGATGGAATACAGGTGGCAACTGGATGTACACTAGGAAAGGGCAATATATCTGTAAGAAATCTCGGCAAAATTTCAGCAGAATTCCATTCAAGACGACAAGCCATCCGAGTGAAATGAAGATGGATGTTTTCCGGAGCCTTGAAGAGGAACTCTCGGATGGAAATCCAGAGAAAATGGAAAAAACTGCAATGAAAGTTCGTTCTATGCCTAATAGAAGGCTCTTCGACATAGAGAAAGTAAAAAGGTACGCGAAAGGGAAAGCCTAAAGATTCAACAAGGTTTATAGGAATAAGACTACTGATAACGAACAGTCTTGGGTGAGTTGAATGTGTGAGTTCAGTGTGGTATTGGGAGGGAAAAAGGTTTTCGAAGATGTTATCTATGCGAAGGCTGACGGAAACAAGGTGACGCTAAAAGATGTGCTGGGAGACTCTAGAGTACTTGAAAATTGTAGGATCACAGAGATCGATGTCGGTTCGGAGCGTCTAGTTTTGTCATCCATTGAAGCCTTTCGGTGAAAACGTCTCTGTCACTTTCATCTCGAGAAAGACTTAAGGTTAACAAAGTTCAGAAGTTCTTGGATTCGCCATGAAAATAGCGGTTTCAGGCAAAGGGGGAGTCGGCAAAACCTTAGTTGCCGGTGTCCTCGCCGAATTCCTGGTTAGAAGGGGATTCAAGGTTCTGGCCATAGACGCAGATCCAGCCCCAAACCTGGCCTTGACACTAGGCATCCCACTGGATGAGTCGAATAAGATCGTTCCTATATCCGAAAACAAAGATCTGATAGAATCAAAGACCAAGACAGGTTTCGAAGGGGTCTACCGCCTCTCCTTCACCGTCGATGATGTCATCGAAAAATTCGCCTTAAAATCTCCATACGGCGTGAACTTGCTTGTTATGGGCACGGTCAGGTCGGCGGGTCAAGGATGCACGTGTCCCGCAAACGCCGTGATCAGGGCGATTGTTCGTCATCTGCTAGTTGCGCGTGATGAAGCAGTTGTTATGGACATGGAGGCGGGGGTGGAGCATATGGGCAGGGGAACGGCTAAGCATGTCGACACCATGCTGATCGTTGCTGACCCAGGCGTGAAAGCGCTAGAGACGGCTAAAAGGATTTACCGATTATCGAATGAAACTGGCTTGAAAAGAATCTTCTTGGTTGGAAACAAAGCTGCAAACGCGAAAGGAGAGCAAACGATTAAGGGATTCGCCACCGGTAACCGTATTCCCCTACTTGGGTCGATACCCTTTGATGATATGCTGTTGAAGGCAGACATGCTTGGAGAGACTCCTCTCAAGTACGCTGATGATTCAAAGAGCCTTGCGGCCGTCCATAGATTGGGCGAGAAACTACTAGAAGAAGCAACTTCATAGGGATTCTTAAATAATCTACT
>Ga0209636_10000311_pt1 | contig 45046 bp, 37 predicted proteins | sample DeeMarSWOR152_54_FD_187464 | JGI IMG/M metagenome (GOLD analysis project Ga0209636, IMG submission 187464) | Marine sediment microbial communities from White Oak River estuary, North Carolina - WOR-1-52-54 (SPAdes) (version 2) | ecosystem: Environmental > Aquatic > Marine > Intertidal zone >...
TTCGAGCGGCTCATCTGCCGGTCCAGCATCAGCAACGGCTGCCGGCCTGATCGGGTTTTCCATCGGAACTGAAACCTGGGGTTCGATTGTTTCCCCCTCTGCAAGATGCGGTGTAACCGGACTGCGCCCGACGTACGGCCGCGTGAGCCGCTACGGGGCCATGGCTTTAAGCTGGAGCATGGACAAAATCGGTCCCATCTGCCGCTCTGTTGAAGATTGTTCTCTGGTTTTCAATGCTATATACGGTCCGGATGGAAAAGACTTTACCGTGGTCAATCTCCCCTTTAACTGGGATCCGTCGCTTGATCTCAAGGATATCCGTATCGGCTACCTGAAAAAGCTCTTTGAAAGAAAATACAGAAACAAGAAAAATGACGAAGCTTCAATAGAAGCTCTCCGTTCCCTAGGAGTGGAACTGGTACCTTTTGACCTTCCTGAACTTCCGGTTGATGCCCTCTCTTTTATCCTGGATGCAGAGGCTGCTGCAGCCTTCGATGAACTCACCCGAAGCAACAGGGATGACTTGCTGGTAAGACAGATAAAACAGGCCTGGCCGAACACTTTCCGGCAGGCGCGCCTCATTCCCGCAGTAGAATATATTCAGGCTAACCGCGTCAGGACTCTCCTCATGGAGGAGATGGCCCAGAAGATGAAGGGAATAGATGTATATATCGCTCCCTCCTTCGGAGGGAACAACCTCCTATTGACAAATCTTACCGGACATCCTGCAGTCGTTGTGCCCAACGGATTTGATGAAAAGGGAAGCCCGACTAGCATTTCTTTTATCGGGAATCTCTTTGAAGAGGCCAAGACTTTACGGGTAGCCAAGGCCTATCAAGATGTAACAGACTTTCACCGCAAGCACCCTGACCTCGAAAAGAATTTCTAAATGATTTTAATTGGAGTGTAGAATAATATTATTCAGAAAAGGCCGTTGAAGAGAACGTCGGCATGAAAGAGCTCATGAGATCTCCGCCTATCTCTCCACTCTACTGTATCTTTTACAGTGAAGTAAAACCAGAGCTTATCAAAAAATCTTAGCTTTTTTATGTAATACTTGGAAAAATCTGTGAAGTTATCGACAATGATTTTGCCGAGTTCATTATCTTTTTCGTCAAGAACAATGATCCTGAAAATCTCTTTTTCTTCTTCCCCATCTGTTACTGTTTCTGTTTCCAGCTTGCCGTATATCTTTGCCTTCTCTATTCCTTCCCACCCCTCTTTTTTATCGTAGGAAAGGGCTTTCATGACCTGAAATTCATCTCTTGCTTCTAGGTCCAAGTAATCATCGATTACGAATTCTTCAGTTCTGGTGAAAATGTTCCTCCAACCTCTCCCTGATTCTTTAACCTCAATGTCGTTCGCTATTAAAATAGAAGGCCTTTCAGGGGAAAATGCTCCGTTGCCTTTTATCTCTTGGCCCACAAGGGTACTAACATCACCTGACTCTATCGTGCCTTGAACTATGATGTCAAATCCGCTGGCTTCGGGAATAAAAAGATACTTTCCAAAACCAACATTAACAACACCTTCAAATGGAATAATGCCTTTTTTAGCCAACATGCCCTCTTCCCCCAGAGCCATTTCTTTTCCTGCCTTTTTCTTGCAGGAAATACTTCCTCCAATCACCAATAAAAGCGCTAATAAGCTAAAACTAAGAGTCCGGACGATCTTCTCCTGCTTGCTTTTTCCTTCAGTTGATTCCGATATCCTAATAGCCATAACTCATACCTCCAAATCTTTAATCATTCTCTAAAATGGCAGTTAATCGGGAGCTAAAAATCTCCTCTTTATTAAATAAAAAACATCCTTTCTCTGGACTTAGGTTATCGTATTTTATACCACTGAAAAAAACAAAAGTAAAGAAGAAAATTCCAGTCGTAAAAGGGGACAGGCTACTTTTTCTGGAAGGAAAAAGACTGTCTTTGAATAATGAAAGTCCATACAGAAAAAGTAGCCTGCCCCCTTTTTTGTTCTTTTTTGTTCACCAGTCTCATCTCCAAAATCGATGGAATCTCTGCCGCTTAATACCACGCCTGAAAAATCCTTCCCATCCCATGAACCTGCCTCTCCTCAGAGCCATTCTCTTCTTGAGCTTTTCCAATTTTTCCCATTGTTCGGTGGTCAATATCTTTTTTATTTCCTTTCTGTGCTGGACAGATTTTTTGAAACGATCTGATCGAAATTTCGCTTGCCTGTCATAAATCCCCAGGATTTTTTTCTCGTTGGCTTCTTGGTCACGCATCAACTCTCTGAGCTCTTTCCGAGCTGCCCACATATTCTTCATTGATTCTTTCCTCTCCGCCTGACGCTTTTTTCTGAACTCCTCCAATTTTGATTTCTGCTCAGGAGTAAGATCGAGATATCCTTCCCAGGTAGAAGGATAATCACGGGATACTTTCTCTTCGGGTTTCTTAGCCTCTTGACTATGGGCAATTGGAGTAAAAATAGCGGAGCTTAAGCAAAAAAGAATCAAGGTCATAAACAGGAAATATCTTTTTATTTTAAACCTCCTTAATTTTTTCTCAGACATATTAGACAATAAAAAAATAACATCCTTGGAAGTGTTGGTGTTTGATAAATCAAGCCTCTATAATAAATCAAAACTTTAATTAGATATAAATCATTGATTACATTCTAAAGGTGGGCTTGATAAATCAAGCCTCTACGAACAAAACAATAAGATTAATTATATAATTACTTTAGCTATTGGTAGAGGATTGAATTTTCAAGTCCGTACTTATAAATATAGCGGGGATTTTACTCGTTAAATTCCCCTTTTGATATAACAGACGAGTAATAATACAAAGGATTGAAATTTTTAAGAAGATTGAGAGTTAATTAAGCGCCTAAAATCCAGGATCCGAGCAGTGGAAAGGCACCTCTTCCCCAGCTAGGGACTTCCCCTGCTTTTTAAGAGGGTCTACTACTCGATCTTCAGGAGCTTAAAATCAAATCAGGAGAAAATACTATTTCTTTTTCAGAATGGGCATACCTGTTCTTTCTGTTTCGATAACTTTGTATCCATCAGGAACTTCATCTAATGACCCACTCCTCACATCACGGGCAAAAAAGTAAATTCTCTGAACACGACCTCCTTTTAGGTTAACGTCCTTAAAATGGAGATAATACTTTACCCCTTTTGAGTTGGTGAATTCATAAGCCATTTACTTTACCTCCAATTTTAGTTTTATTGACTAAAAAATAAAGCCTATGCTTACTCCGATAAGATGGGCAGTTGTTGAATATGTGCCCAGTCCAAGATTTATTTCAGTCACGGGATGAAGCACGAGACCCCTGTTTTCGCTTTCCCTGTCGGCGAAGGGCTCATATTGATAGGCAACATCGATGACAAAGTTACCGCTTTTATAACCAAATCCTCCTGTAATGGCCCATCGATTTGCATCAGGAAGGAGGGGGTCCATAGTTTCTACCGGCTGGGGCGTTTTATCATAAAGGAACCCAGCCCTCAAAGCAAAGTTTTCACTAACCATGTATTGCAAGCCAGCTCGAATGATATAAGAATCCTTCCAGTCTTCCAAAAATTCTTCGGTTTCGTCTGGAACAGGATCAGGGTTATCAACTTCAATAACAAATTCTTTGAAGCTGGACCACAGGACATAATGAAGATCAGCGGTAAAGATCAAGCTCTCGGTCAAATTAAAAGCAACACCAAATCCGAGTATATGAGGTATACCCATGCTAGTAGCAACATCTGCTTCAGTAGGAACAGAAGGCTGAAAAACTGCGGGGATATTTGAGTTATCGAGAGCCAGGTCTCCTTCAAGGTCAAGATCGAATCCTCCTCGCCAGTTGAAGCCTAGAGAAAAATTCTCTCCCCTATAGAGAGCTCCAGCATTCAAGCCAAAGGCACTGCCAGTCCCTTTTACCTCAATGGGGGCTTCATAAATACTCCCGCCATACCCTGTAAGATCAACCAGGTTAACGCGGTCAAAGTCTAAAGTCGCATAGACATAAGTAATGCCAACAGCCACAGAGAAATTTTCGTCGAGCTTGATGGCGACAACAGGATTGAAGAAAAATGTCTTCATGTCATCTCTAGTAGCAATATACTTTAGTGGATAATCTTCATCCCATTTGGTCCCCAGGCCATAAGGATTAAAAAAGCCGAAGCCAGCTGCAATTCTATCATTTATCTTATGGGAAATGTAAAAAGTTGAAGGGTAGAACCATTGACTTACCGTTTCTACAGTTGTGGCCAGGTTTGTTAGTTCCAAAGAGGTGTTTGATGTGATCAAGGTCGTCCCCAGAGAAATCTGCGTCCCATCCAGAAAGGCTATGCCAGCCGGATTGTGGAAAACGGCTGACGGGTTGTTAGCGAGAGCTACAAAGGCACCACCCATGGCCATCGCTGCAGCACCGTGCTCATAGATCAGGAAACCTGAACCATGAGATAAAGAACTAAGGCCAAAAAACACTAAAGAAAACATTACTATTGCAGTGATGTATTTTCTCATTAAAACCTCCAAAAAGATGCCTTAAAAATTCCTGCTAAGAACGCTTTAATTTGATTAACTCTCTCCAACTCCTTAGCCTTGTCCAAGTATTTATAAAAAACAGGCTACAATGTCAAGATAAAATTTTAAAAAAAATTTTTAAATTTTCATTTTTTTCTTTACATTTATTTTATTTCTTGTATAATGATATTGGTTCTCTTTTGCGGGCTGGAGAGAGCCCCCACCTTTTTGGTTCCCATCATCAACCCCCCTTTTGCTGACAACAGCCCGCGCTTTTCACATAGGGGTTGTAATTTCAGATTCCTAAACTGGGAAGATTAAAACTCTTCACTTCAATAATATTATCTAAGGAGAAAAATATGGGATCAGGCGCAGGATGGGGACATAACTCGATTCATCAACAAAAAGGGAATGCTCCTTGACTCGCAATTCAAGCGGTGCTACATTTTCAAAAGCTGCCGCAGCAATGCCCGTCAGTGACAAAGTGTTCATAAAAATGATTTCATGAATATCAGCGGAGGATGCTTATGGCCGATAAAGAAAATCTCGAAAAAAGATACAAAAGAATCTACGATCAGCTCCGGGAGCTTGTTCTCAAAACTGAAAACAAGATTGCGCGTATGGCTACAATCGCTGCCATCCTTCATCATAAGATGGCTCAGTTTTTCTGGACCGGCTTTTACATTCTCACTGATGGAGAATTGATTATTGGCCCTTACCAGGGCCCTTTAGCTTGTCAAGTTTTGGAGAAAGAAAAAGGAGTTTGCTGGGCAGGAGTAAAATCGAAAAAAACAATTATTGTGCCTGATGTCCATAAATTTCCAGGCCATGTTGCCTGCGACAGCCGCTCAAATTCGGAAATAGTAGTTCCTCTTGTTGACAAGGAAAACCAGGCTTGGGGCGTGCTCGATGTAGACAGCCGAAAATTAGAAGCTTTTTCAGATATGGATAAAGAGTGGCTTGAAAAAATAGTCAAGCTGATATAATGAACGGAATTTTTCTACTTAAGGCAATAAATCAAAAGCAAGATTTGCTTTATAGCTAGAAAGAGGCCGTCTATCTCTGCCTCTTCGCTCAGAGTATGTTTATACCGGCCGTAAGTTCTCCCTAAATTCACAGAGAGGATGCCTTTTTCTATTCCCACGTTGGCCTCTGTGGAACCCAGAGGATCCACTTCTATTTCTTTAACTTCGAGAAATTTAAGAATGTCAAAAACCGTCCTCACCAAAAAAGAATCCCCGGCTCCGGGAATCTGATAAGCTTTTGAGCGTTCATTGAGGTTCATTTCCAGCTCAACTCCCACTTCAGCGGCAACATCCTGGCAAATCTTTCGAATTTTTGTTTGAGCTTTCTCAAGCTCTTCCTGGTTGGCCGAACGAAGATCTACAGTAAAGTAAGACTGCTCAGAAACAGCATTCGTGACTTTTCCTCCTCCAATCATGCCGACATTAATAATAGTCCATTTTTCTGGAGGCTTGGAAGGAAGCTCAATCTCGCAAATCCGCTCTATGGCCTTGGCCACGGCCAAATTAGGATTGGGCACACCGCGACTCTGCATGGTATGAGCTCCAGGACCGCGGAAAGTAACCCTTCCTCCCCCGAATCCCAAGGCACCATAATGAACTTTTCCAAGGTCACCATCAAGGGCGATGACTAAATCAAACTTCTCTTTCGTAGAATCCAGAAAAGCCTCCATTCCGACAAACCCGATTTCCTCTCCTATGCTTCCCATGAAATAATAGGTATTGTTGGGCTTGAACCCTGCCTGCTTTAACGCCCGTATTGACCAGAGAAGGTTTACCAAATTGGCTGTATCATCCCCTATGCCAGGAGCCTTAAGGAGATTTCCCTCTCTTCTGACTTTGATCTCCCAGACTCCCTGGAAAACAGTGTCCATGTGGGCCGACATGATGATCTTCTTTCCCCGTCCGGTTCCCTTCCAGATCCCGATAACATTGCCCGAAGGGTCGATAAAGACTTCATCCAGGCCAGAAGCTTCGAACTGTTTTTTTAGGTACTCGGCTCTTTTTTCTTCATGGCCGGAAGGCGCAGGAATTTCTGTGAGATAAATCCATTCTTCGATGATCTTTTCTCGATTCTTCTCGATAAAAGAAAACATCTTCTGGACCAAAGGGGAATTGACCATCTCGGGTTTAAAGAGAGACTCCTCGCACCGGGGGTTGGCTAAAGAAATAGTTGAGAAAATGGTTAAAACAAGCAGGCCAAGTTTAAAATATTTTTTCATCCTGTTCTTACCCCTCATTTAATATTTAAGATTGCCGCGCTCCCTGCGGTCGCTCGCAATGACGATATCAATCTCATTGTTCAATTTCAGTCACATTGTTCAATATCAATCACATTATTTTAGATAAGGCCTAATACATGTCTTTATTCAGAGCAAAGTTTATTCGCTCTGATGTTTATTCGCTGTAGTGTTTGATGACCCGAACAACAGCCTGCTCACAGACCTTGCAGAAAGGCTTCTTCCCTTTGGTAAACATCAGGCAGTCCAGCATAGGTCGATAGAGGCCTTCGGCCGAATAGCCAGCACCCTCAAATGCGCCGACCTTATCTTTAAACCTGCTTTTTGAAAAATAATCATCCACCTTTTTTGCATGCTCTCTGGAGAGTCGATCAGACTCTTGTTCAACCTTATCTATTTCAGCTTGGGGAGCTTTTTCCCTTTTCATCCTCGCAATCTTTTCGTTTATTACACTGCGTATCTTCTGGTAAGCCATGTCCATCTTGTCAAAATCCTCTTTTTCCCAGGGGGTTGGAATTTCAATACTGGGAGTCAGCAAATCTTTCCATTTAATGTTCTCGGGATCAAGAAGAGCGGTGATATTAGGCTCTGCAGGCTCCACTCCTCTTGGATAAAATTCATTATAAGCTACGGACGAAGTATAATATTCATCCGCGAGGCCGGCAAAGGAATGGCCAAACTCGTGGAGGAAGAGATACTCACACCACTGATTGTCAACCGTAAAGGTGCAGTACAGGTTGTAGATTCCTCCACCTCCATAGCGCTTATGATTGATCATGATAAACAGGGCGTCATAGGGAACATGGGCCGCTATATCGCGAAGAGATTTGTTGTCCTCTGTCAAGAGATAACGTTCTGAACCCAGAGAATTAAAGGTTGCATTAAGTGCAGTGTTTTTAAAGATTCCAGGTCGGGGTTCATCACAACCGCTTTCCTCTGAACATTTGAACACACCGTAGATATTAAACCTGTCTTTGTAAGTTCTGTAAGGCTCGTGGTTGAAAAAAATCTCGGTGAAACGTTTTAAATCTGCCCCAACCTTATCTTCTTCCTCAGAAGTGTAACCTTCGGCGATGAAAGCTATATCTACCCTTTTATGAGGACTCCCGCTCTTCAGAATTTCAAAGACTTTGACATTTTTGTCTAAATTTTCTTTTATGATGCTTACTGAAGAAGGGTCGATCTCCTGGCCGAAAAGAGGTTGAAGAATATTCTCTCGATCCTTCACTTCCAGAGTGAACTTGATGTTTTTCTTAGGGTAAGGAATGAGGATTGTCTCGTGATAAGCTCTTTTTATACCCTTTAGAGCCTGGTTAGTTGTCTTGTACTCACCAAAATAGCTATCAAATCCCTTGGAGAAAATAAGCTGTCCTGATGAAGAATCATAAATATTAGCGTAGTAGCGGCCGTTGTCGAATTTATCGATAAGGTTGCGCTGGCTCCCCGCCCAGACGCCCTGCTCGTAGACCTGATCGATTGCAATCCATTCCTCTTTAGCATCTCCGATGTGAAAATAATCAAGGCGCATGGTTTTATCGACAAAATAATCATCAAAGTTTAAGGCTGCTTGAGGAGTCAGGGCTCCCAGGAAAGAGAGAGTAATAATAATAAATACAACGACACTCAAAGATATAATGGCATGTCTCATGATTCCTCCTTGGAACTTGGTCTATTTAATATAGCTATCCCCCCCAACACTTCTTTGATGATCTTCACTGCAGCGGCAGCCGTGATTCCTGAAGCGTCTCGATCAGGATTAACCTCTACCACATCCAGTCCCACAATGCGAGCATCTATACCGTGGAGGATGTCTAAGGCCTGACGGGTAGAAAGGCCGCCTGCCTCGTGGTGGGCTACTCCGGGAGCATAAGCGGGATCAAGGGCATCCATATCAAAAGATATATACAGGGGGTTTGAAAACTCCAAAGAAAGCGAGCCTTTAATATCTTTCATCTCGATCATCCGGACCCCGTGTTCTGATGCCTTTGCTCTCTGCTGGCCGGTAGCAGCTCTTATCCCTACCTGAACGAGGTTTTGAGCCAAGCCCTCTTCCATTATTCTGGCAAACGGACAGGCATGGGAATAGCGGTCTCCGCGCATCTCTTCGTATAAATCTGGATGGGCATCGAAATGGAGAATATCCAAGGGCTTAAACTTTGTGGCAAAGGCTTTCACGACAGGATAACTGATAGAATGGTCTCCACCCATCACAACTGGCACTGCTTTCTTCTCTAATATCTGAAGGATATTGTCTTCTATTCGGGAGAACACGTCAAAAAAACCTCCCGAAACATCCACATCCCCCAAGTCCCTCAAAATAATCTCTTCATCCAAATTCGCACCGAATTCAGTCCAGGGATTGATGGCTCTACCAGTGGATGCGGCCCGGATGGCTTGAGGTCCTTTCGAAGCTCCCCTTAAGTAACAGGATTTTTCATCAAACGGAATTCCGATGATAGCGATATTGTAATCTTCGGTCTGCTTTACTGCTCCTCCAAAATCAGTCATTTCCTTTCTCCAGATGAGGCTTATTAAAGATTCATCTCCACAAAAATGAAGAAGGCAAAAAAGATTATACAGTGAATGGGGTCAGACTTGCAAAACTTGAGTTTTTTGCAGGATAAAATAAAATCATATAAACTGAGACCATCAAGTAAAAAACAGATAAAAACTTAACTTTTAAAGGCCCGACATCCCAGGGAAAACAAACTACAATAAAAAACTCAAGTTTTGCAAGTCTGATCCCGAATTTTAAATAATTCAAGTTTTCAAAGTCTAAACCCTGTGTTACAATCGCTCTTACGCAAAAGGCCTGAAATGTTCACTGGAAGAACTGCTAAAAAATTCAGCAAGATTTATAAAAAGGCAAAGAAACCAGAAAATCGTCTCCCCTTTGATTTTGAGAAAGACTGCCTGGTTCTTTTTTCAGACCATCACAAAGGCGATGGAAGTGCAGCGGATGATTTCAAGAAAAATGCTCTCCTCTATGAATCGGCCCTCTCTTTCTACAAAGAAAAGGGATTCAAGCTTGTTGTTCTTGGAGACAACGAAGAACTCTGGGAGTGCAGCTATGATCAGATTCTGGCGATACACAGACAAATAATAGAGAAAGAAATCGAAATCGCCTTAGTCTCTTCTAATCAAAAGAAAATAAGAATATGGGGAAATCACGACAAAGAAGTATCTCTAGGGAGGTTAAGAAGGTTTTTAAAAGCTATGAGAGAGAAAATCCTGAACAAAGTTGAACATAGAGAAGGCATTTGTCTTGGAGAAGATATTTTTCTTATCCATGGCCACCAGGGGCGATTTTTTGAGGATAAAGCCTGGAGGGTGAGCCGCTGGGCTGTCCAGTTTGTTTGGAAAAAAATACAAAAAATTTTTAAAATCGGGATCGATGGTCCTGCAGAAAACTATGAAATCAGGGATAACTTGGAGTTCCAATACTATGAGTGGGCCAAGAAAAATAGGGTGATGTTGGTCTGCGGTCACACCCATAGGGCAATTTTCGCTTCCTTGACTCATTTTGACCGTCTTCAAATAGAAATTAGCCACTTGAAAAAACTCTTAAAGGAAGCTCCCTCAGAAGCACAAAAGAAATTAGAGAAAGAAATAGATAGGAAAAAAACAGAGAGAGAGAAAATACTGAAGAAAAGATCAGGAAAAATGCCCAGATCCTTCGCTAAACATCCAGAATGGCCCGTTCCCTGTTATTTTAACGACGGTTGTTGTGGCTACACGAACGGGATAACCTGTCTTGAGATCGAGAAGCAGACGATTCGTCTTATCAAATGGCAGCGTGAAACTAGCAAGAGAATCGTCTTGGCTGAAGAAAACATTCAACTCCTTCTCAAATATATCAAAGAAGGTCGCTCCGTGGATGAATCTCTGGAGCCAAAATTGAAAGACTATTGAATGGGGTCAGACTTTGCATTTGTTTGAAAAATAATTATAATTCTAGAAAAATAAAAGGCTTACGGCCTGGTTCAAAACGTGAGCTTAGATCAATAGTTACATCCTGGGAGGTGATTATGAAAAGAATAATAACTAAAATCGAAAATTTTCAATATTTTTATCCTTATACTGTGGCCATTGTGGGTGCTCAATCAGAAAATCAAATTAATTATATGGCCTGTGCCTGGCATACTGCCCTCTCCTTTGATCCACCCCTTTTTGGCGTTCTTGTCGCTAAAAAAAGACTTACCCATCAAGTTATATCCGAGGCAAGGGAATTCACCGTAAACTTTATAAGCTCAGGACGGGTGAAGCTCTCTGCCCAGATGGGAAGAAAATCAGGTCATGATATGGACAAGATCAAAGAGTTTCAGGTCAAACTTTCCCCCTCAAAAATTATCCGAACTCCCGTCTTCGATGAAGCTTATGTCTCGTTTGAATGTAAAGTGGCAGATATCAAAGCCTACGGAGACCATGATCTTTTCGTTGGTGAAGTCTTAGCAATCCATGAAGAGGAGAAAATTTTCAATCCAGAAGGAATTCTCAATACTGGGAAAATTCAACCCCTTCTATATCTTGGAAGCGACTTTTATATCACAATAAACCCTGATACTCTCAAGCATGTCCTGCCCGATTAATGGAGTCAGACTTGCAAAAATTGAGTTTTTTATAGGATAAAATAAAATCATATAAATTAAAGGCTTCAATTAAGAAGCAGATAAAAATTCAACCTTAAAAGGCCTGATCCCCCAGGGAAAACAGGCGACGCAAAATAACTCAAGTTTTGCAAGTCTGACCCCGATTTGAAATAAAAGCTAATTTCCGTATAATAGGGAAGAACTTCATGGCTATGGTACTCAAGATAGAGAACCTTCACAAATCCTTCAAGCTGGGCTTTCTTCTCAAAAAAATGAAAATCCTAAGAGGCATCGCTCTATCAGTAGAGCAAGGTGAGGTCTTCGGCTATCTCGGCCCGAACGGAGCAGGAAAAACTACGACCATCAAATGTATCCTTGGTCTTATTTTTCCCGAGGAGGGAAAAATAGAGATTTTCGGTCACCCCCACCTCTCTCCCAAAGCAAAGGAGAAAACAGGATTTCTCCCCGAAAATCCTTATTTTTACGACCATCTTACAGCCTCAGAGTTTCTCGATTATTACAGCCAGTTGTTCCTGATTAAAAAAGAAGAAAAAGAAAAAAAGATAAAAAGCCTTCTTCGCCTTGTTGATTTGGAGCTTTCCGCAGACCTTCAGCTTCGAAAATTTTCTCGCGGCATGCTGCAAAGAATAGGTATGGCTCAGGCACTGCTGAACGACCCATCGCTCATCTTCTTGGATGAACCTCTTGGAGGCCTTGATCCTCTGGGGAGAAAAGAGATAAGAGACATCATTGTCCGCCTCAAGGATGAAGGGAAGACCGTTTTTCTTTCCTCTCATATCCTCCAGGATATTGAAATGATATGTACCCGAGTAGCAATAATCGTCAACGGAGAGATTATCAATCAAGGAGCTCTTCAAGATCTGATTTCAGAAAAAATCCTTTTTACAGAAGTCATCCTCTCCGGTGTAGGTGAAAAAGAGCTTGAAGGAATGGGAGAATATTTTTCTGGGCATGGGGACAGGACTCTGCTTAAAGTCTTCAAAGAAGAAAATGTTGAAAAAGTTCTCCGGCTTGTCCAGTCCAGCAAGGGAAAAGTTCACTCTCTTATCCCCAGGACTGAAACCCTTGAAGATCTTTTTGTGGAGATAGTGAAAAAGAGATGAAAATAAAAGCGATTGCTCTCAACACATTCAAGGAGGCCATAAGAGATAGAATTCTCTATCTCCTCCTCTTTTTTGCAGCGGTCTGCATTATTTTCTCCCGTTTACTGGCTCTCCTTACTGTTGGAGATAAGGTCAAAATCATCAAGGATGTTGGCCTCACTTCTCTCTCTCTTTTTGGTGCTCTGATGGCGATTCTGATGGGAACAGGACTTGTTTTCAAAGAAATAGACAAGAAAACAATTTACACCATCGTCTCCAAGCCCATCCACCGTTATCAATTTCTCCTGGGAAAGTTTTTCGGGTTAGTCTTAACCCTTTTTGTCATGCTTCTTCTTATGAGCTTTATTTTCCTGGCATTGGTCTTTTTCCACACCTTCACGATTGAATGGGAAATGTTCGTCGCCATCCTGTTCATCTTCTTCGAACTCTGCCTCGTAACTTCTGTCGCCCTTCTTTTCTCCTGTTTCTCCACGCCAATACTAAGCTCCGTTTTTTCCCTCGCTTTTTACTTGATCGGTCACACGGCCTGGGGGCTAGAGACTCTCATCAAAAAGATTCCACCAGGACTGGGAAAAACGATGGCTCAAGCTCTCTATCACTTTCTCCCAGATCTTGAGAACTTCAATTTTAAAACAGAGATCGTGCAGAATCTGGATATTCCATCTGAAGCGTTTCTTTATTCGGTCCTTTACGGAATTTTTTACACTCTTTTTGTGCTGATACTGGCGGTCCTGGTTTTCAGGAAAAGAGATTTTATTTAAGAGCCGTGAAAATATTTAAGAGCCAGAAAGATTTCAGCGCAATATTTCTTGCTGCCCTCCTTATATTATCCTGCGGCATCTTCATGAGCCTGAAGGTTAAAACCGACAATATTTCCCGCAAGAAAATCCCGGGCTCTTCTATCATCTACATCCCTTCAGGGAAATATCTCAAGTATGCTACTTTTGGCAATTCCTCTCTCTTGGCAGACCTGATATACATCTGGGCTATCCAGTATTACAGCGACTACACCATTCCTGACATGTACGAATATTTGGATCATATCTTTTCAATCATAAACGAGTTAGAACCCAGCTACCTCGATCCATACGATGTCGGAGCTGTGATTGCTGCTTATGAAGCTGGAGATTTGGATTTAGCTCTTAAAATCCTGGACAGAGGCCTGGAGAAAAACCCGGAGCAGTGGCTTTTTCCCTACTTGGCAGGCCATTATGTCCAGATGATAAACAAAGATTATAAGCTGGCTCAAGAGTACTACAGGAAAGCGATGAATATTGAGGGAGTACCGCCTATTGTGGAGCGGCTTTACGCAGATGCAATCTTTAAGTCCATGGATTACAAAAGAGCCTTGCAGACCTGGCTTGAAATATACGAGACAGCAAAGGAAGAGAGAGTTAAAAAAATTGCTTCCAACCACCTCTATAATATCAAGGCAACAATAGATATCGAGAAGATAAATGAAGCCATCGAGAAATTTAAAGAAAGATACGGCCGCTACCCCATGGAACTATCCCAGCTCGTAAGAGCCGGATTCCTTGATTCTCTGCCAAAAGATTTAGATGGGAAGGAATATATTTATGATTCCCGAACAGGAGAAGTAAAGACACCTATAATCCCATGGAAACGATAATCATTATCGCCTGCTTCGGTCTCGCCTGGGGAAGCTTTCTCAACGTCGTCATCTACCGTCTTCCCCTCAGAATGAGCCTTTTCAAGCCATCATCCTCCTGCCCGCACTGTAACGAGAAGATAAAATTCTATGATAACATCCCAGTTCTCTCTTTTTTGCTCCTTCGAGGGAAGTGTCGCCGCTGCAAAGGGAGAATATCTCTCAGATATCCTCTGGTAGAGCTATTGACAGCCGTCTGTTTTCTTCTCCTCTACTCCCAGTACTCGTTGAGCTTCTTTTTCTTTGCCTCCTGTTTTTTTGCTTGCGCCTTGATAGCGTTAGGTTTTATCGATTTTTACCATCAGATACTCCCTGACGAGATAACCCTCCCTGGATTGTTACTGGCCCTCGTCTACTCGCTTTTCCGCGAAGATTTGAACCTGAGGCAAGCCCTTATAGGGGCTGTGGCTGGAGCTGGATTCTTACTTTTGATCTACGTCGCCTATTATCTATTGCGAAAAAGGGAAGGGCTTGGCATGGGAGACGTGACCATGATGCTTTTGATCGGGGCCTATTTAGGCTGGAGGCAAGCTTTTTTCACCTTGATCTTGGCTTCCTTTGTCGGAGCCCTGGTTGGAATCTTTTTTATATTCTACAGAAAGAAGGACTTTCAGTACTCCCTCCCTTTTGGGACCTTCCTTGCCCCGGCCGCATTTGCCGCACTACTCTGGGGTGAAAGAATAATAAGCGCTTATTTGAGCCTGTTCAAGAATCTGGCTCCTTGAATCCCTGAGATTATTCGGAGGGATACTCGTATTCGGTGGAAGGATTTATCTAATATAAGCGCAATATATATTTTTACAATGTCATTGCGAGCCCTGAAATGGCGCGGCAATCCTCCGTTCCGAGCGAATCGCGGCAATCTCATACAATAAATTGTCATTGCGAGGAGCGTAGCGACGCGGCAATCTCAACCTTTTCGTAAGGGATTGCTTCGCCCCTACGGGGCTCGCAATTACAAGCGAAGAAATCTTCTTCGCTCCTCGCGATGACACTGGAATAATTGCGTTTGTATTATTAAAATGCGGGGGGAATTACTTCTTGCCAGGATTTGACTTTGAAAGGAGTCCCATCAGCGCCATCAAGTGTCAGGGCAGCTAAAGCAAGGTCGTAATGAATTCTTGAGTTGGAATCACACTCAAAAGATTTGGCCGAGATAGAGCCGTAAAAATCAGCATTGCTGTTGAAATGCACATCTGCTTCGGGCACATAAACAGAACCCCAAAATTGGGAGTTGGAATTCCAATCCATATCTCCGTTAAAAGTATCTGTGCCCAGTATCAGGAGGCTGGTCGGGTCTTCGGATAAATTATTGATTTGAGTGTTGCTGTGCTGGATAAAAGTTCCTCCAAGATAAATTGTGACCTTAACGCCAGGAGCAATTTCCAGCTGTGAATTGCTGCGCATGGAGAATTCGCCTGTTATATAGAGGGTTACATCAGCCGTAATTATCACAGTACAGTTGGAATCCAGGCTGAAAGAGGTATATACACCGCTTTCGTCGATTGTATCCAACTCGGTACCGCCAAGAGAATAATCACCATTATAAAGGAGACCTTCAGGAAGAGGAACCGAAGGCATATCATTGGGCTCGGATAAAGAATCCAATGCCCCAAAAATTTCAGCGTTGCCCCGGGTTATTATCACATCCTCGGGATTGGTCTCAGGCCCTGATAAGGCATTCCCATAGATTCTGGAGTTTGAGTCTAAATCAATACAGCCATAATGAGTGCCGTTGGTCCCCACATGTCCTTCAGAACCCGTGTTGGAATCGCCATAAGCCCCGTCCCTTGAGTCATAACTATCGACATATGCATTTGAAGAGAAATCCAATTCTTCATCGCCAAAAATTCCATTAATCCAGGGTTTATACCTCTCTTCTTCCAAGACTACTCTGGCGCACTTGCATAATACGCGAGACTCGACCAAGGCCACTCTGCCTGAAGATGATACAACGGGATTATCTCCATCAGGATCTTCGACCCTTATTTCGATATCCCCCATCACATTCCCATCGAAAGTTTGAAAAGACGAAATGGTCATTGTCCGCAAGGAGCTATCTCCATCCCACGTCGAAATATCTCCATAATTCAATTCCCAGATTGCTCTATCAACTCCAGCTTCCGCCAGAGAGATGGCTGCGGAAGACTTGTAAGACTTATTAGTGAGATTATTCTCAAAAGAGAGCTGATATAAAAAAGGAATAGCAAGAAGAAGCAAAAATGACATAACAATCATACCAACAATCAGGACAAAGCCTTTTTCCTTACTTCTCTTTTTTAAATCTTTTTTCATTCCCTCTTTTACTTTCCCAATCTCCTTGTTTCCTTTTCAGTATTAATCAGCGTTATTTTAGTTGTTAGGTAAAAAAGCTTATCACCCATTGCAGCTGATTTTTACGGTTATTTTTTCCTATCTCCATTGCCTTTTGAGGCTCATCTATTAGATGAGCTGAGAGAGAAAAATCTTTACCAGAGGAGAGATAAATGAACTGATTGCTTGTATGCGCTCTATTCCTGATCCTAGTCAGATACTTTTACTTGCCAAGATTTGACTACATACAAAGATCCCATTGAAGGAAGAATTTCAAGGTCTTCTAAAGCCTTATCATAGTGCATTACTGTATCTTGATCAAACAGGATATCGTCAGCAATAACGGCGCCAAAAAAACCGTTTCCTTGATCCAATTCCACAAGAGCATTAGGCGCATAAATTGCTCCGTAAAACTCAGAGTTTTGGTCGATATAAATATCTCCTGTAAAGTCTGCTGTCCCAAAAAGGACAAACTTGGTGGGGTCGCGGGATAGATTGTTAATAGAAGATGTTTGGTCCATCTCAAAGCTTCCGCTCCCCATAATAATCTGAAGGCTTGCGCCGACAGCAATATCAAGCCTTGAATTCTGGTCCATGTAGAAATTGCCAGTTATATGGAGGATAACATCATCTTCTATCGTCACCACGGAGTTCGCTTCTATCGTAAAAGAGCCGTATTGGCCGCTCAGGAAAATCGAATCCGTGCCGCTCATCGAATAATCCCCCATCCAGGGAAGTGAAGGAGGAGTAATCTGAGGAAATTCTATTGGTTCTTCCAAAGCCCGTTTTTCACCATCAATATTTGCGCCGGGATCGGTTATTATCACCGAATCTGGGTCGCTATCAGCCCCCGATACCGCATCGCCGGCTAAATCAGCAAGATTGTCCATATAGATGGCACTAAAATCGCTTGAGTTAGTTCCGATATCTCCATCCGAACCCACATTGCCAGGATTATCATAGTCTCCATTCCTTGAGTCATAGCTATCAATCTCTACATCCTGGTCAATCATTATTCCATCATCCCCAAAAGCTGCGAACTTAAAAGGAGGATATCCACCTAGCTCTGATCTCACTGTCCTGACTACCGCTTGAGCCCCGACATACGAAACTGTGCCTCTTGATTCCACAATAGGATGGTCTGCAGTGGGATCTACAACCTCTATCCCTACATCCCCTATCACGTTCCCTCCGTAAGCCTGGAAAGAAGCAATGTCCATCGTCCGCATGGTATCATCGCCTATCCAGCTTGAGATATCTCCATAATTCAGTTCCCAGATTGCTCTATCAATCCCAGCTTCCGCCAGAGAGATGGCCACGGAAGACTTGTAAGACTTATCAGTGAGCCTATTCTCAAACGAGACCTGGAATAAAAAAGGAACAGCAAGAAGAAGCAAGATTGCCATAATTACCATACCAACGATCAGGACAAATCCTTGTTCCTCATACCTGCTTTTAATACATTTGTTCTTAAGGTCCTTGTTTATAAAATCCCTTGTATTAACACCCTTGCTTCTTGTTTTTTCCATTTTGCTCACCCTTTTTATTTTTGTTTATCTCTCATCTTTCGTGCCCGGAGAAAGAAAATTTTCTTTCATCCTCTGCTGAAAAGATGATGATAAGTTCATGAGTTCTCCCTTAATCAGATTTATTTCTTAGCTTCACCCCAGTACTAAGGGTCTCCTGGAAGGTGCGGCCCATCTGATTCTGGGTAGCTATCAAGGTGATATCCACGCACCCAACTTGACTGAAATCAGCTATACCAGAAAGCTCAACTCCTCCAGAGCTTAACTGAAAAGAATTCACCCTTGTGGCTATGGTTCTGTTGTTGTCTACCCTGCTGCTGACCCCATCATTGGCGTCGATAATTCTTTCTAATCTATTAGGATATGCAGAATTTAAACGATAGACGATATAGTCAAACTGACTGTCAATATCGATTATAAGACCATTAGAATCCAACGAGGGAACTTGAAGAATAATGCATTCTGTGGAAGTAGCATAGACATCCCAAGCCGGCACAACCTGGATCGCTTCTTTCACATCTCGGGAGACATAATTAAGCACATGTCTGTTATCCCGAAGCACATCAGACCTTGCGCTCCCGTTCATAAAATATCGCTGTCCGGCAACATAGATAGAAAGCATGGCCAGAATCATAAAAGAGACGATAGTAACAGTTACCAAAACCTCAACAAGGGTAATACCCTTTGGTTGGAATTTTCCTGGCCTGAATTTCTTGGATTTCTTTGGAGTCATCACTTTCTATTGATCCCCTTCTTGGTTATAAAAGTGACCACATCCTTACGCATCTGCATATCCCGGTAGGACCAGAAAACACTGACAGTTAGTTTTTTGATGTCATCCCCTAAAGAATCTTCAACATTTACGGCTCCAGTGCTGTCTTCCAGGAGAGAGAGACTTTCATTCGTAAAAGAACTATCAAGAGTCAAGATATCATTAAAAGACATGTTACGAATAAGTTCTAATTCTTCCTGAATCGCTTGGGTAGCAATGGACATTTGTCTCATTCTGGAAATTACGTTAAAGCCGTGGAGAAAACAGCTGAGAAGAGCAATCAAAACCACAGCTAAAATTACCATGGTGACCAAGACCTCGATATAAGTGAGTCCCTCTTCTCTTTTTTTTCTTTTCATGGTTGCCCTTTCTCTCATTTTTACTGGCTCCCGCATTTTATTTTCTCCCTTTCAACTAGAAGGGGCTTCCCTGAACACGGGATGCTTGAGTTTGCCTTTGAGGAAAGGAGCATACCCAGTTATATCCATTCCTTTCTAACTCCGCTCTGGCAGTCCTCTCCACATACACTCTGGCAGTCTTGCCTTCTGCAATATAGCTTGTATAGACCACTCGACCTTTAGATTTCACTTGAGGATTCTCTCCACCAGGATCTTCGACCCATATTTCGATATCCCCGATCACTTCGCTGGCAGGAGCTTGATAAGAAGAAATGGTCAATGTTCGCAGTGTGCTATCTCCTTTCCAGCTTGAAATATCCCCATAATTAAGCTCCCAGATCACTCTCTCAACTCCAGCTTCAGCCAGAGAGAGAGCTGCAGAGTAATTGGCAGATTTATCAGTGACTTTGTTCTCAGGAGATTGCTGGAATAGATGAGGAACAGCAAAAACAAGCAAGAAGGCCAAGGCGGTCATTCCAATAATTAGGATGGAACCGTCCTTCTGTCCCCTTTTTATTCTTATTATTATTTTCATCTCCTTAGCCTCCTAATATCCTTTTTTTAGTAATCACTGTTTTAGTCGGTCGAAAGGGCTAAAATTGCATCATCGTCGGAGGCGATTTTTAAGATGGTCTTTATATCACCCCCCATACCCCCCACGACTAATCAACGCAATTACAAGGTTAATAGGTTCTTAGGGGGAAGGAATGAATAAGAGGAAGAGGAAAGACAAAAAAGCTACACTTTTCATGCCCCCATTTTTTATTATAATAAAAAATGGGGAATACAGAGATCTAATTTATTAGCAAATAAGGATTAAGGTGGGAGTAGAAAATGATGAATGGGGACTAGCCACTTTATTGGGATTGCCAAACCAATTTTAGGGATTTAATTCATTAAATCCACATCAGTTTATTTGTTAGAAGAAAAGGTGGGCTTGATAAATCAAGCCCCTACATAAGATATCAAGCCCCTATTCCAGATATACCAAATCCTTGCAGAATAAATAAGGTGGGCTTGATGAATCAGATCCCTACAAATGTAGGGATCTGATTTAGCAAATAAATGGAGCTAAGATTAAGGATTATCCCTTTAAAATAAGGAAATTGGGGCCTGACCCCCTTTTTTTTGGTGGGGACTGTCCCCTTTAATTCAGTCCCCAATTTTATCTTTTATCTAATGACCCTGTAGACTTCTCTCCAGGATCTAACCTTCAGCACAGGAGGGGCTACCTTCTCCAGCTTCTGAATAGTAGAATCATACTCCTGAATATAGACCTCTCTCTTCCTGACACCACCCTCAGTTCTCTCTCTTTCGCCTATCGTTACCGCAGCTCTTGTTTTTATAGCAAGAGTCACGCTTTCTGAGGTACCAGAAGCATCTCTAAATGCAGTTCCGCCGAGAGTGGTCCCAGCTTGAGCTTGGATATATCTTGCATAAAGCCTTCCCACACCGGCTATACTTTCGCAGGGATTAACACTATTTATGCTTCCTGTTAAGGTACTAAAATAAACAACATAATCTGCCACTTTAGGATCAGCCCACACTCTCTCTCCACTGTCTATATCTCCCATATCTATTCCTGAGGACAGGCCGAGAATAGAAGAATCACCGAGATACCACTCTACCTCAGGAGTAGGGGCATCCTTAAGAGCAATAAAAGAGTAGGTGGCATCACTCGGAGCACGATCATCGCCCCCTGTCCCGAAATATAGACGAGGGATTGTTCCTCCTGAAACATAGTCAATCCAGACAGCCGGTTTGCTTATAATCGGATAATTTCTCGAGTCTTCATAGATTATCACTCCTTCCCAGGAGTCGGGATTCTGATATTCTATTTCCACATCTACTTTCCACACTCTTCCATCCAAATCTACCACATAGACTCGATCTGCATACCCATTCTGGTCGATATCGATTATCGCAGGAGAACCAGGAATGGTGTTAGGAATATTCCAACCTAAATCACCCGTAGTATCCACTTCCCCTGCATAAAATGCCCAAAAATATTCCCCAGTCTCCGCATCTGCTGCATAAAAAACATTGCCAACTACTTCACTCGTGCTATTGTCATAACCCGATCCAGTGAAGGCAAGCCAGGCATCCTCTCCGTTTTTTCGGATTTTGCCCACTACAGGCACAGACCAGGTCTCTCCCAAGAAATCATGGGTGAATTCCCAAAGCGGCTTAGGATCTTCAGGATCAGTAATATCCAGGGCAAAATAATAATTTGTTCCTCCTCCGATGCCGCTTCCTTTGCCAGAACCCTGACCACAGATAAGAATCGTTGTCCATTCTTTGCCGGCAATTCCGTCAGCGTCTATATAAACATCGGCAACCACCGGGCTCCCATCCACATAAATATCTCTTGCAAAAAACCTCTCTCCAGTTACTTCTTCGACTGCCCACATATTCGTTAGCTTGGGAAGAAGGTTGTAAGGGATAAAACCCCATAACTCTTCGCCCGTAAGAACATCAAAACAATGAATCATCCCGTCATTCGCTCCCACATAGAGTACCTTACGTCTGTCTTCCCATCTATTCATAAACTCCTGGTATCCATCTCCCATCAGAGTAGGTGCTTCATCTGGCGGACCGACAACTATGGGATTGGAGTAGTTGCTGTCTCCTAATTTCCACTCGCGTCCTTCTCCCCTTATAAAATCTATCAGCCCTAAATTATCGTTGTTTACATCCTCCAGAATAGGCCCCAGTATATCAACATTCGATACTTCGAAGAGGTATCTTGTTAAAACAGAATCCTCGGCAATGGCTGTGTATATTTTTCTACTGGCAGCTGAGCGGGAATCCAAGAGCTCTCCCGCATCCCACGCTATATTAATTCCTTCGGGAATCTCCCTTCCATGCTCTTTGGATAAATTGGGGCTACTAATCGTTTTGAGAACAGAATAAGATGTATCTTCAAGAGTCATTGCGGTCATATCATAAGCCCTTAAATGTCCATTCCAGGTTGGAAAATAAAACGTGCTGGCGAGGAGATACTTTTTCCGCTGACCGCTTCCATCCACAACACTGGTCACCACAACAGAGGTGCGAGAGTATTCCTTTTTGTCAACAAGAGTATACTCCATTTCAATCTCATTAATTAAAGGAGTATCGAAGGATGCACCCGAAAATTCTGACATCTCATCCTCGGGGGCAGACAGGATGGCTTTCCACCTGAGATGGGAACCAAAGTGATTAAATGTATGTACCGGAAGATCAGTATCATCCTGTATATCGCTACCTTCATAAGTTACATAATGCTCCCAATTCTGTCCATCATTATTGGATAGGTAGTATTCCACTTTAAGACCGCTAGTCGACCTCCCGCGAGCTCCCTGGCTGATTCGGTTAATCTGCGTTTTGGTTATGGCATAGAGCTCGGGATCAAGTGCGCCCGAAATATTGGTCGACCAGGCCTCTCCATAGGTTGTATAAACGTTAGCTAAGTCGTTTCTAGCCAGATAATAGTCTCCTGAATCGTTGGCATCAGAAAAAACCCAATCAATATCTCCATCCTGGTCAAAATCCACGGATACACCCATATCCACATCGTAATGCCATCCACTACCAGTATCATATCCAGCTGTAATCGGATCGCAATTATTTAGGCATACAAATTCTAAATCCACGGGAATACCTTCGCCTTCTGTAAGGCCCTTATTTCTATACATCCACATCCTGGCATCATTCTTAGTCCGATGGTAATCATTTGCGCACAATAAATCTATCCATCCATCTTGATTAAAATCACCGACACAGGTCGCACCTGTACCTACACAATCAGGATTGGGAATTGGTATATCATGACGAGTAAAGTAGCCTGTGCCATCATTTTCATAAAAAACTACATAAGCGATATCTTCAACCGTACCTCCAACGATATCTATATCTCCATCATTATCAAAATCAGCTGCATCGATTGAAGAGCCTTGCCTGCCTATATCAAATCCGGGGGGCTGGTCATAATTTAATTCCCTTATTCTAAATTTATTAAGTTCAAATTTATTTGGTCCGGGATTTTTTACCAGAAATATTTTATTCTGACTGATAACCAATATGTCTGTATCTCCATCCTGGTCTATATCCACAGAAACCAAATGGTCTGTAGAATGCCGGCAGTAAATCCCCTTATTCATGAATATGCTTGTAAAATCCAAGCTCGGAGATTGATAGTGGGGGCTAAAATCCGGGTCGGTTGCTGTTCCTGTATTGATATACATAACAGCGAAAAAATAATCGTATTCTGCATTGTCGTTAGCATTCTTATAGAAGAAAAAATCAAGTAATCCGTCATTGTTGTAATCTCCAACTGTTATAGACGCCGCCACTCTATTATATATTTCCTCGTAGGTTTCGCTTTCATCTATTTGAAAAATAATATTATCATCATCTAATCCGTCGGGAATTCCTTCAAGCCCGGTGAGGTCTTCAAAGCGATTTCTTACAAGTACCAATCTATTAACACCGGCAATATCTAGACCGATCAAATCAGGATAACCATCACCATCAAAGTCACCAGCATCACAGACAAAAATCCTTGATCCCATCCCAAAAGGCTTAATAATCGTCAAGTTTCCGCCTAAAAAGTTCAGCGATATTGGCCCAGCAGGCCAGTAGGCGACTGAAGTGTTGTCCAGGTCTTTATAATCCTCAGTATTGAAATCCTCCGTAAAAATTCCTCCCACATATTCCATACAGTCTTCCTGAGCCCAAAACTTCAATGCGAAAAAGCAGATCAGTATGAATAGCGGCAAAAATAGCACCGCAGCTTTCTTTCTTTTATTCATTTTTTCACCCCGCTCATTTATGTTTAATCATATGAATCATGTTCCTTAATGTTCAATGACCAATTCTATTTCTAACCTTGTTGTCGTAATAGTGTTTCCTAACTCAACACTCCCGATGCAGACCAGAATAGCATCGGTAGGGTCAGGGGTTCCCCCTCCAGCCTCATCATCAATCAAAAACGCAGTGTACCTGTAACGATCGTCCGGGCTGCCCTCTGTTTGTACATAGGTTTGCCTGCAAAAAATAACATTTTCCAAATCAGCTATCCCATCCCAGTCAGAATCAATCAGGTTAAGAAGCTCTATATCGGTCAATTTTCTAAAATAATTATACGATTGAGGATTATCAATCCCTGAAGGTTCAACGACATAATGACCGTCAAAATGGGCCCATTCGCCGAGTCCAAAATACTCTTCGATATTTGTCCAGGCAACATCAAACCCCGCTTCAGCAGCATTATAAGCCTGCTGTTGAGTTCGAATGTTTCCGGCAATCTTTGGACCGGTGCCTGTCACCTGGAGAAGCACAAGCCCGATAACCTGCAGGAAAGCCAGCACTATAACCACAATAATCAAGGCCATTCCCTTCTCGTGCTTCGAAGCCGGCGATTTACCTTTTATTTTCGGAAATCTCTTTTTTTTCCTCATTTTACTCTCTTTAATGGTTATACAGGTTTAAGGACAAGTTTCTGATTTGGGCAGTTGACTCTAGCAAAAATCTTCTGTGTTTATCAGTTTCCTCTCCTACAGGAGAATTAGCAACAGCTGGTCTTCTATAGAGATGGAGGTTTGTAGAGGGTATGCCAGAGACGCCCATATAAGGATTTTTCGTTCTTCCCAATACCCATATCCGAACCATATGGATTCTGCGTATTAAGTCCATTTTTGCCTGCTTCGTGGCCTCATCATCATTTATCGGATCTATCGTCCAGTTACTGTTTTCCCAATCTATAGGCGCATCCAAAATTCCATCATCATCCAAATCCCCAAAGTACTGGAATTGTAAATTCTCGATGTTTAGAGCTAACGGCATATGCGTGATACTTTCATTTTTGTCTATAGATGTTAAATATAAAGTATACGGAATGCCTAAATATCCATCCTGCCCTACAACCGGATTTAAATCCGGATAATCTCCAGGATTTCCTGTTGTATCAAGCCAATACTGTTTAATCTCTACAAATGTTATTTTCGCATCTGCCCAACAGCCTGGGTCACAACCTGTGTCTGACAGCCCGCCAGGCGGATTGAAATTTGATTGTCCAGGGGGCATGACAAATGTTGCTGGAGATCCTCCATCGGGCCAACTGACATTACTAATATGTCTAATTGCAAAACATCCAGGACATATTTGTGAGGTTATTATAATATCCATGTTCTCATAATCTTCTTCTTGATAGGGATTATTATTCATTTCAGACGCATCCACTTTAAAATTGGTGCCATCTACATCTTGAACTGACAAACTCAAAGGAGCATCAAAACCTCCCATAAGTTTTAGAGAATCAGGCGACTCTGGAGCAGGACCATGTCCATCTATTCCTTCTAGAGAACAGCCGACAATATCAGTTATTAAACCAATCCCTGCTGATCTTATATCTCTGGAGACAAAATACATTGCAGCCCGAACATCATGCTGAAGCTCTGCAAATCCTTGCTGGTCGACCGAAACTCTATTGCTCTTCGTGTAGAGAGCTAAGGTTGCCATAATGATAGCCAGCATGATTAAACTACCGACTAAGATCTCTATCACTGTAAACCCGCGTTTAGGAGAGACATTGAAAGATGAAAACCTTCCGCTCAATATTTGGGCTTTCATTTTTTCCTCTCTTTTATGCTTATTCATAGTTATCCGCTCACCTGCCTATAACCGTGTTTATGTCAGCCCGGACTCGATATTTTGAGGGATTGGCGAGAAGATCCTCATAAGCCACTTCTGCATGGAGTCCCGGAAAAACCAAAACTCTGACGTTCCAATCAACTCCTGATGCTTGAAGCTGAGTTATCCTTCTGAAATCAACTGAACCATCACTGTTAATATCTATCTGTTCATCAATCGCAGTTTGGGATAGGTTTTGCAGCTCAACGGCTGATAGGTTCCTCAGAAAGTCAATCTGTTGCTGAGCTAAGAAAACCGCATTAGTCATCGCGTCCGAGCGAGCATTATTCATCACGCTCAAACAAAAAAGCTGGGCCAATCCTAATAAGGCAACACCCACAAGGGCTATCCCCACCACAACTTCTATCATAGAAAAACCCTTACTTTTAGCATCATTCCTGGAATTATTATCTAACGACTCCTCACCGGGAATCTGTGATTTTTTATCAAAGATTTCTCTCTTAGTAATCATTTTTATTCACCTTCAGCTACTATGTATTGAATTGAGCCTCCAGCTAATACCTTAATAACTCTCTGGTCAGGCTTGTTATAAGTTGTCAGTTTAAGACTCTGGAGAGTGATGCTGTTTTGTGTGGAGCTGTAGTCTGCGACAAGACCCAACGGTGAGAATTCTACAATCCCGTTCGGAAAATCTACATCTATTTGAAATTCAGATGGGATTGATTTTCTTAGAAATCCACGTATTATATTCCAATCGGCCGGATTATCTTCTTGTTCAATGACATAAAACCAGCTCTCACCCACAGCCTCGAACCGCACCCTATGGTTCAATTTTGTTCTAACAGCCTGAAATTTTGCCCGCTGTAAAGTTGTCAGGATTTCTCTTGCTGAACCCTCTATTTTTCTTGTCTCCAAAGTGTTTATGATATTCGGATAGAATATTAGAGCCATGATTCCTATTATCGCTACGGCAGTCAGGATCTCGACCAAAGTGAAGCCATTCCGGGCAGATGCGGATTTATCCCTGGTCTTTGCTTTTTCGTGTCTGTGCTGAGAAATTCTTGATATGTTCTTCATTCTGCGCCTCGCTTCTGAAAAAATGGGCGCTCCAGGGACGATAACCACTCTTCCCTGAAATCTAAGCTATCTTCCTCGCTCGAGGTATTTCCTTTTCGTAACTTTGTTAATTTTGGTCCTGTCCCTGTTGTTCTAATCATATACCTTTTCTGAAACAGTTGCAAGATACCCATCATTTCGTAAGAACAAGTAAGCAGCAGGACCAGGGCTAGCAAAACCCAAGCCTCCAACCGATAAAATTGAGAATGTGCACTTAGCACTCTTATGCATAGCAACTATATTAATACATTTAATGTCCCGCATTCTCAATGCCCTTTCAAGATGAAATTCAGGGTGATATTTATCTGAACAGCCTTAACCTTGTCATACGAGTCTCCTCACCCTAAGAGGCTAACAATTTTTTTTATAGATATAGATAATATTTATAAATAAGAAAAATAAGCAAAGAAAGGAATGTCTTTAAGCCGAGAGACTGATGTCTCTTCAATTTTGATTACGAGAAGTTCTATTTCCATGTCGTGGGGGGAGAAAACGATGATAAAGTATCCAAAATCATGACTTTTCCCCTCTCCCTGGGTCCCTTTTTTCTTGATTCTCTGGGAAGGAGAAAACTTAGCCATGAGCACTGGGATTATTTGTTCATGGCATTTAAAGGGGAAGCCGCAACTTATTACAGCTTTTTTAGGACAAAAATGCCTGTTGTCCCCTTCTCGACTTTAAATTTTTCTGATACGGGAAGCCCAAGAACCCAGACGATATTGTCTCCAGAGAAAAAAACCGGTCTTCTTTCTCTCTCGGATAAAGGAATACCTTTAGCCCTCATTATTTCCTTGAGCTTCTTTTGACCTGGGGCTCCTAAGGGTCGATACCGGTCTCCTTCACGCCGGTTTCGAACTACAAGGGGAAATTTTAGTTTACTTAGATCAAGGAAAGCACTGGTTTTATCATCGAAATCATCGGGGAGAGATTTCCCTCTTCTTATCTTTTTCCCCTCAAACTTCAATTTAAGCTCTTTTATTTCCAGAGGCACTTTCCCTTCCCACTTGTATTCATATCTTATCTTAGGAGGAATTTTGCCTTTCAAAAATATCTGATCTTTCTCTCTTCGCAAAACATGGTCTTTTCTTAACGGGAATTCTTTCCCCTCCTTCAGGCCTAAAACAGATTCTACATCATCGAAAGAAACTGCTCTAAGGTTTCCCTTTAACTCAGAAATAAAATCACGGACAATCCGCCTGGCCATTGCCCGGGGAAGAGAGGAAAGAGGTTTTGCCTCAAGAGAGATCCTATTTTTCTTTTTCGATATCGCTCTTTTCGCTTTCTCCCCGGCTATTTTTCCCAAAAGACTTTCTTCTTCACGAATGATGGAGGCAATCCTACCCAGGCTGGAAACGATTTCAGGCTCAAAATTCTGTTTAATATAAGGAATAAGATCCAGCCTGATTTTGTTCCGCAAGAAGCGACGGTCAAGATTGCTCTCATCTATGCGGAATTCTATCCCTTTCTCCTTAAGATAAGCCTCGATATCCTGTCGCTCGACCTGAATGAGCGGCCTGACAATCGTACTTTCCACCAGGGGAAAGATGCCGCCCAGCCCTCGAAGCCCGCTTCCCCTCATAAGCCGCATCATAAAAGTTTCAGCCTGATCGGTCATTGTATGACCCGTGGCTATTTTAGCTCCTCCGATATTATGGGCGGTTTTTTTCAAAAAATCATACCTGAGTTCTCTTCCTGCCTCCTCGATGTTAAGCTTCTTCGCCCGGGCATAAGAGCGTACATCCTTGCTACCGACAAAAAGCGGGAGGGAGTATTTCTCGGCCGTGCGTCTGACAAATTGTTCATCTTCATCTGCGGATTGGCGAAGCTTGTGGTTAAAGTGACCAAGGAAAATCTTAAAAGACCATGCCTCTCGAAGTTCAAGGAGCAGGGCGAGTAAACCTGTGGAATCAGCTCCTCCTGAGTAGGCGATAAGAATTTTATCTTTTTTCTCGAGGAGCTTGTACTCCTGGATAGTTTTTTTAATTCTGTCTAAAATCATTTTATTCTGCTTTTCCCAAGGAATGCAAAGTGGCGGTGGAGGGACTCGAACCCCCGACACTGCGGATATGAGCCGCATGCTCTAACCGCCTGAGCTACACCGCCGGTGGCTAAAATTTTAGCCAAATCCCCGATTTAAGTCAATTTATGCTAAAGTGCGGGCTTGATGAATCAAGCCCCTACAGATAGAGATGGATGAATTTTATTGGAGAGGGATAAGTGGACTCTTACCTGACAACAACGCGGCTTTGACCTGTCTCAAACATTAGAGCCTGACCTGTAGGTTTATTCGCCGAGACACTTATGACCTGGACAGTGGTCTCGCCCTTACTCACAGCTTGAAAGACAAGAGTGGCAATGCTTCCTGTCCCCTTAATTCCTCTGCCAACTTCAGTGCTTGAAAATCCGATGGTGCAGGCTCCCGAGGAATTATCTATATTCTTCAAGAAAGGCACATCTTTTCCGATCCGGTTAAGGAACTCCCTTCTAACAACTTCCTTCAACTGAACTAATCCTGGATCGTAGCTTATGTTCAGGGACATGCTGCTTATATCCTCTTGAATTCTTGCATTAACGCTAACTCGAAATTCACGATTCTGAGGAACTTCAAAATTAGCCGGCGTCAGGAATACCTGGTTCTGCTCGCTTCTTCTCGCCATATCCTCTACCTCAGCCCTTCGCCTCGCCCTTCTCTCAGGAAGCGCCTCCTCAGGCGTACCACCTCTTGTACTTGCCGCAGGAGAAATTCCGCCGAGGTCAACCCAGAGAGGTTTCAGATCTTCCTCGCTTAGAGGAACTGTGCGGATGATGTAGGGAGTAACGGTCAGTATAACATCTGTCTGTTGAATGGTTTGGTCAGTGCTGGAAAAAAGACTTCCCAGGATAGGGATGTTCTTAAGCCCGGCTATGCCGCTTACGGTTTTTCTCTCTTCATCCTTTAGCAATCCAGCCAGGAGGTTTGTCTCCCCATCCCTGAGCCTGATAACATTCTTCACTTCTCTAGTGGCAATAATGGGAATATTGGCATATCCGGTTCCACCGAGGGATTTTATTTTTATCTCTAATTCCAGAGTTACTTCTTTCTCGAAATGAATCGTGGGCGTTATCTTGACATCAATTCCGACATCCTGGTACTCAAAGCTTGTCAGGGGCTGTTGGGCGTATCCTCCGGCTGCGATAGGAGTAAATGTGGTTCGGGGGATAGGAATTTTATCTCCTACAAGGTAGGTCATTTCTTCCCCATCAATCCCCCGAAGCCTGGGCTGGGAGATTATCTTAGTGTCTGAATCTGCTTCCAAAAACTGCACAACTGCGCCGGGGAGGGTGACTTGAAAATTTTCAGATTTGGCAAAATCTATGCCCTTCAAGCTAAACCAGCCTTGCTCATCCGCCCCAGACCCTTCAGGGCCAACATATCTGAGGCCTACTAAACCGTGTTCTAGCTCCATACCCAACTGTTTCAGCCTTATCCTGGAAACCTCCATTATTTCTATATCGAGAATAATTTCTCCCTTTGGCTTATCCCATATATTGATGATATTTTCCGCCAATTCTATGACAGCAGGAGTGTCCCTTACAGTGACAGTGTTGATATTTTTATCAACGATGATATTCGGGGCCTTGTATTGAGTGCGAAGCATTTGCGTGAGAGAAACGCGAATCTCCTCTGCGCTAATATTGGAGAGATAGAAAGTTTTAATTGCATTAAGCTCATACTGAATTCTTTTTTGGGGCAAGTCAGGAGCGATAATAATTGTTTTCTCATCTATAATCCTGTAAAAATTCTTGGAGGCCAAACAAAGCGAATTGAGGGCCTGTTCAAAAATCATATCTACAAGGTCAATGGAGAAGGTTATATCCCTGAATTGTTCATCAAAGAGAACATTGACGCGAGCATGTTTTCCCAAAGCTTGAAAAATTGAACGGAGATTAGCATCGACAAATTTCAAATGAATTTCTTCTTTATCAACCTTAAGCTTAACAGGAGGTTCTATCCCGATCTCCTTGGGTTCCTCTTCTTTAACTTCTTCCTCGATGAGGCTTATCGCCTCCTTAGCTATCATTCTGTTTAAAGGATCATAGTAAAGGGCTTTTTCATACTCAACAAGAGCTTCCTTCTTTTTCCCCTGAAAGGCAAGCTCCCGAGCCTTAATTAGATGGTCAGAGCTGGCAGCAAGTTTAGCCCGGAAAAGTGCAAGACGATAGACAGAATTTTTGGGGCTTTCCAGCGTCGCCCTTTCGTAGTATTTGACGGCCTCATCCCAATTCTTGCTGAGTGCTGCCTCAGTGCCTAACTTGTAGCTTCGACTTAGTGTCGCACAGCCCCAAAAGGTCAGAGCAATTATTATCAAAAGAACTAATTTTCTCATTACTTCTCTCCTTCTAAATAATATCTCCTTTTCTGGGAATCCGAACCGACTATTTCTATCTCTTCACTTGTAATCTTTCCAATTTTCACCCCATCGCTAATCAGTTCTCCTCTCTCCACAGCCAGGGCATTTCCCTCAAAAACAATAAGGCCAACCATCTTATTATCGGAAATGACGTATCCGATGTACCTTATGTTTGCAGGTAAAGAAGAAGAGGCCCCCAACTTATTAGGGAAGTTTGAATTCTGCTGCTGGCTTTGCTGCAATTCGACTGGATTCCTTTGAATCTCCCTGCTTTCTGATCTTCTGAGAGTAAAAATGTTCCTTACCGGATTTCCGAGCTCTATTTTCTCTCTCAACAACAGGTCTTTCCTGATAAGACTTTTTCCCCCTCCTTTGTCAAGCCCTTTCTTCTGTAATTTTTCCTCTCCAGCCCAAACACTAAGACCCATGCTCAGGAAGAGGATGAAAAAAGCTGACCTAATATCTTTAGCTTTCATAATACCCCGCCAAGACAACTCTTAACTCGAGCACATTTCCTCCAGCATCAATGTTCAAAAAATCAACTTTTTCTATCAGCAAGAATTTTGGAAATTCTTCTACAGAATGAATAAATCTTTTCAAGGACAAATAAGATCCCTTTATGTCAAAGGTTACGGTAACCTTTTTTATCGTTTCTCCCTTGAACTCAATATAATCGTACTTCTTTCTAGAAGAAACATTTATCCGCGCTTTGCTCAAGAGCTGCTCGAGGTCAAGCCTTAACCGCTCGAAACCTTCTTTATCGTCATCATAAAAATAAGTCTTTTTCAGCTCATCCATATCTTTCCGAGCTTCCTGCCAACTAATCCATTCTCCTTCCTTCTCAATCTTTGTCTTGCCGAGCTGCTCGTAATCCCTCTGCTTGACTGTAAGAGAAGAAACAGCATTAAAATAGCTCCTCCTTTGGGAGAGAGAGATCAACAGGAGGAATAGTACGACTCCTGCGATCAAAACACAGAGGACGGCGAGTGTTTTTTTCTCTTTGTCGTCCAATAAATCAAATATCTTTTTCATAGTTTAAGGAAATCTCCGAGATGAGTAATCCTTTTTCGTTCTCTGCTTCGCTTATTATCCTTATTTGATTAAATTTTAAAGCTCTTAAATTATTGTAAAGCTCCAAAAGATCATCCACATTCGAATAAGCAACTCTGAAGCTCAACTGTAATTTTGAATCTTTAGCTAGCGTGGGTGCCATGGAGACAATGTAACTCGAATCGGGAAGAGAATTCTCTAAATCAGAAAGAAACTCTATCCAGGAAAAGCTTTTCCCCAAAATAATGCTGTTAATCAAATCGACTTTTCCTTTATATTTTATGGTTACATCTTCAATTCTGGCGGAGAAATCCCCTTCGTCACGCTGGGCATCTTTTATTAATTTATCTGTCCTCTTGATGGAAGTTCTTGTTTCTTGAGCTTTATCTCTGTATTCAACAAAGATCTTGCCAGCAAGGAAAGAAATAAGAAGAAGAATAACCGCCAGAGTGGAAAGTATTAAATAAAAGAACCTCTTGTTTCGCAGAGGAAGACTCGCTAGATTCAAGCCTAATCGTTCACGTTCTATCATAGAATTTGTCCGATAAGAGGAGATAATATCATCTTTTCTCTTAATCCAAGCTTTGAGGTCAGTCCTGTCTCTATTCCCTTCGCAGGCAAAGATAATTTTTCTTGGAGCTGTCGAAACATGTCTTCCTCTGGTTCCAAAAGACCCAGTCGAATCCTGAAGGAATTGACTTTTTTCTTTTCCTTATCCTCTACGAAATTCACAGTATTCTCAACTTCTCTAACAATATTTTCTACTCTTTGAAGTCCAGAGACATTTGTAAGGGAACCGGGGATAAAAGGCTTCAGGCGGTACATAGCAACTTCAGAATTTACGCCTGCTAAAAGGCTTAGAGAGTCTTCTTCGATATTTATGAGAAGCAAATCTCTTTCTTCCTCCCTGTTAAGCAGATAATACAGGCTCAAAGTTGGAATCCCAACCGCTCTGACTTTTAAACGAAGCTTACTAAAGAGATCTTCGTACTCTTGAACGATCGAGGCTCTGGCAACCGCAACAAGTATTTTCGAAGAGCTGTTTGAGCTGATTCTATCAAATGAAAATCTGGCATCACCGGGAAGTAAAGGTATCTGTTTTTTTACCCGGAATCGAATAATCCGCTCCCTCTGCTCTCGAGAATAGGGGAGAGAATCAAAAGAAAAAACAAAAGCTTTTAATGACAACTCGGGGATAAGACAGGCTATTTTATTGCTTGAAAGATGGAGCTTTTCCAGGCCTTGCTTTATTTTCTTCTCCAACAAGGCCGGATTTTTTATGTTCTTATTGCTGAAAGAAGGCTCGATCACCCCTTTTTCAAGAGGGAAAATAAAATGATTTTTGATTTTGCCTTCTTTGGAAGAAACATGAATTCCGCTCAGATAATTAGAAGTTAGCTGAATAGCCGAATGGGGAAGGAGTTGTCTTACGAAATAACTCCTTATTTTATCCGTAAAAAGGGCCATCTTCTCACTCTACAAAAGTAACTTTGTTTAGCTCCTTGAGGCTTGTTACTCCTTTCAAGACTTTCTCTTCTATTCCCACTTCTCTTAGAAAGATCATACCTTCGCTCTTGGCTCTCTTTTTCACTTCAGAAAGAGGTTTTTTCTCCAGAATCATCTCTCGAATTTCATCAGAAAGTTCGAGTAATTCGGCTATAGCTGTTCTCCCCATGTAGCCGGTGTGATAACATGCTTCACAGCCAGGGGTCTCATAAAATAGTCGATCCTTGAATTTTTGGGGACTGAGCCCGGATTCAAGCAATTGTTTGCGCTTGTATTTAAGGGGAGTCTTGCATACAGGGCAGAGGACTCTGACCAACCTCTGGGCCAGGATACAATTAATAGCTGAAATAAAACTGTAAGGATCGACTTTCATATGGAGAAAGCGCCCTATGACGTCGAAAACATTATTGGCATGAACTGTTGTGAAAACCAGATGTCCGGTTAAGGCAGACTGAATAGCAATCTGGGCGGTTTCAGGATCTCTAATCTCTCCGACCATTATTTTATCCGGATCATGCCTTAAAATAGACCTTAGTCCCCGAGCAAAGGTGAGCCCTTTTTTTTCGTTAACAGGTATCTGGGTAATCCCGTCTATTTGGTATTCTACAGGGTCTTCAATGGTAACGATTTTGTCCTCCGGAGTCCTTATCTCTGTCAAAGCTGCGTATAAAGTGGTTGTTTTTCCGCTTCCTGTCGGACCGGTCACAAGAACCATCCCGTAAGGCTGGGTGATATACCTTCGGAAATTACTGAGGACATTATCTGAGAAACCGAGCAAATCCATCCTTAATTCGGATATTGCCGCGGTGATCATCTCCTTATCAAGAATCCTGATGACAGCGTCTTCGCCGTAGATGCTGGGCATGATGGAGATACGAAAATCGATGGTTTTGTCCTTGATTCTCAGCCTGAACCTCCCATCCTGCGGAACCCTTCGTTCTGCAATGTCAAGGTCAGACATGACTTTGATTCTGGAGATTATGGACGATTGAAATTTCTTATCAATCGGCTCCATGGCTTCACTTAAAACTCCGTCGATGCGGTACTTGACGATAATGCCTTCTTCTTTTGATTCGACATGGACGTCGCTGGCTCTTTTTTGAACAGCTGTGAAAATTATGGAGTTGACCAGCTTTATGATCGAGCCATCTTGTTCGGTCAGCGTCTCTACAGATATAACTTCTTCTTCTCCTCCTCCTTCTTTCTCCACTACCTTCATGACGAATCCTTCAGTCGCATCCCTGAGGACCTGGAGCGCAGTTTCTGTTTTTCGCAGAGCCTCGTTGATAGCAGTCTTGGAAGCTGCATAAACCTCTACTTTTTTCCCCAAATAAGATTCGATAGCATCTATGGTTGCGATATCAGAAGGATCAGCTATAGCAACTTTCACAATATTGTTCTTCTCTTCAAAAGGTATAAAAGTCGACCGATGAAGAAAGTCAACAGGAAAAGATTGTACAAGCTCGCGGCTCAAGTTGCTTGATGAAAGATCAATATAGGGGACATTGTATCTCTCAGCTAATTTTTTAGTTTTTTCTTCTTCAGAGAGAAACGCCTGATCTGATTCTTTTTTATCAATCTTAGCCATTATCTTGTCACTCTTATTATATTAAAAATAGGCAAATAAACAGAGAGAAGCATCGCTGCAACAATCAAGCCCATAAAGATGATAACTATCGGCTCAATCAAGGATACAAAAGTATCAATTTTTGCTTGTATTCTCTCATCATAGTAATCAGACACATCGTTCAACATGCCTTCCAGATTTGCAGATGTCTCTCCTATCCGAATCATATCAAGAGAAAGGGGCGGGAAAAAGTCTATCCTGGATAGGGATTCAGATAAGCTTTTCCCATCTTTTATGAGCTCAGGCAATTGCCTGCTTTTCCGGAGAATGAAATAATTGGGAACAGCATGATTGGCGAGGCCTACGGCTGAGACAAGCGAAATCCCTGCTTCAAGGAGAAGACCCAGTGTCCTAGAAAAAAGCGAGACTCCCGACTCTACCAAGATCGAGCCTCCGTAAGGAATTTTAAGCCTGAGCCTATCGCGAATAACAAGTGTTTTTTCATTCTTCTTCAGCAGGGAATAAACAAAATACAGTACAATTACAAAACCAATCAAAAAAGGAAAATTTGCTCTCAAGGACTGAGAAAAAGATAAGAGTCCACGAGTTATGGCTGGGAGTTCAGTTTCAAAATCAGCATAAAAAGTAGTGAAACGGGGCAGGATAAAATTGATCAAGATCATAAGGAGAATGAAAGCAAACACAATAAGAAGAGTCGGATAGGTCAGCGCAGACCTTATCTTTGCTTTAGTCTGGGAAATGACTTTTGCATAATCGATATAACGGTTGATCGTCCCAGCTAGGTTCCCGCTCCGCTCCCCTGCCATAAGAGAAGCAATATAAACCTGAGAGAAATTCTTCTCATAAGGGGCAAAAGCTTCTGAGAGAGACTTTCCTCCCCGGATTTCATTCTCGACTTTCATCAACAATTCTTTAAGATGGATATTCTTAACTCGCTTCACGATGATCTGGATACACTTGAGTATAGGATAACCCGCCTTGATAAGAGCCACAAGTTCCTGATTAATCATGATGAAGTCCCTATCTTTAATCTTCTTCCCAAAAGGGAGAACCGGAATCTTTATCCTTTTCCAATCTTTCTTGACAGATAAGACGCAAAATCCCTCTTCTTCGAAATGCTTTCTGCACTCTTCAAAAGAAGAGGCAAGAAAAGTCTGAGAGACAACGTTTCCCTCTTCAGTGGCCAATCGACAAAGAAAATAAGGCATCTCTCTTAAATTTTGTAAGTTTTTCTTACTGTTTAAATATTAGTAAATATTAATTTAATATTAGGTCATCCTCTGGTTTTTGTCAAATCTTGTAACCTGTAAACAAGGGGCAAAACAGGGGAAAGGAGTGGGGAAAAAGGAGAAAAAGGGGACAGGCTACTTTTTTGGCACCTAATAAGGAAATCCCCTATCTTGCTTGTAAACGGAAAGGAAAGAGCAACAGTCCCCTCTTTTAAAAAAGTAGCCTGTCCCCTTTTCCTGCAAAAAAGTAGCCTGTCCCCATTAAAAATCTTATTCGAAACCTGTATCATCAGAGCTGGACTCCTGTATCGAGCTAAAAGTAATAAAAATGCCCATATAAGTAAATAGCCCTTAAAGATGAATCACATAATGACTTTTATCCTTTTTTTCTCACCTGAAAAGATGATTTATTCTCACCATCTAATGTATACCTGGGGTCAGGCCTGACCCCAGGGACGCCGAGAAGAGCGAATGGAGAATGGCATTGGGGTCAGACTTTGTCATCATTTTGAGGATTGGGCTACATTTTGTCATGTAGACATCATTTGTCGATAAAGTCTGACCCCGATGGGAGCTAGGCTATTTCCCAAAACCTTTTCTAATCACGGTTTTGGGGATGCTTACACAGCCAGGGAAAAAGTTGACAAAAGGTGAAGAAAGATTTATGTTAAAACAATGAAAAAGAAGGTTTTCCCAGGAGTGTTTTTTATCCTCCTCATTTTTCTTACTTTCACTTCCCCAAGTGACCTCTCTTCAAAGGGTTTATTTCTTGCTAAAAGTGCAGCTGCTAATCCTCAAGATGTCCCGGTTCAAAAGCCCAAGTATGACTATATGAGCACAATTCTCTCCAGGAACACAAAACCTTTGGGATTAAAAGAAGATCCAGAATTGGAGAAATTGCTGAAGCAACCCAGTATCAAATGGGCAATAAGGGCTGGAAAAAAACATATTTTGGACTGAGGTACCCATATATTTTTTGCCAAAATGATTCAATTTTTTGGATTCTCTGAAAAACAGAGAGAAAGTTATTTCGAGAAAGTAAAAATCTATCTGGCAATCCTTCCCGTCTTTATTCTCCTTGTGCTGGGAGGATTGAATATTTATAAAAAAATTACCTGGAAAGAGCCTTCTGACGGAGTTATCTGGGATGAAAGACCAGAAGGTTTAACCGTTGTGAATGTTGAAGTCAACAGCCCTGCCTACCTGCATGGCATTAAAAAAGGAGATGTTCTTTACTCTATAAATAACGCCCCGACAAAAAGCAAAATAGATGTCTCAAAGATATTATGGGCAGCGGGACGTTCAGAACTAAAAGTTACCTACGAAATCGCAAGAGGAGGTGAGATCATTTTTCCCTCTTTCTATTTGCGCGAAAAAGGTGTTAATCCCATCTATTTCTTCCTTGCTCTTATTGGCCTGACCACTCTGATTATAGGGTTGATTATTTTTCTCACTTCTAAAAAACCCCTGTCCATGCCATATATCTATTTTTATTTCGTGTGTCTGTGTTTTTGCTCGTTCTATATTTTTTCTCCCACAGGCGAGTTGAATGTCTTGGACAGTCTCTTTTACTGGCTTGACAAGTCAGCTTTTCTGGTCTTCCCGCCGTTGCTTCTTTACTTTTTTTTAATTTTCCCTCAAAGAAAAAAATTTTTTAATAATAAGCTATCTTCAATTTCTATTCTGTATATCCCGGCTGTGGTTCTCCTTTTAACAAAAATACTACTTCACGTTCCCTGGTTCAAAAATCTGAGTGACGTTTTTGTCCTCCAACTGCACCAGACATCGGAAAAATTAGACCTCCTCCATTTTGCCCTCTTTTCGCTCATGACCTTGTTGATTATCCTCCAAAGCACGTTTAAACCTGCGAACCTTTTGCTCAGGAAACAATTAAAGTGGATCGTCTATGGCCTTGGCCTTGGAATCATTCCCTTCACCCTTTTCTACATCATTCCTTACATGCTTGGCCAGGTTCCCTCAAAGGCAGCAGAGCTCACCGTCATTCTCCAGGTCCTCATCCCTCTTACCTTTTCTTACTCAATCTCCAGAGAGAGACTTATGGAATTTGAGCTGCTGCTAAAAAAAGCGTTCGCCCTGATCCTCTCTTCTGTTGTCCTGGCCACTATTTATTTTATAGTTAGCTCCCAAACGAGAGTCTCCGTCGAAAACAGGCTCAATTACCTCGTCTTAGGAATTCTGGCTATAATTCTGGGAGCGACACTCTTCCCACCGTTAAAAAAACTTTTCCAAACCATCCTGGATAGGGCTTTTTACAAACGAAGTTATGAATACCGCAGAACTCTTCTCTCCATAAGTAAAGAAGTCAGCCGAGAGAGAAATCTTCAAAAACTCTCTAAATCTCTTCTAGAATTGATTGCTAATGCGCTCTCTCTCAAATGCATTGCCCTTCTCCTGCCCGATGACAACCAAAAAAACTCTTTCTTTATCCTGAAATCCAGGGGCAAATTGCCTTTTTCAGGAACAAAAATCACTTTTGATGACCAACTTTACGAAGGCTTAACGGAAAGAGAGTTTCTTTCTTATTATTCCTTTGTTGAAAAAGAGGAGCTGCAAAGAAAGTTCGAAAAGCTTTCTTCTTCTGGCTTTTTCCATTACTTGCCCTTAAAAGTCGAGGATAAGCTTATCGGCTGTCTGGGAATGGGCAAAAAAGTAGATAACACCTTCCTCACTAGCGAAGACTGGGAAATTATGACAACCATATCTTCTCCAGTGGCCTTGGCCTTAGAAAATGCTTACCTTTACAGTCAGGCCAGAATCAGGGCTGTGGAACTGGAAAGGCTTAAGGATTACAGCGAAAACATTATTGAAAGTTTAACCGTGGGAGTGGCAGTGTTAGATAAGAAAGGAAAAATCATAGGATGGAATCGGGTGCTTGAAGATACTCTTTCCAGAAAAAAAGAAGATGTCCTGAATAAAAGCTTAATTAAGGTATTAGGGCCTAAGAACTATTCAGCCCTCTTTCCCTCTGATACTCAAAAGGACTTCCGGCTCTTGAGCGAGATTAGCCTGGATATCCCCCCCGGAGAGAAAAAGATATTCGATATTGCCAAAACTCCTCTTTTGGATAACGAGATGAATCCATACGGAACCGTCGTTGTCTTTGATGATATAACAGAAAAAATATCGCTTCAGCAGCAGCTGCTCACTTCAGAAAAGCTGGCCTCGATCGGCCTCCTCTCGGCTGGAGTTGCTCACGAAATCAACACTCCCCTGACAGGAATCTCAAGCTATGTCCAAATTCTCCAAAAGAAGCTTTCCAACTCTCGTCATTCTCAGATCCTGGGAAAGATTGAAGCCCAAACCGAAAGGGTAGCCAGAATAATCAAAAACCTGCTCAACTTTGCCCGAATGCCTTCAGAGTCTTCCTTTCATCAAGTAAACATCAAAGAAAGCCTTGAGGAAATTATATCCCTGATCGAGTATAAACTAAAAACCATGAACATAAACTTAGAGTTAAATCTTTCTCCTATGAAACCTCTGTGGGGAGAAGGAGAGAGGCTCCAGCAGGTCTTCATCAACATTATCCTCAATGCCATTGATGCCATGCCTAAAGGGGGAACCCTTAAAATCGAACTCAGCAAAATGAATAATGAGGCTATCATAAAAATAAAGGACACCGGAACGGGTATTAAGGATCAGCACCTGCCCCATATCTTTGATCCATTCTTTACCACAAAAGGGAGCGGAAAAGGGACTGGCCTTGGCTTATCCATCAGCTATGCTATTATTCAAGAGCATGAAGGGCATATTGCTGCCGAAAGCGAGAGCGGAAAAGGTTCTACCTTTACGATTTATCTTCCTATGGACTTAGACAAGAGAAAGTTGGATAAATTTACTGTTTCATAAATAAAGAAAATGGCCCAAAAAGGAATGATTCATATTATCGACGACGAACCCATTATCCATGAGGTACTGGGTGATCTCTTATCCTCAGAAGGCTATGAGGTGGAAAATTCTGCAAACGGGGAAGAAGCTCTTGATAAACACTCTTCAAAATCTTTTGAACTCGTTCTTCTGGATTTGCTCCTGCCTGGAATGGACGGAATAGAGGTCCTCAAAAAGCTGAAAAAAATCGATCCAAACTCTGTAATTATCATAATCACAGCCTTTGCCTCAGTAGAATCAGCTATCTCTGCCATGAAAATCGGAGCGTATGATTATATTCAGAAGCCGTTCAAGCACGACGAATTGCTTATAACAGTAAAAAGAGCAATAGAGCACAGAAAGCTTCAAGAAGAAAACATACGGTTAAAAGATGAACTCCAGAGAAAGTTCAGTTTTGAAAAAATCATCGGAAAAAGCGAAGTCATGAAAAGTGTATTCGAAACAGTTAAGGCCTCTGCACCTACCCGAAGCACGATTTTGCTTCAAGGTGAAAGCGGAACAGGTAAAGAGCTGGTTGCAAGAGCCATTCACCAAAACAGCGACCGCAAAAATTTCCCCTTCGTAGTCGTAAACAGCGGCTCTCTTCCCCCGGACCTGTTGGAAAGCCATCTTTTTGGCCACGTAAAGGGGGCCTTTACTGGAGCAGTGAGCAACAAAAAGGGTTTGTTTGAAGCGGCTGAGAAAGGAACAATATTCTTTGATGAAATATCTTCTCTTAATATGGATACTCAGTCTAAATTGCTACGAGTCATGCAGGATAGAGAATTTATGAGATTAGGGGGGACAAAGACAATCAGGGTCGATGTCAGAGTCATTGCAGCTACTAACGCAGATTTGGAGGAACAAATCAGTGAAAAGAAGTTTCGGGAAGACCTCTTCTACCGCTTAAACGTCATCAAAATAGAACTGCCCCTGCTAAAAGAAAGAAAAGAGGATATTCCACTTCTGGTCAAACATTTTTTAGACACGTATGGTAAAGAAAATAAAAAAGAAATCCTTGGTGTTACTGAAGACGTCATGGAGACACTTGTAAATTACGATTGGCCAGGAAACATAAGAGAACTGGAAAACCTTATCGAGAGGGCTGTTGTTCTGACTAAGTCAAAACTCATCTCCAGGGAGAGCCTTCCTCCTTTCCTCCTTACTCCTCAAGAAGAGACAAGAGCGGTTGCCTCCATAAACAACGAGCTCAATCTCAAGGAAAATATTCAAACATTCCAGAAAAAGGCTATCATTAGCGCCTTAAAGCAAGCAAAAGGAATACAGAAAAAAGCTGCTAACCTTTTAGGAGTTAAGCCCACCACTTTGAATGAGATGATCAAGAGGTTAAATATAGATATTTCAAATCTACAATAGGAAAAAAGGGACAGGTCTATATGCTCAGTAATTAGGTAACAGTTTTATAATGTCATTGCGAACGGAGTGAAGCAATCTCTTAAAAAGATATGCATTTTCCCCTAAGAGATTGCCGCGCTTCGCCTGCAATGACACTTTTACAGAAAAAGGGGCTTGCAGCTCTAATTGAATCTTCCCGGCACAGCCTTATTCGGGTTTATCTTGATTCTCCTGGGCTTAGACTTCAATTCAAAGTCAAATTCTTCGTCTTGCTCGTCAATTATTAGTCTTTTCTTGACTCTATTTCCATTCTCATTCCACTCTACCCATAAGGGGAAAACGAACAGTTCTTTCTGTTGGGTGATTCTTAATTTCAGGTTGTATCCTCCCTCCCCTTTCAGGACAGAGTGAGTAACTTTGACCTCAGGAAGAACGTAGGAATCAAACCAATTCTTGAAGAATACTGCCAGATCTTTCCCGGATACCTCTTCAATCGTTTTGATGAAATCTCTCGTACTTGCCGCGCTGTACTTATGCCTGCTGAAAAATTCCTGTAATCCTTTAAAAAATGCTTCTTCACCCAGGAGATCTCTAAGCATATTCAAGGCCAAAGTAGCTTTGTTGTAGATTATGGTCTGGTAAGCTTCAGGATCATGATAGTTGAGGCGGGAACCAAGGGTTATCGGTCCCCATATCGATTTCTTCCCAGTCCATTGTGAGAACTTCCTCAAAATTGAAGGAAATACTCCCTCACCACGTCTCTCGATCAAGTATAAAGTGGCTGAAAACTGAGCCAGCCCTTCGCTTAACCATTGATCATGATAGGTTCTCCATGTTACAGCTTGTCCCCACCACTGGTGAGCAATTTCATGGGCAATGAAATATTCTTTCCAGCGAGAAAGATCCACAGGACTCCCTGTGTTTGCGTATAAACCTCCATTCTGAGCTCGGGGCAATTCATTAATAACAATAAAAGAGGCTGGGCTATGACCTCCACTCGCAGACCAGATTCTGCGGACAACACTTAGCTTTTCGTAGGGATACGGGCCAAACTTGCTTTCATAGAATTGAATAATATTTTTGGCCTCCTTAAGAAACCCTTTTTTCTGAAATCTGATGCCGGGTGAGTAGAAATGTTTTAACGGTAGAGACTCCAAATCCTCTTCTACCTTAGTAAATCTGCCGACAAGAAAGGAAAGGTATTTTATAGGATATTTTGTTTCAAAGATATAAACAGAGCTTCCTGTTTTTTCTATTTCTTCTACTCTTTCCACATCGTTCAATCTGCTTTTTTCTATCAATTCTCCGTTGGAAATACACTGATATTCAGGAGGGATAATTATTCTTAAACGGGCCCTAAAATAATCATCGCCAGGAGGAGAGGGATACCAGAAGGCGCTTCGACTAAAAAGATATGTCTCGGATTTATGAGCCACCAAGCTTAGTTTCTTATCATACTGAGGCCCGGCGATGACATCCGTTACCTGCTTGGGAGGTACAAGCTTTCCCCGGTAATATATCTCTATGGAGTAGGGCTTATTTTCAGGAGGAGGGTGGATGAAATAAACATAAAGAGATCCCCTCAATTTATCTTGGTTGTAAATCAACGCCCGCTTTTCCTCATCATAAATGCGAAGAATGTCCAACTTAGGATTAAGCTTAAGCATTATTCTTTCGAGAGAATCAACTCTAGACTCCACTTCAACTTTTGCTTTCCCGGAGATATAAAATTGTTGAGGTTTAAAGTCGATTTCAATTTTGTAGCTTTTAACTTCAAACATCTCGACAAAAGATATAAAAATTCTCTTTTCTTTCCCACCCCTGTTGGGCGAATAAAGGTTGATGATTTTATCATCTTTCCATCGGTAAAGATTGATTTCTTCCGGAGTGAAAGGAGAATAGATATAAGTAAGATCCCCCAACTTTTTTCCTTCAAAGTTGAAAACTACCTCATCTCCTTGAGGTAAAGTAGTAAGCAACTCTTTATTAAGGGAATTTTCAATCGTGAACGACCTGGAATAATATTTTATAAACAGGGAATGAGCTTTGTTTCTTTCTAGGATTGAAGCCTGGAAGTCTTCTTCATCTGAATCTTTTACTATCCTGATGTTCTTCCGGAAAAAGTAGTTGGAAAATCTGAGGTAGGCATGCATAAGTTCGTCGTCAAGAAAGCTTTTTTTATAGATTAAATCAAGCTGATGCTTCTCTCCTGAGTCAGAGGGAGAAAAGTGCAAGTGGCCTTTCCCCAAGATAAGAAGGCCAGTTTCAAGTCCTGGGACGTTATCATAAAAAACTATCGCATTTTTAAAGGAAAGTTTAATATCTGTATGTTCAACTTCGATAGATTTTACTCTTTCAACTCTTTCAGATGGGATCTTAATCTTATACATGAAACTGACTTGTCCCGGCACGTTTTTCTGCTCTATAAGCCATTGATCATTCACCTTAATAAGCGATAAATGCCAGGTTTCTATTGCAGCAGAATAAGAATTTTGAAAAAGAGCCTGAAGATATATTGTGGATTCACCTTCTGTTTGGGTCAATTTACTGGGCTTGAATAAAGTCACTCTGTCCATCTGGAGGACACTAAACTTATCTTTTACAGTCGACTCCTCTTTATCTCTTATTTCATTCGAAAAATACTCCAGGTAAGTCGGGATATCCTTCTGATTTAAGGACTCTTGAATTTGGGAAAGAAAATCACTAATACTTTGTTCTTCGGCGGCAACCTGAGTAATTAAAGAAAAGGTAAGGAGGGAAAATAGAGGGAGCCAAAGAATAAATCTATTTCTCATTTATATATTATAACAGAAAAAGAAATAATATAATATCTATAGGAATATGTATATATTTTAATATTACCTCATCCCGTATTTTTATCTCTTCATTCTAAAAAGTAGCAATTTTTGTGCCAAATAAATCCATGAAAGATATTCTATCTTTGTCAGGGTTAGGATAATTTTGGGCGAGATTTGCTAAGAATCAGCAAAAAAATGTAAAAAAATTTAACACTTGAGCGTTTACTCATTTCGTATGTAGGGGCTTGATTTATCAAGCCCACCTTTTAATTCTCTTTATTTTTTTTTAAAAAAAAGTAGCCTGTCCCCTTTTTACTTTTTTTGCTTGTCTTTCACGAAGTCTTCTTCCCAAGTAATAAAGC
>Ga0209636_10000312_pt1 | contig 45034 bp, 48 predicted proteins | sample DeeMarSWOR152_54_FD_187464 | JGI IMG/M metagenome (GOLD analysis project Ga0209636, IMG submission 187464) | Marine sediment microbial communities from White Oak River estuary, North Carolina - WOR-1-52-54 (SPAdes) (version 2) | ecosystem: Environmental > Aquatic > Marine > Intertidal zone >...
ACAGAAAAGATTTTTTGGTTTTTTCATCAACTGCCGAAGGGAACAGCAATTCTAATTGTCTGGTTTTGAAATAGACATTGCTTTGGCTTCTGTTTAGTCACTTTGCATTGATAACATTTGATAAGCCATTCCAAATTGATTTGTGTGCGTGTGTGAGAACCTCTCTATAGAGAGGGAGAAAAATTTGTGTTTCTTCATCATCTTCTCTCTATTTGATAACCCAGAAGAAAATTTTGGTTTTCATTATCAACTGCTTGGAGGAACTTTACTTGATCGTCTGATTTCAGAATGGATGCTATGAAAAATTTGAAGTCTGTTATGTCCAACGCAGTACTTTTCTTCCGTAGAAGACTTCTGGCACTATTAGGAAACCTGAAAGGGAGATTGGAACTACAAGTGCCCAATCGAAGATGGTCATGGGAGCTGTTCCAAACAAACCTACATAGGGTATAGCAATTGTTGCTCCCACTGACACCAACACTGCAAGCAGTAAGAATTTATTGGATAAAAATCCGACTTTGAATGCGTTGTGCTTCTCTGAGCGGCAGTTCCATACGATGACTAGTTCTTGCAATGTCGCTTGCACAAAAGCCAATGTTCTGGCTTCTTCTAGAGGTTCCCCGAATACATAGTAGGCTAAGAAAAATAGAACAGCGGTTCCCATAAATTGTGTCACAAAGGTAGCGAGAATCGATGCCATTCTTCCATATAATATTCCTTGTTTAGGGTCAAGAGGAGGTCTCTCCATCACATTTTCTGCTGGTGGATCCGTGCTCAAGGCTACTGCTGGACCACCATCTGTCACCAAGTTGATCCACAAGATCATGCCTGCAGTAAGGGGCAATTGGAGACCCATTAACGCAAAGCTACCTATGACCAGTAATTCATCAAAATTGCAACGTAACAAGAAGAAGGAGAATTTGCGTATGTTGTCATAAACGATTCGTCCTCCTTCAACTGCGTTTACAATCGTGGCGAAGTTGTCATCTGCTAGAACCATGTCTGCCGCTTCTCTGGTCACATCCGTGCCACTGATGCCCATTGCGACCCCAATATCTGCTTGCTTTAGTGCTGGTGCGTCGTTCACTCCATCGCCGGTCATAGCGACGATGTGCCCCTTTTTCTTTAGTGCTTTAACTATTCGAAGCTTATGTTCTGGAGAAACTCTGGCGTAAACTACAACGTCTTCTACGACTTTCTCAAATTCTTCCTCATTCATTTCATCCAGTTCGGCGCCAGTCAAGGTCATATCGCTTTTTAACATGCCTAATTCTTTGGCTATTGCCATAGCTGTAAGTTTGTGGTCTCCAGTGATCATGACCGTTTTTATTCCTGCTTTCTGGCACAGCTGATTGGCTTCTTTTGCTTCTTCCCTTGGAGGGTCAATCATCCCCATTAAACCTACAAAAACTAATCTTTGTTCAATGCTTTCTTCGTCGAAATTCTCTAAAACATCATCTGGCAACTTCCTATAGGCCATCCCAAGCACACGAAGAGCCCCCATTGCCATCTCTTCATTAATCTTCAGAATTGATTTTTGTTCCTTCTTACTCAACTTCTTCTCTGTGTCGTTGTGGAGAACATGGTCGCATCGTTCCAGAACAATTTCCGGGGCTCCTTTGACATAAGCGTAAACCTCTCCTTGTGGTGATCTATGAACAGTGGTCATGAGTTTTCTTTCAGATGTGAAGGGTATCTCCTTCACACGTGGGTAGGCTTTCTCCATTTCCTCTTTTTGCATTCCAGCTTTTGCTGCTGCTACAATTAGTGCTCCTTCGGTTGGGTCTCCTAAAATGTTCTTTTCTTGATACTGGGCGTTGTTGCAGAGTGCACCGATTCGTAGCAAAAGTGTAAGATCAGTATTTTTTATAGGGGTAAAACTATTCCCGTCTTTGCGGAATTCACCTTTGGATTCATATCCAGCGCCAGAGACCTCGAATACGTCCTTGTTGACGTAGATTTTTCTCACCGTCATTTCTCCTTTTGTTAAGGTACCTGTTTTATCTGAACAAATGACCGTGGTGGATCCTAACGTTTCGGCTGATGCTAGTTTTCTGATAATGGCGTTTCTCTTTGCTAATTCTCGTGCACCAAGAGCTAGTGATATGGTTACTACGGCTGGCAAGCCTTCAGGAACTGCTGAAACAGCCAAGGCGACTGCTGTCATGAACATATCCAGAATGTTCGCTATGTATGCCCCTTCTCTCAATAATTCGAGAACAAATATGACAGCACACATTATTACAATGAGTTGTCCTAGTCTTTTGGCGAAGCGTTCCAACTTGAGCTTCAGCGGAGTTTCTTCTTCTTCAAGCGTTTGCACCATCTCGGCAATTTTTCCGAATTCGGTGTTCATGCCTGTGGACGTTATTATGGCTCTTCCTCTTCCGTAAATTACGTGTGTAGCCATGAAAATAGAATTCTTCCTATCGGCAACTGGCGTCTTTGGGTCAACAATGTTAGTATTTTTTTCAACTGGTGTGGATTCACCTGTCAGCACCGCTTCATCTGTCTTCAAATCCACCGTCTCTATAAGTCTGCCATCAGCAGAAATACGATCTCCAGACTCTAAAATTGCAATATCTCCAGGCACAACTTCTTTAGCGGGAATAATCACTTCCTTCCCATCCCGCCACACCCGTGCCTTAGGAGCCGTCAGTTTTTTCATGGCTTCCATTGCTTTTTCTGATCGATATTCTTGAACAAAACCCACTACAGCGTTTAGAATAACGATGGCACCAATCGTTATCGAATCAACATAACCTTCCATGAACCCAAGTGGTTCTGGGGCTGTTATTGATTCATACCATCCCTTGAAGATAGAAATGGCAATAGCGATCAATAGCATTATGACGAAAATGTCTTTAAACTGACTGAGAAATATTTTGAGAGGAGTTACCCGTTTTCTTTCAACGAGTTCGTTGTAACCAAACTCCTGTAGTCGACGATTAACCTCTTCTTGACTTAACCCTTTTTCATCAACTTTCAAAGTATCTTTGACTTCTTTGATACTTGTGCTGTGCCATGTAGAAGCCATAGTAACTCCCTGTGTTCCATGTTTTGTTTAAACTTGCTATGATTTCGCCTTTAGCCTTAACACAACATCAACTTATAGAGTTTTCTTTCATGTTAACCGTATTAACACAATTCTCATGTCCTAGTTAGAATACTTTATAAATAGATTATGGTAAAAAATGTCGGACCATAGAGGCAAGACAAATGGAATGGTTAATAATCGCACCGTTAACAGCCTTGGCTTCAATTGTAACCGCAATCTACCTTTTCTTCTACGTCAAGAAGCAAGATAATGGAACTGCAAAAATGCAGGAAATTGCTTCGGCAATAGAAGAAGGCGCCGACGCCTTTCTGAAAAGAGAATATCTATACCTTGCTATTTTCGTTGCAGTTATGGCTGCAATCTTAGCAATCTTTCTTCCCAAAGGCCCATTAATGGGAGTAGCCTACATCTTCGGTTCAATCTGCTCCGGCTTAGCTGGCTTTTTCGGAATGAACGTTGCATTAAGAGCAAACGTCAGATCAGCCCATGCAGCAAAAGAGGGCTTGAACAAAGCATTCCCAATCGCATTTCGTGGAGGAGCTGTTATGGGCTTATCTATTGTTGGACTAGCCCTCTTGGGAATAAGTATCATATATTACCTTACAGGCGACCCAGATATCGTTCTTGGCTTCAGCTTCGGTGCAAGCGCCATGGCTCTGTTCGCAAAAGCAGGCGGAGGCATATACACAAAAACCGCTGACGTAGGCGCTGACCTTGTGGGCAAAGTAGAAATGAATATTCCTGAAGACGACCCCAGAAATCCAGCAGTAATAGCAGACAATGTCGGCGACAACGTCGGTGATGTAGCAGGTATGGGTGCCGACTTGTTCGACTCTTATGTTGCCAGCATCGTGGCGGTAATGATATTGGCAGTAGGTCTTGCACCAGGTATCCAGTCCTTTGAAAATCCTTTTGTCAATTTGCCACTAATATTTGCTGGACTAGGAATCCTAGCATCAATTCTCGGAGTTGCTATCGTAAGAGTTGGCAAAAAAGGCAATCCAGGAAAAGCGCTTAACTGGGGGACATACATAACTTGTGGTATCTTCATTGTCATGGCGTTATTCGTAACTTTCTATCTTCGGCAAGATATTGAAACTTGGGCTCAGAGCAACCTAGAATCTTCGCTGCATCCATTCCAAATCTGGGGTGCTTTAGTGGTCGGGCTAGTCGCTGGCGTCGTAATTGGTATCACAACAGACTACTTCACTTCCATAGACCGGGCTCCAGCAATAAAAACCGCCGAGGCATCCAAGACAGGAGCAGCCATCAACATAATAACTGGGTTCTCCTACGGTTTGGTAAGCATATTTCCGCCACTTCTTGGAATAGGTATCGCATCAACAATTGCATATTACTTAGCTGGAGTGTACGGGGTTGGCATCAGTGCAGTTGGGATGTTGTCCATCGTTGGTATGATAGTGGCTGGTGACGCATACGGACCAATCGTTGACAACGCAAAGGGAATCGCAGAGCAATCAGGACTCGAAGAGGGGGTAATAGACATAGCAGATAGACTAGACGCTGCTGGCAACACTGCTAAAGCGATAACAAAAGGATTTGCAATTGGCGCTGCTGGACTTACTGTGCTTGCCTTGCTCGCTGCCTATCAAGAAATAGTCCAAAACCTAACTGGTCAACCAATCATTTTTGACCTGATGAACCCGCTAGTTCTGACTGGTGCTCTCATAGGGATAGCCATGCCACCCTTGTTCTCAGCCTTAGTAATGCTCGGCGTAGGCAAGAACGCCTTCAGAATGATTGAAGAAATAAGAAGACAATTCAGAGAAATTCCAGGCCTAAAAGAAGGGAAAGAAGGAGTGAAGCCAGACTATGCAACATGCGTAGACATCGCCACAAAAGGAGCCTTGAAAGAACTGATGCTTCCAAGCATACTATCCATCGTCGTTACCTTGCTAGTCGGCTTTATAGGCACACGCGTGCACCCACCGCTTGGGGGCATAGAAGCACTTGGAGGATACCTAGGTGGAAGCATATTCTCCGGTTTAATATTCGCTCTTCTGATGGCTAACGCCGGCGGACTATGGGATAACGCCAAAAAATACATTGAAGCAGGAGCATTCGGAGGCAAAGGTTCAGAACCCCATAAAGCCGCGGTTGTAGGCGACACCGTCGGGGATCCATTTAAGGATACGGCTGGGCCTTCTCTTAACACCCTGATTACAGTCATGTCGCTAGTTGCTTCAGTGTTCGCTCCTCTGATTGTCATGTTTGCTTTGTCTCTATAAACAAAGAAAGATAGCAGCCAAATTCAATGCCCGCGCTTTTCTCCTCATGCTACTCGCGAAATACAGCATCTATGTAAGCTTGACGATTGAACGCTGCCTCAGCGGCATTTCCTGCTACGTCTTGAAAAGGGCTTGGGTAGAACCCAATAACGATAGAAAGAGATACAAGAATTATGGTGGCTATAAGCATTATTTTAGGGGATTCCGTGGCCTTTTTGGAGATTGACGTAGCTTCTCTTAAAAAGATTGTTTGAATCATGCGGAGGCAGTAAGCAGCTGAGAGCGCTAGATTAAGTATCATTAGTACGGAAAAAGGAAGCATGTCAGCTTCCAGACAGGCTGTCACGATCGTCAACTCGCTCCAGAAAAAGTTCAGGGGAGGGATGCCAGCTAACGCTATGAGTCCTATAGCAAAAAGTCCACTTGAAATTGGCATTGAACGTCCGATTCCAGCCAATTCCTTAAGGCTTCGTGTATTTGTTCTGTACACAAAGGAACCTACACTAAGGAATAGCAATGACTTCACGATGGCATGGTTTAAGATGTGGAAAAGGCTTCCAGTTAGTCCCCGTAAGGATCCAATAGACAGCCCTAACATAATGTAACCCATATTGGCGATGGTGCTGAAGGCAAGAAGCCGTTTGACATCATCCTGCAACAACGCCATAAGGTTTCCAGTGAACATAGTGAAAATGGCGAAGATTGCGAGTGTAATCCCCCAAGCTCCGTGCATCAGTGGAAACACAAACATGAGAACTCGGATAAGCCCATATGCAGCTGTCTTAACCATGGCACCTGAAAGCACAGCGCTTATGGGGCTTGGTGCCACAGAATGTGCATCGGGCAGCCACATGTGGAGCGGAGCCATTCCCGCTTGTAGCCCAAATCCAGCAATGATCAAAGTAAGAGTTAGATACATCCAAACTGTGCCTTCTGATTGGGCGAAGCTTTCAGACAAGTATGCGATGTTAAGTGTTCCAGTTAGGCCGTAAAGGAAAGACATGGCGAAGAGCAGGGTAGCTGTTCCGGCTGCGCTCATGATTAAATACTTATATCCAGCTTCTACTGGCGCCCATTCCTCCTTTCTGAAAGCCACCAAGGCGTATGAGCTTACACACATGATTTCCCAAAAGATGAAGAGGGTGAAGAGGTCTCCTGCAAGGACCACTCCAACCATGCCAGTGATCATCCCCAAAAGGAGTGTGTTATATCCGATAAGACCTTGGTTCGGCTCTATGTTTCGAAAAGAATAGATTGAGACTATGAGTCCTATGATGAGAAATGTCAAAGCCATAAAGAGCCCTAATGCGTCAATCTCTAAACACATGCCTATTGGGGGAACAGAGAAATCCAATAGCGGTGTTGTTACTTTCCCTTGAGTGAAGCCTTCCATGTAAAAGATTGGAAGAAGCAGAAGAGCCAAGGCAAGCCCAAATGATGCATATCCAGAAACGAGTTTTTTGGATGCACCCTTCTGGGTCAATAGGTTGACTAATGGAGTGGTAACTGTGAAAAAGAGTAGTGCGTCCAGCAAAGGTGTAAACAACTACTCTTTGAGCCTCCTAAGTTCCCTAACATCGAGGGTCCCGTAATGTCTGTAGGCGTGAAGAATGATGGCTAGTCCTAGTGCGATTATGCATCCGCCGATCCCAATAGAAATAATTGTGAAAGCGTGAGCTAATGGATGAGTGAAACCAAAGACACCGTAACTTGAGAATGCAATAAAGTTCAGATTTGCAGCATTTAGCATGATTTCCAGTGCTATAAGTAGTCTGATCATATTTCGCTTCACCACAAGGCAGTAAAGCCCTATGACATAAAGAACTAGAGAACATGCGAGGTAATGGGTTAGTGGTATCAACTTTGGTCACCTTTTTCTATCCTCAAAACTGTTGCGCAGCAAGCTGCAGATACGAACAACAAGAAAGCTAGGATAATCATATCTAATCGGCGCTGACCCCAAAGGGTGTAACTGACCGCCTCTCCAACTTCTCCATCAAATGGAACCAAGGTTTCATTCACAGAAAACATAGCGTATTCAAAAGGTACGAAGTCCTGCTGAGTAATCATCAGAAATAAAAACAATGTAAGAATTGCGACAAGGGTTCCGAAGATTCTTACCGATTCAACTCTCATTCTTCTTTCCTCCTTGTTAGCATGACCACTGAAATGAAGAGAACCACAGCAGCGCCTGCGTATATTAGTAGTTGGAAAACCATGACGTATGTAGCGCTTAGGATGCCGAAGAGAATTCCAATGCTAATGCACATTCCACATAAACAAATAACTGCGTGTAAAAGGTCCTTAACCTCAACAGTGAATATTGCCAAGAAAATTGTAATCACAATTAGAATTGTTTGAATCAATTCCTCCAACCTATTCAACCACCGCCAATTAAACCTGAAATATATTCTGCAGCTGGCGTAATATACTCTAAGACTAGACCTGGTAACACCCCAAGCAAAACAGAAATTGTTGCCAAGATGATTACAGAAGCACGTGAGGAGAACGGGGCTTCCTTTACACGGTTGAGCCTCTTTGGGAGGGACCCAAAGAAAACCCTCCAAGCAAACCAAAGATAGTACCCAGCCGTAATCACGGTGCTGAGGAGACCAAAAATGGTGATTAAGCCTTTCCCAGCAGCGAGCCCTCCACCAAAAATCATCCACTCACTCCAGAAAGCATTTAGCGGAGGAGTTCCCACCAAGCTAAAGACACCGATCAAACATGCAATACCCAGGGTTGGCATTTTTCCAATTAGACCGCCCAATTTTCTGATATCTCGTGTTCCTGTTTGGTGAATAATTATGCCCACGCACATGAAGAGGAGGCTTTTGCAGACGGCGTGGTTGACTATGTGTAGAAGACTACCCATGATTCCTAACTCAGAGGCAACACCAAGTCCAAAGACGATGTAGCCCATCTGGCTGATGCTTGAGTAAGCCAACAGCCGTTTAATATCAGTTTGCGCTAAGGCCATCAGACCGCCATAAGCAATAGTGATAATTCCGAGAATCGCAAGATAGTCTGACACTTGCAATACGATTTGGCCAAAAGTAGTTAACAAAACCCTAGCCATTCCATAGGCTCCGCATTTGATCATGACCCCTGACAACATAGCGCTTATCGGAGTAGGAGCCTCCGAGTGGGCGTCAGGTAACCACGTATGAAATGGAAATGCTGCCATCTTCACAAGGAACCCAATCAGTAACATGACAAATATTACGCCAACCATGTTTGGGGGTATGGCATCAGCTACCAAGGGTAACTTTAGGAGGTCGAAAGTGTTAGTGTAAGAAAAGATGGCGAGTATGCCAAGAAGCATCGCAAGGGCGCCGATGTGGGTGAATATGAAGTATTTGAAAGCTATATTCAATCTGTTCTTGGAGGTTCCCCAGTTCGCTATCAAGAGGTAAGACGGTATCAACATCAGTTCCCAGAAGAGGTAAAACTGTATAAGATTCGAAGACAGTATCACCCCAACCATTCCTGTCATGAAGAGCAGTAGATTAGCGTAATAGGCAGGTTGGTCTCTTTCCTTCTTCATATACTTGATAGAGTAAAAGCAGCATAAAGTGCTAACAGCTGCGGCGATCAACGCTATTGGGAAACTAACCGTATCGACCAAAAACCCAAAATCTACGTCGATGGAAGGTATCCAAGCATATGAGAAAGTTAAGGGTCCTTGCCCTACTTTGCAACTTTCCATTACATCTCTACCCATGCTGATAATCATAATAACGGATGAGGAGGCCGCGATTGTTGCTATCCACCCCACGCCTCGTCTTATACGCCTACTAAAAGCGTAGAGAACAATGCCTACAATTCCGGGAATGACCGTTGCCAATAAAGCCGCATGTTCGATCATTGGAGCAACCCCTGAAAACCTCCTCCAAATAAGAGCAAGAGAATCACTAGCAAAACAATACCAATAGACACTGCCAGTATATTGTAAGATAAAACTCCACTCTGTGTCTTTCTAAACTTTCCGGAAAGACTAGTAACCGTTTTGGCGAGTACTCTGTTTAAGGCCTCTAAGCCTCCGAGTTCTAAACGTGGATAAGCCCATTGTGAAAGCAAGGCCATTCCGCTGTATGCTGTGTCAAGAAATTTTCTAAAGCCCATAATCTGCGGCTTTGTTATTCCTTCCGTCTCCACGTATTTATGTATCTTCTGTGAGAAAAACCATGTAGAAGAGGCGACTTTATAGTAAAATGCGTCAATGTAGAAGCGATTTCGCAAAAACTTATGAGATATCCTCAGAAAACGGTATTTCTTCATTAACCCCTCAGCATCGGCTTTGCGTGTTATATAAATTTTGTAGGCTAGATAACCTCCAAATGCCACCGCCATGCATGTCAAGACCGTACTAATCGAAGGAATAATATATACAAAAACTTCGACGATATTGTTAAAAGCCAGTTGCTCTAAGACTGGCATCGGTAGAAGAAACTTGCTAAAGGGCCAGATAAGGAGAAGTGCTAGGAAATCTATGAACGCAGTTATTACAAGAAATGCAGCAAGGGAAATGCGCATTAAAGATGGAGGCTTCTTGACAACTTTCTCATCTGATTTGTAACTCTCCTCTCTAAAGATAAGTCCCATCATTCTAAGACCGTAAAAGGCTGTGATGCCGGCTCCAATTATTAACAGAGCAAAAATCAAGTAACCTAACATCGTATGCGTGAAATTTCCTGCCTCTGCGGCGAAATCCCAAGCCACTGTTTGAATCCAGTTCGTACACCAAAACCCACTCAGCGGTGGTATGCCTGCTAGAGCAAGGGCTCCAACCTCCATGCTTCTATGTGCGATTTTACTCTTGACCCAACCCATATGGTGCAGCTTGTCCGATCCAACTGCGTAAAAAATGTATGCTGCAGAGAGGAAAAGCAGCGCTGAGACGAAGGCGTCAACCGTGAGAAGGAAGGTGCCGGCTAAGTACCCCCGTGCGAATGCCTTCGTATCGGTCATTAATCCTGCTAAGCCAAAAGCTGCTATCATGTACCCGATCACGCTTGAGATACCATATGAAAGAACTTTGAATATATTATCTTGGGCTATTGCTATAAGAGCACTAATCACTGCAGTGAGTGCACCTGCAAGTGCCATGACTAAAAAGAAGTTGACCAGCTCACTATATCCTATTGCTTTATGTAAGATTGGGAGAACTCTAGCCATAATAAAGGGGCCAGCCAAACATTCAGTTAGGGCGTTGAAACATGAAGGTGAAGCAGCCAGCGCATCCGGTAGCCATTCTTGCAAAGGGAACTGAGCTGCCTTTCCTATAGCCCCACCAAAGAACATGAAGGCTGTGATAAAAAGCATGCCAGACTTTGCTAATTCTCCCATTAAGTTGTTATTTTCTGCGAGTTCCGTGATGTTAAGGGTCTGAGGATCAGAATAGGTGTATATCAACAAGATAGATGCCAGTAAGAGAATATCTGCAATACGCAGGACCATGAAAGTTTTCAAGCCCATATGCGCTCGCTTAGGGTCTTTGTGCCAAAACGCCGCAAGGCCAGTACAGCATATCCCAACTGTTTCCCAGCCGATGAACATGAATAGGAGGTTGTCTGCCAGCACTATCACCAAGTATCCGCCGATGAAAAGCTGTATCAGAAACCAGAACCTAGCCAAACTCGGCTCTTCCCGCATGTAGGCTACGGAGAAAACAGTAACTAGAAATCCTATGCAAGAAATCACACTTGCCATAAGCACGCTTAACGGATCAATCAAGACTCCCAATTCGGGATAATGCCATGGAATTGCCAGAGGGACAACCTGTCCAGCGAGAATGTCTGGGATCATCGAGAAGGAGAAGAAAGCACTCAACCCAATCGTCAACACGGCTAAGTAACTGCCGAATCTTCGACGAACTGCACCAATAAATGGCGTTACCACAGCTCCTATAATTGGGATGATCCAACAAAGCCATGGTGCATATGGAAACAATGGTTGTTGTCCTCCGTTCAGTGACTTTCTTCAGTGGAGTCTGGTGAAATCGTTGACCGTTTGTAATAGATGGTTGTCTCTTTGCGGCTGGTGAAGGCGAGTTCAAATTCAGATGTTGTTTTGATAGTTTTTGTCGGGCAAATGTCAACGCACTCTCCGCAGAAAAGGCAACGGTCTAAATAATATGTAATCTCCGCTTCTGAGCCTTTGCCGGTTAGTTCAATTGCCTTTGACGGACAAACTTGGGGGCAAAGGCCACATCCAATACATTTCTCGATGTCCCAAGCAACTTTAGCTCGTATTCCTTCCACTGGTGTCGCTTTCTCTGACGGGTAACGTAACGTTATGGGTTTCTTAGTCAAGTTCTTCATAAGTTCCTTTTCCATAGCCATCTTAGATCACCACTAATATTATTTGCAAGAGTGCTAGGGGGGTCAAATACTTCCAAGCACCCATCAGCACTTGGTCGATTCTAAATCTCGCAAACAACGCACGTAAATTTGAAAATATGAATATGCAAACGATGAGTTTTAGGAAAAAGTAGAAAGACGGGTGGGGCAGCCAAAAACCTAAAGGTCCCCCCAAATACAAAGATACTAACAACGAGCCAGCTAAAACTAACTCGAAATTCTTTGCAAGTCTCAGCAAAGCTAATTTCTTGCCGCTGAACTCGACCATCCAGCCGGCCACAATTTCACTCTCAGCCTCTGGTACATCGAAAGGAACCTTCTGAAGATGTGCAAGCAAGCATATCATGGCTATGGCAAAGCCCAGTGGCTGAGTTATTGCATACCAAAGCCCCCCAGCCTGCGATTGGACGATTCCACTCACAGACAGGCTTTTACTTGAGATGGCTGGGCCAATCATCGCAATTGTCATAGGAATCTCGTATCCGAGCATCTGAAGCCCAACTCTCATGCCTCCTATAGTGCTGAACCGATCTGTAGAGGCCCAAGCACCCATAAACATGGCAATGATAACTAAAGTCGTTATAGACATAATTACGATCAAGTCTCCTTCAAACCAAACGAGAGCTGAAAAATCAATCATTGGGATCAGAAAAAGTGGTGCCATAGAAAGAGCAAGTACTAGTATGGGTACGATGGAAAAAACAGTCTTGTCGGTGGCGGTGGGTATAATGTCTTCCTTTGCCAAAAGCTTAAAGAAATCCGCCACAGGCTGGAGTATCCCTTTAGGTCCAGTGTATAATGGACCGTAGCGGTTTTGAAACTTAGCCACAAGTTTTCGATCTACCCATTCGCTGAAGAAGGCTAAGAAAAACAAGAACAAGAATCCTGGAAACAAGAATATCTGGAGGAGAGTTACTATTTCTTCTGGTACCATTTTTTAGCGTACCCCCTTAACTCCTCTTTATTCCACACCCAACGCTTCTCCGTTGCCGTGTCTACGAAGGCTACCCGTTCGGCGCAGGCTATACAAGGGTCAATGCCAGCTACCACGACTGGTATGTCAGCGATGCTTCCTCCGACAAGCATCTTACAGAGAGGCGGTATATTGGCAAGTGTTGGAGCTCTTACTTTTACCCTCACAGGCTTTTCAGTACCATCCGCCCTTACATAGTGAAGGTTCTCTCCACGTGGTGCCTCCACTAGACTTACAGCTTCACCCTCTGGAACTCGCCTTGGAACCCTGACCCTAACATCTCCGTTTGGAAGGTTATCTAATGCATACCGTATTATGCTGACGCTCTCAAGGATTTCATCAAGCCTTACCATTATTCTGCTTGCGACATCACATCCATCATAAGTGATCACCCTGAATGGGATCTCATTGTAAGCCGCGTAGGGATCGTCTGCCCTAACATCACGGGAGATGCCACTCGCTCTTATGGTTGGGCCTACTGCACATAAGTCTAAGGCGTCAATGGGGCTTAACACTCCCACGCCAACGGTTCTTCCCAGAACTGTAGGGTCCTTCGCGCACACTTCCTTGTAATATTTTGCTCTTTCTTCAAGGCGGTCAAGGCCCCTCTCTAAAGATTCTATTACTGTAGGGGTTATGTCTCTGCGTACTCCTCCGATGGTGTTCATTGCATAATTCACACGCTTCCCTGAAATTGTCTCTAATAGTCGCAGCACAACCTCTCGGTCCCTCCACGAGTACATGAAGAGTGTGTTGAACCCCATCTCGTGACCGACATCTCCCAACCAAAGGAAATGGTTTTGAATTCTCTCCATCTCAGCAAGAATCGTTCTGATGTATTTTGCTCTTGGTGGAATCTCAATGTTCAAGACTTCTTCCACTGCTTGGGAGAAACATGTAACATGGGCGAAGGAGCAGATTCCGCATATTCGTTCGATGAGATACAGGTCCTGGTTGTAGGTGCGTTCCTCTGCCAACCTCTCGATCCCTCTATGGATGTACCCAAGACGTGGTCTCACAGAAAGAACCTTTTCGTCACTAACCTCACACATGAAATTTATCGGCTCTTTGAGGGCGGGATGTTGTGGGCCAAAGGGAATCCGTATCGCCAAGTTAGGATTCCTCCGTTGCTTTCCAAATATCTTGAGAAGACCATTCCTTCCTCAGGGGACAGATACCACTTGGCCACTCGTCTGGCAGAAGAAGTGGAGATAAATCTGGATTTCCTTCAAATGTAACACCGAGAAAATCGTGAACCTCTCTCTCGTACAAGATTGCACCTGGAATCAATTTAACAATGCTTGGCAAAACCGGGTTCTTTTTAGATGTCTTAACCTTCAGTGAAAGCACCAAGTCTTCACGGGTTAGGTGGTATATGATTTCGATTTTAGATCCAACATCTATCCCAGTTATTGTGGATAAGTGCCTAAACCCTTCAGAGTCAACTAGTTTTTTCATGCTTTTCCAAAAATCAGTCTTGTTAATTGTCATGAACATTCGTCGAGCACGGGGGATTCTAATTTCTTTCGCTTTTTCCAAAAGCGTGCCCTTTATAGGCTTCATTGTTGTCGTTGTTGCTTCCCCCAGTTTTTGATAAGTCTAAGAAGACCGTGAATGATGGCTTCAGGTTTAGGAGGACAACCCGAAACGTATACATCCACCGGAATAACATTGTCAACACCCTCGTAGACATTGTAAGAGCCGTTGAAAGGAGCACCACTTGTCGCGCATGAGCCGATGGCGATGACTGACTTCGGACTTGGCATCTGCTCATAGATGCGAAGAAGCCTACTTTTAGATTGTCTAGTTACCGGCCCCGTTACTATTAGCACATCGGCATGTCTGGGGCTCCCTTTTTGAAGTATTCCGAATCTTTCAAGATCAAACCGAGGCGAGAGGCTAGCCACTAACTCGATGTCGCAGCCATTGCATGATCCAGTGTTATAGTGAAGTATCCACGGCGACTTGGTTCTAGCCCAACTTATTAAACCCGTTGCTTTTCCCTCCGCCAAGCCATAAGTAACCAAACCAAGGCAAGTATGATCACTATACTAAAAATTGCTGGGTAAGGTCCTAGAGCGCTAAAAGACATTGCCAGCAGAAACGCAGATATGTCAAAAATCATGAAGTAGGTTACGTATAAAAAGAAACTTCTAACATTCACTTGAAACTTCTGTGGTGGAAGTTCTTCGCCACAGGCGTATGGAGCCAATTTGCCCTTAGTTTTCTTGCTTTTTGGGGAAATAACTGCCCCAATTAAATATAGTAAAACACTGAGTCCTAATGAAACGATGAATATGAAGGGTAACGAGAGTAGAATGTTAACCATATGATTTTATTCCTGAATTACACATTAGAGTGTCTATTTGTCAGTATGGATGTCGTTTCTGATCTCCATCTTTTCAAATTGGAAGGTTATTTTGGCGCCGAGTCTAAATAAAGCATTCGCAAATTATCCAAGGCATATCATGCTAGCGCAATAAACAGGTTCAGAAACGTCACCTGGAGTGCGCGTTATTGTTTGTTACGGTATTAACATTTTCATGTATTCGGACTCGTAACAAAAATTTAAATTGCATAGCGTTAATGCGCGCGCAAAATCTTTGATTGACGAAATTTGTCAATTCTATCAGAAAAGGATGAACCGCTATTTATATGAAATCGGTTCAAAATGTTGTGGAAACCATCCTAAATTTTGGTGTAAATGCGTTCGCTGCTGTATTGACCTGTTTCCATTTCTTTCTCAATCTCCCGCAACAGAAGAATTCGTTGATAGGTTGCTGGATGGGTGGCTAACCATGTGTTAATGGTTGTCCAGGTGGATTTGGCTTCTTTCTCCATGGCGAGTTCGAGTTCTTTTTCGTCGAGGACGCCGTCTTTGTCAAGGTCGTATTCCTGTTTTCGTTTCATTATGCTTTGAAATTCTTGTTTTGCGAGTGCTGGATCGCCAATGTATAATGTTCTTGCTCCATGTGGTGGCTTTGGCGCAAGTGACAGCCCATATGTAATCTTGGTTAAGCCACTTTCCAAATCTCGTGGAGATTCAGTCACGTAGGCCGAGTAGGCATCGGCATAATGTTCCCGTAGTCGACTTAACCTCATGACACACAAAAGTGAAACAATGTAAACAATATAGGATATTATGGCAACTAGCCAGAGTATAACTCTTATGTCTACACCTCTTTTTCTTCCACCATCGGTCATCATGCGTGCCGCCGGATAGGTTACCAACCAAATCATATAGGCTATAAGAGGCAGTGAAGAAAGCGCAGTCATTACCAGAAAATCCTTGTGTTTTATATGGCCTAACTCGTGGCCAATCACTCCTCTTACTTCTTCTTTGTTTAGTTGGGTTAGTAGTCCTTCATGAACTGCCAGAGTGGCATCGCCTGTGGTTCTTCCGAAGACGAAAGCGTTGGGTGTTGGGTCTGGTACAATCGCTAGTTTGGGTGTTGGTATCCCGCTTTTTGTTGCTAACTCCTTTACAGTTGACTCAAGCCAGGGATGTTCTCCTGAACGAAGATATCTCAACTTTGTGGATGATCTGACAATTGCAGGACCTATCAAATATTGAAGAAGTATGAAAATTACGGCTCCAATCACTGCCAAAATTGGGGGAAGTTGTAGAAGATAAATTATGACAACTAGGAATGCAGTGAATATGATAGATGCAAGCAGAACAGAGATTGTCATAGAAAGCCTAAGTTGACTCAACCTTGCCATAAAGTTCAGCTCACCTCAAACTGAAAAGCAACAAATTATAAAGTTTCTCTTCTGGCGATATTGTTAACGACATTTCCTTCACTATTTTTTCCATCATGGAAAAAACACTTCACTTTCTTCTGTGAAGGGAGAAGCTCAGTACACCGTTTCTATAATAGAAATCCTGAACTTGAATAACCACCAAGACAGGCAACAAAATCCGCTCATAGAATCTTGTCTCTCCGTGCTCAGCTGAAATCACCACTTCTGATCCAGAAACATTGATTTCTATGTCTTCCTGTTCCACTCCAGGCATCTCAGCAAGAATTTTCACCTTGTCCTTTTCTACCCGTACATCTACGAAGGGTCTTTTGACACGAGGGCTTACAACCAAAGGTCTCAGTGGCCTTCTCCTTGCAACAGTCACTCTCGTGAATCTGGGTTTTACTCCAAGAGCCTTTACAGCTAGCAATCCAGCCGCAAAGCCACCGATGTGGGCCCAAAAGGCCACCCCTGAAGACAAGCCTGTCAGAGAGAAGACGCCCATCATGAATTGATAAATGAACCAGAATCCAAGGTAGTAGAAGGCAGGTACGGTTATGATGTTGATGAAAATGAAGAAGATCAGAGTCCTTATTTTAGCTCTGGGGTAAAGGAGCAGATAGGCTCCTAGAACAGCTGAGATAGCTCCCGAAGCCCCCACAGATGGGATATCAAAGCCTACAGTGCCAAAGGATGGAAGAGTTACAAACAGAGAAGCGATGTGGATGAAGGTGGCGGCCAATCCTCCTAGCAAATAGAAGACAAGGTATTTGATGTGACCTAGAGCGTCTTCAATGTTGTCTCCGAACACCCAGAGATAGAGCATGTTTCCAAGGAGATGCATAATGTCAGCGTGCATGAACATGCTGGTGAGAAGTGTCCACAATCTCTCTCCGTTAACGATGTAACTAGGAATGACGCCGAAATATATAATTCCCCACGTCAATGTCCTAGTTCCCTGTAGGAAGAAGAAAGAGAAGACCACTATGTTAATCAGTAGAAGCCCATAGTTGACGTAAGGCTTTCTCTCAGGCCTGTTCTCGTCGTGGATAGGAAACAAGATCTTCCTCTTCATGCAAAATAGGCTTTGCAGAAATAAGTCTTGTCTATTTTCTTTTAACGAAACCATTTAATTGCCACATAGTAAAATAGTTATGAAGGCGTTTACATGTCAGTGATCCAAGAGATTCGATGTCCAAATTGTGGTGCCCCCATCACATTTAAGCCAGGTGAGATCATCGCAACATGCCAGTACTGCGGTTTCACGTCCGTCATAGAAACTGGAAAGGCTTTCATTCTCGAACACTCCATGATCATCAACGAATATGATCCGACTCAAGTGGACGAACTGGTAAGAAATTGGATGCGCTCTGGATTCTTAAAACCCGGAAACTTGGCGAGATCATCGAAAATTCAAGAGAAAAACCTGACTTACCTGCCGTTCTGGATTGTCCCAGTCACAGCTATCAGCAAATATAAGGGCGTTTTTGAAAGACTGGCTCCTCCAGTAGTAAAAGAAGGAAAAATTGAGAAGGAATATGATTGGCTAGTTCTAGCGAGGAAAGCGACTGAGTTTCCAACGAGAGAATATGATGTCCCGCTTGAAGGAAAAATCCCTTACGACTTTCGAAGGATTGAAGGGTTTGCCAAAGTGCTTAACAGTGAAGTTGATAGAGGAGAAGCGGTGGAGATTGCTAGGCAACAAATTGAAAGTCATCATCAGTTTCTGGCTAAACAAGATGTTGATAGAATAATAGAGATGAAGAATGATTTTTCCATTGGCGATTCAGTGTATTTACATGCGCCAGTATGGTTTATAGTTTACGAATACAAGGGAGAAAGATATAATGTCATCTTGGACGGGGCAACTGGAACAGTTATAAAAGGTGACATTCCTGCAACAAGATTTGGTGTCTTCTGAAAGTTTTTATAGTCATTCATGAAACATAAAGGTGGTGAGCCGTTGTGCCGAAGAAACCTGTGGCCGTTCTTTCACTCGGAATTCTGATCCTGGTTTTGGCTGTGTCCGCAGTCGCTTTCGTCACTAACATGCTCGTCGACGTAACCGAGATACTTTCACTCACCCTTGTTCTCTTTGGCTTATGGATTATGGTTCTCGCTGGGATACGATCTGTCAATCCAGAAGAATTCGGAGCAGGAGCTTTTAACACTTTTTCTGGGGGAATATTGATAACCACACTTGGCATCTTATGGTTACTTTATGCTCGTGCATTGCTTGTTGAATATCTCCTTCCAGCCTTGCTACTTGTTGTCGGAATCTTAGTCGCAGTTGTCGGAATCCGAGCATGGCGAAAATAACCTTTAGGTTTTTCGTGTGGCTCCACACTTGGGACAAGATGTTGCCGTTTGAGGAAACAAAGTCCCGCAATACTCGCATGGTATCATGACTACTTCCTTCACAATTTCCTTTTCTTTTATAATTGTTGGTGCTGCTGCTGGTCTAATTATCTGAAGCTCCATTGTTTCACTGGTGACGTCAGGACGCCCATCAATAGCCACGACTCCCTTAATGAACCAAGTAACGCCCCCATCTACACTATCAAAGGATTCTCGCCCACCCGCAGGAATGTTAGCGCTGAAGGGAAACGTTTTGTCGGTGCTTGGTGTGAGGTGAAGTGCGCTACTTGCCCTCGGATTAGAGGAATGTAGTGTAGCCGTATCCCAGTAGACTCTTTGTACGTTGCGCCGTAGCCTTTCGTCGTATTCTAATTTTTCTCGTTTCCTCTTCTCGATGCATCGAAGTTCTGCTCTTACTTCGGTTGCATCAAATTCCTCTTGGGAAGACACGACGATTGCGCCCTTTAAATCCTCTCCTAATTCGAAGGTGCTTTTGGGAATTGTCAAAGAAACGCTGACTTTAGGTTTTGTGACTCTATCTTTTAGTTTCTTAAAGAAACTCATAAATCACCATCTCTTTGACTATTGACATGAATAATTGTATCTACATTTATCTTTTCTGATAGATAACGCTAGAATCTTTATATATAATATCAAGGCATCAATAGCTAGATTCATTGTGTAGGAAAAAGAGGGTTAGTGAATGGCAGAGCGGGAAACGATCGAAAAAGTAAAAGATAAGCAAGGAGCCCTTTCACAGATTCAAAACTTCTTCACGTTAGGATATGGAACGAAAGAAGATCTGAGGGAACTTGACAGAAAACTTCGAGACCTATATTATACGGACCTCCGTGATATGCGTCACGTGTGGGAAGACACTTATTTAGCAGCGTTAGAGGCGGGGCTTGATGCTTCAAGCAGTGACTTCAAGAAAGTTATTCAGGTGCTGGACCGCGTAATGGAGGAAGTTAGACACGCAGACTATGGTTACGCGGGCCTTATGGATAGGAAGGGACATATACGGGAGAAAGAACTGGCTCGCGTGTTCAACCATGACAAAACGTTAAGCAACGATGTAGATAGTTTAAAGGAAGCCATCAACAAGACTCACAGTGAAGCTGAAGCTGAAAACTGGACCAACATACCAGCCGACGTGAAGAAAATAAAAGGTTTATTACTCACTTTTGGGAATAAATGGCGTGAAAGAGAGAAACAGTTTAGACCTTTAGAAATTTAGAATGGAAGGAAAGACATGCCAGTTGTTGAGAAGGTGGCTTGGGATTTTGCAGGTCCTGAAGACATAGCATATAGGTTTCCTAAGCTCTCCCTAAAATATGGAAGTCAAGTTATCGTTAAGGAAAACCAATGGGCCGTCTTCTTCCGTGACGGAAAAGCCTATGACGTCTTCGGTCCTGGCAGACACACTATAACGAGTAACAATGTTCCAATCCTAACAGGAGCCTTAAAAGCCCTAAGAATAATCGGTGACATCTTCGAGTGCGAAGTTATATTTGTAAGCAACAGTCAATTCAGGGGAAACTTCGGTGGACAAGCCTATTCCGCACCCAGCGGATCCATACAGTATCAAGCAGAGATTGGTTTCTACGGTTATCTGCTTTACAAGGTGGAAGACCCGAAGCTATTCGTGGTGGAGTTTTTCGGAAACCGAGGAGCCAGCACATCCAAAGACATCGAAACATATATTCGTGGATTCATAAATGAACGAGTCATAGACCAGTTTGCCCACTACGACATTTTCAACTTGGTCAAAAACGTAGACGAAACCACAGACAAAGTTGCCCTGAAAATCAGCGACGAAGCCGCGCGGATAGGTCTCAAAATCATAGACACCCTATTTGAGGGAGTTAAAATCCCAGAGGAAGCAAGGAGATTTGCTTCTGGTGTTGGACAGCAGGCGATGGCGATGCAGTATATGAAGGAGACAGCAGAAGTTCTTCCAGAGGGTGGCGGCGGAGCTGCAGGAGCAGGTGTCGGAGCAGGCATGGGATTGGCAATGGGAACAACGATGGCGCGACAGATGCAACAGCCTGGAGCACCACAGCAGGTAGTAGTATGCCAGAATTGTGGAACACAGAATCCTGTTGGAACAAAGTTCTGCAGCAACTGCGGAAAAAGCCTCGCTCCAGTGGCAAAGGTGAAATGCCCGAAATGTGGAGCAGAGGTTCCAGCGACTATGAAGTTCTGTGGAGACTGTGGAGCACCACTAAAACCAGAGGAAATCACTTGCCCAAAATGCAAAACAAAGAACCCAGCTGGAACCAAATTCTGTGGCAACTGTGGAGCTAAGCTTAAAAAATAGCTGTAAATAACCTCTTGACATTCCTATTCTGAAGTTTCTGTCTCCTTTGGTTAGTTATGTCCTTAAGACTGTGCCGCAATTTCCACAGAATTTCATGGTGACTGGCATTTCTGAAAGACAGTTTTGGCACTTGATTTTTGGAGGGGGATAGAGACTCTGTCCGCAGTTGTTACAAAATTTGTTATCAACAGGGTTTTTTGCATTGCACTTCTGGCATATGACAACCCGTTTAGCTACAACCTCTGCGGGCGACCATATGGTTCTAAGTAAATCCTGCCCCATAAATAAGCCGATGGCTAGTCCCAACCCTGCCGAGAAGGCTTCTCCAGCGCTCATTTCAGGTCCACACTTCAGTTGCTACAACTGTATTACAACATAAATGAGTCCATGATAAAGATATTGTTAACTAGCTAGAAGCAAAACTCTATCTAAAACCTATTGAGATGCATAACCGTTTAAGAGGATAGAAAAGTTGTACACATGTCTTAATCAATGAGTAAAGACCCTTTCGTTCACTTTTTTGTTCAGTTGTTCCTAGGTTTTCTGTTGGTGAGTGTTGAAGAAAACGCTTATACGAATGAACTGGAAGCCTTTGCATAAATTATTTTATTTTTGGAGTATCAACTGCGGAATTTCGGGCTTTCCTTTTATCAGCTTTCAGTAGGTATAGATAGCCAGGCATTGTGGCAAATCCTATAGCTCCTAAAATTCCCCAAGTGAGTTCCTTTTTGAGCAAAGTGGCGTAGAGTCTAAATCCAATTAGTGATCCAACAGATCCGCCGATTCCGAAAAAAAGTCCTGTGAGGGCCATGTATCTTCCTCTCATATCTGCTGGCGACAGGTCTGCGATAAATCCTGAGCTGGCTGGGAAGAAGGTTATCTCTCCGAGTGTTAGGACTATGACACCTATCAAAAACTGTAGGAAGTCTTTGGATAGCATGAAGTAGGTGAAGCCTGCTGCGTAGAGTAGCTGGGCGATCACGAAGCTCTTTGTGCTTCCTATTTTCACGGCTGCCTTTCTGATTGGAATTTGCAGTGCTACCACCATAGCTCCGTTTACAGAGAAGAGTGTACCAAAGACGTAAGGTTGGAGACCAACGTATTCGGTGTAGATAGATAACAGGCCGTAGAGCTGTGAGTATACTATGTTGGTTAACGCTCCGGTAAGGCAGAATAGAATGAATATTCTGTCTTTGAATATTTTTGCAAATTGACTCATAGTAGTTTTTTTTGATTCTTCTTTGGGGTAAGATTCTTTGATTAATAAGAGTATTATTGCTGCACAGATGGCAGTGAATATTGTTGCATATATGAAGAGGATTGCGTATCCGTTTGTGCTTGCAACAACGCCTCCTATCAGCGGACTTATTATAGTTCCTATGTTGGCTATCATGTAGCTTAGACCGTAGACCTCCTCACGTCTGTTAGGCTGAACAAGATCTGCGACCATTGAACTGTATGCTGGATCGTAGAAAGCACTCATTATTCCCATTATTACGTATAATAAGAGGAATTCTTGGAATTTGCTAGCATATGCGTAGCCTGCCGTTAAAACAATCTGTGGAATCATGAAAGAAAGCATCATTTTCCTTCTACCGAATCTATCGCAAAGGCTTCCTGTTGCGGGTAGTGCAAAAATGTTTGCGAGTCCCCCTACCATTATCATAAAGCCTACGAGTGTTGGGTCTATTTCAAGTCCCCTAAGCGTCTTATCTCCAGTTAAATACATGGCTAAGTATGGAAACGCTATGTTTCTTCCTATAGAGAAGAGCAGACTGATAATAAGCAGAACGTATATCTGAAAGGGAAGGTTCGTGAATCCAAGTTTGCTCATGGTGTTGTAGATGTGGGTGCGGACTCGGCCTTGAGCATGATAAGAAGTTGCTTGTTGCTTCAAAGCGTCTCCTTCCTTTCCTCCATTGATTTGCAGAATGTGCAAGGGTTTATAGCTGCAGTATTGCACCATAGGGCTTCTGTTATCTATAAAAAGTTACCTACCTTATGCGCGCACACAATTGGAGGGGGCTATATGCAAGTTTCGTTTACTTTCTCCATTTCGTGAAGTACTCCAACCATTCAACAAATAAAATAAATGCGGATAAAAGTGAAACGTTTTTTATTAAACATCATAAATATTGTAGTTGAATCTTGAGAAGGAAATATTCGTTCATGAGAGAAAAAATCATTGGACATGGCACTTGGTACGACAAGATGGCAGTTGAAATACTAGAAAGGGAGCAGAAGCTAGGTAGAAGCCTCGATCTAATTAGAACCGAAATGGGGATCACCGCTTCTGGCTTCCCCCATGTGGGCAGCCTCGGTGACGCAGCAAGATCATTCGCAGTAACGTTAGCGTTAAGGAATCAAGGTTATAATTCAAAGTTAATCGCTTTTTCTGATGACAAGGACGGACTAAGAAAGGTTCCAACTGGAATGCCCACATCATTACGAAAGTATTTGGGTTTTCCAGTGTCCGCCATTCCTGACCCTTACAAATGCCACGAAAGCTATGGAAGACACATGAGTTCCCTTCTATTAGAGGCGTTAGACAAGTGCGGAATAGATTACAAGTTCATGACAGGCAATGAAGCCTATAAGAAAGGTTTGTTCAACAAAGAGATCGAAACGATACTTCTAAACGCAAAGCGAGTTGGAGAAATCATTAGGGAAGAAGTGGGGCAAGAAAAATTCATCGACGCCCTCCCATACTTCGCAGTTTGTTCCAAATGCGGACGCATCTACACCACTAAAGCGCATGAGTTCTTACCTAAAGAAAACAAAATTCTGTATTCTTGCGAGGGCATGGAAATCAAAGGACAGTGGCTGGATGGATGTGGGCATAAAGACGAAGCAGACTACACCAAGGGGGAAGGAAAACTTAGTTGGAAGGCAGGCGAATTCGCAGCTAGATGGAAAGTCCTAGACATACGATTTGAAGCCTACGGCAAAGACATCGCTGACTCCGTCAGAGTAAACGACAGAATATGTCAAGAGATTTTAGGTTATACTCCGCCAATGCACGCAAAATATGAACTATTCCTGGACATAAGCGGCAAACGATTTTCTAAGTCCGCTGGACGCATATTTAGTCCACAGCTCTGGTTCCGATACGGCTCACCTCAGTCTTTGCTCCTTCTTATGTTAAAACGGTTTGTTGGAGCCCGAAGCCTATCAGTTACAGACATACCACAATACATGAACGAACTCGATGAACTCGAAGACATACATTTTAGAAGAAAAGTGATCTCGGATGAGAAAGAGCATGCCAAGCTCAGCGGACTTTACAAATACTGTTGGGTTTTGAAACCCCCATCCAAACCCAGCATTCATGTTCCATATAACCTGCTCACTTACCTTGCGAAAGTGGCTCCAAAGGGCTCAGAAACCGAATTCATTACAGAAAAACTGAAAGACTATGGCTACAAGATAGAGAAGGATTCTGAAGACTTCGAAAGAAGGATAGGGTATGCCCTAAATTGGGCACAAGACTACCTAGAAATCAAAGAAACCACCACAAAGATAACTGCAAAAGAAACAGCTGCCCTCAAAGAACTCATACAAACCTTACAAGTAGAAGAGAAAGAAGAACAAATACAAGGAGCAATTTTCAAAAATGCCCGAAAACACGAAGTCCAACCGAGTCGACTCTTTCAGATTCTATACACAATTCTGTTAGGGGTTCCACAAGGTCCAAGACTTGGACCTTACATCATCGCAATGGGAAGACAAAACGTCATCAAAGCATTAAAAAGAGCCACAAAAAAGAATAGGGTTCATCTGGCAGCCGAAAGTGAGTAGAATAGCTATGGACAGAAGAATATAGACCTGATAATCTTGAAAACCTATTTTATCAACTGCTATCAATGCGAGGTAACTGAAAAGAACCCGAAACAACGCCCATTCCAAAATCAAACAACTAGGATTAACGCTCCTTCGTGCAATTGATGAAAAAAAACTATTTTTTTTTCGTTATCAGTTGGAAGAGAGACTACTCTAAATCAAACCTTCTCCTTCCCCCCTCTATATTAGACCTAGACAGACAGACACAAAAGCACACAAACCAAAATGTTGAAATAATGCCTCCTTCTCCTTAAAAGAGACACGTGGTAGGTTCCCACAGATCACAAAGGAGTCTCAAACCGTTTGGAGATAAAAGTTCTCGAAAAGAACGATACTACAATGCGGCTACTTATTCAAGGAGTCAGCGTAGCCTACATGAACGCAATACGAAGAATCATGCTCTCAGAGGTCCCATGCATGGCAATAGATGAAGTAGTCATAATCGAAAACTCCTCTATGCTTCATGACGAAATCCTAGCTCACAGACTAGGATTTATCCCCCTCAAAACTGATCTAGACACATACAACCTACCTGAAGAATGCCCATGTAAAAGCGAGTTCGGATGCAACCTCTGCCGTGTAGCTCTAACCCTCGAAGTGGAAGCAGGCGAGAACACAATAACTGTTTACTCCGAAGCCCTACGATCAGAGAACCCAAACATCACACCAGTCAGCAACAAAATTCCCATAGTTAAACTAGCACCCAACCAAAAGACACGATTGGAAGCCTACGCTAGACTTGGAAAAGGGAAAAACCACGCAAAATGGCAACCAGTCTCAGCATGCGCCTACAAGTATCTGCCACAAATCAAAATAAACAGAAAAAAATGTGACATGTGTGGCAAATGCATTGAAGTTTGCCCCAAACAAGTTCTCGTAAACTCAGAAAAGAGAATAGAGATTCAAAGAATATTTGAATGCACCCTTTGCCAAGATTGTATGGATGCATGTCCACAAAGTCCACCCGCCATAGAAGTTTCAGCTGAAGAGAACGCATTCATTTTCAACATTGAATCCATAGGAGCCCTTCCACCCGAAAGAATTGTACTTGAAGCCATTAACATCCTTGACAAGAAATATGAGGATTTCCTAAACCTATTACGGTAGAAGAACAATGAAAAAGATTAAATCAACCAACCCAGAACTCGTCAGTCTAATTCGGTCTCTGCGAAAGAAGACTCGAGAGAGCGAAGCGAAAATATGGCGTGCAGTTGCTAACTATCTATCACAATCAAGGCAAAGACGCATAACAGTCAATTTGAGCAAACTCAATAGATACACTGAAACAGGAGAAACAGTGGTGGTTCCAGGCAAAGTGCTTGGTGCAGGAAAAATAAATCACTCTTTAAATGTAGCAGCATTCACCTTCTCACAGCAAGCCCGATCAAAAATCTTGAAGAGCAAAGGGAAATACATGTCCATTCCAGAGTTGATGGACAAAAATCCGAAGGGTTCGGGTGTAAAAATCATCGGGTGAAATAATGACTAAGGAAAGAACCATGATAATTGATGCCACTGGATTGATATTGGGTCGAATGGCCAGTACAATAGCTAAACAACTTCTTCAAGGTGAAACCATAATCGTTGTAAATGCAGAAAAGGCTGCAATATCGGGCAAAAGGCTAAGTATACTGAAAGATGCAAAAAACTTCTTAGAAGTTGGGCACTTTAGAAAAGGTCCCTATCATCCACGAAGACCAGACCATATCGTCAGACGAACTATACGTGGCATGCTCCCGAGGAAAAAGCCCAAAGGACAACAAGCATACAAAAGATTGAAAGTTTTCCTTCAATTGCCTGAAAAATTCAAAGAAGAGGAAATACAAACAATACCCCAAGCGAGTGTTGAAAACTTAAAATGCCCATACATGACGGTTGGAGAATTGGCTAAGGAAATTGGATGGACCTCCTTTAGGTGAATAGAATGTCACGATCTAAGAAAGTAGTATTGACAAGTGGAAAACGAAAGACCAGCATTGCTCGAGCATTAATAAAACCTGGAAAAGGAAGAATACGAATAAACAATATTCCCATAGAAATTTTTGAACCAAAAATATCCCGCGATAAACTCATGGAACCACTCCTCCAAGCAAGTGAAGACACTTGGAAAGAACTTGACATACATGTTAATGTGTCTGGCGGAGGATTCATGGGACAGGCTGAAGCAGCAAGAACAGCCATTGCAAGGGCATTATCCAAATGGACAAAAAGTGCACGCCTTCGATCTACTCTTAGCAAATATGATCGCACAATGATTGCAGGTGACCCAAGAAGAAAGGAGCCTAAAAAGTTTGGTGGTCCTGGAGCAAGAGCCCGCGATCAGAAAAGTTATAGATAAAATCTAAATTTGGAAAAACATTTTAGTTGCATCGAAGAACCTCGAACACTTTATTAGTAGAATAATATGAATAGAAAAGGAGGCTGAAAGAAATCATCATCCCGGTGCGGTGTTTTACCTGCGGCAAATTAATTGGGGACAAGTGGGAGGAATTTGCACGAAGAGTAAAAGCTGGGGAAGACTCCAAAGAGGTGTTAGACGATCTTGGAGTGACCCGATATTGTTGTCGCCGTATGCTTCTGTCTCACGTCGACATTATTGATGAAATTCTCAAATTTTATGAGGAAACCGAAAGAAGAAAACAGATTAAACAATTTTAACGAGGCAACACATGTGTCAACAGTCATCGAAGAGATTTTTGCTCGGAAAATTTTCAACAGTCGAGGAGAAATGACGATAGAAGTTGAAGTGACAACTATGGCTGGCTTTGGTAAAGCTTCAGCCCCTGCCGGAGCTAGTAGAGGAAAAGCCGAGGTAGTTCCATATCCAAAAGGTGGAGTAGAAGAAGCAATAGAGAAAGTTGAAAAGCTCATCACCCCGGAACTGGTTGGTATGGATGCTGATGAACAAGAAGAGGTTGACCTTCTCCTCCACAGAATCGATGGCACAGAACACTTCGAAAATTTAGGTGGAAACACTGTTTATGCTGTTTCTCTTGCAATTGCCGAAGCTGCTGCTCTTTCATATGGTGTGCCACTTTTTCAACATCTCGGTGGTCACTTTGCAAGTGAACTACCCCATCCCCTCGGAAATGTTTTAGGTGGAGGAAAACATACCTTTGGAAAGGCGCCGGATATACAAGAATTTTTGGTTCTCCCCATTGAAACACATTCTTTCACCGACGCTGCACTAGCTAATATTTTAGTTCACGAAAGGATCGGTTCTTTGCTTCAAAAAATAGATAAAACTTTCACAGGTGGAAGAGGAGATGAGGGAGCATGGGCACCTAGCATTGAAAGTGAAGATGCCTTAAACATCTTGGTAAAGGCTTGCAAAGAAGTTGCAGATGAATACGGACACTTATGTAAGGTTGGCGTAGATGTAGCTGCATCCACCCTGTGGAAGCCAAAAGAAAGATACTATTTATATCCAAGAGATAAAGTCAAAAGAAACTCTGGAGAACAATTGGATTTTGTACTCGATCTCATTAATAAATATGATCTCGTTTATGTTGAAGACCCCTTCCATGAAGAGGATTTCGAGAATTTTGCTGAACTAACAAAAAAAGCTAAAAAATGTTTAATTTGTGGGGACGACCTCTTCGCAACCAACACTAAGCGACTAGCTCGTGGAACAAAAATGAATGCTGCAAATGCAGTTATCATAAAGGTAAATCAGGTTGGGACCCTTACTGATGCTTTTGAAGCGATAAAAATGGCTAAAAAATCGAGGTACATTCCCATCGTGTCTCATCGATCTGGGGAAACAACCGACGCTCATATAGCCCATATAGCTGTCGCATCACATTGCCCCATCATTAAAACTGGTGTAATAGGAGGATCAAGAGTGGCAAAAATTAATGAACTCCTTAGAATAGAAGAAAGTCTTGGAAATAGAGCCAGAATGTCATTTCTTTAATCAGAGGGAAATAAATGTCAGAGGACATAAAGGAAGAAGAAGTTGCAGTTGCTGCTGAGGAACTTTTGCTTCCTCAAGACACATTGTTATCTGCAGGAATTCACATCGGAACAAGAATGAAAACAAAAGATATGACGCCGTTTATCTATCGTGTAAGACCTGATGGTCTATTTGTTTTAGATGTTAAGAAAACCGATGAACGCATACGAATTGCAGCCAAATTTCTTGCTCGCATAGAACCTTCTAAGATTGCTGCTGTAGCCGCAAGACTCTATGGAGGTGACCCAGTGAAAAAGTTCTGTGAAGTTACGGGAGCAATTCCCATTATTGGACGTTTTACACCTGGAATTCTCTCAAACCCTCTATATAAGAACCGTATAGAACCAAATGTGATAATAGTGTCTGATCCAAAAGCTGATGTACAAGCCATAGTGGAAGCTTCTACTATGGGTATCTCAGTGATTGCACTTTGTAGTACAGACAACTATTTTTCTAACATAGACTTTGTCATACCGACTAACAATAAGGGTAGAAGAGCTCTAGCCGTAATTTATTGGCTCTTAGCAAGGCAGATAATGCGTGAAAGAGGTGAAATTCCTTCTGATGGCGATATCAGCCAACCCATTGACGATTTTGAAGTGAAATTGGCAAAAGAAGAGTAGAGGAGCAAGAAATTGAAGGTTAGGCATCCCTTTGTTGCGGGTTCGTGGTACGCTAGTACCGCAGGCGCCTTGCAAAAGCAGATAGAAGGGTGCTTCACCCATGAACTTGGTCCAGGTGAAACGCCTAAGGTTGTGGAGAAGGGGCCAAGAAATGTTGTTGGGCTTGTTTGTCCACACGCTGGATATGTGTATTCAGGTCCTGTGGCTTCATATGCATACCATAAGCTTGCTGCAGACGGTAGACCTGATGTTGTAGTTATTTTCAGTCCTAATCATACTGGATTTGGAAGTGCGTTGGCTCTGATGAATGAGGGTGTTTGGCGCACCCCCCTGGGAGATGTAGAAATCGATACGATGGTTGCTAACCAAATTTTAGATGAGTCACGCATCATCGATGTGGACGATAGAGCCCACGCACACGAACACTCCATTGAACTTCAACTTCCCTTTCTACAATACTTGTATGATGCAGACTTCAAGTTTGTGCCTATCTGTTTTCTCATGCAAGACTTAGAATCTAGTCGTGATGTTGGGCTTGCAGTTTCGAAGGCTTTGTCCGGAAAGAATGCTTTAGTAATTGCTTCTACAGACATGACCCACTATGAGTCACAGAGAAGCGCCGAAAAAAAGGATAAGATGGCTATCGAAACCGTTACTAAATTAGATGAAGAACGATACTATTCTCTTGTAGAGTCTTATAACATATCTACGTGCGGTTATGGTCCCACCGTTGCTGCAATCACTGCTGCAAAGAAGTTAGGTGCAAGAGAAGGCCAGTTACTGTGTTATAGAACAAGTGGTGATGTCACAGGAGACTTCTCTGCTGTCGTTGGCTATGCCTCCATCGCATTCATGAAATAGTTGTGGTGCAACTCTTGGGGGTTACAGCCTCAGCACCAGCAAAGATAATACTTTTTGGAGAACACTTCGTCGTATACGGTGAACCTGCCATCGTCCTTGCAATCGACATAAGAGCTTACGCATCAGCAGACATGAGAAAGGACAAGCGAGTATACGTAAAATCCGTCGATTTAGGAATATCCGGATTCTTCGAAGAGAAAAAGTTTCATGAAGAATGTGGCGGTCAAACAGCACGCAGAACCCTTGAACCCCTAAAGATAGCTATCCAAAAAGTTTTAGATCGCTCAAAAATGGACGTTGGAGTAAGTGTCAAAGTTCGCTCCGCTATTCCAGTTGCAGCAGGATTAGGCTCTTCAGCAGCTGTAGCTGCAGCGGTGGCCACTGCTGTAGGTCAGCTCTTAGATTTAGAATTGTCTAAAGAGGAGATTCTCCATATATCCTACGAAGCAGAACGTTTTGTTCACGGCACTCCATCGGGTATAGACCCAACAATTTCCACTTATGGAGGAGTTCTTCTATACCGCAAGGACAAGGGCTTTACACAAGTTAAAGTTAAAGGAGAAATCCCCTTGGTGATTGGCGATACGAGAGTGAAACGTTCAACAGGTGATCTCGTTGCCTCATTGCGTAAAAGAAGAAAGCAATATCCTTCTATGATCAAGCCTCTTCTGAAAATTGGTGGAAAAATTGCTCTTAGGGCGGTTAAATCGTTAGAAACTGGTGATCTTTATACACTCGGCAATTTGATGGATATTAATCATGGGTTGCTTTGTGCGGTTGGGGTTTCTGATATTTCTTTAGAAGGGTTGGTTTATGCTGCAAGAGGAGCTGATGCTTTAGGGGCTAAACTTACTGGGGCTGGAGGAGGAGGATGCATGATTGCATTGGCTAAGCCTAATAAACTTGCGCAGATTGTTGATGCGATTGAGCGTGCGGGTGGAAGAGCTTTTGTTGTTGGAATGGCTGATGAAGGCGTGAGGATTGAGGATTAGTTTTTGTGGGCGTTGTTTAATAGCTTCGAATACCAGTTGGAGGAAATGAGCAACAGCAAGCCAAGTTCTCCTCTATCTTACAGTTTTCAAAGGAAATTTTGTTTTCATCATCATTCAGAATGTTGATTTCTATGTTGGTGTGATAAGCATAAAGCTTGATAGGTCAAATGATAAAAGGTTTTCAAGACTATTTTACGTCTCTTCACCATTTCCGATTTTTTCGTTCTCGTCTATTTCCATGGCTATGGGGCCTTTGTAGCCACATTTTTCACAAATATATTGAGTAGGTGCTATTCCGTACATTTTGGGATATACCTCAAAACTACTCGAAAACTCGAGATTTGGGCTCCCACATCTTGGACAAAATTTTGGAGTTGCTTTTCGTCTTTTCAGTCCCTTAACTATTTCGCGGAATCTTTTGAAGACCATACACTTTGATCCTTTGGTTCCACTTTAACTATTGAATCTCTAGATTTCCTTGAGGGTATCCTTGTTTTATAAGGAAGGACTTTACCTTCTCTCGGTGGTCGCCCTGCAACATGATTTGGCTGTTCTTGGCTGTCCCCCCACAAGCACAGTAGGATTTAAGTTTCTGGGCGAGCCTTCCAAGATCATTGTCTTTATTGTCAATGCCCTCTATGATAGTTACTTCTCTTCCCCATTTTCGCGTTTCCAAACGAAGCCTGATTCTTTGTTGTTCTTTGCCGATCTCTTTGCAGACACATATGTCAATCGGTAGTCCACATATAGCACAGATTTCTGCCATGATACTCAATATAAAAATAATGAACCTGTGCTATTTAAGACTTTCAACGAATAATATATAGATTAAATGGTAGCCCGGGAGAGATTCGAACTCTCGTCGGAGGGTCCAAAGCCCTCTATGCTTGTCCACTACACCACCGGGCTGAATGATTTCTTTTGAAACTACATTTGCATAAGTTCTTACGCCGTAAATAACCTTAACGTTACTTGCCTATTTGATCTCGGCATCTGGCAAGGGCATCAGAAAGACCGTGAAAGCAATTATGGAAAAGCCTTATTGTTTCTAGTGTAGAGTTATATGCGGTTTTAGGTTTGGGAGTCAACCTCACACCCATCATGATTAAGCAGATACTGAAACTAGAAGACCTTAGAGGGAAGAGCCTAGCAGTTGACGCAAACAATTATCTATATCAGTTTTTGGTGCTGATTCGCACACCAAGGGGAACCCCCTTAAAGGATTCACATGGAAATATCACATCTCATCTGACTGGACTCATGTTTCGCTCCACGCGCCTAATCCACGACTACAACATCGACTTGATATTTGTCTTTGACGGCAAACCCCCAAAACTCAAGGAACGAGAAATCCAGAAAAGGCGTCAACTTCGAGAGAAGGCCACTTTAGAATATGAAAAGGCATTAAAGGCAAAAGACTACGCCACAGCATTTTCGAAGGCAGTCATGACCAGCCGATTGACAAAACCATTAATTGACGACGCCAAACGACTACTCCATCTGCTTGGGATACCATACGTTCAGGCACCAAGCGAAGCCGAAGCACAAGCAGCCTACATGGCAATAAAGGGCGATGTCTGGGCTGCAAGTAGCAAAGATTATGACTCACTCCTCTTTGGCACCCCCAGACTCTTGAGATACCTCACCATACACGGAAGAGAGTTTCTACCCAGCAAAGGGATCTCCAGACCACTGAAACCCGAAGTCATCAACCTAAACAAGTTTCTTTCACATCATAACCTAACTCTGGAACAACTCGTTGACTTAGCAATCCTAATCGGAACAGACTTCAACGAAGGAATCAAAGGAATCGGCCCAAAAACTGCCCTAAAAATGCTTAAAACGCATGGAAGACTGGAAAATCTACCTAGCAACATAATGTCTAAGGTTCCTCAAAACTATGGGGAGGTTCGAAAAATCTTTCTGGAACCCAAGGTCATTTCAAATTACACTCTTGCTTATGGCGATCTACGGGAAAAAGAACTCTACGATTTTCTGTGCAATCAGCGAGACTTTTCCAAAAAGCGTGTAGAAACGATAGTTCAGAGAATGAAAAAGTTTTATCTTAAAAGAAGACAAATGGGCTTGGAAACATGGCTTAAAAACTTCGTAAATCGGTGACAGGTCGCTAAGAGAGGCGCAACATTTTAGTTGTGATTAAATAATTATAGTGAAGGTGTCTTTATTGGAATTTGTCTTTGAGCCACTTCGAAAAAGTGATGTTGATTCGTGCGTGGAGATGATCATCCCAACTTTGAGGAGTCAAGCAAAAGCGTACAGAGATAAGAACACATTAAAAAAAATGATTTACGGTGATCAAGCGATGACGTTGGTAGCAAAACAGAAAGAGAGCATTGTAGGCTTAATAAACGGTACTTTGCTGGGGATCCCGAGAATAATGTTTCTCACAGTTACAGACGAACAAAGTGCTCGTGAAGGCTTAGGAGGCATGTTGATCGATCAATTTGTAAAAGAGATCCAAAAAAGTTCGCCACATGCAAAACGTATTCTACATAATGAATTTGCTGACAATTTTAACGCCATAGGATTATATTCGGTCAAAGGTTTCAAGGTAACTGGATATATTAAAGACCCTATCACAAGCAGAGATGTAGTTTTTATGGAAAAAGTTGTTTGACCATCTAAAAGTCATGTAGCACTCTTTTTTCCTGAAAAAAACTGTTTACAAAGAAACGCTCCGACAAATCCTCCTGAAATGAAAACTGCAAGGATTAACAAGTGGTCCAACAATTGCAGCACTCTTTTTCCTGTAATTAACTCAAGCACCCCCATGAAAACATAGATATGGAAAACAAATGAGCCTAATCCCGTTTTCAAACCTACCTTTAAGTGATCTTCAGATGCTTTCCGAGTGACCAAGTATCCTGCTATAATGGTTCCAAACATGTATGTTAAAAACAAGAGTTGTACAAGGGTTGTTAGATCAATTTCAAAAAAAGCCGTAACACATAATGTCAACCACGCTAGTGAATTAGCTAAGGCAGCTCCTGCGAGGTAGTCTTTAAGTGTGGGTGTCTTTTTGACTTTCATGTCTAATCCCTCAGTTCGATAGATTATTATGAGTCAACGCTTTAAATCTTAACCCGGAAAGTCGAATCACAGGTAGAAAAGGTTGACCATATCGAAAGAACAAGCAAAGTCAGAAATTAGGCCAGAAAAGATAAAGATTATTTTGGCAACTGATTGTGGAAGCACCACCAGCAAAGCCCGCTTCTTCAAGAAACTTGGCGATGAATATCGATTTGTGGCAAGTGGAGAAGCACCAACAACTGTCGAGTCCCCTTTTGAAGACGTAACCTTAGGCGTTCGTAATGCTATACGCGAAGTAGAGGAACTAACGGGACACAAACTACTGGCTCCACAAGGGATCATTACCCCTTCCAAAGGAGGAAACGAAGGTGTAGATCTATACGTTACCACGAGTAGTGCTGGTGGTGGCCTCCAAATGATGGTTGCAGGGGTGGTGAAAAACATGACGGCTGAAAGCGCCGAACGGGCAGCCTTGGGTGCAGGAGCTATAGTCATGGATGTTATGGCTGTGGATGATGGTCGACGTCCTCATGAAAAAATTGGGAGGATACGTTATCTTAGACCCGACATGATTTTGATGGCTGGTGGGACAGATGGAGGAACCGTTAGGCATGTTGTGGAAACTGCTGAATTGATTGATGCTGCAAAGCCTAAGCCACGGTTGGGCGTAGATTTCGAATTGCCCATCGTTTTTGCAGGAAACAAGGAAGCTCGTACCCCTATTAAAGCAATTTTAGGCAAAACGTTTGCTTTAAAGATCGTTGATAACATACGTCCTATCCTTGAATTAGAGAACACCGATCCAGCTAGAAATGTGATTCACGAGTTGTTTATGGAGCATGTGATGTCTCACGCGCCTGGATATAACAAATTGATGAAGTGGACACCGATTCCTATCATGCCAACCCCTGCTGCCGAAGGAAAAATGTTTCGAACAATTGCGGAAACATACAACGCAAATGTTATTGGGGTCGGCTTAGGTGGAGCGACCACTAATGTGTATTCAATGTATGGAGATAAATTTGTTAGAACAGTGAGTGCCAATCTGGGCATGAGTTATAGCATATGCAACGTTCTGAAAGAAACTGGAACAGGAAACATCATACGCTGGATGCCCTTTGATATAAAGGAAGAAGATCTTCGTAATCGTCTCTATAACAAGATGATCCGCCCTACAACCATTCCGCAAAGTGTAGAAGACCTAATAGTCGAGCATGCCGTGGCAAGAGAAGCATTACGCCTAGGTTTTGAACATCACAAATTACTAGCCAGACCTCTCCGCGGCATTCAAAGACGACGAACAATAGCCGACATTTTTGAACAACGAGCCTTTGAAGAGACTTACATAGATATGTTACATGTCGACTGGTTAGCTGGTACTGGTGGTCTCTTGTCTCATGCACCGAGGAGAGCTCAATCAGCTTTGATGCTAATCGATGGTTTCCAGCCAGAAGGAGTAACCAAAATAGCACAGGATAGCGTCTTCATGATGCCTCATCTTGGAGTTCTATCCACTGTGCATCCTAAAGCTGCCTTGGAAATATTCGAAAAAGATTGTCTTGTCAGGATTGGAGTCTGCATTGCCCCACGGGGAGTGGGAAAAGATGAAGAGGACGTTATGAAAATTGTAGTCTGTATGCCTGACAATTCCATTTTGGAGGAACACGTGGACTTTGGATCGATAAAGAAGATTCCCCTGAAAGAAGGAGAAAAAGCCGAAGTAGAGATATTCCCGTTTCGTGGAGGAGATGTTGGTCGAGGTTCAGGAAAGAGTAGAAAGGTTGTTGTTGAAGGTGGAGTCGTGGGAATTATCTTGGATGCACGTGGAAGACCTTTAGTTTTGCCAAAAGACAACGATGAGAGGAAACAAAAGTTGATTGAATGGTTCAAAGCCCTTGACGCATATCCTGAAAGACTATATGAAATGTATGGTGGGTAGTCATATTATGTCATCACAAGCCTACACTCCTGGATTAAAGAGAAAAGCTGCAACAATAGTAAGGCAAATGAGAAGACTACCTATCCGAGGTGAAGTCTTGGTTAAAAAAGGGGACAATGTTCAGGCAGACACGATAGTTGCAAGAACTTTCATTCCAGGGGACATTAACGTAGTAAACATTTCTGGACTGCTAGGAATAGATGCTTGGGAAACGTCAAAATACATGCTTAAGAAGGAAGGAGAAGAAGTCAAGGAAAAGGAGTCTATAGCTATGGTTAAAAGTTTTTTTGGTCTATTCAAACGGTATGCGTTTGCTCCGGTTTCAGGAACTATCGAGCGCATATCTGACATTACAGGTCAAGTGCTCATCAGAGAGTCACAAGTTCCCTTAGAGATTGACGCGTATATTCCTGGCAAGGTAGTCGAAACGTTGTCAAATGAGGGAGCCACTATTGAAACGCCTGCCGCTTTTATTCAAGGAATCTTTGGTATAGGCGGCGAGAGTAAAGGTACGCTAATGATGGTCGCTGAGACTCCAAATGAAGTTCTAACCGCCAAACAGCTTAAATCCAAATGCAATGGAAAAATTTTGGTCGGAGGAGCTCTGGTTACAAGCGATACCTTAAAAAAAGCTGTCAAAGTAGGAGCCAAAGGAATTGTAGTTGGGGGAATAGACGATCGCGATCTTACTAGTTTCTTAGGTTACCAGATTGGGGTTGCGATCACAGGACAAGAAGATATCTCGTTAACTCTTATCATTACTGAAGGGTTCGGTGAAATGGGGATGTCTGAGAAAACATTTTCGTTGTTAAAGGATTTTGATGGTAAACATGCTTCTATTAATGGTGCTACCCAAATTCGGGCGGGAGTTATGAGACCTGAGATCATCATCCCAAGACCTGAACTTACGACCGAAGAAATTGGCGATTTTGAAGAGAAAAGGAAATTCGTTGAGCAGGGACTATTGCCAGGCACCCCAATAAGGATCATAAGGAAACCATACTTCGGAGCGTTAGGTGTTGTTTCCAACCTTCCAGTAGCGCTTGAGACAATAGAAACGGAATCGGATGTACGGGTTTTAGAAGCCGAACTTGCAGATGGAAGGCGTATCATTGTACCCAGAGCTAACGTGGAAATAATAGAAGAATGAAGCAGACTGGCTATAATGGGGTGGGTTTTTTGCGTTTTTTGAGAAAGCCGAAGAATGTTGTGAGTTTACTGAAGGGAACATTATCTGAAATGATGCTTGATGAATCTCTCTTGCTCGACCACGTGAAAACTGAAGATTATCTAATGGTGGCTTTAGAAATTCGCCCTTGTTCATTTCTTACAATTCCAGCTGAATTTCAAAATGGAGACGAGTTGGGAAGAAAAATGGATGAACTCTGCAGAGAAGATTTCCAAGCGGTTTTGAGTGCGGCTGCCGACAGGAAGGGAGTTCTTATTCACAAGTTGAAGAAGAGAATTCAGGAATCTTTCAAAAAGGTGGTCTATGCATCTGCTGTATATGAAGCCCACATGAAATGGTCGAGAAAACTCTTTCTCCAGATATACGATGTTGAAGTGAGACCAAGTATCCACGAGTTATATTTGTTCAAGAACTCGAAAATCAAGAAAGAATTGAGAAGACTTATGAATGTTAGGAATGCGGCAAGAGAAAAAGCTGCGCTTTCGATGGATGTTACCCAGAGGAGGACTAGTTTAGCCTATCCGGAGGAGTTATCCTCAGAATATCTTGTTTCTGTTGGAAAGTTGCTTGGATACCCGTTTTGTTGCGTGGAAAGGTACATTCATGATCGTCTTCATGGAGATGTGGATGTTGAGACGCGGGCGAGTAGACAGGTTGAAGAGTTGAGGAAAAGAGAAGAAGAGCCGGATGTTTATGCTTATTTCGTTAGGGATTTCTTTCCATGTGAGCCCAGGTGTCGAAGTGCTAGTGCGGTGGGAAGAAAAACCTTTGACCTTTTGAGTGGGGTGAACCCGAAGCTTGGAGACCTTTACCTTGAATGTGTAAGAAGAAATGTTGAAATGGTTGAGAAATACCCTGATTTAATTAGGCAATATAGGGAGAAATTGAAAAAAAGGGCTGAAAAACTTAGTAAATTGTAAATGGGTGACCAAAACAATTTTAAACGGTATACATCAATAAACAAAGACTGCTGAGCGTGCTGAGTCTTCAGTAGTAGATAGTGGTGGATTGATGTATCGTTACGCCACCGAACTGACGCCGGAAAGAACGGAGTACCTAGTTGAGAGACTGGCGCAATGGATAGTGAATCATCGTCTGGAAACTCCGGCTATTATGTTCTTGGAATCAATGAAGCCTCTTACGTTCATTGGCAGCCAGATGTGGCTCATGTATGGAGTGCCTATGCTGGGGATCGTTGTTGACGAGCACCAGAGCTCGGAGTATGGACTACTCTTTGAAAACCGAGAAAATGTTGAGGCTCTGATTCATAAAATTGAAATACTAGCACGCGAGGCAGATAAAAAAAGAAAAGAAAAAGAGGAAAAGAAAAAATGAGTATCATCAACGAAGGCTTAGTTGCTTCATTTGTTCTACTGGTTATTGTCGTAGTTGAAATCCTTATAGCTCTATATTTGACAAGAGGGGGCAAATATCTTCCTAAGATCCGTAAAATACCTGGACTAGAAGCCATAGAGGAAGCAGTTGGGCGTGCGACTGAGATGGGGCGTCCAATCATGTATACGACGGGACTTGGTGGCATTAGAGATCAATATTACTACCAAACTATTGCTGGATTGGACATTTTAGGTTACACCACTGAGCTGGCGGCAAAATATGGTGCAAAACTTCTCTACTTTCCATATGACCCAACTATCATACCGATGGCAGTTGATGTTATGGAGCAAGCTTACATTCGTGCTGGCAAACCAGAAGCATTTGACCAAGAAAACATTCAGTACCTAGGGGGCGACCAATTTGCATGGGCTTTCGGAGTTTTAGGCGCAGCACAGAGAGAGCAGTCTGCGGCGAACATTCATATGGGGCCGTTCTGGGCTGAATCACTTATATTGGCTGAATCAGGTTTCTATACTGGCGCAATTCAAGTTGCTGGTACGGCAAACTATCATCAAATACAATTCTTCGTAGTTGCTGCTGACTATGCTTTGATAGGTGAAGAATTGATGGCTGCTGGTGCTTACCTGTCCAAAGATCCAACTCAGATAGGTTCATTGTGGGGTGCGGACTTTGCAAAAATCATGGTAGTAATACTGCTAGTCGTTGGTGTAATCTTGACTGCTGCTGGCGTCACTGCGCTGAATGATTTCTTTGCGTTGTAGGAGGAATGACAAATGAGTGTGACTGTTAAAAGATACATTCCACTTGCAATCACTTTCGTAATGGGCATCATTATGGTGATAGCAACATACTTCTTAGCTGAAGGAACGCCGGAAAGATATGCTACAACTCAACTAACTGCAACAGTGGACATTATAGTGGCGACTGCAGGCGTAATCGGCCTCGTCGTGTTGCTTAGACATCATGGGCTTAACATTAGCAGAAGAGGAAGATTCTGGAAATACAGCACAATAACAATTATTGGCGTGGTTCTATATCTGATTGTTGGACTTTACGGAATCGCAACACATGAACAACATCTTATGTATGCAAGTGAACTCTTCAGTTGGGTATATATGAATATATATGTCCACATGGATATGACAATATTCTCATTGTTGGCATTCTTCATCGCTTCAGCTGCTTACAGAGCTTTCCGACTAAGAAGCTTGGAAGCTACTATACTCCTGATAGTTGGCACACTTATGCTCTTGGGGAGAGCACCAGTCGGAGCAACATTGTGGGAGGGATTCCCAACAATAGCTGAATGGCTTCTGAATGTTCCAAATGCAGCAGGAACTAGAGCAATAACGATCGGCATTGCAATCGGAGCCATTTCATTGGCGATAAGGCAATTGATGGGCATCGAGAGAGGATACTTGGGTCCTGAACGTTAAGGGGAAGTGATCAAATGGCTTTATCTATATCTCGAATCGACCGACGTTACCTTTACCTTCTATTATTCATTTTGGTAAGCATTCCTTTCTTGTACCCTCTAAAGTTGCCACTAACAATAGGTGTACACTCAAGACTCGTGTATGAAGTCACTGAAGGACTTCCTCCAGGAAGCATCGTAATATCATCAGTCGACTTTGGCCCATCTACACTAACAGAAAACAGGCCTCACCTTAAGGCTCACCTCTTCCATTGTAAAGAACATGAACTAAAAGTCGTCTGCTTAGCTTTTTGGATTTCAGGCGGTCCTATTGGCGATGACGTATTGAGAGAGGTTTACGGCAGTGATTTTCCGAATGTTCCACAATACGGAACAAGTATAGTATACCTCGGCTATGTTCCAGGAAATGAGGTTGGCATGCAAACATTCGGCGATAACACTGTCCTTGCAAAGGGCACCGACCACTATGGAACACCCGTAGGAGATTTGCCGCTAATGCAAGAATGTGCAAGTGCAGAAGACTTCGATCTATGGGCTGAATGGACATCTGGAACTCCAGGCGAACAACAAGTGATACAGTTTGTACAAGGGCGTCATGGCGGTCCATCGGCAGTGCCAATTGTTGTTGGCTCGACAGCAGTCAGCGTCCCTGGAATGATGCCTTTCTATGCTGCTGGTCAAATTCTTGGAATACTAAATGGTCTCGCTGGAGGCGGCGAATATGAACAACTACTGATAGATGCTTACGAGTATCCTCTCGTTGAAGCACTCCCTTTACTAGACTCCCAATCAGTAGGCCATTTGCTTATCATAGCGTTTGTTATCATTGGAAACATTGGTTATGCAATTAGCAAGTATGGAGGAGGCGAAGGTTCATGATCCCACCCAATGTAGGTCAGATTCCACCTGAATTAGGCCTATTCGCAACAATCTTCGGAGTTTTCGCAACTATCTTCATATACAGCTTTCTATGGAAAGAAAACCCACTGTCACGCGCAGTGGAACATCTGTTCATAGGTTTAGCCGCTGTCTTCACTTTGGGAGCCATGTATGATGCTGCTTTAACCCAAGCATATTGGGGAACCGATAGAATCATAGAAGGCAACTTCATGTGGATTATTCCAATACTGATCAGCTTAATGTATTTCTTCTTCTTCTCGAAGAAATACTTCTTCCTATACAGATATCCAGTATCAATTGTCGCTGGCATCATGGCAGGGATGATGATATGCGGACAGATTCAAAGCAACTTCTTAGTTCAGATACAGAGCACTGTCACTTTGCCACTTGTAGGAGAAGGCGTATGGGAAGGATGGCCACCACCAGGTCTTGACAGCATCATAATCATCATTGGCATAATCACAGCATTGTCGTTCTTCTTCTTCACATGGGAACACAAAGGCGCTTTAGGAATAAGCACAAAGATAGGACGGTACTTCCTTATGGCCACCTTCGGAGCCGCTTACGGTGGCACTGTAATGGCTAGATTATCACTATTCATTGGAAGACTAACATTTCTCTATCAGACAAGCTATGAAGACTGGTTCTGGGCATGGTACCTCATCCCAATCGCTGTCATCTGTGTAATAATAGTCGCCCTATGGGAAAGATCAAAGCCAACACCTACGCCACCCACCCCCGAAACTAAGCCTACGAGAAAGGGAAAATCCGAATAAAACCTCATCTTCCCTTCTTTTTTCACTTTCTTATCAATACCATTAGGTCTGAGACTGCTTTTACTCTTCTTTCTTCTTACCTCTTTTAATGAGCCCTATGAAATAGAAAATAGCGAAGGCAAACCATGTGAAAACAAATCCGTAAACCACGCCTAACAATATAGTCTTAAGAATCTCTGTTAGAGAAAGATGATGCACAATTGCGCCAACAGCGAAATTGTACAGGCCATACCCAGCAGAGCCGCCTATAACACATGAATACGGCTTTCTAGAAATAGCCCAAACAATATTTGTCATAATAAAATTCAAAAGAATAAGAGTCGGAGTCGCCGCAATTGCTCCAACTATTTCCTCGCTTGGAAGAATGATTATCCAAAGGAAAACCCCGACAGTTACTGCAGCAATTTGAACCCAAAAATCACGCTGCTTATAAATTCTTAACCAGTTGAGTAAATCTATGAAAACGCCAAGTAATCCTCGCACCTCTTTTTCCGACAATAATATTTCTCCTTTCTATTTATACATCAAAAAAGAGAAGATGGAGTAGCCAATATTTAGTTACTCTAACAAACTTTTTTTGTTTTATGTTTGTTATTTCTCCGAAAGTAGGATTTCGAAAAACCATTGCAAAAATGGAATGCAAAGGAGGGAACTCGCTTTTTCGCTTCTAAGGGATCGATTCATTCTTCTTCTGGTTCTTCTGATGCTTCCGCTTCTTCGGCTTTTTCCTCTGCTTCCCCAACTATCTCAGCTTCAGCGAAACGTCTACTTATTCTCGTTATTCTAATTTTCACATGGTCGCCGGCTTTAGCGTTGGGAATGAAAGTTACGAGTCCTTTGATTCGCGCTATGCCTTCGCCGCGACGGCTGGTCTCTTCAACTTCTACGTCGTATTCTTTTCCGATCTCAACTGGTTTCGGAGGAAATCTCGGGGTAAAGTCTCTTCTTCCTCTTCTTTCATATGGCATTTTTTCACCTCTTATCATTTTAGGACCGATATTTCTACTCCACTACAGTCAATGTTCCGTATTTTCCTGAGTTCAGTTGAATTTCTCCCCTGAAGGAGGTGATATATCCGTTTTCAACTTTAATTGTATCCCCAACATTGACTTGATCGATTTGTTCGTTCCAAAGAGTTAGTTTTATGGTGCCTGTTCCATCAGTGATTATAGCATCGGCGACATGATATGTCTCATTTTTATATCTTGAACTTACCTCTCGCATACTTGATTTTTCAGTCACTTTCGCTGTGACATCCACCCTTCTCATACCATTCCTCAAATCTTTAATTTCCAATTTTTCTCCTCCATTTGACTTATTTTCCGCGATGGCAAATTTGTTCCAACCCTCGCTATTTTGACTTTTAAGCGTTTCCCGACTTTTTTATGTATAAAAGCCAAAAAAGGCAGAAAATGACAACTTCTGCCTTGGGATCTCCTCTGTTTTCTTATTCCTTGTCGCATTCTCTCTGGAAGCCTTCTCGGCATTTACTCTTTCGTCCTTATCGCGGAACCAGCCGCCAGACAGAACTGCTTCGTCGTTAAAAGCGACATTCCGCATAGATCCGTTCAGGCAAGCCAGTGGTGATGAAGGAAGAGTATGTAGGATATAAATTTTGTTATGTAAAGTTATACAAGAATCCCTCTCAATACAAAGGTAACGATATACGCAGCGACAGAAAACGTTATTGCTTTTCCCCAAGTAAGTTCGCCTAAGAAACGTATAGAAATTGCGCAAAGTGCTACTACCCAGAGGTCCATGAGGAAACTGATAGAGGTAAATAACTGGAAGGCTAACGTGGGATACCAAAATTCTTCCATGTACCCTTGTACAAGAATAGCATCTTCTTCACTAGCTGGCGGCCATGAAGTAACTGGAAGATTCAGTGCTGGAAACGTAGAAATCAATAACGTGCTTATTAAAATACTCGCCACTGTTACAATGAAAGTGTACCCAAGAACGATGAATAACGTTCGTCTTGAACCGATTTTTTCATGAAAAGCAACAGCAATCACGAGTATAATCCCGGTGTATAAAATCCATACAAAGAAAAAGTCAATGGCTGAACTTGTTAGCGAACCACTTATAAAACTCGTTACTAAGTCTGTTGCAAGCAGACTAACAAATTCCTGTGAGTCTGTTTGAATAAATATTTTCGACGCTATGGTATATTGGCGGCCGACAGTGGCAATTAAAACAAGTATCAAAATTATTATGGGCCCTTTAATGTCGGGGTTCTGGATAATCTGTTTGAACGCGTTTACTGGCGAATATAAAACTTTTAAAATATCGTTGAGTATCATTTTCTGTTCCTTACCCTTTGGAACTCTTAATCCTATCTTATATTAATAACGGTTCCAATAGGAATGGAGCTAAGCCAGCACGGTCGAACAGTCTTGAAAACATACTTATCAACTGTTATCATAGTGGTGGACCCTAGCAGAACCTAAAGCAACATCTATCCCAAAATCAGACAGCTAAAACCAAAGTTTCTCTCTGCAGTTGATGAAAAAAACCAATTTTTCACGAGTGCTTTGTGTGTGTGAGATTCTCTCTATAGAAGGGTGAGGAGAAGAATTTTGTTTATCTCCTCTTTCTCTCTTTTAATATAACAGGCAAAAGGGTCACGAGGTTGCATGTTTAAACGTGGGTTTGGGATAAAAATTTAATTTCCCCCCTGAAAATTTCAAGAGTGGTTTTGAAGGTGGTATTGAGAATTTGATAAACCCACCCACCCTCCATAATTGGTGGCATTCGGCAACCAGCTAACCCCGTTGGTTGCTAGGCAGGACAGGTGGTATGAAAAAGAAAAGAAAGTCTTATGGCAAAGAACTGTAAGGGAATTAAGGAAAAAAGACTAATTATTCAATTCTTTAGTGAGTTCTTCAATGGCTTGTTCTCTTGTTTTGCCTTCCTTCATCTTCTTATCAATATGCCATGATTCCGTAGGTTTAGTGAGAAAGAACCTTTTCGTAAACGTCTCAACCGTTGTTGCATTAAGAAATATCTCCCATTCATCTGAAGCAACATGATTGTAAGGGCGCTCTTTACTT
>Ga0209636_10000313_pt1 | contig 44926 bp, 51 predicted proteins | sample DeeMarSWOR152_54_FD_187464 | JGI IMG/M metagenome (GOLD analysis project Ga0209636, IMG submission 187464) | Marine sediment microbial communities from White Oak River estuary, North Carolina - WOR-1-52-54 (SPAdes) (version 2) | ecosystem: Environmental > Aquatic > Marine > Intertidal zone >...
GATGTGGACGCTCATTCACAGTCGCAAATAAAGATCACTGTTGAAAAAGACAGTGTGATCACAATTCACGGCGATCCATCCGATCCTGAAAGCAAGGGTGAGCTTAACATTCGAGACCAAAAGATGAACAAAATACTTTATGCGCCAGATCGATTGAAATATCCGATGAAGCGAGTCGAGCAAAGAGGGGAAGATAAGTGGCAACGCATTTCCTGGGATGAAACTTTAACCACAATTTCCAATCGATTCAAAGAAATCAAGCAGAAATACGGTGCGGAAGCCATCGACTTCCATCATGGACATTATCATAGTGGCGATATCATCGGGCCATATCTGACTCGTCTGGCAAACCTGATTGGGACACCGAACGTGACGAACCCCAGTCATATTTGTCATCTGCCAAGAGTATTTATACAATATAAGTTTGATTTTGGTATTGTTGTCCCCCCTGACATCCCAAATACAAACTGCATGATTATTTGGGGCGGAAATCCTGAAGCAACCAATAAGGCTCAAGAAATAGCCATCAGAGAGGCGAGAGAAAGAGGAGCAAAACTCATTGTTATTGATCCCAGGGTGACACCTTATGCAGAGGAAGCTGACATTTATGCGCAAATAAGACCTGGCACTGATGGTGCCCTGGCGCTTGGTATGATAAATGTAATTGTAAAAGAAGGATTATATGATAATACCTTTGTAGACAACTGGACGGTTGGATTTGATAAGTTAGAGCAGCATATCGAGGATTATCCGCCAGCGAAGGTCGAGGAGATTACATGGGTTCCTGCTGCAACCATACGAGAAATGGCTCGAATGTATGCGACCACAAAACCCGCCTGTATCAGCCCACGTAATGCATTAGACCAGCATACCAACGCTTCCTGTGCGATTCGAGCGATCGATATTCTCATGGCAATAACAGGCAATATTGATGTTAAAGGTGGAAATGTCATTGTCGTACCGCTGTCGTTGGGACTCACCGATGTGAAGCTTTTTGAGAAATTGCCACCTGAAGTCCTTGAAAAGAAAATTGGTGCCGACAAATGTTTATACTCAAAAATGTCGACGACCTGGCCTGCCGCTCACACACCTTCTTTGTGGGATGCGATACTTTATGATGATCCTTATCCTGTAAAGGCGATGATGGTCATGGCTGCCAATCCAGCAGTCACCTGTGCAAATACAAACGTGGTTGTTGAAGCGCTAAACAAGTTGGACTTTCTCGTCGTTGTTGATATATTCATGACGCCAACTGCGAAATTGGCAGATATTGTCCTTCCAGCGTGCACTTTTCTGGAACAGACCCGCTATGCAACTTATGACACCCATGCTGATCATGACTGGAATGTGCCGTCACGGATTATGCTCAGCCCTAAAGTCGTGGAACCGCTATATGAATCATGGTCGGACTGGAAAATTATTTGTGAACTGGGAAAGAAGATGGGCTATGAGGAATATTTCCCCTGGAAAACCAGGGAAGAAGCCATTGATTATGAGCTAAAACCGTTCGGCATTACATGTGAAGAACTCAGAGCCAATCCAGAAGGAATCATCGTGCCGCTTCCTTCCATTCTCTATAAAAAGTTCAGCGGATTTTTTGGCGGAGCTATTCGAGGTGCGCTCAAAGTGACGATGCTGCGAAACTATCCTGATATGTACCAAAAATACGCTGGATTCCTGAAAGGATTTTTGACACCTTCAAAGAAAGTCGAAATTTATTCAGAACAATTGGAAAAGCTGGGCTATGATTCTTTGCCCGTTTACCGAGAACCAGCCGAAAGTCCTGTTTCTCAACCCGAATTAGCTAAGGAATATCCCTTCATACTAATCGCTGGCTCGAAATTGAAAATGTATACTCACTCTATGATGCGTAATATTCCTGATCTTCGGGAACAAATGCCGAAAAATTTATTAGAAATCAATCCACAAGCAGCGGAGAAACTTGGCATTCATGATGGGGATATTGTGAAAGTTGAATCGCTAAGAGGCAGTATTCAATCGATAGCAAAAGTCACTAACAGCATCGATCCCCGAGTGGTGCATTTGTATCATGGCTTTGAGGAAAGCAATTGCAATATTTTAACCGATCATAAAGCTTTCGATCCGATCACGGGTTCGACAGGACTAAAATCATCGTTATGTAAGGTGATAAAAATTTAATTTAACTTTAAGTAAAACTGAGGTAAAAAAAACAAAAAAAACTGACAGGATGAACAGGATATTCTGGATTTACAGGATTTAATTTATTATTTTGTTAAATCCTGTATCATCATGTTAATCCTGTCTTATATTATCAATCAATATTATTTGATTTACAAATTAAAACAAAAGATAAACATGAACAATAAAAATCACAAAAGAGATCATCACTCAAATTTCGCTTTTAAGATTATAACGATCATGCATTACAATCCCATGCTCCCTATTATCAGAAATCCATACAAAATATTAGAAAGAGCAGGATTAAAACCAGGGCAAAACGTCTTGGAAGTTGGCTGTGGTCCTGGATTCTTTACCATTCCCGCCGCTCATATCGTGGGAGAAGAAGGCAAAGTCTATGCAGTTGACACCCACCCATTGGCAATCTAAAGAGTGAACAATAAAATTAAAAAAGCGGGGATCACTAATGTTACACTGATTCATGCCAATGCATCGGATACTGGATTACCAGACCAGAGTATAGATCTTGCGTTTATGTTTGGACTTACTTATATTGCCGGTGGTCTGGACAATATTTTGACTGAATTATATCGCATTTTTAAACCTGGCGCTACACTCGTTTTTCAAAAAAGCAGGGAGTCGAAGGAAAAATTAATTAAAGAAGCAGAGAAAAAGGGATTTACCTATTCAGGTACAAAAGGTCGGATTTTTATATTTAAGAAAGAAAGCTAATCGAATACCAGCTATAATGATTCGGCAAGCGTTAATCGTGGGAGAATTTCAAAAATGAACGAATATAAATTTAAACAGGTTGATTTTGAAAATCCATCATTTTTGTTTATCGTTGAAGACATGCTTAAAAGTCTTATTGGCGATAGGCTATTTTATAATTCTTATTTTAAAAATTTTGGATTAAAAGGGGATGAAAAGGTGCTTGATTTCGGGTGCGGTGGTGGAACGGGTGCTAAATATCTTATCAAATTTTTAAATGAAGATGGTCACTTAACCTGTGTTGATGTAGCAAATTATTGGATAAACAAAGCGAAGAAAAGATTAGAAAAATATTCCAATGTAGAATGTAAATCTGGTGAAATTGGTGAACTAAATATACACGATTTTTTATATGATGTAATTTCGATTATTCATGTTATCCATGATATCGAACCCACAAAGCGACAGGATACGATTAATATACTTGCTCAAAAGCTGAAAAAGGATGGAACACTATTTATCAGAGAACCCATAAGGAAATCGCATGGTATGCCTGTGAAGGAAATACAAACGCTTTTATCCAATGCAGGATTAAAAGAGACTCAACATACGGAGAATAAATATGAGTATAAAGGAAAATTCATGAGATGAAAACGAAGATATTACAATTATTTTTAATTTTTGTGATTTCGAATTTTGAATTTATTTGTAATTTGCGTTTTGTAATTTGAAAATTATTAAGTATATCCAAAAAAATGAAAACGATTAATTCCAACACAAATCGAAATATAACAAGATTGGTTCTGCTCAGACACGGCGAGAGCATTTGGAATAAAGAAAATCGATATACAGGCTGGACAGATGTCGATCTTTCTCAGAAAGGCATCGAGGAAGCGCAGAACGCAGCGAGGGCTTTGATCAAAGAAGGGCTTGCGTTCGACGTTGCATTTACTTCAGTGCTCAAACGGGCAATTCGGACATTGTGGATCGTTCTCGATGAGATGAATTTGATGTGGATACCTGTTTACCGAAATTGGCGATTGAACGAACGGCATTACGGCGCATTGCAGGGATTGGACAAAGCCGAAACCGCCAAACAGTTTGGCGAAGAGCAGGTGTTCCTGTGGCGACGAAGTTATGATGTTCGTCCATCATTACTCTCCAAAGATGACGAAAGATATCCTGGCAATGAGGCAAAATATAAAGATCTTTCCGAAGATGAAATTCCGCCTGGCGAATGCCTGAAAGATACGGTAAAACGATTTTTGCCCTATTGGCACGAAACCATTGCGCCAATGATCAAAGGGGGCAAAAAGGTGTTGATTGCAGCACACGGTAATAGCCTCAGGGCTTTGGTGAAATATCTTGACGACATGACTGATGAAGCAATTGTAACACTAAACATACCGACTGGGATTCCGCTAATTTATGAGCTGGATGGTGAATTACGCCCCATCAAACATTATTATCTTGGAGATGCAGAAGCAGTTCAGCAAGCTATGGATGCAGTGGCAAATCAGGGGAAAATAAAAACATGAGTTACGAAGAATATTTAAGAAAAAAGAAAGATGAGCGATAAAATTCACAATAAAAACAATATATTGGAGGTGCTTATGAGTGAAGAACTAAAAATCGGCTGTGCCCGACCGACAGGGGGGCCTGTTGGTGAAGCTATTGAAAGTAAAGAACAAAATGAACAAACAAGTATCAAGGAGGAAACAACAATGATTAAAGTCGGTCAAAAAGCGCCAGATTTTACTGCTCCAGCGTATCAAAAGGGTAAATTCATTAATGTAAAGCTATCTGATTATCTGGGTAAGTGGGTGGTTTTATGTTTTTATCCTGGTGATTTTACTTTTGTCTGAGCAACTGAAATCTCGGCTGTAGCTGAGAAGCATTCTGAGTTTCAGAAGCTTGGCGTTGAAGTTTTATCGATGAGCGTTGATAGCGTATTTGTTCATAAGGTGTGGGATGATAATGAATTGTCAAAAATGGTCGAAGGCGGCGTCCCATTTCCGATGTTGTCAGATGCTGGTGGAAAAGTAGGGACGATCTATGGCGTTTATGATGAACAAGCAGGAGTCGAGACAAGAGGCAGATTTATAATTGATCCAGATGGTGTGATTCAGGGATATGAAGTTCTAACTCCCCCAGTTGGGAGAAATGTGAATGAATCGATAAGACAGATTCAGGCGTTTCAACTTGTTAGAAACAGCAAGGGGACAGAAGCCACTCCATCGGGATGGAAACCAGGAAAGATGACCTTGAAACCAGGTCCTGAACTTGTTGGAAAAGTGTGGGAGGTCTGGAAAACTGATATGGCTTTTGATTAATTGTAAAATTGATATGATTGATTATTTTCGATAATCAATTACATCATTATTTAAAATATAAGTATATCGAGGTAGGTTATTTGGCTAACAAAAGGTTGGAGCTGGTAACAGAAACCGCCGTGCTTCGAATTAGGTGCGGCGGTTAACTAAAAGTTTTATGTATTATGTCAGTTTTGCTATAAGTGGTTTTTGCAAATATGATAACTGCATAGTTAAACAATCTGTTTAAATAGGCACTTATAATTCCAGAGGTATCTTTGAATCTCAGAAAAAAGATCAAAAAACGAAGATCAGAAAAAATGTCGGATCGATCCTTCAGAATAATGAATATAATGTTCAAAGTCATTGATTTTATCTACCCGTATGTTGGCAGACGAACCAAAAAGTTTGACATTCAGGAAGGCATGACCGTAGTGGATTATGGCTGTGGTCCTGGTCGGTATTCGGTAAAATTTGCTGAACTGGTTGGTCAACATGGGAAGGTATATGCCCTCGATATTCACGAGCTTGCTATTGAAGCCGTGCAGAAAAAGATGCCACAATACAATTTGACAAATGTTGAGCCGATTTTAATTAGTGGATATGAAAGCACTCTTCCAGATCATGTTGCGGATGTCGTTTGTGCCATTGATATGTTTTTCGTGATTCAAAAACCGACAGAATTCTTAGGTGAATTAAAGCGAATAACAAAACCTGAAGGCATGCTAATCATTGATGATGGGCATCAACCCAGGAGAGTTACTAAAAAGAAAATCCTTGATTCAGATCATTGGAAAATTGTTGAAGAGAGATGGGGTTTTTTGAAATGTAAACCGAAATTATAAAGGGTGAACTATATTGGTAGAGTTATATAATTGGATCTAAATTTCCAAATCACACTAATCAAATTATAAATAAATCTAAAATTGCCAATTTCTTAAATATCAAACTTCTATTCAATTAAAAAGGAAAAATTTTATATATACATGCAAATTAATTGTTGACATTTTAAAAAGAAAATATTATCTTTAACATTAATTTGATTAAAAATGAAAATTAACCATAGAAGACAAATGCGAAAAGAAAAACTGAGAAATATAATCGTTAGTACTGTTTGTCTTTTATTTATTCTCTCCCTTGTTGTTATTTATTCTAATTTTCATTTTCATATCATTAATAATGGTTTCCTGATTTTTCATAGTCATCCTTATGATAAAACTCATAATAATTCATCTCCAATAAAGTCACATTCGCATTCTTCATTAGAGTTTTTATTATATTTTTCGTTGATTAATATTGATACCGTTGTTTTCTTTTTATTAACGATACTGACGTTAACAATATTAATCAAATACTTATCCAATTTTTCAAATCGAATTGTTTACAATAATCCAACCTATTTATTTCCTGCTCTTAGGGCGCCTCCTTCAATTTTGTTTTAATTCAACTCAAAATACTCATTTCCTTTATTTTTAATCATTTATAAATTTCAACCACAAAGATCATCCGCCAATCAGCGGAGATTCGCCATGGCGAACACTAAATAACTAAGAATCAATATTAAAAAACAATATTATGTGAGGATAGTTATGTTCAGGAGATGTACATTCTTATCAATAGTTACAATTTTCTTTTTTTCTTTTGGCTGTCTAAGTGGAATTGCTCAAAACAAAATTGAAAAAAATGATCTTGAGCAACTTAAAGCTGAGCTGGAAAAAATAAAAGAATCGCATGAATTAAAGGTCAAGGAACTTGAAAAATTAATTAATGAAATTAAACAAAAAATCGAAAAAAAGGAAGAGGAAGATGAATTACAAAAATTGCTCGAGGAAGCAAACCAGTTATCTACAAAAGCCAAAGAAGAGGAAGTAACTGTTTCCAAAAGATTTCACAGTGGGGCGAGAAGTCAACAAAAGCTGAATCCAAATATTAGTATGGGTGGTGATTTTTTTGCTGGATATAGCTCATCAAAAAGCGATTTTGTTAATAAACCAGGTGATATTTCTTATGGCAACAGGCGTTTCGATATGCGTGAGATTGAACTTTCTCTGCAAGCTCCGCTTGATCCTTTTACAAGAGGAAAAGCATTCATCTCCATTTCAAAAGAAGAAATTGCAATAGAAGAAGCCTACATGGAATGGTTAAACCTGCCTTTGAATATGAATTTAAAAGCAGGTATTTTTTATGCTGAATACGGTCCTCTTAATCGGTATCATGACCACGCGTTGCCACAGTTCGATAGACCAAGAGCATTAGTAAATTATTTCAGCAACGCTGGTTTAGGTGGCTGGGGATTCTCCTTTAACTTTATGTTACCCACTTTATTTTTTGCTGATGCCAGCAACCTCGATTTGGCTGTGATAAACGGTGGGAATAATTTTAGTTTCACCAATGAAGGAAAATATAATTTGCTGACCGTAGGACAGTTTAAAAACTATTATGACTTATCAAGAGATACTTACCTGGAATTTAGATTGAGCGGCGCTGCAGGTAAAAACGATCCCGATGAAAAATACAATTCTTATGTTGGCAGTTTTGGCATAACTTTAAAGTGGGTGCCCGTCGGACGATCAAAATACAGAACCGTCGATTGGAAGACTGAATTTCTCTATGGCTATCGAGAAGGGATGTTTGAAGATGTCAGCAGCAAAGGATTTTATTCATCATTACAGTACAAATTAAACGCAAAATATTGGCTCTCGGGCAGAATTGGATATTCGGAGCTGCCTTATAACAACACGCAGTCAGAGTGGGATTTTACAACATGTTTGGATTTCTGGCAAAGCGAATTTGTTTTTGTCAGATTCCAGTATCAGTATAATTTGAGAGATATCGATAAGGTGATAAAAGATATCTATCCGGGCAATTTGCCAGATGATCATTCGTTTATTGTGCAAATTAATTGGGCAATGGGACCGCATAAACATGAAGCGTATTAAAGTTCAAAGTGTCTAAATTTATTTAAAGTGTCAAAGTTGAACGATTTTAATCACACTCAATTTCTAATTTTATGAGAGGAACTCATAAATATGAACCGCTCACCTTTAACACATGAAATCGTGTTTAATGATAAAGATTTCGCTCAAAAATATGCAAAGCACCATCAAAAGATGACGGAAAAGTTTGGTCATGAATATGCACAAAAGTTGAAATCACGTGGCTTCCAAAAAGGAAAGATGATTGATGTCGGTTGTTGAGCGGGTGGAACGGCGATTGTGCTGGCGAAAACGTTTCCCGATTGCGAAGTTGTTGGGATTGACCTGTCTGAACCGCTTTTGAAAATCGCTGAAGGATCTGATCAAGCTACACAATTGGGCGAGCGAGTGAAGTTTGAAAAAGCGGATGTGCAGCAAATTCCATATCAGGACAACAGCTTTGATGTGGTGATTAATTTAAATATGATTCATCTCGTCCAAGATCCGATCAGCATGCTAAATGAGATGGAGCGTATTCTTAAACCAGATGGTGTTTTGTTCATCGCCGATTTGAAACGATCGTGGCTGGGCATCATTGAAAAGGAAATAAAATCAGCTTTGACACTATCGGAAGCTATAGAGCTATTAAAACAATCCAGCCTAAGACAAGGCGTTTTTTCTACAAGTTTTCTTTGGTGGCGATTTGAAGTTTGATAAACAAAATTGCACTTTATAGCGACTGAATATCGTAGTGGTTTATCATTAAAATTAGACAGGATTTCCATGATAAAGTGATAATCTCTTCTAAAACGATAACGATTGTCATATTAGTTATTTTGATTCTTTCAAATGCAGTCTGGGCGGTCAGCTCGGGATATCCTGGGCCTTTCATAGCGATAATTTTTTATACACTTGTTACTTTTCTTTGTTGGAGAAAAAAGCATTTTCAGGCAGGTATAATTGCAGGATTCTTAGGTTTTGGTATTCACTTATATGAGCTGATACTTCGAGGAATAAAAGAACTGGAAGGGATTTATCTGGCAATTTTTTACATTAATCTTATTTTTCCAATATTACTTGTGTATTTCAGTCACAAGGCAAATCAAAATTTAAAACCCAGGATCAAAGAAAAGCAAGAAGAAAAATGAAAGAAAGAGACACAAAGGTAATCATAATAGAGAACATTTTAACGATAGTTGCTGTCGGACAAATTGTGTTATGTTTTATCCTTTATAACAAGGACGGCAATTCAGTTCTCAGAAACATCGGCTGGGTTGTGCTATGGATTTCTGCGGTTTTTGGCTGGCTGCCTATTTATACTTTTAAAAAATATGGCAAAGTTCCAAAGGGAAAAGGCTATATTCACACGACACAACTTGTGGATAAAGGCGTCTATGCCATTGTGCGACATCCTCAATACCTGGCAGGTATTTTGATGGCGATTGCACTTTTCCTGATTGCACAGCATTGGCTGATTGGAATTTTGGGAATCGTTCTTATTTTTATCTATTATCAAAATACTTATGATGAAGAAAAGAAAGTCATAAAAAAAATTGGCGAGGATTATAAGCAATACATGAAAAAAGTACCTCGACTCAATTTTATCCTGGGGATTATAAGGTCTCTTAATAAAAAACTTAAAAGCAGGAGTGAATCATGAAATCAATAAAATATTTCAGAACAATTGGATTGTCGCTTATTATAACACTTTTTTTATTTTCTCAACTTTCTGCCCAGCAACATAGACATCGCCGTGGACAGGGTGGAAATAGGGCATTAAAAATTGTCTGTTCATTTGCTGATTATGCATCTATTGCAGAGTTTATTACTGCGGGTAATGCCGAAGTGCAATACATATCTCACGGAGATCAGGATCCGCATTTTGTGCCACCAAAACCGAGTTTTGCTGTACTGCTAAAAGATGCAGATATGTGGGTAACCACTGGTATGGATTTAGAACAATGGTCGACTACGCTATTGGATAAGGCAAGGAATAAAAATATCATGGACGGAGAGGTCGGTTTTGTGTCTGTCTCCGATGGGATTAAAAAATTACAGATACCTGACAAAATCAGCCGAACCGAGGGGGACATCCACACCATGGGTAATCCGCATATTCACACCGGTCCTTTGAATTTAAAAGTAATCGCCAGTAACATTACGATTGGTCTAATGAAAGTTGATCCAGCGAACGCCGAATTTTATCAACAAAGAAGAGACGAATTTCACAACAAAATGGACAGGGCGCTTTACGGCGACGAACTTGTGGAGATGTTCGGCGGAGAAACATTGGACAAAATGCTGCAAAATAAAACCTTATTTTCCTTCCTGCAACGAGATTTTGAGGGGAGGAAACTGTTAGACAAATTAGGCGGCTGGTTAAAAAAAGGACTGCCGTTTCGAGGCGCGCGGGTCATTGCTTATCATAAAAACTGGATTTATTTTGCCGAAACATTCGGTCTGGAAGTGGGCGGCTACATCGAGCCCAAGCCAGGGATTCCACCTTCTGCCAAGCATGTTCAAAGTATGATCAAATATATTAAAGATCATGATATCAAAGTAATGCTCGTTGCCAGTTATTTTGAGAGAAGGTCCCCCCAGATGATTGAAGCGAAGACGGGAATAAAAGCGCTCTTTTTACCGTTGAGCGTTTTAGGAATACCTGAAGTCAAGGATAATTTTCAATTAGTAGATTACTGGATCGATAAAATTAACGAAGCCATTCAAAGTGTGAGTTCTAACGATTGAGGATTTAAGTATGATAGAGAATTTGATATTTCTTGCAGCTCCTATTACCGCTTGTGTTCTGTTGGCTGGAATTCTGGGGTATTTCGGCAATCATATTTTATCTCGTGGTATTATTTTTATTGATATTGCGCTCGCCCAAATTGTCGCCCTGGGAACCATGATCGGCTTGCTATTTGGTTTTGCTGAAGGTTCGGTTGCCGTTCAAATAGTTACACTCATTTTTACACTGATTATTGTTATCTTTTTTGCGTTAACTAAATTTGAAAAACAATTGATTCCCCAGGAAGCCATCATCGGAATTATTTATGGTCTTGGTCTGGGCATTGCCACGCTTTTTGCCGAGTATATTCCCCGGGGATCAAATTATATTACCAAAACAATTACTGGAAATATTCTCTGGTGCACCTGGGATGAAATTATTTTTGCTTTTTTACTGTTTGTAGCAATCGGTATTGTGCACATCTTTTTGGGTAAAAACTTTATTAAAATAACCGATGCCAACGATAAATTTCCATTTTCACCCCAAAAAGTAAGAATGATGGAGGTCATTTTTTATATCACTTTTGGAATTGTGGTGGCTAAGGCTGTTCCCATTGCCGGAATATTCCTGGTATTTATCCTGCTGATTGCACCGACATCCATTGCCACCATTTTTACCAGTCAATGGAAATGGCGATTTATCTGGAGCTGGATAATTGGAATACTGCTTTCAGTAGTGGGAATGCTTATTTCATACCAATTGGACATATCAAACGGACCTACTATTGTCTGCTTAATGGGGATTTCGGTTTTTATTTTGGCATTCGCAAAAATAATTTTGGGCAAGAAAAAAGCATTGGCAAAAGTTACAGATTAAAGGAGCTGTTATGGAAATTGCATTAAAAATTATGTTCGCGCCATTTGTCGCCTGTTTAACACTAGTTGGTATCCATGGATATTTTGGAATACATGTGCTTAAACGCGAGATCATTTTCATTGATATTGCCATGGCTCAAATTGCTGCATTAGGAGGTACTCTGCATCTTTTATTTGAACCTGAGGTCACGGTTGAGCATGGTATATTGGCTTATACTCAAGAAGCTTACCTGGTTTATATATTTTCCTTCGCGTTCGTCGCGGTGGCTGCATTATTATTTACGTTTTTAAAAAGCGAAAAATTGCATATTCCACTTGAGGCATTGATCGGTATTACTTTCGCGGTGGCAACCACTGGAGCAGTTATTTTTATCGATAAAGCTGCAGGTGGAGATGTGCATGTTCACGACATGCTTGTTGGTTCTATTTTATGGGTCAAGTGGAGTCAAATTTTAAAATCATTTATTGTTTACAGCTTAATCGGAGCATTTCATTATTGGTTCCGCGATAAATTCCTGCCCATATCTGAGGATTATAACAAAGCCAAACAACAGGGTATAAAGGTAAAATTGTGGGACTTTCTGTTTTATCTCAGCCTGGGTATTGTGGTGATGCATTCAGTGAGAATTGGTGGCATTTTAGTTGTATTTGCATTTTTGATTATACCAGCTTCCATATCAATATTGTTTACCCAAAAATGGTTCTCACGAATAGCTATCGCCTGGATTGGCGGGACAATTGTTACCATGTTCGGACTGTTTTTTTCCTGGAAAATGGATGTCCCCAGTGGGCCGGCAGTGATTTTGTTTTTGGGAATATTTTTGTTGCTGGCTTTAGTGGTGAGATCATTTGGAGTAGTAAAAACAGGAACTGAATAAAAGTTGACGGACTCATTGTAATGCAAACCTGGATTTATGGATGGAATTAATTATCCCATCCCGAAAACAGCGCTCGGTCCTGGATCGGGCGCTGTTAATTAGTCGTTAGCCGATTATGCATTACTTAACACCCATTCTCTGAATTTTTTATAATTCCATGCATATCTTTTTATATGCCCAAAAGGTACCAGTAATCGCATCATTCTAAACTGGTAATTATCGGCGGTAACTATTATGTCACTTGTAGATAAATAAATTGACTGCTGTGTATCAATACTACCAGGATTTTTCTTTTTTCCATAATTCTGAAAACGCAACGATCGAGAATACAATCCATACACCATTCCTGCTAAAAAAAAGCGCCAATGTTCAGAATGAGTAATAATTATTTGTGCTATCTCATCATTTCTAAGTTTTAATTTATTGTTAAAACTAATATTATCAATAAGACTAGTAACTAAATCTTGTTGTTTGGAATAATATGTTATTGTTCTTGAAAAACTATATGTTAATTTCTTCTGTTCAGATTTAGGTAACTGCTGAATAGCCTTTTGAATTTTTGGTCGTCCACTCTCATGCATATTTTGATACCATTTTTCTTGGTTCTTTTTCCACGTGATTATTTCAGAATATTCTTCATTATCAATTAATTCGGGTTCATTTAGAGCAATCCAAATTGCATCCCAATCTTTGCTCATTGAATTATTCATATTCTTTTTACCAAAACAAATAGATATTAAAGAACGTTTTAATAACTCACCTGGCATGGCTAATGGAAGATAATTCCCTATTAGTTTTTTAGCAATCTTTATGAGTCCTATTCTTCGATTTTTATCTTTTTCACAGGCTAATTCAACAATATTAAAGATACTTAAATATATCCTTGCTTTCTCTTTCAATATACTTGTTATTCGATCAGATCTCGAATCATCATAAATATAATTGATTGCACTTGTATCCAAATATATGGTTTTCATCTTATTCTTTAATAATATGAATGATGCCGTAGATATATGAACTGATATATGTTATAATTAAAATAATTAGATAAAGCAAAAATCTTCCATCAAAATCAAAAGTGATATTAAAAATATTTTCAAGACTAAAATAGATTATTCCCCAAAATATTAAAGAGCAAAGTATGGATGCAGGTATACTAAAAGTACCTACCATAGCCGCTTGAAATCCTTTATTCTTGATTAGTTTAATTGCGCTTTTAAGCGCAGTTTTGCTTGGTTTACTTAAATATTTAAATATTGCATAGGTGATTATTGTGAAATACCCTAAAACCAGACCAATTATCAACCATAATAAAAATGTTAATTTATCTTGTGCCCAATTTGGTAAATTCATAATCATTTAATTAATTATTTTTATAAACAGAGCAGTGCATTATGGATTAAACATATTAAAAATGCCTATGAATTAAACAGCTAACTTTTGCCATAATCTGCAAAAGGGCTTAGCCGCACAGAGGTTAAGTTTAATAAATTAAAAAAGAACAAAACAAAAGAACTGAACATAACTATTTGCAAACACTGTCCTTTTGTCGGCTTAATTGCCTTGTTAGAGCGTTAATTATTTAAACATAAATATAAGTAAAGAAATAATGCTAAACCAAATTGGTAAATAATAATCTAAATCCTGCAATCGTACAAGCATTTTGGTAGATGAAGAAATTTCAAATTTATGAAAAATATACGGATCCTGTCTATGTTCCTTTACTAGAATTTTTTCTTTCCACGGTAAAACAGGAAAATATTTTTCTACTTCAATTGTTGCATCATTTATAAATTTTGTTATAGTTTTTTCTAAAGGTGTGCCATCATTATAAATGCAAAATCCATTTATTAATTTTCCTGATAACAATTTTTTACGAGCTTCTGCTGACGGCAAACTTATTAATAATGCATAATAAAAATAACGAATAGCTCCATATATAGTACCAATAACAAGACCATAACCTAATAATTCTGGACGTTCAATTGTGAATGAAATCCCAAATGGTGATATATTTATCGGTGTCGTTAGTTTAATGCCAGCAATGGAATATGTTAAAAGTATTAATCCAAAAGTTAAGGAAAATCTTCTTAATTTCTCTATATATGTATCCATAATTAAAATGCCATTATATTTTATGAGATTTAAACTTATCGTAATCTATAAAATCTTTAAGATATAATAAACCAGTTTTAAGTTGTTCTTTTTTTTCTTGATTAGTCTCAATTTTCAATAAATATACTAAAGCTTGTTTGATCGTTTCTTTCTTATAAGGTAGCAAGCTCAAATCAAATTTATTTTGCAATCTGTAATAAATATCATATTTATCATTTAAAAACTTTGCTTTTGAATTAGCATCAGAGTTTTTAAAAAATTCTTGTACTTTTCGTTTATTAATTTCAGAAGCAAGAGTTATTGCATTACCATATTCATTAATTATCTTTACTGCGCTATATTCTTTATTATATTCTTTCCCAGCATCAAAAAGCTCTTTTAAACTTTCTAATTTTTGTGATTCAACTTCTGTTTGGTTTATAGCACTCTCAATCTTTTCAAAATCTTTTAAATTCATTGATGAAAACTTATCCAATAATTGTTGAAGTAATTTTTCTTCATTTTCATTATTATTATATTCTTGTTTTTTCCCAAATATTTTTCTTAAGAATTTCATGACATTAGTTAACTCTAACGATTGTATCAGTTGACGAAGGGGTTTCAATGCACAAAATGTCAAAATTCAATCAGAACTTTTTATAATGCACCAACCGTTCGGAAATCACCGTTCTGCCCTTTGTTCAATTGAATGCACAGGTTATGCGTTTTTTTATTGGTAACCTTCCATCATATCAATAAGTGAAGATAATTTTCCAAACAATTCATCATACGTTAAAATTTGTATATCCTTTAAATCATTACGGAACAACTCAAACGATTTTCGTTTTTCTGAATCAGTTAATTCATATTTTACACTACCTATGATCACAACACATTGGGGATGAAAAGGCTCAATAGAATCAGAGCTTTTAGAACTAACATTATAATATTCCATACTTAATGTACGACGATAATTCGAGATTTGAAGTGTTGCTCCCGATAATTCTGAAGATATATTATAAATATCACTTCTATATTTCTTTGAAAGAAGAGGTGTAGTAGGAGTTTTAATTTCTATTAATACAGCATTCTGTGTTAAGTCATTTTTACATAAAAAATCGACTAAATTACCACCTGTATTATCAAATGTTTTACCACCAACATATGCTTTATCTTTTAATAAAATTATTGGATATGGGAATACTTGAGATAAGATAAAAGGATTTTGAAGAAATTGATTTTGCCAATATTCTTCGTTGGGATTAGTAGCATTATCGCGCCAATTATTTATTACTTTTTTAAGGTTGCTTATTCCAATTAGTGTATTTAATCTTTGTAGACTATTTATATCAAGTTTTTCAAGGCGATCAGCAACTATATCTGCATTATCTAAATTTATAACATAATTTAGTAATCTTGAAAAAACATTGATTCCAGCTTTTTTATTTAGCAAAAAGAAATGTTTTAAATCTTCTTCATTGATTTCACTTAATTTTGAGAGACTTCCTTGTGCTTTAATGTAACGAGTTTCACCAAATGGAAGACCATCTTTTTTATAAAGCTTATAAAGGCCAATTAATTGGCGTATTAGATTTAATAATTCTTCTGATTTTAATTCTAATTTTACATACTCTCCTGAACGCAATTGATTCAAATTTAAATCTTTTAGATCAATCCAATTTTCTTTCGGTAGTTTTTTTTGAAAAACAAAAGTTCCTTTTAATGATGCATCTTCGGTTCGCTTATTATTAACCAATAAAGGTTTAAAAACCAATCGCGTGTTCGATGTTTCTCTTAAAACGATTTCATCACATTTAGCTGAATTTCGAGATGTTGATTTTATTTTATATTCTTCCATTTTAAAACCCAATTTCTTAATGTATAACGTGATGATCACTTGCTGAAGGGCATTCAACGCGCCGCACGTCATGGATAAATCAGATTTTTAATAGTTGCACAAATTTTCTGAATTTCAAAATCCGCCCTTCAGTCAAGTGCATTAAAAGTTATACCCATTCATTGGTAAATAAAAATAATTGTGTATTAATATCTAAATATTCGTATATCGCACTAGCCTTCTTAATAAATCTAACATCGCTAGATAATAACATATCAGTAAAGCCGCCATAACATGCATGATTTTGATCACATTGAGAAGATTGAAATCGTGAATAGTCAGTCAATTTTGTATCTGGATAATATCCGATCACATTGAGCTGATGATATAAACAATTTATTTTTTCAAATAAAGGAATGTCTTTTTTCTTAGATTCACTTTCTTTTTTTAATGGATAAAATAAAAACTCTTCAAGTGATACGGCTTTTGAAAAATACGGATTATTCTTGTTAATCAATTCCCATATTTTTTCAATAATATTTGGTGGATTTAAATTATTTAATTGTTCTGGTCCTAATTTCGTAGCATTTTTAAATAATTTTGGTAAACTAAAATTTTCCTGGTCTGTAATCGAATTATTAATAGTATTCAAAAAATTTGATACACTATTTTTAAATTCATTTTTTATAATATTTATTTCGTCGTCAATTTTATCTGTATTATCTTCAAGGTACTTTGAATCCTGTATTTCAAATTTTATATTCTTTTTCAAGTCATTCATCAGCTCATTGAATGCCAGTGTACTTTCATCAATAATTGTTGAAAAACCTTCACCCTTTAGCCCGCCAAGCATTTTATAAGTAATATTTTCTAAGTTATTTTTTACCCTATGATGCAAAGGGTCTTGATTGCAGTAATCTTCAAAAACATCATACGGAGACACAGAATATATCATTGCTTGATCTGTTATTTGAAAATCGTCGGTTAATTTCAATTCCAGATACTTGGCTTTTAGATCAGCAAGACAATTTAAAAATTTTTTTTCGTATCCATGACTCTTACTAATTTCTTTTAAATTCATTATTGAATAGATTACTGTAAAATTTTTTGAAAGATAAGACTTTAATCCTTTAAGCTTATCTTTAATAATTTGGTCAAAGATATTATGATCTAAGTATACAAGATAATTCTTTGTCGATTTCATTAAAGGTACTATTATTTAAAGGTATAACGCTTGGTTTGGGCGATAATAGACGTTCTTACTACAATAATTTTTTTGCTTCTTCAAAAGTAAGAATTTTACCAGTTTCATCTTTTAAAAAATTTTTATGCTCACATTTATGACATTTAAAGTGAGGATTTGACAGTGAATTATTTTTCGGAATTATAAAATCAACCAGTATATTATCACATTTTTGGCAATAAGGATTTTTATTATCATCCCAAAGCAAATTAAATTTATTAGTTTTTAATTTGATTAATTTAATTTTATCAGCAAGGTGGTTAATATATGAATACTGGAGTAACAATATTAAGATTAGAAACAAAAATGCCAAATATTTTAATGGTACTGGTATTTTTAATAAAAAATTTTGATAAATTTCTGACCACACCTTAGGAAAAATAGAAGGAATAAATGCTAAAAGTATCGTGGCAGCTACTTTTAGCAATATTGATTTTCTATGGAATCGCCATTCATCTTTTAAGTTTTCTAACATACAACACTCCAGTAAAAATAATTAATACAATAAATGCTGATACTTACATTATTGGTAAATACAATATTATTTTATTAGTAAGGATATAATGATTATTGAGTAATTTATAAAGGTCTTTCCCAGCCAGCTTTAAAAATTGCGGTAATTTGCTCCACTTTTATTTTTGAATTCTTGTTTTTGTATCCAAGTTGCTTTCTGAATTCCAATATTGCTTTACCAAAATGAATTTCATATTCTTCCAAATTCTTTAATGATTCTGGAAATAACTTTTGATGAAATAAAGCATATTCGAATAAAACTTCATCTGATGCCCAAACTACAATTTCTTTACGCATTACAGCAAATCTTTCAAGCCAATCGGTGTTATGATATTCACCAAATATTTTTTCAGCATGCAAATCAATCATGTTTTGAAATACTTCTCGTTTCTTTTGATCTAATTCAGTTTCTCTTTTTTTTGCTCGACTTAATCTATTTTTTACCCAAATACTTATCCATCCCATAATTACTGTTAAAACACCTGTGATAACAGGTGTTTTGAGAAGTTCAATCATAATATCTTGCTCTAAATTAATACAATTTAAATTTAATATTATTTTTTAAATTTTTTATAAGACCAGTATGGATAGCATGATCCATTCCAATCTTTTATAGGGATATATCCTTTAACAGTACCATCCACAAACCAAACCCAAATCTCACCATAGTTTAAAAACTCTTTTCCGAGACACTCAGAACGAGCTCTTGGTTCTCCTACAATTTCAATTACATCTTTTATAGTCATGCCAGCTACTATTTTCTCAATAGCTGATTGAGTTTTGCTTGTAATTTCAAACTTTATCTTTTCGAGCTTATCGATTTCTTGAAAAATTACGTTTCGTTCTTTCCTTAAATTTATAACTTTATCAGAAGATGTAAAACCCAATTGATCTTGCAAATTTTTTATTTTCTGCTCTAATTGTTCAATCTGCGTTTGTTGATTTTTTATTTTTTCTTTTAATGATTTGTCTTTTTGTATCTTTATTAAATCATTTATCATCTTATCTGAATCTACTTCTGCTTTAATAACCATAACTAATGCAATGCTTTCACCCACAAATTGAATTTCTTCTTTTACAACTTCTATCTTTAATAAGGCAGCAGAATAGGTTCGAATTTCATCTTTTGTGATCTGATAATTTTTTAATATAGTTTCGCTCTCTATAAAAACACCTGTTTTTTCTACTAGTTTTCTTTTCGTCTCTATAAAGCATAATTTTCTAGCATCATTTTTACTATCATTATCTCCCATTAAATATTTATGACTAACATAAATTACATCAATCTTAGCAAAAGAATCTGATGATAAAAAGTGAAATAAGATGATTAAAATAATGATAGAATTTTTAATGTACATTTGTTTGCCCCTAGATGTAAATTTAAGTAAATCTCATTGGTTATACGCCCAACCTAATGATTACCTGCCACTATCACAAAATTTGATATAGTTACATTTAGGAAAAAATGTCCGTATTTACCCAAAAATTTTCAACTTGCCCATATTATAAAGAATATTTTCCTAAATGTGGACACTTTTTTATTTCAATCTTCAAATTTACAAAAAATAATATAGCTAAATAATTTTGGTTTGTCAAGTAGAAAATCGAATAGTTACGAATTTATAAAAAGAGTAAAGATGAGTTCTTTGAAGAATTATTAATGTACTAACCAATTAAATTAACATCTATGATCTATTGCGCTTAACACATAACGCAGCAAAGCTACAAAAAGAATACTCAAATGAAAATTTCAAATGCAAAATTACAGACAAAATTAATTGGCATCTTTTATTAATATTTCTCGTAGCATAAGGTCAATCTAACTCATTTCTCGCCATCAAAACAAATCTATTAATTAACGAAAGGGTATTTTCAATGAAAAGATTACTGGTAGTCATTTTGGGATTATTTCTTATTTCCTGTTCTTCAAGCGATGAAGCTGAATTGAGCAATCAAAAAAGCCAATCTGTTGGCGTCAAATTTGAAGAATTAAGCTTTGACGAAGTTCTTGAGAAGGCACAGGAGCTTAACAAACCAATCCTGGTTGATGTCTGGTCTTATGGCTGAGGCGGTTGTAAAGTTTTGGACCAGGTGGTCTTTCAAGATGCAGAGATCGGTCAGTTTATCAATGAAAATTATGTGAGCGTTAAAATTAATGCGGGTCTGAAAGAGCAAGAAAATTTCCGCAAAAGATATGATATTCGAGGATTCCCCTCAGCTTTGTTTCTAACTCCTGCTGGCGAAGAAATTGACAGAATCGGTGGCTTCGATGGCAATAAAGAGCCTTACTTTGAAAAAATTAAAGAATATACCGCTAATAAAAACACTCTCAAATCATTGTTATCCCAAATAACAGAAAATCCTGATGATGTTGATTTAAATTTCCAACTGGCAATGAAACATGTCCATCGTTGGGAGAGAGAAAAATCAGCCCCTTATTTCCAAAAAGTGGTTGAGCTTGATCCAAACAATAAATTTGGACATACAACTAAAGCAAAGTTTGGTCTGATGGTCCTAGACGCCAGAGCTAATGGAAATATTGAGCCTTTAGAAAAATTCGTAGCGAAAAACACGGATCCAGAACTAAATGATATTGGCTATGAAACAATCATTCGACATTACCGAATCAAAGAGGACAAAGAAAAAGCATTAGCATATTACGAAACAGCAATGCAAAAAATGCCTGACCAAGCAAAATGGATGATTAACTGTGGCTGGTTTATTATTGATAATAAAATGGAACAAAAATACCAGCAAGCGTTTGAGCTCGCTCAAAAAATAACCCAGCTTAACTCAAGGGATGCAAAACAGGGCTATTACATGCTGTGGGATTATTACGAGCATATAAAGGATTTCGACGGATACACTAAGAATTATAATCTCGCACTTACCAAATTCCCTGACGATGCATCACTGATGAATCATTATGCCTGGGGCATTTATAAAAATAAACTAACAGATAAATTTGACCATGGCATTGAATTAGCACAAAAAGCAGTCAAATTAGATCCTGGGTCTGCAAGTAAATGGGACACACTTGCCTGGCTTTACTTCGAATCTGGGAAAAAAGAAAAAGCGTTGAAGGCAATGAGAAAGGCGGTCGAGTTACGACCTGACAGCGAAGGGTATAAACAGAATTTAGAGAAGATGGAAAAATTAGCCACATAAATTTTTAATATACTCGCTAAGGATTATAAATGTAACATCTATTGTCACTCCTGAGAATGCAGGAATCTCCTAACAAAGGGGAATGAGATTCCTGTATGTACAGGAATAACATTACAAAACAATCCTTAACGAGTATATTATCTTGATTAAAACTGAAATTTTTGGGATCAAGGAGCAAAAAAACTGAGAAAAGCAATAGACTTATAAAAGGGTGGTCAAATTTTGAGGTGAGATCAAGGTTTCTCCTATCTTGTTAATTTTGAAACATTGTAATAGCCAAATTGTCTCAACTTCCCCTCTTCTTCTTTTAAGAAATCTGCAATTACTTCACTACGCACGACAAAGGTAACGCCATAATTAATTATTTTTAATTCCTTGATAAATATGTCCTCTTCATAAGGAGAAGATTTGTAGATTTCAAAATTTTGTATTACATCCGATGGAGCGAGAGCGATTTGCGAATCGTAAGCGGTAGAATTTGCCATACCAATATATCGGTAATCACCAGTCCGATTATCAAATGTAATTGTTATCCCTCCAGAAAAACCTCTATTGAAGGGGGCGTCAACGAGAAATTTGTCTTTATATTTCGATGGACTCGCCAGTCCTTTAGTTACTAAAAAGTGACCTTTGGGGAATCCTAATAAGTAAACCTCCTGTCCCAATTTTATCTTCGATTCGTCATCAAAAATACCCTGAAAAGGGAATTCAGATAAAACATTTTCGATAGCCTGGGTTTCAATTAGAGCAATGTCGTTTTTTTCATGTTGTGCAATTAGCTTTCCCTGACTTATTGTTCCATTCTTATGGGTTACATAAATCGTTTGACCATATTTTATGGAGAGAGACTGTAGATATTTTGAAATTTTTTTATTTTTATCTAAATAATAAGTTCTAAGTGTATCTGAGAAATCGAATATATGATAACAGGTTAAAATCAAAATTTTATCAGCAGACTTTGTCAGGATGAATCCGGTTCCAGCAACAGAATTTGTTGTAAATTTTTTATCTGTTAAAAGAGACTGTTGGGTAACTGTATCACCAGCTATAGGAGGATGAGAATAGTAATAAATCTCATAATAGGCAGAACAGGTGAGTTTCAGGATTGAACGCTCAAGTCCGCCAAGGGTATTGAGTTTTGCTTCCTCGAACTCATACAGAGGGTTGCTAACTTGATACATTGGTCGATAGCAAGCAAATGTTGAAAATAGAATAAGAATAAATGCGATTAAAAAGTAGAATTTCATCACTAATATCCTCAATATACTTTTTATTAAATTAGACGAACTTGTTTGAAAAGGGTTTCATGAAAGTGGAGATTCTTATCAGAAAGATTGACATGATAACCTGCAACCATTTCTTCAATAATACGTAATTTAACTCAAATTGAATATATAAAGAATTCATCTGGAGGGCTTAATTATGTTTAAGAAAACTATAACCTTATTCATTCTACTTCTCATCTCAGTAGCTACCATTGCACATTCAACATCGACTTATACCCGTGAATTTAAAAAGACGGTCGATTTCAAACCCAACGGCATAGTGGAAGTTAAAACAACCAATGGAAAAATCGATTTGACCTCGTGGGATAAAAACTCAGTGCAAATTGAGGCTGAAATAAAAGTTAAAGCAAGTAGTCGGCGAGAAGCAGAGAGAATATTAGATAAAGTGGAAATCCTGATCGATCAAAGTGCAGAACGTTTATCGATTGAGCCTGATTATCCGAAACGTCATAGTGGCGATAGTTTCTGGGATTGGGTCTTAGGTTCTGAAAGCAGACCTGTTGTTAATTTCACAATCAAAGTGCCAGAACAGACTGACCTTTATCTGCGCTCAACAAATGGACACGTAAATGTCACAGATATTGAAGGAGAAGCTGTATTGAAAACAACGAATGGTGGAATTGAAGCTGAATATATGAAAGGATCAGTGGATGCAAATACCACAAATGGTTCAATTTCAGTGTACCTCACTCAATTTAGCGACGATGATCGGATAGATTTAAACACGACGAATGGGAGTATCAAACTTTATTTGCCGTCAGACGTAAAGGCTGACGTAAAAGCCTCGACGGTGAATGGTTCAATTAGAACCGATTTTCCCATGACGGTACAGGGAAAAATTCTTCGGAAGCGCTTAGATGGCGAGATCAATGGTGGTGGCGGGATTATTGAACTTTCAACAGTGAACGGAAGCATCAGCATTTATGAGGAATGAGCCAGATAATTTGTGAAATCTAATTTATGCGCTAATGAGTATAAAATCATCACATTTAATTTTCTATGAGAGATTGGTTGTATATTATTCAACAAAAATTTTGAATAATATTCTACAATATTAAAATTACTGAGCAGAATTTATTTTATAGAATTATCAATAAGCTATTTATAAATTGATAATTAAAAGTGTCTATATATTTCTGGCATATTTATTGTCTCTTGATAAGCAAAATATAATCAGCTTTTAAAAATATTAATCAAGGAGGCAGACTATGCGTTTCAAATCGATTTTCGGAGTTTTAGTTGTATTGCTTAGTATTTCAACTTTAGCCAATTTCAGTTTTGCACAAAAAGATGAAACTAAAAAAGAAGAAACCATTACCTGTCCAGTTTCGGGCGAGAAGGTTCTGAAATCTGAAGCAGCGGGTCCATATAAATATAATGACAACGAATATTATTTCTGCTGCAACGGTTGTTTGGAAAAATTTAAAAACGATCCTGAAGCTTACCTCAATAAAACCGAAGATCTTATCTGCGGCATGACGATCGATAAGAGAACCGCTAAAAAAGTGTCCTACGAAGGAAAAGATTTTCATTTTTGCAGTGATAATTGCAAAGCTGAATTTGAAAAGGATCCCAAAGCCCATGTTATGAAGGCAATGAAAACCTCAAAAACGCATGTTCATGGTGAAAATTGCAAATGTGATAACTGTTCTGGTGAGAAAAATGAAGGCAAAGAATGCTGTGGAAATAAAGCTAAATCAGCCAAGAAGCCATCGAAAATATAATCTATTGATTAGTTTTGGAATATAAATTTTTCTCATTGTATAAATTCCTTAAACGTAGATCCCTCAAACGATAAATGAAAAGCGCATCGAAGTCATTTAATATTTCGATGCGTTTTTTTATGATGAAGAAATCACCGGCTGTTACACCTCCGACAGGTTTTGAGATTGTATCCGTTCATCCCAACCCATTTAAATCGAAAACAACAATCGTTTCTCCAGCGTCTCCGCAATCTCCTTCGCCTCTTTCAAATACTCTTCTGCTTCTCCCAATTGCCCAATTACGTTATTACCCAATTACCAAATTATCTGATAACCTTATTCACGCTCCCACCTTAATTCAGCCTCGCCTTTACGGGCGATGGTACGTTCCAAAATTTCGATCAATTGTTCATCAGCGCCTCGCTCTTTAAACATCTCGATTGTTGCCTCATTAAAATAATAATCTTCATCCACTGACGATTCCTCTTCCAGATTATCCATTAGAAATTGCAATTGCCCTTCTGTAATTTCACCGACATAGTTTCCAGTTTCCTTATCGAATAACTTGATCACGATAACTCCTTTTGTTTGATTGGTTAGACTTCTGCAAAATTAAAATTTTGGTGTCATTTCGAACGGAACGAAGTGGAGTGAGAAATCTATATATCTAATAAGATCAATTGTTTGACCAGATTTCTCGCTTCGCTCGAAATGACATTTTTTCCTATTTTGCAGAACTCTAGTGATTGGTTTTTATTTTAACTGATCAGATGCTAATATCAATACTACAAAATATCCTAATAAAAAGAGTGTATATAATAAAATAAAAACTCTTGGTAACCATCGTTCGCGATCAGAGATGTTAAGCCCTTTATCAGGAATAGCATTTCCGTTTTTATCACGTGGGTATAGTTTATCCTCCGCATGGTACATTTTATGACAACTTGCCATTTCTGGAAGTTCTTCCATTTTTCGCAATTGATCTATGCGAAGACCGACCAGGAGTTTATATTTATAAATAAGCTGATCCCACTGTAAGCAGATGAAAATGCCTGCCGTTAGTACAAGCATAACGACAAGAGCCCCCCAGAGAGGGACATATCCTGCATCTCTAACTAAAAAGGCAATACCACTTAGAATGATAGAATTAACTGCGACATAGATATTCGTTACAGTCTGTCGCCGATCAGAGAAGCGAGCGGTGTCTTCAACAAATAGTTTGTATTCCTCAAACTTATTCATCTCAATCCTCCTTTAATAAATTTCTGATTAATTGTATTATTTTTTCTGAGCTATCTGTTAGATTTACGATTTTAATTAATGGAGTATCTTTTCCATCAGCAGCCAGTTCATCGGCTAAGCGTCCCGAACCAGCAACGACAACCACAGGTCTTTTATCAGATAGACTATACTTGACATCTTTTCTGGCGATTTCTCCACCATTGATAAGTACTGTTACTGAGGGTGTTGCCTTTGCCAATTTGGTGGCAATTTGACTCAACCAGGGAGATTCATCACCCCAATTGTCACCTGGAACAAGAACGAATTTCGTGTGGTGGGATTCCAATGAAGCGGCTTTGTGGTTTAGGGATTCAACATCAGGCAGAATTATTGTTCCTTCCGCGGCAATACCTATTAAAGGAAAATTGGCATTTATTTTTGTTCGTGCCAGCCCCATTAAGCGCATGACTCCAGCATCAGTTCCTCCATCTATAACATTTGCTTTAATAGTCTCTGCTAGTGGAGCTATAACTTCTAAAAATAGAGGCTGCAATCTTTTTAAATCTTCTTCAACCAATCCTCCTGCACCACCAACCAATACTATTGTTGGCCGATCCACCAGAAGTTCTAATTTGCTAAGCGCATCAGATATTTGGCTTTTACTATTAACACGAATAGCTTGTGCCGAAATTCCATCTGAGAAATTAATTTTAAATGGTTCACCCATTTTAAATTTATCCAGAAAAATGAAATAATTCTTTTACATTTATACCCATTAAGTATTGGTTTGTAATTTTAGATTTGTATTTTACATTAATAATTTCAATTAATTATGACTATGAGAGAAATTGTTTTTTATTACTTAACGGGTATAACTTAATTAAATTAATGATGAAAAACAAGCATTATTTTAACATGCTATTAGCTTTTTTAGTTGACTTTTTCATATTTTTTCATAAATTATATGGCTGAAATTTCGAAACTCACAAAGATCGTTTTTAATGATAAAGCAGGAGGTTTATTATGGCAAAAGATCGAAGTTTTGCAGCTAAAGTTGCTAAAGGCGCTAAGGACCATTTGAAATCAAGACAGTGTCCAAAGTGTGGTGAAGTAATGAACATGATCAAACTTGTTGTATCTGAACAAAAAAATGATTCGGGTACATGGCGTTTTAGAGAAAAATTTGTTGCGGTTTGCAAATGTAATGAAAAAGAAGTTTATTCCTAAATAATATGACATTGAAACTTGTGTCCTCTGTTAGTAAATGATTAAAACAAACTCATCGTAGTGGCGGCTTAATAATTAGAAATGAATTCAGCACAAAAATTAAAAATTGTATTAGCAACACGCAATAATGACAAGATTCAAGAAATCAAAGAAGTATTAAAGGGGTTAAAGATCGACATATTAATATTGGATCAATTCCCTGGGATTCCAGAAGTGGTGGAAGATGGACAGACAATAGCAGAAAATGCATTAAAAAAGGCAAAGGTTGTTTCCGATGCGACTCATCTTTTAGCATTGGCAGATGATACTGGTCTGGAAGTCGACTATTTGGGAGGACGACCGGGTGTTTATTCCAGTCGTTTTGCCGGTGAAGAAGCGACTTATGATGATAATTGTAACAAGCTGCTTAAACTGATGAAAGAAGTGCCAAAGGAGCAGAGAACCGCACGATTTCGTTGCGTCATTGCAATTATAGGATCTACCATAGAGACTATTGCAGAGGGCGTTTGTGAGGGTTTCATTATTAATGAAAAGCGAGGTACACAGGGATTTGGCTATGACCCTATTTTTTATGTGCCTGAATATGATCAAACTTTTGCCGAGATGTCACTATCGCTTAAAACTGAAATTAGTCATCGAGGAATTGCTTTAAAGCAGGCTCGAAAAATTTTACAACAAATAATTGAAGGATAAAAACTGAAAAAAAGTCTTGATTTTTAATGTGGAATACTGTATATTTCATCACTTCAACAAACGGGGCGTAGCGCAGCCCGGGTAGCGCGCCTGCTTTGGGAGCAGGAGGTCCCGAGTTCAAATCTCGGCGCCCCGACTTACAAATTATTATTATTATATTTATCATATTGCAAAAAGTAACTGAGCCCATTTTGTAACCATTTTTTAAATATCCCTTTTAAAGTTAGAGATAGACAATAGATATTATGTCATTTTTTTATAACATTTCCTTCAGTATTGAAACCTTTTATCCATTTTTTGTGTAAAATATTTAAAAATACTTGATGAGCAAAGAGTCCTTGCCTATAAGTAATTTCAGTATTTTTTATGTGTAAATGAAATATTAAATCTGCGATATTCATTACTTGCAAGTATGATATTTTAAAAATGCTTTATTATTGCTTGACAAATATAAATATAGTGAAATATTGTATATTCAGTAATGGATATCTAATATAATACCATTTGAGGTTAACAATGAAAGATGAAAAAATGCATTCAATACAAATAAAATTTGATAAATCTAAAAACTATAATATGTATGCAGCAACAGGCGCATGGGGTGGAATAGGACATCATGGAGAAATTATTTGTCACTTTTATGTAGAGCATCAACAATTTCCTGACGATCTTAAAATCATAATTGGGGAGAATTCAAAAATAACTAAAGAAGATAGAAGTTTACCTGATAAATTTGTTAGAGAAATACAATGTACAGTTGTAATGCGACCAGATATAGCCAAAAGCGTAGCAGAATGGTTATTATCAAATGTAAATAAGATACTAATAGAAGAAAATTTACAACCGATAAAAAAGGCTAAAAAATGAGTGATAAATTAGGGACATTATATTCTAAGAAAGTACCAAATTTTGGTTTGATTTCTTCACTTGAAGTGGAATATAAAGATACTTCAGATAATTTTACTATAAATCTAAACTGGCTTAATTTTGCTCCATTTTCTAAAAACCATGAAGAATTAATTTTAGAAAATCAAATATTAAAGAATATTATCAAAAACTTGTGGGAGAATCATAAATATAATCAAGAATATTCATCTTATTTGCTTGGTATTTATTCAAAAGAGGAATTTATATCAATTGCAAAATCATATGCGAAACCAATAAATAGTGATGTTGATAAAGATGACCTAATTTTTTCATCTAATCTATTATTATCATTCATAGATGAACCATTAACCTCTCACGATTTATCGGTTTTGTTAAATGTGGATTGTTCAAGTTTAGATGAAAATATGAGACAAATTCATTATCCTTCTGATTATTCCATATTAGGTGATACAAAAAATGACAACAGTGACTAAGGCACCATGTTCCATTGAAGGTGAAGAAATGTTAATTTCTGGTTTAAAAATATCCCCTTCGCACAAACCTATAGAATTACCGAATTTAAATGAAATTTTATTTCCCATTAGTATTCAAAGACGTGCAGAAAGTAGTATTGTTAAAGCATATGATCCTAAAATTCATAAAATTAAAGAAAGTTCTTTATTAGAATTAAATTCAAAAATATCGGGAAAAAACATTTGGGGACTAAATAATAATCCATTAAGTCGAGATAATGTTATTCTTGGTGGAAGTGGACGTTCTTCCAGACATACTGGGCAAGAAATAAAGATTCAAGGTATTTGTTTTATGGAACTTGTTGAAGGTTGGGAGGGTTCTCCTCTTATGGTACATCCCAAAAATGAAATATCACGCTCTTTAAAAAAGAAAAACGACGCTTAGCATAAAATGAAGATATTTGACCATGAATTGTAGTGAGACTATTTTGAGACCATAATAATTATTTTATTGTCTAACAATGTCCACTAATGTCCTGTAATGAACATGTTCTAAGTTAAGTAAAAGTAACAAACAAAAGTCCTTAAACAGTAAAATAAGAACTTATATATTTTTATTCAAATAGGATTCAAATCTCGGCGCCCCGACTACAAAACTTCTTAAAGCCCATCATCAATTGATGGGTTTTTTGTTTAGAATTTTCCCAATCCGTTCGCTGGAATTAAATTTAATGGATCAAAAAATCTCTTTTTGTTCACGCACTACTTGACTGTCTGGCATACGATATATTAATAAGTTCTATACCCATTAAGGGTTGGAATATAACACTGTTTAGTCATTGCGAGGAGCGAAGCGACGAAGCAATCTGCTCTTTATTAAGGGATTGCTTCGCTTCGCTCGCATGGACATTTTTTAAACCATGTTACATAATAAACCTTAACGAGTATAATTCTACAGTAACTTTAAAATCATTTTTTTTGTGGGATTTCCCTATTGTGGACGAAATGATTTAAGGTGATAAGATTTTCAAATTATTTTAAATTTTTTCTTCTTTATTATTTTGACACTACTTTATAATAATAATCAACACAACCTGCTTTTTGAATATCTCCAAAGCCATCGATCGTCGTATCATTTTTCCAATTTGGGTAGGATTTTCTACAGACCTGATCACCACAATTCCCTTCAATTGTCCATAAAACACCTTTAGCGTCAACTTTCTCAACGAGTGCGCTATGTTTCTTTTTTTTGCCATTATCTTTCCATAAAATGCGGACATAATCACCAGGCTTTGGTGAGGCTGTATTTCTTGACATCCAGGCGTTATTATCTTTGAACCAATCCTTGGCACCATTGGTATTTTTAAACTTACCTTTTGGAATATTCCAATTTGCTTTGCTATACACATAACCTACAAATTCTGTACACCACAAGCAAGCATCAATTTCACCATGTATTTCAGATGTGATACGATCAATCCGTGGACCTCTATGATCTCCACACCAAGGTGGTTGCAATACGTTGAGTGCATTTTCATATTGGGCGACTGCGACAATTCGTTCTCTCATATTTGATAAAGACAATGGAAGATTTCGTATAACTTTCATCTGTCCTTGAACACAAAAGATTGTCCCATCCCAAAAGTGACAGTACTCTCCTTCACTTAATGGCGAAAGTCCCAAAGCAATCGCTGCTTGCTGCATCACAGGATCAGCAGTAATGTCCTTGAAATCAGATACTGGAAATCCGATGCCATTAAAAGCTACGGTTGTCTCACCACCATAATATTTTTTCCAATAATTTCTAATTATATGCGTCACCGCGAAGACTCTCACATTATTAAAATAGGAAGTTTGGTACATCGAGCCGTATTCAAAATCCTGTACCTCATACTCAAAATTTGATCCTTTCCAATTATACGACCGACTATCAGATATTGGATTACCGAGAACACTGTACTCCCCTTTCAATTGATTAAATTTATTATGAAACGGGGTGCTCATTGGATAAAGAGTAGGAATAACTGCTGCATGAGTCGTTGGTACTTCTTTATCAACGCAAAAGTAATTATGCCAAGGTTTGGTCGAACTCTGAAATTTTGATCCTGTCGATAATGCTACGCAAACATCGCCTTTGTTTGATCCACTTTCAGCGCTTCGTACAAAAAAAGCGATATCATCTTTACCATCACCATTAAAATCGCCAATAACTGGAACTTTATTGCCATCACAAAATACAGGATGCCATTGACTGACAGCTTGATGAAATCCATTCCCCTTGGAAAGAACGACATAAACTCCAAGAGTCACGCCTTTTTTATAACCTCGAGCGAAAAGGACAAGATCATCTTTACCGTCACCATTGAAATCACCTACCTTAATTCTTTCACCTGCGATTACATTATATTTCCAATTCCAGCCGCCGGTCCCTTGGAAGGTACTTCCATTGGAAAGCGCGATAGCCACCTTTCCTGTTCTGCGGTTATATGTTAATATATCATCTTTACCATCACCATTGAAATCGCCGATAGCTGGTAAATCATCTCGATAGCAGAAATGGGTATGCCAACAAAAACCGGTTGAGGCAAACTTCCAATTCCAATGTCCATTTGATTTGGTACATTTTGAAAGGGCAACGCAAACGTAACCATTCCGATTAAATGATGCAATATCATCTCTTCCATCGCCATTGAAATCACCAACCATAGGAATATCTTTTCCATAACAAAACGCATAGTTCCATATTTTACCTTTCGACTGAAATTTAGAACCTGTTGAAAGAGCGACTGTAACAATACCTTTTCTATTAAAGCTTACTATATCATCTCCCCCATCACCGTTAAAATCACCGATGGCTGGAATGCCATTATTTAAACAAAAATTATCATGCCACACTGAAGCATTATTTTTAAATTGAGAACCTGTAGAAGTGGTAACATAAACTTTACCATTAGACCAACGAGTAAAAGTGATAATATCGTCTTTACCATCGGCATTAAAATCTGAATGAGATGGAAATGAATGAAAGCAAAGACAGGAGGGCAATGACAATGTCAGAGAACCTTTATCGGGTAAGCGATCTGGATTATAAGGTTCAAGAACAAATTTAAACCACAACTCAATCTTGAATATCCCTTTGAAAATTTTCTCCAGGGGAATATCAACGGAATATTGTGTAAATGTGGTTGTTGGTATTCCCTGATAAAGTCTTTTATAGTTACCTTCGGTAATCACCTCAAAGTAATTTCTATTGAGACAGTTCAAGATAAGCTCAGCCTCTTTATCCCCATCGGTACTGATATATGCTGAAAACCAATCTTGATAGGTCCCATAAAAATTGATATCAATATGTAAAAGATAGCCATCTTTTGCATTGGAAGTTTTATAAAAATAAACTGATTTAAAATCTTTGCTATCCGGTATTTTAATTTCATTTGGATCAGATATCACAGGTAGATTTTCTGTTAAATCAACTTTGTATGATTTATCGTGAAGGACATCAATATTTAAGATAGTGTTTTTATTTCCTGCGTACAGAACACCATCAATCTCTGTTGTTGTATACGGTTGGACTGGGATTTCTTTTTCAAAAGTCATTGGTAAAATTTTAACATATTTTCTTTCCGCTTTTATTGCAATAGATTTTGCCTTTTTAATATCACCTTCCTCTACTTTTACTACTGCTTCAATAAACTTTTCTTCTGCTTTACGAAAATCTTTTTGTAAAGATTGTGGAATTTCTCGGATTACTATTTGTTTTCGAAGATCGATAATATCTGCCAATACAACGTTGGAAAGCCTGATCAACTCAAAACCGGCATCCAAATATGTCATTGCTTGATCCACCTGCTCCTGAATTTTACTTAATCTTTCTCCTTTTTCATATTCTATAAGCGCCTTTTGATAACATTCATTTGCCCTTTTATAATTGTTTGGCGAAAGTACAACCATATTTTTTGCTTCGGCTAATTCAACTGATTCTCGTAGGTCCTTGAAGATTTGTTCTTTCACCCGATCAATTTCCTGTTTAGAACTAAACTGACCAGGGCCTGCGCCACAACCAAAATTAAAAATCATAACAGCAATTATCATGATTTTTAAAATTAGTATTGACCAAAAATAAGCTTGATTTTTCATTTTTAAATCCTCCGATATATTCTTAAAAATTATCTTTCATCTTCTACTTTTATAGAGTCAAATCAACAGTAAAATCTCTCAAAATAGTTGGTTTTTTAAAATAAAAAAGTGTGACACTTTTTATTAGTGCCACACCATTTATATTATTGGTAGTCCTTTACTGAAATTTATCGAATCAAACTCATCTTTCTCATCTGAGAAAATGATTCTGTTTGAAGCTGATAAAAATAAACGCCACTCGAAACAGCATTTCCAGTAACATCCTTTCCATCCCAATTAACACTGTGATATCCAGCATGGTATTGCGAATCTACTAGTGTCCGTATTTCTTGACCAAGGGCATTATAGATTTTTAACACTATATGGCTGGATTTCGGGATCTGAAAACGAATTTCAGTGTCAGGATTAAACGGATTTGGATAGTTTTGACAGAGCTTAAATTTCTCCGGCTTCACAGTGTCATTAGAAAATTCATTAAAAACTGCCTCTGGTACATAATAAAAAGCACAGATATTATCGAGAATTAATTCTTGGCCACCTATACGTAAGGTATTCACATTGCCAAATAGAATAACCGATGCTGTTAACATTGGACCTTTCCAATTTCTTGATATGTACCAGCTAACACCTGGTGCAGGATTTCCTGGAGCATTACTTAACTCTCCTATGTATAAATTATGACCATTGACTTGAAGATTTTCTATTCCGCCAAGATCACCAAATCCTAAATGAACCCGGTTTCTATTATCTCCAAGACGAGTAAAGTTAAATTCCAGGCTTATACTATTAAGGAACATAACTTGATCGTTACCATATCCTAAAGAAGAAGCAGCATCAATATGACAACAGTTAAATACTGGCGTGTATATATTATAATAGAATTCTGTTACTGCTACTGGTATTTCTTCCTCTTCTAAAATTATTTGTCCCGGGAAATTAGAATGAGGACCTCCATACCAGGTGTTAAAATGTGGCGATTCAAAGTTAACGATACTACTCTCAAGATTAACTCCTCCATAATGAACCTCAATATTATCTAAATAGAATTCCTGTCCGCCAATAAGCAACGTATTCACTTTACCGAATAAAATAACTCGTGATTTCATGCCAAAAGGCATCTCTACTGTTGAAATATAAAGAGTTACCCCGGGTGCTGGAGTACCAGGTGCATTAAAACTTAAATCTTCAATGATTACTGTATGACCGTTAACTTGAAGATTTTCGAATCCTCCTAAATCGGCAAATTCAAAAATATACCAATAATTTTGAGGACTAAGCCGAGTAAAATCAAACTGTAGATTTATATTATTCAAGAGCATAACTTTGCCATCTCCAAATCCTGGGAAAGCAGTATCTACTTCACAGAAACCGAAAGTGGTAGATGTCGAGTCCCAGTGAAAATCATGTACAGATACCACAATAGCATTTTGCTCATAAATTACTTGTCCTGGGTAATTTGGCAAAGGGGGACCTCCAAATTGAGCACCTAAACGTAATGAATCAAAATTAACATAATTTTGACAAATACCATATACTGGTATTGAGAGAATAATGGCCGCAATAATAAATAATTTTGTTTTCATGATAATCCTCCATTTGTTAATAAGTTCAAGTTTCTTTTTTTTAAAGATATTTAATTGAAAAAGTAAAATTAAATTTGTTTATCACCTCCTCCTACAGAAATTCTTTCTGATTAATTATTCCGTTAGTCTGCAATATTAGAGACATTAATTCATAAAAATCTTTCCATATTGGGAATATGGGATGGCCGGCATGATCCGCAGCGACTCACGTTTACAATCGGTACAGGATGCTATATCTTGGTGCAAAAACCTGCTTCAGCAGTCTGGCCCAACCATAGCGATGCTCGTTAACAGTGCAACTCGCTGGTTACTCAGCCGGCCGTATCACGATGACTGTGATTTTCAGTCTAGGGTGCAGTCAGGGCGACCACGTTTCACTCGCGAGGAGCGGGGATTCCCATTACATTATTCTTCTCCGCCGCTATTGTCGGTCCTTCTTCAACGTTACCAAAGCTAGGGGGACGAGTCGGATGATCAACGATAGCTATGTAGAAATCGGCACCATTTCTGGGTGCATCCATGGCGACCTTTTTCCAGACTAGTTCGATTTCAGCGTTGGGGCCTAATGACTTGATCCCTGGGCCGGCTAAATGCGAACCAGAAGTTGGGTCCATGAATACGTGATCGTATTCCGTACGAGGTGCGTCGCTAATTACTTCCACTATGAAATTTTTGGCTTCTAAAGTCCCAATATTCTTCACCACCACATGTAAGTCGAACCACTTGAGGAGGAATTCATCATTCATCTCTGCCACAGGAACAAAAAACATGTCTTTAATCACTAAATCGGGACACTTCTTGGGACTTTTAAGATGTGGATCACTTGGTTGGAGTGGGTCAATTGGCACATCAGAAAAATTCTGACCATTTCCTCCATTGGCTGCTAACAGTTCAGCACTTGTTTGATTACCCTGGAACCATGTGTCAGCGCTCACAGAAATCGTCTGTTTAGCCTGGTTTAAAAATTCATTCACCTCAAAGGGATTTTTCCGATGGACTTCTATTAATTTTTCTAATTGAATCACTTTTGACATTGCTAAAGCATAATCTTCTTTGCTAAGAACGCTTTTATCCTTTTTAATTCGCTTTCTTTCTGGAGCTAAAACCATTCTTTCAACAGCATTGAGAACCACCTTTCGATATTTTTCCTCACCTTTTTTCACCATAGATTTGGCAGCATTAATATTACCTTCTTCGATTTTATTTGCTGCCTGCCTGAATGTCTGTTCAGCATCAGATAATTCATTAAAGACAAATTCCTGGACATTCATATTCAGGACTTGTTCTCGCATATTAATGAGGGGGGCCAGAATAATTTTGGAAAGCTCAGTGGCTTCAAATGCCGCATCGAGAAAGCGCATGGAGTGGTTCAGATTTTCATGAATTTTTTTTAGTGTCTCTCCTTTTTCATAATCTTCGAGAGCTAATTGATAATATTTGTTAGCATTCGCAAAATTATTGGGGGAGAGTAAGGATACATTTTCGGCTTTTGCTCTTTGCAAAGCTTCAGTAGTTTCATTGAATATTTGTTGTTTAATCTGGTCGTCAGCATGTAAATCACTAATCCAGCCGTTTCCTGGAATGAAGTTAAAATTTAAAACAATGACTACAACCACTATAGTCATTATTATAAGAGGTAAACGGAGATAAGTTTGCTTTTTCATTTTTCAATCCTCCTAGTTTTTATGATGGTTTATTTAGATTCTCTAATTTAATAATGCTTGATCCGTGTGAAACAATTTTCACCTCCTCTCAAAAATTTTTCCTTGTCAATTGAATATAATTGTCATGTCCAATTTAATAGAGACACCCAGCTACAAAAATCTCTCAAATTAAATTGCAAAAATGTAAAAAAGTCTTGATTTTTTAACATTTGTTATTTAGATTTAGGTAGAGCTATGATTGAACTGCTCATTATTCTTAAAAAATATTTAAGATATATTTTTTTATGAACAAAATCGAAAAATCATTAACTTTTCAGGAGCTTTTGGACTACTGTGGTAATCAAGTCTCTCCATATTGGGAATATGGATGGAGAGAATTCATCAAGCGTTACAAGATGTACATTTATAAAAATGTGACCAAGTGTTGCTTATCCTGGAAGGTACCCCGCCTTAAGAAACAACTTTCTGAAGCTGTGAACGATGTCGTATCCGATGTTTTACTCACGTTATGTAGAAATGATTATCAGGCTATTCGTGACTTTCGTGCTCGAGATAGTGAACGAAAATTTTTTTCCTGGTTGGCAATCATTTGCAATCGTGTGACGGGCAGATATATGCATCATTATTTTACATCGGCGGTCATCGACGGTGAAATAGATGATATTAAAGAATATTTAATTGATCTTGAATTTGATGTACGTTGGGAACTCTATGAATTTATAATTCAACAATTGCGTTCTTCATCTGCCACAAAGAAACGCAACCTGGAACGTGACATCAATATATTCCAGTTATATACCTGGGCTGATTTTTCTGCGGAAATGATTTCCACTCACCCTTGCTTAAGGAATATTGGACATCGAGTGGTGGATAATGTTGTTAATCGGATGAGAGATTCTTTGAGGAGCGAGAAAAATTTTTAATATTATATTGAGAGAATTTGCTTCAAAAGATGCTCTTATATAATAGAAGGGATGTAATCGAGTATAATTCCAACTCTTCACAAATAGAAATATGACATTGAAATATGGAATCCACTGCTGGCAAAATATTAGCTTATCTTAAAACCGAAAAAACGACTAACAAAAAAAATATCTTAAAATCTATTTCAGAAAAAGAAAATTATTGTCTCCAATCCTTACGCCAGCAATTTGAGAAAATCAGTTCTCAAAATCTTGCTCCAAAAATTTTTGAAGAGATTCCAGAACACGAATGTCAAACAAAGCAGGCGTTCCTTAAGAATAATGAGGATTTTTTCCTTTGTTTGATCTTAATTGACCCAGAAGATGATGATTTTGATAAATGTTGTACTCGATTGTCAGGTCATTTAAATAATTGTTTCAGATGTTTTGAAATATTTTGTCAGGTGATGGTAGATTTTTATTACGAATCTCAAAGAATTCAGAAAGAGATTAACTAATGAATAATCCTCCCAAAATAGACCATCGAGAGATTGTTTCATATTTAAGAGGTGTTAGTAACAGGAAAGAACTGACACAGATACAAAAAATTAGGCAAGAGGATCCTGTCTATGAATTATTCTTTGATTTAATTGATAAACTTAAGGAGCAGGTGAATATTAGTGAATATACTCGAACAGATAAAGTAACTCCAATATCGTTTTCACTTCTAGAAGATATCTTGATGCGAATCATGGCAGGTGATATTCTGTCTACAGATGCACAACAATTAATAAAAGGTTTAATTTCCTCTCCAATATTTTATCAACGTCTTCTTTCGAAACTAAGTCCAGCAGCATTGGATGTCTCGATCGAAGAATTTCCAGAAGTGTCGCAGATTCAGATAAAATCAGATGATGAATTATTAAAACAAATCTTATTCGAGGCAAAAAGCCAAAAAGTTAAAACCTCTAAAGCTGGTATGCCTATTAAGAATGTATTACATTCGCTAATTGATATCTGGGACAGATTAAAACAATTGTTTGAATCACCAAAGCGATTTCCTCGATATGCCTTTGCTATTTCCATTGCCATTTTAGTCTTCCTAATCTCGTTGTCAGTCTATGAGAATATCTCTAAAAAAGAAAGTTTCCACTATTATGTGTATGATCATAAAGTACCGTATGAATATGATATGAGCAGTTTGCGAGGAACACCTGTCAACTTTGAAGATGATCCTGATATTTCTTTATTTATAAATCAGTTTAAACTTGGTATAAGCGACTATATGGTACGTGATTATAAAAATGCGATCAATACCTTTGAAGATGTGATGCCTTTAGCTGGCAGAATAAATACAAGATTAAAAAGCAAAGAATTTTTACCGTGGATGCGTGATTTCTATTTTTATCTGGGATTATCACATCTGGCTTATTCGAACGACAAAGAACTCAATAAAGAAAGCAGTGCCTATCATATTCATGAATCTATTCAATTTTTATTACAGGCAGATTCATTGGTTACAGAATTTGATCTTCCCAAAAATGATAGGGAAATATATTTCGTAGGACTGGCATTTAGCTTAGGTGGGATAATAGATTCAGCAAAAGTTTATCTTAATAGAATAGAATCCAAAAGTATTTTTTATAAAGATAGTCAAAAGCTTATTCGTAAATCGTCTAAAGATTAGAATATATCAAGGAGGTTATTATGTTGATTAAGATTCAAGAATTAAAAGCAGTAATATTATTCATCACTCTTCTTAGCTTTATATTAATTAACTTAAGTTGTGGTGCAAGTATGCCTCCACAAATAAACGATACGCCTCCACCAAAAAAACGGAAACCAACAACAATGGAAAGGGAACGTCAATCTCCATTTAATGAGGAATCTGAAAGAGGTATCCAACGAGAGACGATAAGTACAGTGATATTAGATAACGATTTTGAGGTTGTCAAATACATTAATCCGGCGGATCAATCTTTAAATTATATTATTAAAATCTCTAGTCAGAAAAAAGCAGGAGAAATGGTTAGGTTATTAGAAATTAATTCGATAGAATTGCAAAGCAATGGAAATAAAATCATTCTTCAATTGGATGATCTATTTCGTTATTAAAATTATAGCTGGCTGGGATGAACAGAAATTTTAGATATATACTAAAGTCGAATTGGTTCAGCATCAAAATCCGAAAACCATTTCGTGTTAAGTATATATCAATGTCATTAAGTTAAGAGATTGGTTTATAAGCAAAGTAATATTTCCGTGAATTCGGATTATATTTTCTTGGAAATTTTCTATCAGGACGTACAGCAGAATTGTCCGAGATGAACAATTTCCACAATTTTTTAATTATATCAATAATATTATTACGAATAAAAAGCAAGACACCTGATTCTTTCATTTTTGCTAATGCTTGAGTCCAATTTATCTTATACTCAAGCTTACTATTTTCGTGTTTTTTTACGATTTCATCATGGACGGAAAAAGCTAACATCGATGTAAGATTTGCCATAAATACACGAGCATAAAAATCTTGTTGTACGACCAATACTGATTTTCCTGTAAAATTTGCTATTTCAATTCGGCTTTTGAACCATTTGTAGTCTTCTTCAACAGGCCATCTTTTGAAATATAGATCTTTAAATAATTCATAAGGATATAGATTACAATCAATTAAGGAGGTGGCAAGCACTTCGATTTCTCCATCATCAAGTTCGATTAGCAACAGTCGAACTTTAAGTGGCGTTGTTGGCAAACCAAGTTTTTCACATTCTTTTATCGCCAGGTAACTTGGTTTTAACTCAATAATAGTTTCTTTTAACTTTGAAGCTAAAAAATCTTTTAAAATAACATTCCACCGTTCAATTGGTAACCGTGCACAGTAGTTATCGCCTTTATTTACAATAAGTTGGAAGTACCAAAATGCGGGATAACCGCGATCTGATAAAACTAAATCATGTTCATTGATATATTCAAAATGTTTGGCTGCTAATGAGCGTTCCCCTTCTTTTTTAGGGCTAATTATTGTATCAATGGTGATATGATTTAGAACATCAAACATTTGGGACACACGTGCCATCGGACAGGGTCCATTTGATTTTGCTGGATGCCAACTGCCAAAATGTTGTTCAATTTCTTTTTCCTTAGGAAGTTGAACCGTTGAGCCATCAACAGCAAGCAGCCTAAATCCATGCCACCGTTTGATCGGAAATAATTTATAAAATAGTTCGACACATTTATGGAGCAATTCTGTAAATGCAGTATAATTAAGCTTTTTACGAGCTTGACAAAAGGCACTGGCTGTTACTTCTCGAACAGGTACATCCGTTTGGTTGATGTTTTTAAAAAACTTATCTAATTCATTTTGTATTGAAGATTTTAATAAATTGATGAGGAAAATAAAAACGGTGGAAAAAGGGAGACTTCTTTTGCGAATGAAATCAGTTTTACTGATTTTATGACGCTTAATAAAATTATTATCTGTAATAATTTGTTTAATAAAAATTATAATTGTGGCACAGATATTGCATTTGCGGCTCGCAATTATTTGCGTTAATATTTGACATTTTCTCCTCCAAGCTATTTTACAATTAATTATTGGCATTTTATTTGACTATTTAATTTAATAAATTTTAATTAATTATGCAACTGTTTTTTTAATTATTTTATTCATTGACAGTGTTGTTCAAATTTTTTCCACTCTTGTTAAGTCAATTTGAAAAATTTGCTCTTTCAAGGCTTAACTTAATGACATTGAAGTATATATTATATTGTATTGTATTTTTTTTTATATTCAGTCTTGCAATTTATACAAACTGTTGTTTATATGCTCAAGCCAGTCCAGAAATAAATGAAAATATATTGCAAAAATATTATCATTTTCTTAATTCTGTTATATCCGATTCTTCTGTTAACCAAATCTCAGCCTTACAAGATTTTCTAATGGCTAATCCGCGATTTGAACGAATTTACCTTAAGCTTTTAGAACGTTTCTTGCTTCACAATAGAGTTTCGGAAGCCAAAGCATATTTTGAGCAATTGTCACTTAATCAAAAATACCGCAGTCACAGCTATTGGATTTTAGCAAAAATAAGCATGTTTCAGAATCATGCGGATACGACGTTAAAAACATTTTTACAAGCTCTTCGTTTTAATCCAAATTCTTTAATACTTCTCAATGATTTTATTAGATTCATTCATCAACAGTACGAAAAAAGCGAAGGGCTTACGCTACTGAATAAAATACCTTTACAACATGCCCACTCTAAAACTGCTCTTGCATTATATCACTATTATAAAAAAAATTATAAACAGGCAATTAGAACCTTTAGCAAATCCTCAGACAAAGTTAAAGACAATTTGCTTATTATCCATATAAAAGGAGATTGCTATTATGAGCTTTCTAACTACAATCGCGCAGATTCACTATGGCGAATTGGACTTGGTTTAGCTAGACAAATGGGTGACTTAAAATTTGAAGCTCAATTTTTAATAGATATTGGTGTGTTAGCAACTGCTAGTGGTTACTATGATAGGGCATTGAGTTACTATGATTCTTCTGATGTAATAGCAACCAACATTGGCGATTTGCACCTTAATCAAGTGATAGCAGGAAATCGAGGTATTATTTACGCGATACAGGGTGATTATCCTAAAGCTATCAACTATTATAAAAAAGCAATCAAACTTGCTTCAATTATTAATGCTCATAAATATTCTACGCTTTGGTATTCGAATTATGCTCATATACTCTTCCAATTGGGTCATTTTAAGGAAGCATTACAAGGCTATGATATAAGTGAGGAATTAGCTCGTAAATCAAACGATAAAGATCAAATAATCGAACATAAAATAATAAAGGCGGACCTTTATGCTTATCTCCAGCAATTCAGTTTAGCTGAAAAAAACTATTCGGAAGCCTACCAGCTTGCACAAACACATAATCTAGAAGATTATAAACATCGCGCTGCTGTTAAACTTGCGGATCTGCAATTAAATGAAGGGGAATATGAAAAACCAAGAGAAGCATACCAAAAATACATTAATTTTTTAGATCAAAAAGCAAATCCACTTATATGTGCTTACTATACTGGGAAACTGGCTGAAACCTACCTATTAGAGAAACGCTATGACCGCTCGAAAGAATATTATCAACAAGGAGCAAAAATTGCAGAAGATGCTGGTTCTAAGGCTTATTATGCATGGTTCCTCATTGAAATGGCAAACCTTGGAACGATAACTGGCAATTTGGATGAATCAATTAAACAATATAATTCTTCCTTAAAAGTGGCCACGTCTGAAAATAATTTAAATATGCTTTCACAGATTTATTTCGGACTTGGTAATGCCTACAGATTAGCAGGTAATCTAACAATAGCAATATCAAATTATACTCAAGCTGTTAAGGTTATCGAAAAAACAAGGCAAGAGCTGATGGTTGAACAACTTCGTATTGGATACTTTAGTGAAATGAGTAAAGCGTACCAAAAGCTTGTGGATTGTTATTTTCAGCGTTATGAAATTGGCAGCAATCCTGCTTATTTAGATAGTCTCTATTATTATGATCAACTATCACGATATCGATCTCTTCATGATAAAAGGCTCCGGAATAAAGCTTTTACTGATGCTAGTAAAAATGAAAGTATTGATAATGAATATCAACAGATTTGTGAGCAGTTACGATTAATACAGTATAAACTTCGACAGGAATCTAGCAAATTCCAACATCATAGTGAATTGGATAATTTGCTCACCCAGCTTGAAACAGCCCGATATTCTTTGATAGCGCAGCAGTTGCGTTTGTTTGAAGACGATCAATCTATAAGCCGGAAGCAATATGTCAATATCCCTTCTTTATCTAAACTTTTTAAAAAATTGAAAGATGCAAAACTTGGATTATTACATTATCATATTTCTGAAAATGCTTCCTTTGTAATAGTAACAGATGGAGATAGTGTGCGAGTTGTTCGTTTACAGACAAGCCCAACATTACTTGCTTCGAGAGTTGACTCTTTAATAACACCATTTCATGATGTTCAGGAGGATTCTTTGAATTATATAATATTTAAGGCAAACATTGCATACCAATTGTATCAGTTATTGATAAAACCTGCTGAAGAAGTACTTAATCTCCCAGAGCGACTCTTGATAGTACCTGATCTTCAACTCATGGGCCTACCTTTTGAAATGCTCCTTAGTGAAAATCCTGAAAAAGCTGAGTATATTCCATCTGAGTTTCCTCAGTACGCTGATCATTTTTTACTGCATCGGTATACGTTTGTTTACAATCCAAGCATGTCACTATTAGAGGATAAATCAAAATGGAGCGCTGGAAATACAAAAGTAATGGTTTTCGCCAATCCCTTTAAAAGTACTCAAAACCATCATTTTAAACGAAATCAGTTTCGATCTCTAACTGGCTGGAGTTTTGAACCATTACCGTTTTCTGAAGTAGAAGCCGAAAGAATAAAACAGGTTTACCAGGCAACTCGTGTGTGTAATCGAGATAATGCTACGAAAGAAAGCTTTATTCAGGAGGCACAGCGTCATCAAGTAGTACATATCGCAACACATGCATTCGTGGATAAAGTATTTGATGCCTTTTCTGGTTTGGTTCTATCAACCAGCCAGGATTCAACTGATGATGGATTACTTATGGGTTACGAAATATCAGATTTAAGTCTTAAATCTGATTTAATAACATTAAGCGCTTGTGAGACTGGTCGCGGAAAAATAGTCGCCGGAGAAGGGGTACTTGGTTTACCTAGATTATTTCTTAGTGCAGGAGCTAAGACCGTATTAATGACATTATGGAAGGTGGATGATCGATTTACCTCAGAACTTATGCCCAAATTTTATGATGATTTACTTAATAATAACTCGACCAAAGCTGATGCACTCAGAAATGCCAAGCTTTTTATGCTTTTGAAAGAAGTCAAAAGGCAAGATGTTTATTATCAACATCCTTTTTATTGGGCATCATTTGTATTATATGGCGATCCAGGGATTAAAAGTATCTCTCTTATTGTATATCTTATTATGCTAACAATATCAACGATTATACTAATATTAATTTTTATTTTAATTCAATTTCACAAAAAGAAAAAACGAATGAAATCATAAGTATGTATTTTTACATATTGTTATCGAAGTTCCAAGAATACAGTAAAAAGTTATCAAGCTGAACAATTAACCTGATGCTTTTTGAAATGTGATTTATGATTTGAAATTCATCTGGGGCACCAGTAACAAGAAACAAATTTTCAATATTTAATCCTTCAAAATATGAATGATCTTTTGCATCATGAGATGAAAAAACCATTTCATAAAATAAAAAATGTATAATTTTGTCAAGGGCAACCACAATTCCCCACTACGGGGCAATTATAAGTCCCCACTTTTTGCTTCTCGGGGCAATCATATTCCCCACCTGCAACAGTAAATCATCGTTGTATTAAATTGCTATGGTTCATTATCTTTTCTCCAGTTACTTTTTTTTAATTCACCAAACTTGGTGTAATTGACATATCGCCTCTCTGTCATCTCCGACCCATCGGGATCTAATCCTTTAAGCCGATATTGATGCCGCACCTGATTTTCGTCTTTAAAACTGATGCGCACATATTCAAATGATACCGAATGTTGGGAAGCGGACAGATGGATTCCATTTTCTATTGGTACCTCTTTGCCAAAGACACGAAACCGGGTTAAATACGTCGGCGGGGGGATGGTATTGC
>Ga0209636_10000314_pt1 | contig 44918 bp, 32 predicted proteins | sample DeeMarSWOR152_54_FD_187464 | JGI IMG/M metagenome (GOLD analysis project Ga0209636, IMG submission 187464) | Marine sediment microbial communities from White Oak River estuary, North Carolina - WOR-1-52-54 (SPAdes) (version 2) | ecosystem: Environmental > Aquatic > Marine > Intertidal zone >...
TGCTGGCTCCAAAATCCCGCGTTGTCCGGCTTTGTGGGTGAGGTACGATCTTCCCGGATACCGCTTCTTCCACGGTCCTGCAACAGCTGAGCAGGGGACGTTCGAGGTGTCCTTTGTGGTTCCTTTGGACACGGACATTGCCATTCCGGCGTCGAGCTGCACAAGCTGGACCCCGTCCGGAAGATTGCGGGGCTACTCTGTGGGCCCGTTAGATGGTGCGGGTGTTGTTTATCCCATCTTTGTTGACACCACAAGGGTGGCAGTCACTGACACCGCGGGACCGCTGGTGGTCCTGAGATTCGACGACGACGCCCTGTATGTTCAACCTCAATCGGTGCTGCGGATTCTTCTGAGAGACGAGCACGGCATAAACGCGACCGGAGCGGGCACGTCCGGGTCGATCCTGCTTCAGATCGACCGTGCGCTCCAACCGGTAGATCTCACCTCGGCCTTTGCCTATTCTCCGGACAGCTACCAGGAGGGCCGAATCGACTATGTGCTGCCTGCCCTCTCCCCCGGTCCCCACGCCGCTAGGTTGGTGGCATACGACAACCTGGGGAACAGAGGAAGCGGCAGACTGGAGTTTGAGATTGTCGAGTCCGGAACGCTGTCGCTTCGGGACGTGATAAACTACCCGAATCCCTTCGAAAATGAAACGTACATAACGTTTGAACTAGTCGGGACCGGGGTGGCGACAATAAAGATTTTCACGGTATCTGGAAGGCTCATTCGTGAGCTGTGCGAGGATTGCCCCGTGTCAGGAGGAAACAACCAGTTCAGATGGGACGGTAGAGACGCCGAAGGCCATGCTGTGGCCAACGGGGTGTACCTTTACAAGATAGAAGTTGTTGACGTACAAGGAAAAAGAGACTCTTTCATCGGCAGGGCCGCCTTACTCAAGTAGTGGTTTCGATTGACTGGATCCTGATTCACGTGATAAACTTATGAGGAATCAGTCTGAACTGACAGCGCGAATGGGGGAATTGGAATGACGAAGAGAGTTGTTTTTGGTTCTGTTGTGCTTTTGCTCGCTGTCTCGTGTCTGTGGGCCACACTTGCTCTGGGCGTGGGTGAAGCGATAGCGCCGTCGGTGAAGTTTGCGCCGAGTGCCCGTGGAGAGGCGATGGGCGGAGCCTACGTTGCTATTGCAGACGACGCTACTGCCTCGTGGTGGAATCCTGCAGGACTGGCGTTTCTCACTGATAGAAATATCTCCGCGATGCACGTCAAGCTTCTCCCAGGCATGGCAGATGATGTTTACTACGAGTACCTTGGCTACGCTCAGGCTGCCAAGGGTTGGGGTGGGCTGGCTGCGAGCTTCGTTTACCTTACGTACGGGGAAATCCAGGGGACGGGTGTGTCTTCCAGCGGGGATCCTTATGAAACTGGCACTTTTACCAGCTACGAAATTGCGCCTTCGCTGGCTTACGGCACCACCCTCTGGAAAGATTTCGGCGTGGGTGTGAATCTCAAGGCCATTCACGTGAACTACGCACCGGACTGGGCGGTGACAGAGGCCCAGGCGGGCAAGGGCACTACGTTTGGCGCCGACATCGGGATTCTGTACAAGAGATCTAGGTGGAGTGCCGGTGCCTGTTTCCAGAACATCGGCCCTAACCTGACACTGATAGACGCCGATCAGTCAAGCCCGATCTACAGGAATCTCAAGGTGGGTTTGGCTGCGAACGTGTGGGAGGGGAGTGTCGGTAGATGTATCGTTGCGTTTGATGTAAACAAGCCTTTCGTATACTTCGAGGACGGCCCCATCCTGAACGGGGGAGCCGAGTTCCTCTTCAGCGAATTGCTGGCGTTAAGACTGGGTTTCCTTACAGAAAGATATTATTCGGACTATTTTCCGGCCGAAGGTTTGACGTTCGGCATGGGACTTCAGTACAAGGGGTTCCGCTTCGACTTTGCCAACGTTCCTCAATCCACCGCGCTTGAGGACAAGGTGAGCAAGTTCTCTCTTTCGGCCAGGTTCTAAAACAGGGAAGATGATTTGAGGGTTTTCCTCATACTACTTGCAGGCTTCGTGCTTGTTCCGCTCACTCTGCTCGCCTCTTATTCTCCAATGTTCGCATCTGAGACGGCCGCCCCCGGCCCTCGTTTGCTTCGTGTAACGCCTGCACATAAGATTCCCCTGGAGACCAGAGCTGCGGTCGGCCCTGGCGACGACGTTGTGAGCGAAGTCCTCAGAAGGCGTGCGCTCAGAGATTGCCTCGGTCAACCTGGGATACACAGAAAGCCACCTTTTCTTCGGCAGCTTTCCCCCGCTTCACCCGAGACCGTCATCACCGTGCGCATACTTGTGCTTAGAGTGGACTTCTTGGAGGATCGCATGGGGCCTCTTACAACGACCGAGGGTGGACGGTTTGACCTGAGACGTGGCACGACCCAGTTCATAGATCCTCCTCCTCACAATCTTGACTATTTCGCGGCACACATGGAGGCGCTGTCTCGGTACTGGTCATCCATGAGTTTCGGGACTCTTGAGTTTCAGTACAGTGTGTTTCCCGAGGAACCTGATTCGGCCTTTCATTTGTCCGACACTGCTGATTACGGGCCGTGGACGTTCACGTATGACGACTATGCACTTGGTGTAAGGCTGGTGACGGATGCCGTGACAGCGGCTGACAACAGCACCGAGCCGATCGTCTTCTCTCAATACGACATGGTTGTGATCTTTCATTCTGGGGGCGAGCTTCAAGGCGACATAAACGGCGATTCGCCGTGGGACATTCCCTCCTTCACAATAGGTCTGGAGGAGCCCATCCCTGTGGACAACTCGTCCTCATACGTAGACGGGGCCGCGGTCGTTCCCGAGACAGCTTCTCAGGACGGCCTCACTGGCGCGATAAACGGAGTGATCGTCCACGAGTTCGGACACTTGCTCGGGTTGCCGGATCTCTACGATACCGACAACTTCCTTCCGTCCGTCGGGTACTGGAGCCTTATGGATACAGGGAACTACGTGGGGGGATTTGTAGAGAATCCGACGACTCACGAGTTGGTTTACGTGTTCGGACTCCTCCCTGGAGGTTTGGACCCCTGGTGCAGAAATCTCCTCGAGAGTATCTTCGGAGTCGAGATGCAGCAGGAAATACTCGTGGGGGCGGACTGGTCGGACACCCTGAGAGCAATCGAGCTGGGATCACCGGTGCTCGCTGTTCCGGCAAGTGCAACGGAGTACTTCTTGATAGAAAACCGTCAGGCGGATCTTGACGGGAACGGTCTTGTCGAAGTCAAGGCCGATTCGGCCAGTGGAGTGATTTTGGGGCCGGAATCGAACGAGTATGATGCTCTTCTTCCGGGCTCAGGCATTCTCATATGGCACATCGACGACGGTCTGATTGCGCTTCGAAACTCACTCATGATGTCCCCCAACGGTGGCCTCTACGAGAGAGGGATTGACCTGGAAGAGGCCGATGGAGTCGAAGATCTGGGCAATCCCTATTCCTGGTACTGGCTTGGAAGTGAATTCGACCCGTACTTCGAGGGCAACGCAACGCTCTTCGGCCCCGCAACTGTGCCCAACAGTTCGGCCAATTCCGGGGCTCAAAGCCACGTGGTTGTTGACGTACGGAGCCCCAGGCAAATGGGGATGTACGTGTCGGTGGAGAGAGGGTGGGCAAAGGAGGGCTGGCCGGTCGTTGCCCGAGGCATGGGTGGGGCGATACCGGGTTTCGGTGACTTAGACGGCGATGGAGTCAGCGAGGTTTTTGTGGCCGGGTCGGATTCGACCGTGAGGGCATGGGCGGCAGACGGCTCCACGTATCTTTCTGGAGAGTCAGAAGGCAAGTTCGCCTCTGCTCCTGGAAACATCCTCCCGGTCCTCTGTCACAGTGAAGGTCTCTCCGCGATTCTAGGGACCGTGGCCCATGGCGATTCCGGTACTCTCTACGGCTGGGTCTTGGATGATTCTCGCCTCCCGCTGTCTCCAGGAGACGTGCTCGAGGGCTGGCCGCCCGCGATTCCCTCGGTTAAGACCTCTCCGTGTGCTGTGGGAGAAGAAGTCCTGATCGGTTGCTCCGACGGGAAAGTATACGCTGTAGACGAGTCCGGCTCTGTTCTCTGGAGTAGTAATCCTGCTTTTGACGGTGCCGTACACGGCGCCATCGCTGCGGGCGACATCGACGGCGACGGGAACTACGAGGTGGCGTTCGGCGTCGGTGACCGTCTGGTGGCCGTTGCCTCCTCACCTAATGGTGCAATGCTGTTCTCCCCGCTCGCTCTGCCGGAGACTGCGGCGCCGGGATCGGCCGGCCCCTTCGTCGTTATGGCAGACATTGACGGAAAGCCCGACAGTACGCTCGAGGTGCTGGTAACAACGGACTCGGGCAACATATACGCTTTCGACTCTCGGGGTGCTCCTCTCCAGAATTGGCCCGTGGCACTGAATGATTCGATATCGTCGTGGCCGGCGGCCGGAGACGTGGACGGGGACGGTCTTATGGAGCTGATTGTGCTTTCCTCTTCAGGAAAGCTCTACGTAGTGAATGCCACCGGAGTGGTTTCTTCGAGGTGGCCTTTGTCGACAGGCAGCTCTGGGGCGGAAGCGACATCGGCCGTTACGCTATGCGATCTGGACGGAGACGGCGCGTCCGAGATTCTTTTCACGTCCGAGGATTGTAAGGCTTCCGCTGTTACGGGAGACGGAGCCCCGATGGAGAATTGGCCGGTGGCAATTGGCGCGGAAGCCGGCGGAGCTATTGCCCTGGCTGACGTGGAGAGCGACGGAAAGCTGGAGCTGTTTCACCCGGCGTCTGACACGCTTCTCTGGTGCCTCGAACTACCGTATCTGGTTTCGGAGTGCGAATGGCCCGTGGTTGGTGGAAGCAGTGCTCGGGCCAACTGTCTGGAGAAGCCGGCGAGTCTTGCCATTGCAGCCGGAGGTGGACTCATTGTGAACGGCCACGTGCACTGCCAGCCTAATCCCGCGAGGGGAGGGGTCGCCAGCATCAGATTCGGCCTCGCCAATTCCGCCACAGTGAGCATGGAAGTTTTTGACCTTTCGGGCAGAAAGGTGTACTGGACGCAGCAATTCTGTGAGCCTGCCGAGAATGCCTTTCTCTGGCATCTGGAAGGCATACCGCCGGGGGTGTACCTAGTCAAAGTGGAGGCAGAAGCCGCTGGTAGAAAAGAAGTAGCATTTGCCAAGGCGTCTGTGTTACACTAGAAGGGAACCACCCGGGCATTCGGGTGGTATGCCTTATTGTTGTGTCTATCGCGTATTGTGTGTCTGGTAGGCACGTTAGGAGGCGTTTCATGGTGCTGCCGGCGCGATCGTGGCTCTGGTTGGCCGTCTTAGTCTGTACCTTCTTTACTGCCCGGTGTCCCGCTGTGTTCGCCGGGAGTGTTCCTTGCCAGAGCGGAGAGCTCACTCTCAGCGACCCTCTGATCGGAGACCCGACGTCGCCTCCTCCCATACTGCTCGTGCAGAAAGTCATAAGGGAAGCCAAGCCCGCTACTCCGGAGGAGAAGGAAACCGGCGCGAGCGAGAAATCTCCTGGAAAGGCCTTCGTGTTTTCGATGCTTGCACCCGGAAGTGGACAACTTTACGTGGGTGCCAAGAGAGGATACATCTATCTGGGAGTGGAGGCCATCGCGTGGACGTCCAGCTACTTCCTGTGGAAGAGCGGCAAGCAGAAGAAGGACGAGTACGAGGACTTCGCAGACGGTTACTGGACTTTTCCTGATACTCTTGACCCGTGCTACAACCCCGAGGCGAACGACAGACTCTGGGAGTTCTATCTGCACGACAAAGAGCACTACTACGAAGACATAGGTAAGTATGCGTATTACATCTGCGGATGGGAATCCCCGGAGCATCTTGAGACATATCGCGACATGCGCGACGACAGCAATCGGCTTCTCAAGGGTTCCAACTACGCCATAATGGCAGCGGTGGTGAATCACGTAGTCAGTGCCATAGATGCGCTGCGACTTGCCCGAAACTACAACATGCAACTGGGCAGCGGAGTGAAACTAGACCTCAAGTTCAAAGGAAGTCCCGGATCTCCCGGGGTCATGCTGGTCGCGTCGCGCAAGTTCTGAACTCGTGAGGTCGTCTCCTCGAGTCTATGACTGGTCACCGTGAGAGACGGATTGAGGAAGTTTGAAGGTGAGACATCTTAAGTTTCTATTGCCTGCGCTCGCATTTGCTGTGGCGCTGGTCTCGGCGCACTGTTACGCGTCGACCTCCGCACTGACTCCCTCAGCGGCGATCGCGCTTGAGGTCCCGGACCTGGCCTCTTGCCTGGCTTCTCGACCGTCTGCCTTCGGAACGGCTTCTCAGGCGCCCGGTGCCCTTTCTCCCGATGAGGGAAGTACCGCTAAATCAAAAGCCAAGGCGCTCGCCCTCTCGGCGCTGTTGCCCGGAGCAGGGCAGTACTACGCAGGCAAGAAGGGACGAGCCACTTTCTTCTTCCTGGCAGAATCCGCAATCTGGACCAGCTTGGTTGTCTTTGAGGTACAAGGTCATCTCAGGAAGAACAACTATAAGGAATACGCTGAATTGATGACCGGTGTTGATGCCGAAGGCAAGCCGGACGAGTTCTATCGTGCTCTCGGGCAATACGTGCGCAGTGATCCTGGGCCTGGAAGCTACAACGAGAGCATACGGAGGGAGGCAAGAGCGCTCTATCCGAACGACAGGGAGAAACAGGAGCAATACCTTCTGGAGAATGGTTACTTCGGCGATGACGCCTGGCAGTGGCAGTCGGAGGAGGACCAGGCTCGCTACAAGGACCTGAGGAAGAAGAGCCAGCTCTCTTTTCGCCGGGCAACGTATATGGTCGGCCTAGCTGTTGCCAACCGAATCCTTGCAGCAATGGACGCAGCTCGCTCTGTTTCCAATCCCGCTGGGCCGCCCAGGGAGCCCCTTGGACTGAGATTCGAGATGAGACCTCATCCGGATTTCCCGTCGGACGTGCTGTTGTGCCTCAGCAAATCCTTTTGAAGGGCCGCTCCTCTCGCCGATTCTGTCCCGAATTCCGGAGAAAGTGAATAAGCCGCGATGCGTAATAAAGGTACAATCTTGCTGTCCTTTCTGCTCGCTCTGTCGTGCGCGGGTGAGTTGAAGAGACAACCTCAGACAGTATCCTCAAATGCCGGCTGTCCCCTCCGCGTGGAGTACGCGTTCTCTTTCGGCTCCAGCGGGCAGTTGCCCGGACAGTTCAGATCCCCTTCGTCGGTTGCTCTTGACTCGTTCGGCAATCTACTCATCGCCGATACTGGCAACAACAGGATTCAGAAGTTTGATTCCTCGGGTAATTTCCTTCTGGAGTTTGGTGGGCTGGGGTCGAGTAGCGGAGGACTCAACGGCCCAACAGATGCTGTCCAGAATTCACTTTCCATCTATGTTGTTGATTCGATGAATGAGAGGGTCGTGGAGTACGACATTGAGGGTCATTTTCTGTCAGTTTGCCTTTCCGAAGACGTTCTGTCGGACGCACGTCACGGTTACGGACTCAGGAAGCTGGCATTTTCTCAGACGGGTTATGCCTTCATAACTGATGTGGAAGCTGATGCAGTGATGGTGTTCTCGAAATTCTGGGAGCCCGTCTCGGTAGTGGGCGGATTCGGCGCAGGGGAGGGGCGTTTTTCGGATCCCGTGGGTCTTGCCTTGACAGAGGTCGACGAGGTTCTCGTCTGCGACAGCGGAAACGGTAGGTTGCAGAAGCTGGATTCGGTCGGGAACGTTGCAGGTGTTATGGGGATCTGCCCTGAGCGTTCCTTCTGTGAGCCTGTTGACGTGGCCGTTGGTCCTGACGGAATCACGTACGTTGCTGACGAGGCTGGAAGAAAGGTTTTGGTTGTGGACGCAGATGGAAGCGTAAGCTGTGAGCTCCCGGGCGCGGACGCTCCTGCTCTTGTGTCTCCTTCTGCTGTAGCCGCTTCGCCCAGAGGCTTTCTCTACGTAGTGGATGGCGGTGCTGATGTGGTTCATGCTTTCAAGCTCGAGGGGACAGTTCCTGAGGCGAATGTCAGATGACACGGCTGGCATGAGCCCGGAGGCTGGTGCTACCCGGAAGCTGCTCAACGGGACAGGGCGACCCGTAAGCAGAGGGCTTTCTGTCACAACTTGCCTGATCGTCCTTCTGGCGTTTCTCTCTGTGCAGGTCTCCGCAGAAGATTTCACGTCATGGCGGCCCGGCACCGCGCGTGCGGACACTTCGATGGTCTCGTGCAGGACCCTCGATGCCTCAAGTAGAGTCGTAACATACCGCTTCTCTTCCCTGGTCGACACACTGAGACTCCCGGACAGAAACATCTTTGTGGGCAGCGAGCGCGTATGCATAGGAGAGACCGTCGTTCCCAGAGGTGCCTATTTCCTCAACTGCGAGAAGGGCATAATCTGCCTGAGTGATCCCGTTCCCGAGGGCTCAGAGGTTACGGTCGCGTATCGGTTCCTTCCCTTCCACTTTAGGGAATCGTACTACTTAAGACTTCCCGACACTGTGCAGGGTCCTCGAGGGAATGAGAAGGAAGCTCCCCCTCGTGTAACAGGAAAGTCATCATACAGGAAGAGCGCTGCGGGTCTGAGACTCAGGGGAACCAAGACTTTCTCGCTCGAGCTCGGGTCCAACCGCGAGGCATCGCTCAAGCAATCTCTGGACATGAACGTCACAGGTGAGATCTCGAAGGGTCTTCAGCTCACCGCCATGCTCACCGACAGAGATCTTCCCGTGCAGCCTGACGGAAGAACGGAATCCCTTAGCGAACTGGACGAGATCAGAGTCGAGCTGCGGTCTGAATCCTTCAGGGCCGCGCTGGGGGACTGTGACCTACTTCTGGACGGCCCTTCGCTCGTGAACGTCTCCCGAAAACTTGAGGGTGCTAAGGCGAGCGGGACCATCAGGGGAACAGACGTGGTTCTGGCAGGAAGCATGTTGAGGGGACGCTGGACGACCAGAGAGTTCATGGGCACAGACGGTAAGCAGGGACCCTATCAGCTGACGACCGACGCAGGTGCTCCTTGCGTGGTGGTTGCGGGCACGGAGAAAGTATGGCTCGACGGTGTCAAGCTGAGGCGCGGGGAGAGTGCGGATTACTGGATGGATTATGGCTCAGGAAAACTCCATTTCACGAATCGGCGACCCATAACCGGTCACAGCAGGATCGCCGTCGAGTACGAGTACGCTGCCGCAGACTACCAGAAGAACTTATACGCCACGGCCATTGGAACCCCCCTTGCAGGAGACGCAGGAAGGCTGGAACTACTCTTTGTCTCGGAAGCGGACGAGAAGAATGCCAGACTGGGCACTCTGAGTCAGGAAGAGGAGATCATCCTCAGGGAGTTGGGGGATTCTCCAGCAAACGGGACTTCGGACGGGGCGATCTACGTGGGGCCGGGCAGAGGTGACTACGACGTGGTCCGGGAGGATTCGACGGGTGCAAGCTATTACAGGTTTGCTACCCAGGGTGAGGGCGAGTACATCGTGAGCTTCGTCCGCGTGGGAGAGGGTCGAGGGTCATACTTCGCCTCCACAGACACGACAGGTCTAGTACACTACGTCTACGCAGGTGCCGGGCAGGCCGACTACGTTCCCGAAAGAAAACTCGTGGCACCGGCCTCGAGGCAGGTTGGAGACATACGGACAACGGTTTCCGCCGGAGGGTTCGACGTCGCAGCCGAGTTCGCGCTTAGTCACAACGATCTGAATACATTCTCTTCCAAAGATGACGGGGACAATCTTGGCAAGGCAGGACTAATCTCACTCAGTAGCGGGGCAAGAAGGCTTTCGGTTGCCGATCGTTCCCTCGGGCAGCTTCGCTTCGGCGGCAAGTTCAGGACGATCGGGGAAAACTTCCGCACTTTCGGCAATCTGAACAGGGCCTTCGACTATGAGAACTGGGCCGTAACTGACACTTCGTTTCGCGCGCACGGCGAGAAGAGATTGGAACTGGAGACCGACTACAGCCCACTCGACAACGTGACTGTCTCGCTCCAACACGGTCGTCTTTCGTCGTCGTCTGGTCTGAGCGCAACAAGGAGCGCTTATTCCTCGGAGCTATCGGGCAGGTTCTCGCTGTCGGCTCGTCTCGAGAGAGCCGCGAGCGAGGCAAACGACGGTTCCGGTCGCCTCACTTCCACCAGAACCTTGAAGTCGCTGGGTTCACGGCTGACGGGCTGGAGCGTTGTTCCTGCGGCCCGCTATCACTCGGAGGTTCGAGAGAACGGTGATGGTACGGGGCTCATGGCCGAAGAATTTGGAGGCGGCGTCTCTTCGGCGTGGTCCTTTCCTGTGGCGGTGAGAGTAGAGGAAACTTATCGCGTCGAGTACCTCGGCACCAGCCGAGATCGCACCAGGAGCTATGATGCGTTCACGCGATCGTTGAGCCTGGAGGTCACGAGATGGAGGGGTCTGAGTGCTTCATGCGAATATTCCGTTCGAGACCTGAACGGATACAGCGGTCTCGGAAGCAGGAGAACGGAGCTCGGTCGACTGTTCCTGTCGCAGAGGAGTGGCTCGGGAAAGGTGAGCTACGAGGCAAATCATGTTGTCACGACCCTTCATTCTCAGTCCCGCACAAGAAACATCGTTTACGTGGGCGCAGACCAAGGCCACTATGACAGTACGGGTACCTTCAGAGGAAGAGGCGACTACGAGATCGAGATAACTGAACTGGATTCCTCTGTCTTGAGTGCGGACGCCACGACAAGTGCCACTCTTGCCCTGAGACCCTTCAAGGGCATCGAAAAAGAAGGTTCGTTACTGGCCGTCCTGGAGAGTCTTTCTTCTTCCAGCTTCTTCAGGTCTTCGGGCGTCATGAAGGGTGGAGGAAGGCTCTTCTCCTCGCTGCGTAACCCGATGTACACCGAAGTCTCTGAGGCAATCAGAGCCAATTCGCTTCTTCGCGAAGAACTCGAGATAACGTCCCCAACCCGCACATTGGCATTAAGATACCGCTGTGAGTTATCCAGCGTCCTAAATAACCAGTATCAGAACGCGCGCGAGAAGAGCAGCGAATTGAGACACGGACTGAGATTGCGCAGCGAGCCCGTTGACGCAGTGACGCTGGAGTTGGAGCAGACGTGGCGAGCGAAGGAAAGGACCATGGAGTTCGACGCCGGCTCAGCCGTGGCCGGGAGGCTGACGAGCGCAGAGACGATGTTGGAGCTCAAGTATTTCGTGACAAGTGCCCTGGAGCTCGGGCTGTACGGTTCGGTTGCTGGAATGAGAGACGCAGACGGCGGCAACAGTTTGGCAGTATCGAAGTTCTCACCATCGGCGACCTACGCTGCAGGAAGGTCAACGAGGGCAAGGCTGATGCTTACTCTCTCCTCCTATACGGGAGACCTCGGAGTCTTAGCAGTGGCCAGCTCCGGCGCTTTTGTAATGCCCGGGCGCATGGAAATCCTGTTCTCGCTCGACCACAGAGCGGGACAGCATCTCACTATCTCTACGCGCGTTAATTCGCGTAAGAGTGGGGACACCTTCGTTACGGACGGAAGAGTGGAAATGAGAGCGCATTTCTGAGGTCGCTTCACACTCGAGGAGCGTGACCCTTTCAAGACGGGTGAAGGATTGTGATTAGCCGCGAGGTGAGACAGCTTAAGAAGGACGAATACAGAGGCAGGCGGCATGAGCGTTTTGCGGTCACGATGATACGAACTCCGAGCCCGCACTGCTTACCGGGCCTGGCTGCGGCACTCTTTGCGGTTCTTTGTATGACGTTGTCGCTTCTCAGTGCCGCCTCCTCTAGCGCGGGCACGGCCGGGGAGAAGGCTGGATGTCGACTCGAGTTTCGTTTTGCCGGCAACAGTGCTCTCAGTGACTCCAGACTGCGTTCCCTGTGTCCTGTTTCGTCCGGGCTTTCGGAGACAGAACTCATCGAGGGGGTCGAGCTGGCGGCTCTAGAGGCTTACAGAAACGCGGGCTACATGGAGGCCTCAATTGAGAGTACTTCCGTCGTGACGGCAGGAGCGGGAAAGAGAGCCGTAATTCACATAAGAGAAGGTGAGCCCACCAGATTGGATTCGTTCAGGTTCGTCGGAAACAGGCAAATTCCCTCTGAGGAACTGAGCTCTGTCTGTGACCTTGAGTCAGGAATGATACTTTCGGGTGCGCTGCTGGAGGACGTCTTGGAGAAGCTGGTGACGTACATGACAAACCAGGGGTTTCCCTTTGTGGTCGTCAGGGCCGGAGACTTCACCATGGGAAGTGACGGGGTGAGTCTCACCTTTTTTGTGGATGAGGGACCACTCTGCACCGTGGACGAAGTGGGGCTCGAGAACTCTGACGCTCTCACCTGCAAGGCCCTCCAGGGAGCCATCGGCATAGCTTCGGGTGAGAGGTACTCCGAAAAGGAACTCAGCAGCGGCATTAGAGCTCTGCGAAGAACTGCGCTCTTCTCTGAAGTAAAGGAGCCCATCGTCTCGGTCTCGAGTGAGAACAAAGTGAGAATCGCGGTGCCGGTCGAGGAGAGGAAGACCACCTCCTTTGCTGGCGCCGTCGGCTTCAGGGGACGCACAAGCGAGCTGACGGGGGAACTCACGCTCTCTCTACTCAACATAGCTCGGACCGGAAGAAGTGCAAAAGTGGGTTGGGAAGCCATGGGACGGGGTGCCTCCAGCTTCAGCCTCTCTTACGCGGAACCCTGGGTGATGGGCTTGCCGTTTTCGTCCTCTTTGTCTCTTGAACACGTTGTAAGAGATACGCTCTTTGCCAGAACCTCCCTCTCGCTGCTGGGTAAGTTTCCGCTCGCGTCAAACGTCTCAGCAGAGGCCGGAACGAGCTTTGAAAGGGCTCTCAACACAGACGGCCTCGGCTCACGAGCGTCTCGACTTGCCTGGCTTGCGGGCATTGAGTTTGCGGCTGGCGAGCCGCACTGGGGAGCCGCGAATTCTGTCCTTGTTGCCCTGCGCGGAAGCAGGGGGACAAAGAAGACATTCTTCTTCTCGAGCGGCGAAGAGAGAAGGAACGTCTTCTCCACGATGGAGGGAAGAACCCTTCTGCAGAGACGACTCGGCCGTAGTCAGATCGCTTTCGTTGACGTGAAGGCCTCGGCCATCTTGGAGGGAGAGGAGTCTGCGGCCGTTGACGAGCTCTTCGCTCTCGGGGGAAAGAAGACCCTGCGAGGGTATTCGGAGAGGCAGTTCCTGGCCCCGACGGTCAGTTCGATTCAGCTCGAGTACGGAGTACTGGTCGGCCGTGAGGGGGGCCGAGCCTTTGCCCTCTTGGACTGTGGATATGCCGCCACCCAGGCGCTCTCCTTGCGCGAGAGATTCCATGTGGGTTATGGTGTGGGCCTGAGGATCCCCTCTTCCTTTGGTGTGGCAGGCATCGACTTCGCCATCCCGGCAGGCGAATCCCTAAGCTCGGGGAAGATCCACGTCGGCCTCGAAGGCGCCTTCTGATTCTGCATTCCTTGACTTTACCGGATTTCGGGCGTATAGTCATATCGGATAAGGAAAGCACGAAAGGATGCGTGAGACTATGAATCAATTGGACGCTGCCTTCAAAGGGAAGGCTACCCCCGAAATGGAGCAAATTTCGCGAGACGAGCGTGTTCCGGTTGAGAAAATAATCGGCGGAATCAGAGCAGGCAGAATCGTCATCCCCAAGAACCTCCGTAGGGACCTCGAGAGACCCCGCGGAATCGGAGAGGGTCTGAGAGTGAAGGTGAACGCCAACATCGGCACATCTCCCGACGAGTCCGACCTTGAGGGCGAGATAGAGAAGGTAAAGACTGCCATCAAGGCCGGTACTGACACCGTGATGGACCTCAGCACGGGCGGGAACCTGAGGGAAATAAGGAAGGCCATCGTGTCGCGGTGCAACGTACCACTGGGAAGCGTTCCCGTCTACGAGATCGCAGTCGATGCGGGTCGTTCCGAGAGAGAGATCGCGGACGTCAGCGAGGATGAGATGCTGGCGGCGGTGGAGCTCCACGGACGCGACGGTATTGATTTTGTGACCGTTCACTGCGGAGTAACGTTATCCGTCATGGAAATGGCCAAGAAGGCCAGAAGAGTCACTGATGTCGTAAGTAGGGGAGGGGCCATCCTGTTGGAGTGGATGCACGAGAACAGGATGGAGAATCCCTTCTATTCGAGATACGACGACCTTTTGGATATCGCCAGAAAGTATGACCTGACTTTGAGTCTTGGTGACGGCATGCGACCTGGCTCTCTGGCCGACGCCAATGACACGGCTCAGTTCGGGGAACTCATGGTCATAAGCGAGCTGGTTCGCAGAGCGCGCAGTGCCAACGTTCAGGTTATGGTGGAAGGGCCGGGACACGTGCCCATCCACCTTGTTGAAGCTAATGTTGTTCTCGAGAAGAGTACCTGCGACGGGGCACCGTTCTACGTTCTGGGTCCTCTGGTTACGGATGTGGCGCCGGGGTACGACCACATCGTGGGTGCCATCGGTGGGGCCGTTGCCGCTGCAAAAGGTGCGGACTTTCTGTGCTACGTGACCCCTTCCGAGCATCTGAGACTCCCCAGTGTTGAGGACGTGAAGACCGGAGTCATCGCTTCCAGAATCGCCGCGCACGCGGCTGACGTGGCGCGGGGATTGCCTGGAGCGGCAGAGTGGGATAGGAGTCTCTCAGAGGCGAGACGCGCGTTTGATTGGAAAAAAGAACTCAGCATGGCCATAGATCCCGAGCTTGCCCAAAAACTTCGCGCGTCCAGCCCGCCAAAAGACCCTGAGCTCTGCACGATGTGCTCGGATTTCTGTGCAATGAAGAAGAGTTCCCCTGTCTTTAGGAACGAGAGTTGAGACAGTTGCCTGAATGGGCTTTTGTATTGAGCGAGGTAGCTCCCCTTGTGTCTCGACCAGTCGGAGATAACGGACATCTTCGCGCCGGGAGGGAAACTTTCCCGCGGGATAGTGGATTACGAGAGCAGACCACAGCAGATAGAGTTTGCACAACGCGTCCTGGATGTTCTGACAGACGGGGGCGGGTTGGTCATTGAGGCCGCGACCGGTGTCGGAAAGTCTATCGGCTACCTTGTTCCTTCAGTTGCTGTATCGCTCTTGAGAGAATCTCCTATCATCGTCTCCACCAACACGAAGAACCTACAAGAACAGCTGATTAACAAGGACCTCCCCGTGCTCGCGAAGATTTTCGGGCGAGGCTTCTCCGCTGCCGCCCTGAAAGGTAGAGGTAACTATCTTTGCCTCAGGAAATGGCAGTTGCTTCTCGAAGGCAAGGTCGAGGAAGCAACAAGACCGTTCGTGGATCTCATTTCCTCTCAGCTTTCTCGTTCTTCCTCTGGAGACTTGGCGGAAACCGCATCTTCGCTGAGTCATTCGCTGTGGGAACAGGTTGCGTCCGACCCAACGACGTGTCTCTCGGTTGCCTGTCCTCACGCCACCAAATGCTATTGGCGGAAGGCCAGAAGGAAGGCCTCGCAGGCCAACGTGGTGATTGTTAATCATTCGCTTCTGTTCTCTGATGTGGGCTGTGAGAGAACTCTACTTCCCGAACACGACACCATCATTATGGACGAGGCTCACAACGTTGAGCGGGTGGCGACTGAGCACTTCGGTGTAGAAGCGAATGGTGCCCGCATAAGGAAAGAGATAGAGAGGCTCGTGGCTGCCGGTGGACTTCTGGCATCGGTAAGAAAGAAGCTCAGGCGCAGGCTGCCGAAAGTGAGGAGGCTCGGAATCTCCGCACGGATTCAGGATGTCGAAGGGGCAGTCGAGGAGCTGTTGCGGGTTACCGAGCGAGCATTCTCTCGACTTCCGGAGCTTCTTGGAGAACGTGATGGCTATGGAACAGCTCGCTTCGGAGGCGAGACGCTTTCTCTGCCCGGAGAGTTTGAGGAGATGAGTCATGTATGCTCGAGTGTTGAGGACCTTCTGACGGTCCTGCTCTCGAGTGTGAAAGAGAATTCAGAACTCCTGAGTGATGCAGAAGATTTGCTCATTGAGATAGCCGGGACCGCCGAACGATGGCGAACCCTTTCCGCAGACATCGAGTTCCTGTGGGAGGCGTCTCGTCCTGAGTTCGTTTACTGGATTGACCAGAGACAGGGCGGGGAATTCGCAGTGAAAGCGTGTCCAGTGTGGGTGAGAGACAAGATGAGAGAGCACGTCTTCTCTCACCTCCGATCACTTGTTCTTACGTCTGCCACCATTGCAGTCGCTGGCAGCTTAAGTCACTTCACGTTCAGAATGGGACTCGAAGGAGCGTACGAGCCGAGGTGTGCGGTCGTTGACTCTCCCTTTGATTACTCACGTCAGGTGACTGTCGTCGTACCACGTGATTTCGTGGATCCCAGGCGTGCCGAGTTCGCCCCGGCCGTAGGGCAGCTTCTGATTAGCTTACTTGACGCCGCACCGCGCAAGACTCTGGTTCTGTTCACCGCATACGACATGCTTAGGGAAGTATATGATTTGATCTCCGAGCCTCTGGAGCGAGGCGGTTTCGAAGTTCTTGGTCAGGGCGTGAACGGTTCCCGTTCGGAACTCACCGATTCCTTCAGGGCAGCCCGCAGGGCAATCCTCCTTGGGACGTCCAGCTTCTGGGAGGGGATCGATCTGCCCGGAGAGGCGCTTGAGCAGCTCATCTTGGTGCGACTTCCGTTTTCGGTCCCGGAAGACCCGATCGTGCAGGCACGCTCTGAAGCTCTTGCTGCGGAGGGAAAGGAACCGTTTACGGACTATCTCCTCCCGGAAGCCGTCATTAGACTGAGACAGGGGTTCGGGAGGCTCATCAGAAGGAAGACGGACAGAGGTGCCGTGATCATACTCGACCCAAGAATTGTGAGGGCAAGCTACGGCTCTTTCTTTGCAAACTCACTTCCGGCTGCAATACGGCCGTGTGCCGCAAGGGAACTTCCGAAAAAGATATCGGCTTGGTTCGGGGAGGCGGCGACGATGAGAGATGGGATGGGCTCAAGAACGTCAAGACGAAAGAGAGGTTGAGAATAATGAGCAGACGGATCAAAGCGCCCAGGGGATCTGAGATTTCCTGCAAAGGGTGGCAACAGGAGGCGGCCCTGCGAATGCTGATGAATAATCTGGACAGCGAAGTCGCGGAGAAGCCTGAAGAACTCGTTGTGTACGGTGGAACCGGGAAGGCCGCCCGAAACTGGGAGTGCTTTGACGCGATAGTGAGTGAGCTAAGGAGGCTGGAGAACCACGAGACTCTTCTTGTGCAATCCGGAAAACCTGTTGGCGTATTCAGGACTCACGGCGCTGCTCCTCGCGTACTGATCTCCAATGCGATGCTGGTTCCTGCTTGGGCCACGTTGGACAAGTTCTGGGAACTGGAGGCCGCGGGTCTGACGATGTACGGTCAGATGACAGCAGGCAGTTGGATCTACATTGGCACACAGGGAATTCTTCAGGGGACCTTCGAGACTCTGGCGGAGTGCGGCAGACTTCGCTTCGGGACCGGGCTTGAGGGCAAGGTAGTGCTTACAGCAGGGATGGGGGGAATGGGTGGTGCTCAGCCGCTGGCGGTTACGATGAACGGAGGGGTTTGTCTTGACGTGGAGGTGGACCAGGCCAGGATTGAGAGACGGCTCAAGACAGGTTACTGCGACATGATGGTGAGCAACCTAGACGCGGCGCTCAAGCTCTGCGAGTCTGCGCGCGAGAATCGTGAACCGCTTTCGGTCGGACTGCTTGGGAACGCAGCGGAAGTTCATCCGGAGATTGTCAAAAGGGGATTCCAACCTGACATCGTCACGGACCAGACTTCGGCACACGATCCTCTGGAGGGATATGTGCCGGGAGGAATGACACTTTCCGAGGCCGTAGCTCTGAGAAAGAGAGATTCGAAGCAGTACGTGAGAAAGGCGATCGAATCGATGGGCACTCAGGTGGAAGCCATGCTGGAGATGAAGAAAAGAGGCGCGGTGGTCTTCGACTACGGCAACAATCTGAGGGAACAAGCTCTCAAGGCGGGCGTCGAGGAAGCGTTCTCTTATCCTGGATTCGTTCAGGCCTACATGAGACCTCTCTTCTGCAGAGGGAAGGGTCCTTTCCGCTGGGTGGCGCTCTCGGGTGATCCCGAAGACATACACAAGACTGACGAGGTCATCCTGAAGGAGTTTCCGGATGACGCGATTCTCAAGAGATGGATTCCGCTTGCCAAAGAGCGTGTGAAGTTCCAGGGTCTGCCCGCGCGAATATGTTGGCTGGGTTACGGCGAACGCGCGCACTTCGGGAGAGTCATAAACCGAATGGTGCGAAGGGGAGAAATCTCGTGTCCCATAGTGATTGGCAGAGACCATCTGGACAGCGGGTCTGTTGCGTCTCCGTTCAGAGAGACGGAACGTATGAAAGACGGGAGCGATGCCATAGCGGACTGGCCGATCCTGAATGCCCTTCTGAACACTAGCTCCGGCGCCTCGTGGGTTTCAGTCCACCACGGCGGAGGTGTGGGAATCGGTAATTCGATTCATGCCGGTATGGTGATCGTAGCAGATGGAACTGAAAGCGCTGACAAGCGACTTGATCTCGTTCTCACGAACGATCCAGGAATAGGTGTGGCAAGACACGCAGATGCTGGCTACGACGAAGCGAGGGACGTGGCACTCGAAAAGGGGATCAAGATTCCGATGCTGTCATCCGAGAAAAGGTCGGCGTAGTCGTCTGGCCAGGACACTCTTTTCAAGTCACCGTAGGTGGCCAAAGGGGGAGGCGTCGCCGGTGATGAGCCGGTATCTCCGTAGCGCGGCACGCGAAAGGAAGTGAGGACAATTCAGACAGTTGACCTTGTTGTTACAAATGCAAAGCAACTCGTCACTCTGAGAGCGGAAGGGAAGGCCGCGGCCAGGGTGGGTCCAGCTATGAGACAGCTGGGCATCATCGAGAACGGGGCCTTCGCAGCAACCGACGGTAAGATCGTCCGTGTCGGGACGGCAGATGAGGTTCTCAGGGACACCGAGCTCTCGCCAGCTGGGGAGCTGATCGATGCTTCGGGCAGGGTCGTGACCCCCGGGTTGGTGGACAGTCACACTCACGCCGTTTTTGCGGGGAGCAGGCCCAAGGAATTCGAGATGAGACTTCAGGGACACTCGTATCAGGAGATCGCGGCACAGGGAGGAGGGATCCATTCTTCCGTGAGGGCATTCCGGGCTACGGCCACGGAGAAACTGAGGCAAGACGGCCTGAAGCGTCTTGACAAAATGCTTGAATTTGGAACTACAACTGTTGAAATAAAGAGCGGTTACGGATTGTCGGTTGACGATGAACTCAGAGCGCTTGAGGTAACGAACGATCTGTCGAGATCACATCCTGTGGACGTGGTCCCGACTTTCTTGGGTGCCCACGAGGTGCCCGAGGAACTTGCGGCGGACAGAGAGCGTTATCTGGGCCTGGTCACGGAGGAGCTCGTACCGGAGATCTCGCGCAGGAAGCTGGCCCTGTTCTGCGATGTGTTCTGTGAAGAAGGGGTCTTCACAGTGGGGGAGTCCGAACGCGTTCTGAGGGCCGGAAAGCAGCACGGGCTTCTGCCCAAGATTCATGCGGAAGAGTTCACCAGGTCGGGAGGTGCTGCCCTGGCGGCTAGGATGGAAGCGGTGAGTGCAGAGCACCTGCTCAAGGTGACGGAAGATGATATCTCGGCCATGCGGGACGCCGGCGTGATTGCTGTGTTGCTTCCGGGTGTTTCATTCAGTCTCGGACTGGGCGATTATGCGCCTGCGCGGAAGATGATAGAAATGGGTCTCCCGGTTGCCCTCGCTACTGACTGCAATCCTGGAAGCTCTATGACCGAATCGATGCAGATAATCGTCACGCTTGCGTGCGTGGAAATGCGGATGACCGCGGCCGAGGCTCTGGCGGCTTCCACCATCAATGGGGCTTTCGCGGTCGGGCTCGGCAGCGTGTGCGGCTCACTGGAGGTCGGGAAGAAGGCCGATGCACTGGTCCTGAACATGGAGGACTACCGAGAACTGCCGTATCATTACGGGATCTCCAACGTGGAGCATGTCATTAAGGACGGCCGGGTAAGAGTCCGTTCAGGTTCTTTGGTCAGGCCTTGAGTTGCATTCTGCAATCGTCTGATCGCGTTGAAAGATTTTGACGTAACTGATTTAAGTTGCCTGTTGTCTCTTTGAGGACAGGCGTGGCTTGAGAACTGAACCGCAGGCCCGGCGGGCGGAAATCGCGGTGACAGGGTGTGAAAATACCCGTTTGGAAAGGAGGAAATGTGGCGAGGCTCATAGAATGCGTGCCGAATTTCAGTGAAGGCGCAAACGCAAGCATTGTCGACTCGATAGTGTCGGAGATGACCTCCGTTCAGGGAATCAAGCTTCTGGATAAGGAGATGGACGCCTCCCACAACAGGGCGGTCATCAGCTTCCTTGGTGAGCCCGAATCGGTCGTTGAGGCGGCGTTCAGAGGGGCCAAGAGGGCCTCTGAACTAATAGACCTTACCAAGCACAAGGGCGAACATCCGCGCATGGGAGCCACCGACGTTATCCCTCTCGTGCCACTCAGGGATATCACAATGGAAGACTGCGTGGAACTCGCGAAGTCGCTGGGTCGTAGAATTGGCGAGGAACTTGCTATACCCGTTTATCTGTACGAGGCTGCGGCAACCAGACCTGAGCGGGAGAATCTGGCTCAGGTCAGGTCCGGCGAATTCGAGGGGTTGAGGGACGCCATAGGGAAAGATCCCAGCAAGAAACCCGATTTTGGACCGGAGAGGATTCATGCTACCGCGGGTGCGACGGCGGTAGGCGCCAGGATGCCTCTCGTGGCTTTCAACGTGAATCTAGGTAGCTCAAACATCTCTGTGGCGCGCAAGATAGCCAGGGCCATCAGGTTCTCGCACGGGGGCTTGCGCTACGTGAAGGCCTTGGGCTTTGAGCTGAAGGACATCGGTCTGACGCAGATCTCCATGAATCTGGTCAACACTCAGGGGACACCGATGCAACGGGTCTTTGCCTTAATAAAATCTGAAGCTGAGCGGTACGGTGTGCCGATAGTAGGAAGTGAGATAGTGGGACTGGTTCCTATGAACTCTTTGGTGGACGTCGCCGAACACCACTTGAGACTTGAAGGTTTCGAAAGGGATCAGATTCTGGAGACGCGGCTCCTCGGTGAGAAAGGAAGTGTGGAGTCAAGTCTTGCTCAGTACGTGGAGGAAGTAGGTGCAGCCACTGCGGTGCCGGGTGGTGGAAGTGTCTCTGCTCTGGCTGGGGCTCTTGCAGGTGCGCTTTCGGGAATGGTGTGCGGTTTGACCATTGGAAAGAAGAAATACTCTGCTGTGTGGCAAGAGTTGGAGGAATTGAGAAAGGCCTGTGAGGGTTCTAGAAAGAAACTCGTGAGGCTGACTGAAGAAGACTCTCGTGCGTACGAGCTGGTACTCAAATCCAGACGCGCGCTGAGAGTGAGACCCCAGGAGAAGGCAAGGAAGGACGCAGTGAAAGCTGCTGCGGTGAAGGCAACCGAAGTACCTCTCGAGGTCTGCCGAGAAAGTGTAAAAGTCCTTCAGCAGAGTAAGATTGTTGCTGAGAAGGGCAATGTCAATTCAGTGAGCGATGCTGGGGTAAGTGCGTGCATGGGTCACGCTGCATTGGTGGGGGCCTCACTGAACGTTTACATTAACCTCAGCTCCATAGAGGCTGAGACAGAAAGGAACTCGATGCGCCGGGAAACGGAAGCTCTGAGGGGCACGGGTGAGAAGCTCTTCAGAGAAGTGAAAGACCTGGTGGAGAGTAAGCTACTTTCAGGATGACGCTGGATCCGACTGGCATCATAGGGAGAGCATAAGTGCAGAAATCCTCTGTCATCAAGGCACAGGCCCAGAAATACCTGTCCGGCGGCAATCTTGACAAAGCTCTGGCCGAATACGAAAAGCTATTCTCCTTAGACGACGTGGATCCCTACGATTTCGTTCTTGCAGGAGATGTGCACCTGAAGAAGGGTTCGAGGGATGAGGCCGTCGCCTTGTACGGTCGAGCCGTTGATGCCTACGAGAAGGTGGGCCTCTATAAGAACGCTGCCGCCATCGGCAAGAGAGCGCTAAGGCTGGACCCGGGCCTCTCTGAGATGCACAAGCGCCTCGGCAACATTCGCGCTTCGGAGGGTCTAGTCAAGGAGGCCGTTCAGGATTTCCTGAAATACCATGAAATCAAGCTGAACGAAGGTGACCGCGAAGGCGCAATAGAGGGACTGGAACTTGCCTGCAAAGCTACCCCCCACAATGTAGAACTCTCCGAGAAACTCACAGCCCTGTACGAGGAGACCGAGAGAGCTGGCGACGCCGCGAAGGAATTGGCGCGCATCTCAGGAGTACTGAGAGAAAAGGGCGACCAGGAAGCGGCGGCTTCTCACTACGAAAGGGCACTCAAGCTGGATCCGGAAGCCGTTTCAATGCCCGTGGTAGAGGAGGAAAAGGCCGACGAGGCGCCGGCCTCTGAGGAGGACGAGGGTGCATCGGAGGCTGAACCTGACGAGACACCGGCGGAAACGAAGGAGGCACCGGAGACGCATGATTCTCCGCATGAAATCCCTCAAGAGTTCAAGGAGGGCGACATCGCCATAAGGCAGAAGGCGCGCCCCAGAGCCCCGACCGTTGACATAGGTGAGGTGCTGAAGCAGTTCAAGGCTCAGGTGGACAGCAAGGTGGGCTCGGATGACTCACAGAGCCGCTACGATCTTGGCGTAACGTATAAAGAGATGGGACTCCTGGAAGAGGCCCTCAACGAGTTCAGAGTTGCGTCGGCCGATGACAAGCAGAGAGCAAAGGCCTTTGAAATGGCCGGTCTTTGCCACTTCGAGATGGAGGAATACGAGGAAGCTCTCGAAGCATTCCGTAGAGCTCTTCAGGATAGTTCCACGCGGGACGAGCATTACCCCGGCCTCTGTTTCAACATGGGCATAGCCCTCGAAGCTATGGGAAAAACCGAGGAAGCGCTTGACAGATTCAGGGAAGTCGCGTCGTTGAACCCCGAGTTTCCAGGAATCACAGAGAAGGTAGAGGCTCTCGCGGAACCGAGCGAGGAAGAACAGTGAGCAGATCTTGGCGAAAAGATAAGAACCCGTCGGACGCTGGTTACATAGACCTGCATATTCACTCGAATCGTTCGGACAGTCTACTCTCCCCCCGCGAAGTAGTGCGTATAGCCAGTGAGAAAGGCCTCAGAGCCATTGCAGTGACTGATCATGATTCCGTTGCCGGAGTCGAAGAGGCGACGGAGGAGGGTGTGAGGTGTGGGGTGGAGGTGATATCAGGAGTAGAGCTGAGCGTGAGTGACGGGCTTTCCGACATTCACATACTCGGCTACTTCGTTGACCACGCTGACCAGGCTTTCCAGCGCGAGCTTGAGCGCTTCAGACTGGCTAGATTTGAGAGAGTCAAGAAGATACTTGCCAAACTCAGAGAGCTCGAAGTTGACATTGAGCTGGAGTCCGTTCTGAAGATAGCAGAAGAAGGTTCCATTGGACGCCCTCACGTCGCGGAGGCCTTGCTTAACAGCGGCTATGTAGACACGTTTGAAGAGGCATTTCGCCGTTACATAGGATACAGGTCACCGGCATACGTGCCGAAGATGCTACTTTCTTCTGAGGATGCATTCAGACTCATCGAGAGCGCAGGTGGGGTATCGGTGCTTGCGCATCCAGGGACCGTACAGAGGGACGATCTCATTCCGGAGTTTGTGGAGCTCGGGATGAAGGGAATCGAGGTCTGGCATCCTAAGCATGACCGCAGCACGGTGAAGTACTACATGGAACTGGCTAAAAGGTACGGACTTGTTGTCACCGGCGGCTCTGATTCTCACGGTTCGCGAACCGCGCACGCCGGGATCGGCTCGGAAAGGGTACCTTATTCTGTGCTCGTGAGCCTCAAGCAGGCGGTTGCCAAGTCGTCCGCCTCCCGCTAGGTTCTGTGGCTACTCGAATCCACACGCAGGCGTCGCGCCCCGTGCGTAGGCCTCCTCGTAGATTCACACGATTCTTCAAGGTTCAGGTGTCTGCTGGCGCCGGCAGGCCTGCACGTTTCTCCCGTTGTCACAGGCGGCTCAGAAGGACCGGCGCGAGATTGCTGTTGACACAGGATTGTTGCTCTGTTATGCATTGAATGTCTCTGAGGAAAGGGGGTGAGAGGGGAACAGGACAAATGAAGCATTCATAGGTCTGCGTGGGAAAGTGCACACGTGCACTGGGAAGCTGGTGAGAATCCAGCACGGCCCCGCCACTGTGAGCGGCTAGGAATCCGCAGCGAGCCACTGGGAAGTATCGTTCCCGGGAAGGCGCGGCTACCTCCGATGATCCGCGAGTCAGGAGACCTGTCCACGCGGTCGCCCAAGACCTTCGACGGGAGGTTGACGGCCCATCATCCTTCACTGTCGCAGGTGAGGGATTTTTGATTTTCCCGTCTTTATGAAGCCTACGAAGAAGATTGCGTTGGCCGGTCTGCTTTCGAGTTTGACAGTGGCGCTCGGGTTTCTGTTCCTGGCGATTCCCAACGTGGAGCTGATGACTCTCACCGTGTTTGTCTCGGGAGGCCTCCTGGGAGGTCGAGGGGGAGCTTTGGTGGGTATGGTGTCTATGCTCATTTACTCTGTGGCCAATCCGATGGGGGCGGCGATACCGCTGGTAACGGTCTCACAGGTAATAGGCCTTGGCGTTGTGGGGACAGCAGGAGCTCTTGGTCCTTATCTGAGACGGACGTGCAAGGGGCCTATCGCTAGAAACACGGTCTTCGCTGTCGTGGGTGTGCTGCTCACAGTGCAGTATGATCTTCTGACGAACCTGGCACTTGGAATCTCCGTAGGCGGTGTGCTAGCCGTCGTTGCTGGAGGGCTGTTGTTTGCGGTGGTACATTTTGTCTCCAACGCTCTTATTTTCTTTTTTCTGGCTGACGTGCTTCTATCTCTTGAGACAAGGATTTGAATTCGGATGAGCAGATTAGCTCGGGAGGAAACGATGCGAAAGTGCCATCTGCGCGTTCTGATGCTGCTGGCTCTGACAGCGGCGCTTCTCCAGATCGGCGGGAAAGCGGCGGCGCAGGAGAGCCCCGGTACTTCTGTTTCAGCGGCTGCGGACAGCGCAGCATCTGAGGAGGCCGCTTATTCAGACAGTGTGATCACACAGGAAGCCGGCACGGATTCGACGTCTTCACTGCCCTCGTACAGACTGGAGGAAATAGTCGTTACTGCCGCGAAGCTGACCGGCACTTTGGCGAAGATCCCTGCTGCCGTGACAGTGATTGGCAGGTCGGAGATAGAGGAGGGCACGCCCAGGGGGGTGGTCGGCATTCTGGAAAAGAGGGAGGGAGTCAATTCCGGCAGCTACGGCTCCTATGGCGCTCTGGAACTCATGAGCCTCAGGGGTGGGCGGTTCGGGAGGACTGCAACGCTCCTGGATGGGGTGCCTATCAACAACGCGCAGAATGGAGCGGTGGATCTTTACTCTATCCCGTCGTTCCTACTGGAGCGGATTGAGATTCTGAGAGGCCCTTTGGGCTCGCTGCACGGCGGTAACGGAGTCACCGGAGTCGTGAATTTCGTAACAGCTGAACCCGGGTCTGGCGAGAAGCCCGTTGCGATGGTGGGCGTTTCATCTGGCAGCCTTGCATACGGAAAACACGTGGCAACTTTCGCCAGGCGCTACGGAAATTTGGGCACGTTTTTTGGTATCGAAGAGGGGGAGTCAAACGGCGTTGGCGCCTACAGGGACTACTCGGGAAAGAACCACTTCGGTAGGATGAGCTACGATTTCGGTGAGCGAGGAGAGATTGCCTGTCTTATCTCTTCATACTCCGGAGTACTGAGAACCGTGAGAGAGGCAAAGCAGGATTCGGACATCGATCGTCTCCAGGTTGTCAGTTCTATGGTAATCAAAGAAGGAAGCCGTATTGAGCTCAAGGCTTTTCGTTCGGTAGAGGCAGTCGACTACGTGGATCCGTACGTTTCTACTGTAAGCGAGCTTGAGAAGTACGGCACACTTCTGGACTTCTACGGCTACGGGACGCCGGTGGGTGACGTCGCGCTGGGGGTCGGCTACACGGACAGTGATCTTTCGTGTGAGGACGCTTCTGGTTCCTGGGACCCCGACGCTCAAGAGGGGTACGTCCTCGCACAGAGTCAACTGCTGGCCGGAAAGGACCTGATGACCCTCTTCTCTCTTAGGGCCGATCACCATTCGGCATACGGCGCTGAAATCAGCCCTTACGCCAGCGTTTGGCACGAAGGAGACAACGAAAGGTTCTGGCTCTCTTTCGGTAGGGGATTCAACCCCCCTACGCTTAATGACCTGTACTGGCCCACCCAGACCAGTGTCTGGGGGGGCTGGACATACGTGACGACTGGAAACGAGAATCTCAAGGCGGAGTCCGGCTGGATGGTGGAGTTGGGTTCTGACTTTTCGAGTCGAGGAGCCTTGATCCGCGGAGGTCTCACGGGCTTCCTCTCTAGAACGTCCGACTTCATCGAATGGACTTCGGTTGAATCTGTCGCCGATTCGATGACCACTTACATGCCTCTGAATGTTGAACAGGTGGACGTGCGGGGCGTGGAGGGTAGTCTTGTGCTGGCAAGTCGTGGTGAACCGGTAGCAGGCGCAAACGTCACGCTACAGAGAGTCGAGGAAAAGACGGGTGAGCTCTTGCCGTACATGCCCGAGTTCAGAGGAAACCTCTGGTTCTCTAGAAGCTTCGAACCGCTTCCCGGACTGACCGTCAATTTCAGACTTGACGCTACGTACCTCGGCAAGTATCTAGAGCCGACCGGTCTCTCTGAGGAGCCTCGGCTGTGGTCTGAGGGACCGTTCTTTCTGCTAGAGGAAAGACTCTCGGCCTCCGTTGCCGGCTTCACGGCGTACGTTTGTTTCCACAACATGACGGATGAAGACTATCCTTCCAGGTATCTCGAGTCCCCATACACTCAGCAACGCGGACGCCCGCTCTACTACCCCATGCCCGGACGACAGTATGAAGTAGGCATGTTGTGGCGACTCGTGGACTGAAGGAGGGCGGGGAAAAGCAAACATGGGGTTCCTTACGAGAGAGGAGAAACTGGTCGTCTTCGCTCTCTCCGCATGTCTCATCGGCGGAGCTCTCTTTCAGCTCATCGGTTCTCTCTTCGAGCTCCCCGAAGTGCTGACGCCGACTGTTCAGGAGCCCCCGGTCTCTGACACGAAGTTCTTCACCCCCTCGAATGTTCATCCAAGACTGGGGCCGGAGGAAGGATTCAGAATAGACGAACGCGAGGACCGCAGAGAGGCCGAAAGGGGCGGAGCTTCACTTAACGGCGAGACCGCGGGCTTGCGGGCGGACGACGCCGATGTAAGACAACAGGGGCTCCCCCGGACGACCTCGTGCGACTTCTCAGGAAGACTCGACCTCAATAAAGCGACACTTGCTGAACTCGAAGCTCTGCCCGGCATAGGTCCGACTCTTGCTGCGAGAATCGTGAAGCAGCGTGAAGAAACCGGTGGATTTCGCTCGGTCGATGAATTGCTGACCGTACCCGGAATTGGAACGAAGACGCTCAGTAAGTTCCGCGATTGGGTGTGTGTCTCACGCCACAGATAAACCTCACCTGGCCTTCTTAGATTGTTTTCTAACCGTTTTGAAGTGCCCCGGGCCGTCTGCAAGGATTCGCATTCTGCGAATCCAGATTGCAGAAAAGCATTCCCGTTGCAGGTCTGGATGCGGGGCCGCCGTAAGCGTGTCACATGAGAGCCGCTAACGGCTCGGCACGTCATAGGTTAATCGCGAGCCTCAACGTGGCAGTGAGCACTGTTGCAGTCAACGGATTGGCACCAATCATGCTGGGATGTCGCTGTACGTATACTCCAGTTTTCCGGGAGAAGAAAGGGAAGGACATTGCACGACAACGTCGCAACGAGACTGCTTGAGGAGAAGCGCATCTCCCAGGATAGTCTGGACAAGGCATCAGCGCAGCAGAAACAGAGCGGTGGCTCGCTCACGGCAAACCTCATCAAGGTGGGAGCCATTGCCGAGGAGGATCTGACCCAGTTTCTCTCGGAGCTCTACAACGTCCCAGTCGTGAATCTGTCTCAGCGAGAGATAGAACCGTGTGTCATAAAGCTGATTCCTGGTGACGTGGCCAGCAAGTTCCAGGTTGTACCCGTGGAACGCGTAGGGCGGAAGCTCACGGTGGCCATGCTCAATCCCAGCAACATCTTTGCAATCGACGACATCAAGTTCCTTACCGGTCTTGAGGTTCAGCCTCTCATTTCGTCTGAAAGCCAGATCAAGAAGGCTATAGATCAATACTACGATTCAGCCGACTCATTGGCCACAGTGATGAAGAGCATGGAGGAAGACGTAGAGCTCGTCGAGGATCGGGTCGAGGAGGACGTCGGGGGGATCGTCGATGAGGCGGAGCAGGCGCCAATAGTGAAGCTGGTGAATTCGCTCATCACGGATGCAGTTCGCAAACGTGCCAGCGACATTCACATTGAGCCGTATGAAAAGAGTCTTCGGGTCCGGTTCAGGATAGACGGTGTTCTCTTCGAGATGATGGCCCCTCCTTTCAGGATGAAAGCCCCCATAGTGTCGCGTCTAAAGATCATGGCCGAGCTTGACATCGCGGAACGCAGAGTCCCGCAAGACGGCAGAATAAGGATCAGGACCCTTGGCAAGACGATTGACCTTCGAGTGTCTACTCTACCGACGATATTCGGTGAAAAGGTCGTGATGAGAATTCTTGACAGATCCAATCTGAGTATCGACCTGACGGCGGCAGGTTTCGAAGAAAAGGCTCTGGATGATTTCATGCGCGCCATACAGAGTCCGTACGGCATCGTGCTTGTGACAGGTCCGACGGGCAGCGGTAAAACAACAACTTTGTATTCGGCTCTGGCGAAGATCAGCACGCCCGAGGTCAACATAATGACGGCGGAGGATCCGGTAGAGTACAACATAGAGGGCATAAATCAGGTCCAGGTACACGAGGAAATCGGGCTCACGTTTGCGAGTGCTCTGAAGGCCTTCTTAAGACAGGATCCCAACATCGTAATGGTCGGTGAGATTCGCGACCTGGAAACGGGGTCAATAGCGACCAAAGCTGCTCTGACTGGTCATCTCGTGTTGAGCACGCTCCATACTAACGATGCACCCAGCTCCATCAATAGAATGATCGACATGGGCATCGAACCCTTTCTTGTTGCCTCTTCTACCAATCTGATTTTGGCACAGCGGCTTGTGAGGAGAATCTGTTCGCAGTGCAAAACCGAGATGGAGCTTCACCCCGAGGTACTCCGGGAACTGGGTCTTGATACCGAGGAGGCCAAGGAAACCACGTTCTACGAGGGGACTGGCTGTGTCGAGTGCAATAACACTGGTTACAAGGGTAGACAGGGTATTTTCGAGGTAATGCCCGTAAGTCCGACGATAAGGGATCTCATCCTCGATAGGGCTCCTACCAGCGAAATAGCCAAACAGGCCTGCGAAGAGGGCATGTTGACCCTCCGCCAGGACGCGTTGTTGAAGCTAAAGAAGGGCATAACAACTGCCGAAGAAGTCCTTAAGGAGAGTGCCGCCGACGAAAGGTAGGTTCTGATGGTAACGTTAAGAGAGCTTCTTGAGGAAATGACAAGGAAGAGGGCTTCTGATCTTCATATCACAGCCGGAGTTCCACCTCAGCTGCGGATAGACGGGGCAATATCTCCAACTGCTCACCCCGTCCTCTCGCCAGAAGACGCCTCAGGGCTCGCATACAGCATTCTCACGGAGGAACAAAAGAAAAGATTCGAAACGCTCAAGGAGCTTGACCTTTCGTTCGGAATACAGGGGCTGAGCAGATTCAGGGCGAACGTGTATCTGCAGCGCGGCGTCATTTCAGTGGCCATACGACAGATTCCTTTTCAGGTGCCATCCTTCGAAGAACTGGGAATCCCGCCGGTCGTTCAGGCGTTCACGTCGAAGCTTAAGGGCCTGGTACTTGTGACCGGTCCCACGGGGAGCGGTAAATCCACGACGCTTGCGGCCTTTATAGACAGAATAAACGCCGTAAGAAACGCACACATAATCACGATAGAGGATCCCATTGAATTCGTCCATCACCACAAGAAATGCATTGTGAATCAGAGAGAAGTCAACTCTGACACAGATTCGTTCGGCTCCGCCCTGAAGTATGTACTCAGACAGGACCCAGACGTAATCCTCATTGGAGAGATGAGGGATCTTGAAACGGTGAGTGCGGCGCTAACGATCGCCGAGACCGGACATCTAGTGCTTGCGACCCTACACACCAACTCGACCTTCGAATCGGTGAACAGGATTGTCGACGTCTTTCCCTCTGAGCAACAGAATCAGATCTTTTCGCAGCTGGCGTTCGTTCTGGAAGGCGTTGTGACCCAGCAGCTGATCCCCAGAGCCCGTGGCACAGGAAGAGTTCTGGCACTCGAGATCTTGGTCTGTACTCCTGCTGTCAGGGCAGTGATTCGAGAGGGGAAGGTTCACCAGATATACAGCTTGATGCAAGCTGGGCAGAAGTTCGGGATGCAGACGATGAACCAAGGGCTCTATAAGGTGTACATGGCCAGGCACATTTCTCTTGATGAAGCACTGGGACGTAGCTCGGACGTCAAAGAATTCCAGCAGATGCTGGGCCAGGGCGAGGCCCTGGCGGCATAGAAAGGACTGAAAGATTATGGCTACCTTTGTCTGGAACGGAAGGACGGCGGGTGGACTGGCGCAGTCCGGGGAGTTGACTTTCGACACGCAGGAAGAGGTTCTGAATTATCTTAGAAAACGGAAGATTACAATTACCGCGATAAAGGAGAAACCGAAAGAGATAAAGCTCAGTTTTGGGGTCCGCAAGAAAGTCAGCACAAAGGATCTGGCCGTTTTCACGAGACAGTTCGCAACGATGATCAACGCGGGTCTTCCGCTGGTCCAGTGTCTGGATATTTTGGCGAAACAGACAGAAAAAGAGCATTTCCGTGGAGTCATCACGGAAATCATGCACGATGTCGAGAGCGGGTCGACTCTGGCGGAGGCGCTGGGAAAGCACAAGAGGATCTTTGATGACCTATACGTAAACATGGTGGAGTCCGGTGAAGCGGGAGGTATTCTCGACGACATCCTGCTGAGGCTTGCCAGTTACATCGAAAAGGCGGAGGCACTCAAGCGGAAAGTCAAGAGTGCGATGATGTATCCTGCAGTAGTCATGGTCGTGGCGCTCGGAGCTACCACGTTCATGTTGCTTTTCATCATCCCTACCTTTGCCAAGATGTTTTCTGACTTCGGCGGGCAGTTGCCGGGGCCCACACGCGTGGTACTCATGCTCAGCGATCTGCTTCGGGGCTACTGGTGGGCGATCGGAGGGGCATTGACGGGCCTGGTCCTGGGCTTCAGGCAGTTTTACCGGAACGAAAAGGGAAAACGTATTATCGACAGAGTGCAACTTAGAATACCGATTTTGGGCCAGGTAATGAGGAAAGCTTCAGTTGCAAGATTCACGAGAACTCTGGGCACTCTTATTAAGAGTGGCGTTCCTATCCTCACTGGTCTCGAGATAACCGCTCGGACAGCCGGCAACACGGTAATCAGTGATTCTGTTCTACAAACGAGAGCAAGCATCAGAGAAGGTGAGACTCTGGCGGCTCCCCTCAGAGAATCAGAGGTCTTCCCCGCCATGGTGGTGCAAATGATCGCGGTGGGCGAGGAGACGGGGGCCCTGGACGAGATGCTACGAAAGATCGCCGACTTCTACGATGATGAAGTTGACACTGCCGTCGACACTCTTACCTCCGTGATCGAGCCGGTAATGATTGTGGTCATGGGACTGCTGGTCGGTGGGATGGTTGTCGCGATGTACCTGCCGATGTTCAAGCTGGTGACCGTGGTCGCTGGGTAGCTGCGTTCCCTCTCCGTCCGGAGGTCATGTGAGTCCGCGATTCGAATCCCTTGGGGCTTTGATCCCTGGCCTGTTGGGACACAGGCAGGATCAGAGAAGCGAACACGGAAGAATTCGAGCGCTCATACTTGCCAGGCCCCTGGCTTTGACCCTGGCTGTGGGATTTGGGATTGCGCTGAACGGTGAGGTATTCACCTCGGGTGCAGAGGCGGGCGCTGCGATTCTTCTAGTTTCGTACGCGTTAACAGGTGCCTACTTCCTTCTCTCGGTGCTTCGCGTGCGAAGGGGCTTTCAGCTGAGCCTCCAGATCGTGGTCGATGTGGTCCTGATCACGGCGCTTGTCTCGATAACAGGAGGGGCGAGCAGCCAGTACGTACTTCTCTACTTCGTCCTGATCCTGTATGCGAGCATGTACCTATCGTTCGGGGGCGCACTCGCCGCCAGCGGCCTGTCGGCTGCAGCGTATCTGTTCTCGTGGTCGCCGACGTTGGGCTCGCCGTATCTGCTTGGAGCTGAAAGTGGGGGAAGGGAAGCGGTTGTAAGAATACTATTCCACAGTCTTCTCTTCGTAACGGTTGGGGTTCTGAGCGGTTTTCTTGCAAGAAGGGTGGAGCAGAAGGAGAGGAAGCTCAGAGACACGACGAGTGAGCTGAGAAGAGTAAGGCTTGGCACTGACGTGATTCTTCAGAGCATAGGGAGCGGGATCATGTCTATCGACAGCGAGGGAAGAGTCGTTCACTTCAACAGGGCTGCGTCCAACATTCTGGATCTTGATCCATCTGATGTTCAGAGCAGGCACTTCGAAGAAGTACTGGGGCCAGAAATGGCCGCCGTTGCTCAAGTGCTGAGGCGAGGCCTCGACCATGGCGAAACCGTCTTCAGGGGGGAGATACAGATAGTATCAGGTGAGGGTAGGAAAGTTCCCCTTGGGATCAACACAAGTCTCATTGTTACGGAATCGGGTGCACGGGCAGGTGTTGTCGCCCTGTATCAGGATTTGACTGAGGCGAAGAGAATAGACGAGAAGGCAAAGAGACAGGAAACGCTTGCTGCCCTTGGCCAGTTCTCTGCTGGTATCGCGCACGAGATACGCAATTGTCTGAGCCCGATTACGGGCTCAGTGGAACTGCTGAGGAACGAGCTCTCACTGGAGGGTGACTCCGAGAGGTTGATGAATCTAATCTTAAAAGAGACGGATCGGCTTGAGGTGTTTCTCGCGGAGTTGCTTTTCTACGCCAGGGCGAAGCCCCCAGACAGACAGATCATTCACATTCAGGACCTGATAGAGGAGACCGTGGAGCTTGTGAAGCGCCATCCAGCTTATTCTAGGGGAAAGCTTGTCAAGTGCAACTTCGCTGCTTCGAAGACTCGTGTAGGGTTGGACAGGGAACAGATGAAGAGGGTGTTCACGAATCTCGCTGTGAATGCACTCGAAGCCATGGAGAACACCGGGACACTCGCTGTGTCGACTTGCCTGGAAATGGATGATGCGGCAGCTCCGGGGGAGGGCGGGTCTCACGTGATCGTGAAGTTCGAGGATAACGGTGCAGGTATACCTTCGGAGAAACTACATCGCGTTCTCGAGCCCTTCTACTCCACAAAGAAATCGGGAACCGGCCTGGGCCTGAGCATTGCCCAGAGGGTCGTCGAGAGACACGGTGGCAAGCTATCGATAGACAGCTCACTCGGTAAGGGTACGAAAGTGACTGTTCATATCCCGTGCGCTGTTGCCGATAGATTAGATATGGTCTGTGATCGAGAGAAAGCGGCTTGAGGTGAAGCAAAATGGCGGAAGAGACAATACTCATCGTCGACGACGATGAAACGATGTGTCAATTTCTCTCCATAATGCTCAAGAAGGAAGGCTACCACGTCATAACTGTGAGTGACGGGCAGTCCGCAATCGAAAGAGTCAAGGAGAGCAATTGCGATGTCATCATAACGGACATAAAGATGCCTGGGATGGACGGCTTGCAGGTTCTGGATGCGATCAAGGCAATAGAGCCCGGGATCCCCGTAATTATAATGACTGGATATGCGTCGCAGAAGTCGGCGATTGAGGCCGTCAACAAGGGAGCCTTCCAGTATCTGGAGAAGCATGCGAACAACGATGAGATCAAAATTGTAGTGAGGAATGCGATTGAAATGAAGAAAGTCCAGAGTCAGAACATGTTTCTCAAGAAGCAACTGCGGAAGTGGCACGACAACAAGGAAATAATCGGGACCAGTGAGGAGATGGCGAAGGTTTTCAGGACCATCGAGAAGGTGGCGGATACCGACAGCACTATCCTCATATACGGTGAAAGCGGAACCGGAAAGGAACTCATCGCCAAGGAGATTCACTATCGGAGTGGACGCGCGAACGGACCGTTTGTTTCTATAAACTGTGGTGCGTTGCCGAAAGACCTGCTGGAAAGCAATCTGTTCGGCCACGTAAGAGGTTCGTTCACTGGCGCGGTCAAGGACCAGGATGGCCTTCTGAAGGTTGCAGAGGGGGGCAGTTTCTTTCTGGATGAAGTCAGTGAAATGCTCCCGGCCACTCAGGTGAAGTTGCTTCGCGCTTTGCAGGAGAGAGAGATCATACCGGTAGGCGGTAGCAAGCCCATCAAGATTGACGTCAGGCTTGTGGCAGCCACGAACGCCGATCTCGAGAGGATGGTAAGCGAAGGCAGGTTCCGAGCAGACCTGTTCTACAGGCTGAACGTAATACCTCTTAGACTTCCCCCTCTGAGAGAACGGAGAGACGACATTCCGGTCCTTGTGGATCATTTCCTGAAGCAGCTCATGGCTGCCGGAGGGGAGGAGAAGAACGTCTCCAAGGAGTGCATGGAACTTCTCTGTTCTTACGATTGGCCCGGGAACGTGAGAGAGCTGGAGAACGTAATTGAAAGAGCCTACGTTCTTGACGAGACCGGGGTACTGGAGCCAGAGGATCTACCTGAAAAGGTCAGGGACAGAGACGCCAGAAGGGGAAGCTTGGTCATTGACTCTCCCAATCTCACTCTGGAAGAACTTGAGAGAGAGTACATACTCAAGGTCTTGAACCACACGGACTGGCAGAAGAAGAGGGCATCGGAGATCCTTGGTATAAACCCCTCCACTCTCTACAGGAAGCTGCAGGCCTACGGTCTTGAGAAAAAGCAGGAGCATGAGCTGATTGCAAAATGAAACGTGGGCGCTCCTCCATTGCAAAAGGCGGATGCAGCGTGCAACTTGCGAGAACCGTGTGGCAAGAATCTTTCCATTACTGAAGACCCCGCCCCTTACAAGCCCCTAATCGACTATTAGGATGCGCATTACCCGACTGTGGAATGTGGAGCACCTTGGCATGCTAGTTGCTCTCGCATGAACGTGGACGCATTTGTGGACCGATTTGAATTCCAGGAAGAAAGGAGGTGCGAGAGATGCTGAGAGACAGCAAGGGCTTTACACTCATTGAGCTGATGATTGTGGTGGTTATCATCGGAATTCTGGCTGCCATAGCCATTCCGAACTTCATCGCGATGCAGGCTCGTGCGAAGGAAGCTTCCACGAAGTCTAACTGCCACACTGTGCAGCTGGCCGCCGAGGACTTTGCCGTCCAGAACGACGGCGTTTATTCAGCGGTAGTTGCAAACATAATCCCGATGCTTCCCGGTGGTGTTGCGTTAGAGAATCCGTTTACGAAGGCTGCTACTGAGCCTGTGGACGGTGCTGCCGCGACTCCTGGGCAGACGGGCTACGTACCGATAGTGCAGGGTGGTGCCAACGTGGGATACACCATCACTGGCTTTGGAAAGACAGCGCTTATCATCACGCTCACAAGCGGTTCGTAAAAGCCACGCGACCTGAAGAGGGTGGCGGGCCTGTTGGCCTGCCACCCTCTTTTGCTTTGGCCTCGCCGCTGAGCGGGGCGGGGGTGACGGATGCCTGGCATGCTACTTGCTCGAAAGGAGTGCGGCCAGAGGGCGAATGGGGACGAGGTTGAGCTCGGCGCGAGCCGGGGGTGAGGACGGGTGAGCGGAGGAGCCTCGTGCTGACCATAAGCGGTTGTGCGAAATGAGGAAGGGGGATTGAAAGTGACCAACCCTAGCGCAGGGAAGTCGGGCGATAGACTCGGCCGTGCCGTTGCCTCGCCCGTGAGTGAAAAGAGAGTGGTCATTGAGGCACGCGAGCTGGGCAAGGTTTTTGCCAGCTCGTTCACTCAGCGCAAGAGCTGGGCAGTGAAGGGGCTTAGTCTGGACGTTTACCAGGGCGAGGTTTTTGGCTTTCTGGGCCCTAACGGAGCGGGAAAGACGACGACTATCAAGCTCATGCTGGGACTTCTCTCCCCCACGGCGGGAACAATAAAGATCTTCGGAATGAAGCCCGGGGAGCCGGCCGCTCGAAGAGAAGTAGGCTTTCTTCCAGAGAATCCGAGTTTCTACGATTGTCTTAGCCTCGGAGAATTCCTTCGCCTTGGAGCAGCGCTCTCTGGCATCACTACAAAGAGAGAAGTAGACAGACGCGTTGCGGAATCCCTGTTCATGTCTAGACTGGTGGAGGAAGAGGGTACTCGACTCAGGAAATTCTCGAAGGGAATGCTTCAAAGGGCCGGTCTGGCGCAGGCGCTCATAAATGATCCCAAGCTTCTAGTGTTTGACGAGCCCCTCAGTGGTCTTGATCCAATCGGAAGAAAAGAGGTTCGCGACACGATCGTACGCCTGAGGGAAGAGGGCAAAACTGTGTTCTTCAGTTCCCACATCATTCCCGATGTAGAGCTCATCTGTGACAGGGTGGGAATCATAAGCGACGGACGTCTCGAAAGAATTGGCCACGTCAACGAGCTTGCCGTTGATGGAGTACGAAGCGTAGAGATCGCGGTGAAAGACCTGCGCGACGAAGCAGCTTTAAGGCTCGAGCCGTTCGTGGAGCGTGTCGAGCTCACCGGTGAGGCGACCATACTGGAGCTCAAGGACTCTGAGGCGGCCACGATGGTTCTGGGCAAGCTCGCTCGGGAAGGGGCTCGAGTCCTCTCGGTCACGCCACACAAAGAGTCGCTTGAATCCATCTTTGTGAAGGAAATCTCACAGAAATCGGCGCGATATAAGCGCGACAGGTTCACTGTTGTCACGGGACGTCAGACGTAACAGGGGACCGATCCCGCAGGGAGTGAGACCGTGAAAGTAATAGCGATTGCACGAAACACTTTCAGGGAAGCTTTGAGGGACAAGGCGTTGTACGTGCTGGCGGTGTTTTCCGTAGTCCTGGTAGGAAGTACGCGCGCGATCAGTCCTCTTGCTCTCGGGGAAGGGGTCAAGATCACGAAGGACGTCGGCTTGTCCGCCATCTCTTTCTTCGGGCTGCTCGCGATAATCGTCATGGGGGCGGGACTCGTTCACAAGGAGATAGACAGAAAGACCATCTTCATGATCCTCTCAAAGCCTGTCTCTAGACATCAGTTCATTCTGGGCAAGTTCCTGGGTATGGCGGACGCACTTGCGGCGATGGTCTTGTTGATGCTGCTGGCTCTCCAGGTTACCTTGCTTACCACGAAAGCAGGATTCGATGTGCTCGTGCTCAAGGCCGGATTCCTGACGTTCGTGGAGCTTCTAGTGATGACCTCCATAGCGGTTCTACTTTCTTCGTTCAGTACCGCTGCCTTGAGTGCCGTTCTCACTTTCATCCTCTACTTTGTTGGGCATTTCACCAGCGATCTCCTCACTTTGGCAACGAAGCTGCCTTCAGAGTTTGCGCGGCAGCTATGCCATTTCCTCTATTATGTTCTACCTGACCTGGAGCTGTTCAACGTTAGGGGGATGGCCGTGCACGGAGGCGATGTCTCAACAGAGAGGTTGCTCATGGCTACTGCTTACGGCCTCCTCTACGTTATGGGTGCGCTGACCCTCTCCGTGCTGCTTTTCTCAAGGAGGGATTTCAAATAATGGGGCTCCTGCGGGCAAGAGGGCTCGTCCAGGCCATTTCTGCGCTCGTGGCCATTGGGTTTCTGTGCGGTGCAATAGCGGTCAAGCGCAGTATGAAGGGCAGTGCCTTACATCAGCAGGGAGAAGAGTTGATGTACTTTCCCTCCGGAAGATTCCTGAAGCAAGCTTCGCTCGGGCACGAAAACACTTTTGCCGACGTAGTGTGGCTGAGAGCAATTCAGTACTATGGCGAGCATCGGCTGACGGATCGCAAGTACGACATGGTGGGACATATATTCGACGTCATGACGACACTTGATCCACAGTTCATCCACGCCTACGCCTTTGGCGCGCTGGTGCTGGCGGAGGACGCGGGAAAGCCGATCGACGGGTTGAAGCTTCTTCGAAAGGGCATGAGTCACAACCCTGACGATTGGTACCTTGCCTTTGAGACCGGTTTCATCTATTATATTGTGCTTCGAGATTCCGAAAACGCGGGGAGGTATTTTTCTCTTTCCTCCAAGCTCCCCGGTGCTCCTGAGTTCACCTCTCGATTCGCGGCCTTTGTCGAGGAACGGGCCGGTCACACAGAAACGGCGCTCCGGCTGTGGGAAGAGTCGGCTCGCATGACGGAGAACGCCCGCATCAAAGAGATGGCGGAACAGAAAGTGGAGGAGCTGAGGAGAAAGCTGGAGGAAGAGCGCCGCGCTAGAGAAAGCATACGGAAGGGTGGATAAGAGCTGGCGGTGGCATGCTTTCAGGTGAAACTTTGACCGGGACTTCCAGACACGGGACCAAAAGGCTGATTCGTGAAACGGATCGATTGCAGCGAAGCCGCGATCTTGGTGGGGAGTGGAGTACGGAGGTCCCTGAGAATCTGCTGAAGGGAGAGGTATGGTGGAGCTCATAGTGGTCTTTGTAATAGGACTGGCTGTCGGGAGCTTTCTCAATGCGTGCATATACAGGGTCCCTAGGAAGATCTCCCTTCTGTCCCCACCGTCACATTGTCCTGCCTGCAAGAGTGCAATCTCGGCACGAGAGAACATCCCGCTGGTGAGCTTCATCCTTCTGAAGGGCAAGTGCAAGCACTGCGGTGCAGCGATTCACTGGAGATACCCTCTCGTTGAATTGCTTGGGGGCGCCCTGCTTCTGTTGACCTACCTGAGGTTTGGATTCTCTTTTGGTCTGTTCTTCTACTATTCCTTCGTGTGTGCGCTTCTGGTCGTGACCTTCATCGACCACGAGCTAAGGGTCATACCTGACAGAATCAACCTGTCATTCATGTTGATCGGACTGGGAGGAGGCGTTCTGTCACAGCTGCGTGTCGTCTCTGGCCTGAACGTCGATATTATACCGAGTCTGCTCGGAATCGTTATAGGGGGAGGGAGCCTAACGCTTGTGGCTTACCTCTACTTGAAAGTCACGGGTGTGGAGGGCATGGGTGGGGGAGATGTGAAGCTGGCCGCGATGATCGGTGCCTTCTTGGGGTGGAAGGCCGTACTCATGGTGATATTTATTGCCGCAGCCGGCGGTTCTGTTCTAGGGCTTGCGCTGGTTTTCATCTTTCGCATGAGCCGGAGGACCCCGATTCCGTTTGGCAGTTTCATGGCGCCTGCGGGAATTCTGGTTCTCTTCTGCGAAAGCAGACTTCTGGAGCTCTTCTCGTCGTTGTCCGCAGTCAGGGCAGGTTGAAAATCGCACGTTGCTTAATGCAACATTGTGAACCTGCACGTTGAGGCTGCGGCCCCATCTGGGCTGTCAGATTTCCATAACTAACAATCAGTTCACGGATTAGCGACTCGAGCAGAGACGAAAGTCGGAGCCGTGTCTGGCACAGGCCTTGCAAGCTGAGGTAGCGGGAGGGCTTCTACCATGTTGACTAATGTCTTCTCGCCCAGACAGGGGCCTCGATCACACAATAGGTCGGACGCTGGCGGTAGAGCCGACTCGGTGAATCTGTGCTGGCGACAGCGGCGTGAGTGTCCTGTCTCGCCGACGGGAGCGAACCAAGAGGAGACGCGACACTTGCTGAGAAGGTCGACCGGCGTAAGCCTCGTTGAAGTCATGGCAGGTATCGTCGTGTTTGGAATACTGATTGCTGCGTCCCTACCTGCTTTCAGGAAATACATGTCTACTCAGCTTGTGGAAGGCGCAGTGAGCAGATTCGCTGTCAATCTAAGACTGGCCAGGCAGAAAGCGGCCACTGAGGGAAACAATTATCTTGTCTCCTTTAATCCTGCAACGAACACCTATCAGATTCTGGATGATGATAACAACAATAGCACAGCTGATGCCGGGGAAATAGTACATGGTCCCTTTACCATCCCAGCAGAACTGACAGTGACGAACGGGCCTGCAGTACCTTTCCCCGGCGATACATTGCTCTTCTACCCGAACGGGACGGCCAGCAACACCGGAGAGGTGACCATTTCCAACACGAGGGGCTTCTCTCGTCTGCTCTCGGTCGTGCGCTCGACCGGGGCCGTCGCGATCAGATAGAAGGGATGATTACGACAGGTGCGAGGTTTGGAAACAGTACGAAAGAGACTGACAAACGATAGAAAAGAGGAGACCACAAGGAGAGAGCAATGAGAAAGCTTGCGGCCACACTCTTAGCAGGGCCATCCGAACGCGAGGGGGGTTTCAGTATGGTGGAGTTGCTGGTTGCCCTGGTATTTCTCGGGATCGGGATAATGGCGGTTGCTGCCCTTTTCCCTTTGGCCACAAAGAATGTTAACGACGGGAAACTCATCACCGCGGCTCTGGGAAGGGCACAGGAAAAGCTGGAAGAGCTAGAGGAGGCAGGCTTCTCCAGTGCACTGCTGGCGTCGGGCACGTACGCAGATTCATCGGGACATTACGTGAGAAGCTGGACCGTTCAGGACAGTATCCCCGTTCCCGGTAACAAGAGAGTGAGCGTCTGGGTGAGCTGGCCTTCGGCACATGGACGAGACAGCGTCAACCTGGCAACGTACATACCCAAATGAGGAACAGAGACGAGCCGAACGCTTGCCTGTGCGAAGAGACTCAGAGTTCATGGTCTCTTAGCAGGGGCTTTCGAATGAACAAAGAACCTCTCGGGAAGGAAGAGCAATCATGAAAGCAGACAGAGAGAAATCAGCGACGGGTTTCGAGGCACGTAAGCTATCACCGGTTCCATTGCCTCTGGTATCTTCTCCCAGGAAAGCGAGTCGGGCCGGTGTGAATTCGTGCGGGCGCTTATCAAGAGGTTTCAGCTTGGTCGAGCTCGTACTTGCTCTTACGGTCTTTGCGTTTGTAGCTGGTGCTCTCTATTCGCTGTACGAACGCAGTCAGAAGTCCGAATCAATCGGGATGGAACTGGCGGAGGCTCAGCAGAACGCTAGGGCCGCGCTGGACATCATGACACGTGAGTTGAGAGCAGCAGGGTACGGGGTGGATTTGGACCAGACGGTTCCGATTATCGTGGCATCAGATCACAGGGTAACCTTTGTCGTGGACAGAAACAGGAACGGCTCCGTTGAGAACGGAGAGATAGTCACCTATTTCCTCGATCCGAATCCTAACGAGCCGCTGGTGGTCTTAACACCAAACCCCAGAGACCTGGTTCTGCGCAGAGTCGTGAGTGCCCCGGGAGATTCTCTTGCCACTCCGGTTTCGGGAGCGGGAGAGGTAATTGCCTACGGCATGACTCAAGACAACGACGGGCAGGCAGGCTATGACGTCTCTCTGTTCACTTATCTGGATGACAACGGGGCGAGCCTCATTACGGCCTCTTCGGCAAACGATCCTGATAATGCAGTGTTCGGCAGAACTGTCGCGGACGCGGACCTGGGAAAACCGGTCGGGTCCGGGAACAGCCTCACGCCTCTGTCAATAACGCTCAGACTAATCATGGAGACGGGTCAGAGAGACCCACACACCGGCACGTTTCAACGGGTGGCCTTGACTTCCAGGGTCATTCCCCGGAACCTGCCGTTCCTCGCCTCCGGTTACGGAGTGGCGGCAGGAACGGCCACAGGCACGGGAACAGGTAGTGGCACCGGTACTGGAACGGCAACCGGAACCGGTACCGGAACCGGTACCGGAACCGGCACTGGTACGGGCACTGGTCTGCCACCGTATCAGCCCCCGATTCGAATCCCGACGGAGAGAGTGCTCTCTCTGACTCTCCGGGATCTTCATGAGAAGGATTCGATCGAGGGTTCTTACACAACTGAAGATCACATTCACGATCAGGACATCATTCTCGGCACGAAGGCAGCGGGAACGAACAACCTCGGCGTATGGTGGAACGGGTATCCGGAAGGCTACGAGGGCGGTTACCTTTACAGAATGTGGCCTTCGTACACAGGGCTTTCCCCGTACGACCTGCTGGCCATAGCCACCGGGAACGCGGACAGTTCTGCGAGCATCTACGTGGACGTCGTCACGGCCATGAGGATAAACACTGGCTTCGGAGGCTTCCAGGTATGGTTGAATCAAGGCTATCCTGTTGGAGAAGGCGTGATAGGTACCCCCACCTCCCCCATAGTGCCAAACGGGACTTATCGAGACGAAGCGACGGGTGAGGGACTGTCAATTGCCGTCGGTGACCTCAACGCGGACGGGCACATGGATTGTGTGCTCGGCACACGGACAGCGCCCGATGCGGGAACGATGGAGGTCTGGTTCGGCGCAGGAGACGGAACATTTAGCCACGATCCGGTCAACGACGTCTACCTGGCGTCAGGGGAAGTGCGCGCGGTAGCGCTGTTCGATATGAACGCAGACGGCTTCATCGATGTTGCTGCCGGAGCTGTAACGGATGAGAAGAGATTCGAGGGCGCAATAGATGTCTTTCTAAACCAGCCCGCCCATCTTGGCAGGCTCTACAAGTCGCTCACGGTAGTTTCGAGAGGAAGCGTGAACGCGCTGTCGGCAGGTGATATGAACGCGGACGGAGTCACGGACCTCGTTGCCGGGACTCGCACAGGAAACAAGAAAGGGGAGATCGAGCTGTGGTTGAGCGAAGCCGGTGGGGGTGCCGGAACCTCCAACATCTGGCTTGCCGACTACGCGGTTGCAGACGGACCGGTGCTGTGCGTGGCGCTGGGAGATTTGGACTACGGCAGCGATTGTCTGGACATCGCCGCCGGAAATTCTCAGAAATCCGTGCAGGCGTGGTTCTGTGACGCGTGGGCCGATTCGCCAGGCGACATAGTTCCCACGTACGAGAGCTGGGCCGACGCCCAGACCGGAGGTGTGGTGAACGCTGTGGCCATCGCAAGGCTCGAATGCCCCGGTCACTATCCTTACGCCGACCCGCTCAACGACGTAGTGGTGGGAACGGCCGTGACCGACACCTCTGGTGAGATAGTGGTGTATCTGAATCCGTACGTATGGTTGATTCAGCCCTAAAGGGAAGGATGGATAGGTGATGCTCAGAGTCAATTCGCGCATCGACGCCGTGTGCGTAGGGAGCGAGAAGGGTAACGCGCTAGTAATCGCGCTTCTCGTGCTTATGGTTCTTTCGACCATGGCCGTTGCCTTTGTGGCCGTTACAAAAACGGAGACGCAGATCTCCGGGAATCAGCTGAGAGGTTCGCAGGCGTTGTACGTAGCCGAGGCCGGAGTCTCGGAGGCGTTGGCAAGAATGTCCGTACAGGGTTCGCCATCGTACATAGGCGAGAACCTGTCTTCGCCGACCGTGGGGTGGGGACGTTACGTGGTCCTGGGAAACGGGGCCTCGGTTGGTGATCCGGAATTCGCCTCAACACAATCTGATTCTCTGGACAACGACGGTGACGGTTCCATCGACGAGACGGGGGAGGTCTATCCAGAAGTCGCGTCGTCGCAGGTGGGTCTTCAGGAAGTCATTAACTACCCTTGGGTGAAGGTGCGATACAAGCTGGGAGACGATTCAGGCATTACGCGCGTCCTGCTCTACGGTGACCACGACAACGATCCTTCCACTAGACCGATGGAGAATTTCGCCAGCGGCTTCCCAGTAATAATAGTAACCAGTAACGGTGTCAGGAGTAACGCAAACAAGACCGTGGAAGTCGAAGCAGTGAAGATCCCGGGGCCTCCTGTGCCCGGCTCGGTCTACACAGAAGGTAACCTTGACTGTAACGGTACGTCCTTTCACATCGACGGAAACGACTACGATCCCGCTCTGGGAACCATTGTCGCCGGTTCCACTCCGCTTCCGGGTGTTGTTGCGACGGGCGGTTTGGGGGCAGTCAACTGCAACGTGCCACAGGGCTGGAACAACATCGAGGGCGAAGGCCCGGCCCCCAGCGTCGCCACTGCCACCTTCGACATCGACCTCCCCGCCTACGTTGACACGTACGGTTCTGTTGCGGACTTGGTCTATAACGGCGACCAGAGCAACCCCAACACGACTGGATGGGGGACAATAGACGACTACAAGATCATACACATAAGAGGAGGAGACCTTCACCTCTCAGGAAGCAACGACGGTGGAGGAGTGCTTCTGGTGGATGGTGATCTCAAGATCTCTGGCCAGTTCACGTGGTACGGCCTGATTGTCTGCTTAGGCGATACGGATTTCACCGGGGGTGGTTCGGGTATACACATCTACGGCTGCGTGATGACTCAAGGCGACATCGCCACCTCAGGAGTGGTGACTGGTAACGCAGACCTCTACTATTCCAGCGAGACAATATCCAAGCTTTCTGACCTCTCGGGCTACACTGTCGCGCTTTGGACCGAAAGATAGGATTGCTGGGTCGACCTGAGACTGCCGGCGGGGCGCGACGATTTCCTTTCTCCGACGGTCCCCTCTCGGATACTCCTCGTTAAGGTTCCTCTAGCTGGCTGCGAAGCGTTCACTGAAGAAACCAATAGTGATATGCGGCATAGTTATCGTTTGCATCACCAGTGGTGAGCCTAAAAGTAAGCTCGATCTCCCGGGTTCTGACGAGCTCGCGAGGCACCGCAAACGGCGCGTACGTCCAGCTGCCCTCGCTTTCGTAAGCTGCGGCTGTTCCTACATGTTTTCCCTCTACATACAGCGTGACAGGCTTAAACTCGTCATCCAGCCGCAAGAGAACGAACAGCGGTGAATCCGGGGCACAGCGCACTCTCATCGTCTCACCGAGCCAGTGCCGCCGTCCGCCGTCCATGACTCTCCTTCCTTCCGGGTCCAAGAGGACTCGTGCCTCCGACCTCCATTTGCCCAGTGGCCGATAGTCGTGTTCTCTCTCGCTCCGGATGTCTCCGACGTCCACCGAGTCAACCAAAGTGAGTTGTTCCAGTTCCGAGATAAGAGGAACCACCTCGCCGCTTCTGAG
>Ga0209636_10000316_pt1 | contig 44874 bp, 31 predicted proteins | sample DeeMarSWOR152_54_FD_187464 | JGI IMG/M metagenome (GOLD analysis project Ga0209636, IMG submission 187464) | Marine sediment microbial communities from White Oak River estuary, North Carolina - WOR-1-52-54 (SPAdes) (version 2) | ecosystem: Environmental > Aquatic > Marine > Intertidal zone >...
TTAGGAAGCCATCCGAGAGACTGAAAATCTCTGCGTCGGCGGTTCGATTCCGTCCCTCGCCACTTCTTCTTTTTTCCTCCTTTTTATCGACACACTAATAAGTTTACCGCTTTCTTGATCGAAAAAAACACCCCCTTTACGAGCAGCCAGTAGAAATTTCTACAGGCTCTTCAGATAATCTTTCAAACTCTGGCGGAATTCAGGGCGCATGAGGGCCAGCTCAAGGGTAGCTTGGATAAATCCCAATTTATTTCCGGCATCATAGCGCTTTCCCTCGAAGAGATAGCCGTAGACAGGCTGTGTCTCCAACAAATGTTTAATCGCATCAGTGATTTGAACCTCCCCCCTTTTATCCGGTTCCGTGTTCTTTATGGCAGAAAATATCTGGGCATCAAAAACATATCTGCCGATAACGGCCAAATCGGAATAAGCTTTCTCAGGACCTGGCTTTTCAACCAAATCTTCGACTTGAAAGACTCTCTCGGAAATCTTTCTGGGTTTGATGATCCCATATTTTTTCGTCCCTTCCTCATCTGTTCGGCCCAGGACAATAACCGAAGCTTCAAGCTTCTTATGGGCATCGATCAACTGTTTGATACACGGTATTTCACAGTCGAAAATATCGTCGGGTAAAAGCACAGCAAAGGGCTCGTTGCCGACGTACTCTTCGGCCATCAGAATAGCATGCCCCAATCCAAGGGCTTTTTTCTGGCGGATGTAACAAAATTCAGCGAGAGTCGATATCCTTTGCACTTCTTGCAGAAAATCCAGCTTTCCCTTCTCCTCCAGAAAACGCTCTAATTCCGGGCTGCTGTCAAAATGATCTTCTATGGAGGATTTTCCTCTACTTATTATGACCGCTATTTTTTCAATCCCTGCTCCGACCGCCTCTTCCACACTGTATTGAATCAAAGGCTTATCCACTACGCTCAGCATTTCCTTTGGATGCGCTTTTGTTGCAGGTAAGAAACGTGTTCCGAATCCGGCTGCAGGAATAACGGCTTTTTTAATCATAATGGCTTCCTCGATGGTCCGTTATTCATATTCTGCACAGAAAACGTCCCCCACCCAATTGATTAACAGAATGCCCATGGTTCGGAAATTCAACCAGGAATATGAATCATAGAACCCCACCAGGGAATCTAACCTCTCCGGTATGACTTTTTTATCTTCGAATCGAGAAAATATATCCAGGATCACCAACCATAGCCAAGGGAAAGTTCAAGAGCAATGATTTTCAAGTCATAAAGACCAGGCATAGCAGACTCATACTGTCCATAACGAACATCTTTTTCCTTACCTATCAAGTATTCGAAACCAAGGTCAATTATCAATCCGTCAATGTTGTATCCAATGCCGACAGCAAAGGAGTTGAAATCCGTGATAGGTAGAAGAACATTCCTGGTTTCATTAGGGGCTGGTCCCGGATCGAAGTAATATCCCCCTCTGAGTGCGAATTTTTCTGATAGCCAGTATTCTGCGCCAAACCGGATTTGCGTCTTGCTCTCCCAATGCAGTTCCAATTTGTTCCCTTCGGTTATTCCCATCAGTGTGGCCCAAGTGGGATCTGTAAATGTGATCTCGATCTCATCGAGCTTGGACCATTGTGTGTACTGGACATCGGCTGTCAGGGTGAGGTTCTTGACAGGCTTAAAAGCTATTCCACAGGCCATCCACATCGGCCAGGTAACGTCCGCTTCTATGTCTGCAGTTGTGTCGATAGCACCTACAAGAGGAGCAAGCTGGCCAATGCCAGAAACGACTGTTTCTCCGCTGAATTTAATCTTACTGGGTGTCCGGAATGTGGCGCCAATGCTGAACATTTCGCTGGGTTTGACGAGAACGCCAAAAGTGGCACCGAGGCCCCAGCCGGTCATGTCCAATTTCTGTTGACCAAGATCAAAAAAGAGGCTTGGATAAGGAGGAGTCGGAAGCTGGACTTCGGCAACACCCGCATACTGAGCGGTTTCGAAACTTCCGTAATTGATGTTCAGCGTTGCTCCGACCATGAGCTGGTCATTCACTTTGTAAGCAAGTGCCGGCGAAATCGAGAGCACAAAAATCTTGCTCCGCCAATCTATATTCGGGTTAGGAAGAAATGTAGGAGGGCCAGAGACATAGGCGAGGTCTGCCCCCTCCCACTCGATGCCAAGGCCTGAGGGAGCATAGACGGCAATTCCTGCCACAAGGTTCTCACTCACAGGGTGGTAGTAACTGGCTAAGCCAGCAAGATAATGCTTATTTACACTTTCTGCATCCGCAACAGGTATGGGTACTGTGGGTAACTCCAATGTGTAGCTCATAGAAGGGATGATATCTGTCCCATAAAAACCAAGATATTTCTTGTTGAATTGGGCAATCCCCGCTGGATTCCAGAAAACAGCCGTGAAATCATCTGCTAGGCCCACAAAGGCGCCTCCCATGGCTACAGCTCGTGCTCCGATGCCGTTTAGATTTAAACCATTGGCAAATGAAAGCGAGCTTGAAAAGATGAGAAACGTAACGATCGAGAACAGCACTTTTCTTTTTTTCATGCTAACCTCCTCATTTGCTCTTCTGTTTACGATATTTCAGCCTTTTTGTCAATTACTGTTTTTCCAAAGCAAGCATCTTTTTTTCTGCAGAGCCTGAGTCTTCCTAATTATTGGGAAAAAGAAGATGCCTGCTATTCCTCCTCCACTGCTTGAATCTCTTTTACCTCGGGTACCTTCTTCTTTATAAAACGGGTGATTCCATGAGTTAAAGTCATCTGCCTCATGGGACACCCCACACAGGCACCTAAAAGACGTACCTTAACCACTCCTTCATCGGTCACATCTACAAATTCCACGTCTCCACCATCTGCCTGGAGATGCGGTCTTAATTCTTCGATAGCTTTCCGGACTTTTTCTTTCATTTTATCTCCTTAAAAACAAATTCGCCCTTCTCATCCACATCAATTTTCACTCTATCCCCTTCGGTATATTTCCTTTCTAAAAGGTTAAGGGCTAAAGGATTTTGGATATATTTTTGGATGGTCCTCTTTAGAGGTCGAGCCCCATAGGAGGGATCGTAACCTCTCTCTGCGAGTAGCTTTAGAGCACCTTCAGAGACCTCGATATCGATCTTTTTTTCTTTTAACAAAGTACGCAATTCATCAATTTGAAGTTCGACAATCTTCAGGATGGTTTCTTTGGTCAAGGCTTTAAAGATGAGAATCTCGTCGACTCTGTTAAGAAATTCTGGACGAAAGTTTGTGTTCAGGATTGCTTTGATCTCCTTTTCCATCTTTTCAAAATCCTGGCTGAGCTCCTTGATGATCTGACTCCCCAAATTAGAGGTCATGATAACAATGGCGTTTTTAAAGTCAACGGTACGCCCCTTTCCATCTGTCAGTCGGCCGTCATCCAAAATCTGAAGAAGGATGTTGAAAACATCAGGATGAGCCTTTTCTATTTCATCCAGAAGAATAATCGAATACGGCCGTCGCTTTATGGCCTCGGTGAGTTGTCCTCCTTCTTCGTATCCGACGTAGCCTGGGGGAGCACCGATGAGTCGTGACACGGTGTGCTTTTCCATGTACTCAGACATATCGAGTCTCACCATTGCCCGTTCATCATCAAAAAGAAACTCGGCCAAAGCTCTGGCCAACTCGGTCTTCCCAACGCCGGTGGGACCTAAGAACAGAAAAGAACCTAAAGGCCGTGAAGCATCTTGAATTCCTGCCCTTGCTCGCCTTATGGTATCCGCGACCGCACGCAAAGCATGATCCTGACCGATGACTCTCCTGGCCAGTTTATCCTCCATTTTGACAACCTTCTCCACCTCTCCTTCAAGCATCTTTGAAACAGGAATTCCTGTCCATTTGGAAACGATATGAGCCACATCTTCTTCATCTACTTCTTCCTTCAGCATCTTGTTTTTATCCTGAACCGCAGCCAATTGTTTGGATATTTCTTCAATGTCTTTTTCTGTTTCAATAAGCTTCCCGTATCTTATTTCGGCCACTTTTTCCAGTTCGCCTCTTCGTTCCGCATTCTGTTCCTCCATCTTCAGACTGTCTATCTTTCCTTTGAGTTCGTTCATCCTATCGATGAGTTCCTTCTCTTTTTGCCAATGAGCCTTGAGCACATCACTCTTCTCTCTCAATTCTGCAAGTTCCTTGTTTAGACTATCCAATTTTTCTTTAATGCTTTTTTCTTTTTCCTTTTTCAGTGCCTGTTTTTCTATCTCTAGTTGGATGATGCGCCTCTCCAACTCATCGATTTCTTCCGGCATGCTATCTATTTCTATCCGGATTCGCGAGGCGGCCTCGTCGATCAAGTCTATGGCTTTATCGGGGAGATAGCGATCTGCAATATAGCGATTAGAAAGAGTCGACGCTGCTATGAGGGCAGAATCTTTGATTTTGACACCATGGTGAATTTCATATTTTTCCTTGAGTCCTCTCAATATGGATATTGTTTCCTCGACAGATGGCTCGCCAACATATACCTGCTGAAACCGTCTCTCCAGAGCAGCGTCTCGTTCAATGTACTTTTTATACTCATTCAGAGTCGTAGCGCCAACACAACGAAGCTCTCCTCTTGCCAGCGGAGGCTTGAGCATGTTCGAAGCATCCACAGCGCCTTCGGAGGCACCAGCACCTATGATGGTATGCAATTCATCGATGAAGAGGATAATTTCTCCTTCAGCTTCTCTCACCTCTTTTAAAACAGCCTTCAGCCTTTCTTCGAATTCCCCACGATATTTCGCTCCTGCGATTAAAGCAGCGATATCCAAGGCAATGAGCTTTTTATTTTTCAAGGATTGAGGGACGTCTCCGTTTGCGATTCGTTGGGCCAGACCTTCCACAATTGCCGTCTTTCCCACTCCAGCCTCACCGATCAAGACTGGATTATTCTTTGTTCGGCGGGACAGAACCTGGATAACTCTCCGGATCTCATCCTCTCGTCCAATGACAGGATCCAGCTTTCCCTGTCCAGCTAAACTTGTGATATCCCGGGCATAGCGCTCTAAAACTTGATATTTCCCCTCTGGTTCTGGATCTGTAATCCTGTGCGTCCCTCTAATGTCCATCAGAGCCTTGAGCACAGCTTCCTCATCTAGCCCGTTATCCTTAAGGATACGGCCGGCTTCACTCGCAGTTTCTTTCAAAAGGGCAAGAAAAAGGTGTTCCGTTGAAATGTACTCGTCTTTTAGCTTCTTGGCCTCCTTCTCCGCGCTGCCGATAATCTGTCGGAGAGGGGAAGAAAGATAGATCTCTCCGCCCCCCTCGACTTTAGGGACTCTTTCCAAAGAAGCTTCCACTTCATCCCTGACTTTCGGTGAGTTCACTCCAATCTTAGCAAGTATAGCGTTCACTATATTTTCCTCTTGATTCAAAAAGGCCCAGAGAAGATGCAGAGGTTTTAACTCTTGATGAGACAGTTCTTGCGCCTTGGACTGTGCGACCTGAAAAGCCTCCTGAGATTTCACTGTGAACCGGTCCCATTTCATGTTTTTCTATCTCCTATTTTTCTTATTAGATAATATAATAGACAACCTAAAAGTTCAATTTACTTATCCCCACTGCTTCTGTGCAGTGGTTTTGGAGAAGCCTGCAGCGACCATTGAAGATTCCGATCCAACCTAACCCAGGCTTACTGATTTTATCTTTGAGGAAATCCGACGAAGTCGGACGGCGAGGATGTATTGAGCGAAAAATAAATATGTGCAGTTCCGCAACCGCTGAAAAGAAGAGTGAAGGAATGACGTAAAAAATCCGCCTATTTTCAATTTCCTCTTGACAATTTGATAAAAATTGATATTTTTTTCATGGGAGTCATAGATGGAAGAAATTGAAATCATCAGTTGGTTAACACTCGATGCTATAAAAAAAGCCGCAAAAATTGAGGAAAGTGTCGGAGACCTCCAGACAGGTCACTGCATGTCTGTATTCTGTAAAATTGAAGAAGACTTCTTAGAACTGTGTTACAGCGATACCGTATCGAACTACTTGAGAAGGTACGAAGATAACGACGAATTTCAGCTTGCTTTGGAGAAGCGTAAGGAAGAAGTCGGGGAAAGTCCTTATGACGAGGATAAGGGATTCGAAGAAAATTTTGCAGAAGAAGACCTGGATGATGAATTCGGTTCTGATGAAGACACAGAAAATTTCTGATCACATCCTCCATTAGCCCACCTGGTCAAAGCTTTTATCCAGTTTCTTATAGTTCTCACTTTTTCTCTGAGTTTACCGGCCTCTAAGATCTTTCCTCTTTGTCCTCCATCTTTTCTTTCAGTTTATTGATAAAATTCAAGGCTTCAAGGGGCGAAAGTGATTCAATGGCCAAATTTTGGATCTCTTCTCTCATCTCTTCCAACTTCTCTCTTTCTCTGTCCTCCTGGAACAATAGAAGCTGGGATTTATCGCGTTTTTGAGCAGAGCTATAGGCAAGCCTGGGCAGACCTGTATCATCTAATTCTTTTTTTTCCAAGTTGAACAGAATCTCTTTTGCCCTGTCAATGACTGTTCGAGGTATACCCGCCAGTCGAGCGACGTGAATGCCGTAACTCTGATCCGAAGGGCCAGGCACGATCGTGCGCAGAAAAATGACATCCTCTTTCCATTCTCTTACGGAAACGTGGTAATTTTTTATCCTGTCTAAAGTCAATGCCAGTTCTGTCAATTCATGGTAATGGGTCGCGAACAGAGTCTTGGGTCTTACTTCTTCTCTTTCATGCAGATACTCGGCTACAGCCCAGGCAATGCTGAGTCCATCAAACGTGCTCGTCCCTCTTCCGATCTCATCTAAAAGAATTAGGCTTTTGGCCGTTGCATTATTGAGTATATTGGCTGTTTCTAACATTTCTACCATAAATGTTGACTGCCCAACACTTAAAAAATCCATAGCACCTATTCGAGTGAAGATGCGGTTAAGCAGTCCGATTTCTGCTTCTCGAGCTGGCACAAAAGATCCCATCTGGGTTAATATGCAGATCAGAGCCACCTGCCTTAGGTAGGTCGATTTCCCTCCCATGTTGGGGCCTGTGACAATAAGAATCTGGTCTGTATGTCGGTCCATGTACGTATCATTGGGGATAAAAGGTTCTTCGTTAGTGACCTCGATAACAGGATGTCTCCCTTCGACAATCTTTATTTTGTCGTCAAGATTGACCCTCGGACGGTGATAATTTCGTTGAGAGGCCAGCTCTGCCAGCGATGTGAGGGCATCCAGGGTGGCTACATATGAAGCTACTTTTTGCAGCCTTTGGGTCTCCCTTGAGATTTTTTGCCTTATCTCAAGAAAGAGATCGTATTCCAATTCTCCAATTCTTTGTTCGGCATTCAGAACTTTTTCCTCATATTCTTTGAGCTCTGGGGTGATGAAACGCTCTGAGTTTACTAGAGTCTGCTTGCGGATGTAATCGGATGGGACCAAGTGCAAATTTGGTTTTGTAACGTCAATATAATAGCCAAAGACCTTATTGTAGCGGATCTTGAGAGAGGGTATCTTCGTTCGTTCCCGTTCTTTCCTTTCCATTTTTGTAATGAAGGTCTTTCCAGAACGACTTATCTCTCTCAATTCATCGAGCTCCCTGTTGTGGCCATCTTTGATCAGGCCTCCTTCGGTAAGCAAAAAAGCCGGCTCTTCCAATATTGTCTCCTCGATCCATCCCACGATATCCTGCAAGTTATCCCAATCGTTTTGGATGTCCTTCATCAATCTGGAGATAAAAGGCTTTATTAAGGCCTGGATTTGAGGAAGAGGAAGAAGCGATTTTTTCAACGCAGTCAAGTCCTTTGCATTGGCTACTGCCAGGGATATCTTTCCGGTTAAACGTTCCAAATCAAAAATATCCTCGAAGACTTCTCTCAATTCCTGGCGCTCTATGGTCTGATGCAGAAACTCATCGACAGCATCCAGTCTCTGCTCTATTTTTGAACAATCCAATAAGGGATGAAGAAGCCATGATCGCAGAAGTCTTCCCCCCATAGATGTAACCGAGAAATCTATGATATGGAGCAGAGAGCCTTGCAGGCGTCCATCCCTCAAATTCTTTACGAGCTCAAGGTTTTTTAATGTCGTGGAATCAAGCACCAAATACTGGTCAGACTCAATGCAGGAAAGCCCATGCACCAAGGAGAGGGAATCTTTCCTTAAATTCTTGAGATAGAACAACAGCGCTCCTGCAGCCGAGACTGCAAAGGTCTTACCGCTCAGACCGAAACCATCTAATGACTGCACACGAAAATGTTCGATCAGAAGATTTTTTGCTTGGGTGAAGTCAAAAATCCACTCTTCCTGAGGACTCAGGACAACTGCGTTCATTTCATTACGGGCAAGTATTTTTTCGATCTTTTCCCTTTGGTCTTGGGGATAAATTATCTCTTTAGGCAACACCTTAAATAGCTCATCCGAGAGCAGATTAAGGTCTTTACCCTGTCTCGTCTGGATTTCACCCGAAACCAGATCTATGAGAGCCAGTCCCCAGCCATCATCGTCTATGTGCAGGCTACCAATAAATGTATTCTCCTTAGCCTCCTCAAGCTCAAGCTCAACCGCAGTCCCCGGTGTCAAGACTTTAACCACATCCCTTTTGACCACCCCACGGGCACACCTAGCATCTTCTACCTGCTCACAAATAGCCACTTTGAATCCTCTTCGGAGAAGCTTTGCTAAATAGGATTCTGCTGCATGGTAGGGCACCCCGCACATGGGCACTTTTTGGCGAGATGTCAGAGCAATCTCTAAAACGGAAGAAGCGATCTTCGCGTCTTCGTAAAACATTTCATAAAAATCACCAAGGCGAAAAAACAACAAGGTATCCTGGTAATTTTTTTTGATCTTGTGGTATTGATCCATCATGGGAGTGGAAGAATTTTTCTTCGCCATCGGTTTTAATTCACTATACTTATTGATTCTCTTTTTTTCAAGCTGGCGTATTTTATTATCTGCCCGTTTTTTTTTTACCTTTTATTCTGTATAATTCAATCAAGACCGATACATATGAAATCATACAATAGAACCGACACAACAACAAAAAGAAGACCAGGGTACATCCTCGTTCAATCTATGACTCTTGCCAGAATACCTCTCTCCATTCTTTTTTTAATCATAAGGCTCTATGGGAAAAATGTTGATCTAACATTGGTATTGAGTCTACTTCTTCTCGTTATCATAGAGTTTACAGACGCATTCGATGGAAAAATCGCCAGGCGTTTCGGGTTGACCTCCGAGTATGGAGCTACTCTCGATCCTTTTGCAGACAGCATTTCACGTCTTATTATATATTGGGCTCTGGCCATGACTAACAACGTGATCTTTCTCGTACCGCTTGTCATGGCTGTGCGTGATGTCACCGTTGCTTATTCAAGAATCGTTTTGGCGCAAAACAAACAGACCGTATCAGCAAAATTGAGCGGCAAGGTGAAAGCTTCTGTTCAAGCGACGGGATCCTTCTTAGCTCTATTTGGGCCACTATACTGGGACTATATCGGCTACTGGAGCTTTTACGCTCTCTCTTGGATTCTTATAATCGTGACATTCCTCTCCGCAATCGAATATGTTAAGGATGCGTTGACTATTTTAAGAACAAATGAATTCTGATGCCCACATTTGATCGAGCATTCAAGAATAAGAAGATTGTTTTCTTGGATTTGGACGGAACGGTCTATGTCGGAGATTCACTCCTTCCGAGAGCTAAAGATTTCCTCGATTGTTTGAGCCAAAAAAACATTTTCACATATTTCCTGTCTAATAATTCTTCCCGTTCCAAGAGGGATTATGTAAAAAAATTGGCCAATCTGGGCATTTCTTCAAATGAAGATAGAATTATATTATCGACTGATGGGGTTATTGAGTATCTTCTTGAGAGGAATACAAGACATGTCTATATCGTCGGCACTGAATCTATGAAAGAGATGTTCCTTCAAGTAGGACTGGAAGTCGACTCGCCCACGCCTGAATATATTGTCTTGGGATTTGATACAGAACTGACTTATGAAAAGCTCAAAAAAGCCACCCTTTTTATACAGAAAGGAATTCGATTGATCGCCACCCATCCAGATTTGGTTTGTCCCTCCCCTGAAGGCTTTATTCCCGACACAGGTTCCATGCTCGCTCTCTTCGAAAAAGCTACTCAAAAGAAACCTGTAAAAATTTTTGGAAAACCCAACCCGGAAATGGTTGCACACATCATAAAAAAACATGACGTTCATTCCCAAGAAGTCGTAATGATCGGAGATCGCATTTATACAGATATGGAACTCGCTCGAAAAATCCCGTGCGATTTCATTCTCGTTCTCAGCGGAGAAACAAAAAGAAAGGATGTCTCAGACCTGAAGAACCAACCATTTCTTGTTGTCGAGAATATCGGCAGCTTAATCGGCTAAAACTCTCTTTGCGTTTTTCAAGCTTTCCATGTCCTGCACATTCATGACTTCAGGTCCAACAGACCAATCTCTTCCAATTCTCTTTATCAATCCAGACAATACCTTTCCCCAGCCCAATTCAACAAAACATGTAACTTCCTGGCCATCCATGATCTTCATGGATTCAAACCAAAGCACAGTACTGGTCACCTGTCTCTTCAAAGCATCCCTGGCTTCCTCCCCTTTGCTGATCATCCGGGCATCCACATTGGTTATAATGGGAAAAGTCAAATCTTTAAACTCCACTGCATCCAGGTCTTTTGCAAGCTTCTCTTCAGCGCTTCTCATCAGTTTGCAGTGGAATGGAGCGCTTACAGGAAGAAGTATCGAGCGAGGAGGTTTTAACAATGACAAGGCTTTCTTCACAGCCATTTCATGTCCAGCGATCACGATCTGTTCTCTGCTGTTCCAGTTTGCTATCTCTATGGTTCCTTCTTTGATATCTGACAAAGCCTTCTTGACGTCCTCATAAGGTGAACCTAACACAGCAGCCATTGCCCCCACACCTACAGGCACAGCTTCCTGCATATAGGTCCCTCTCTTATGAACCAGAAGAACCGCATCTTCAAAAGACAGGGAACCGGATGCGACAAGAGCCGAATATTCTCCCAGGCTATGCCCAGCAGCGATAAAGGGGATCTCATCCATAAGGCAGTAAGCAATCGTGCTCACGATCAATAGTGCCGGTTGGGTGTTTTGTGTCAGCCGGAGTTCTTCCTCTGGACCTTCAAAACAGAGGCGGGATATGGAGTAACCCAAGATCTTATCAGCTTTACGAAAAATTTCCTGTGCCGTGGTTGAGGCAATAAAAAAATCCTTACCCATTCCAACGGCTTGGGAGCCTTGTCCTGGAAACAAAAACGCCTTTTTTCTCATATATTGTCCTCGATTATTCAGTCTGCTGCAAACAAGAGTTATGAGATCTTTATCTGAATATTTGCTTCTCTTTTCAGATTATTTATCCACTCATGGACCTGCGTTTCTATCTTTTCCCGCTTTATCTCTTTTTCGATCTGATCCAACATCTCAGTCAAAGGCTCTGGTTCAAGTCCTTTATTCCTTTGGCCGGGGATATAAATCTGCTCATAATAAATTTCAATTTCTTCAAGCCTAACAATGACACTTTGGTCGAATCTCCTGGATATGATTTTTTGATACAAAAGCATCTCGTGAAGGTAGCCTTTCAAATCGTCCCAATCTAATCCGAATCGAATAAGAGCCCTTTCTGCCTCCCCTGGCTCCATCCACTGTATGATATTACTGAGAGCTAACTCTATTTCTTCCTCCTCAAGAATGATGTCCTCGCTTGTTAACTGAATGACCAATTTTTGACTGATAAGCTGATCAAGAATATGTCTCTGAATATCTCCCGTCTGCTCATCTTTTGGACCTTCATAAAGCCCGAATGTTTTGACTAGATTGAGATCGGTAAGGGTGATGACTTCATCATTTACAACAGCGACGATGCGGTCAACAACTTCCTGCCAGCCAGAAACATTCTTCAGAGAGCAAAGAACAAAAACAAGGAAAAAGAAAAGATTTACTGATCTATTCAAAGCCTTTGTTGGTTTAAAACACATTGCCTATCGTTATGAATCCTAGGACATTCTTTTCCCCTGGAAATGCATCAAGATTCCAGGCAATTTCCAATCGAACAGGCCCAAGTGGGGTGTTGTATCTCAAACCAAGCCCAAGAGCATCCTGAAGCCCCGCCAAACTCAGCTGCTTTCTGGTAGAGAACACATTGCCTTTATCAAAAAAAACAGCCCCATACAAATCTTTGAGTGTTGAAATAATCGGAAAAGTCAGCTCGAAATTAAACAAAAGCAGAGCTTTGCCTCCGACAGGTGTACCGGATTCAGGATCCCTTGGTCCCAACTCATCAAATTCAGCTCCACGATAAGAGCTGCTGCCCCCGGCAAAAAATCTCTCATAGATTGGGACTCTCCCTTTGGCTAATCCCAACCGTATGGTCGAACCTAATGTCAGGCCGCGAAAAATCGAAGCAAAATACTGAAATTTGTTAAATGTCTTTAAAAAATCTGACTCAGTCTTGAAATACGGAAAGGCCCATTCGATTGCGGAACTGAAAAAGAATCCTTTGGTGGGATTGAAGGGATCATCCCGCTTCTCCCAAATATAGCTCCCGGAGATTGATGTGGTCGAGAAGGGATAAAATCGTCGATCTATCTCTGATGGATCTATAAAGTTGAGCTCGGTAATCGTTCTCTCGGCATATTTCAGGGTAGTAAGAAAATCCATGTTTTCCTTTTTTGAGATGGATTTTACAGTGGTCAAACTGATACCCTTCCCTTCATAGGTGAAACTTGTACGAGCTTCCCGTTCCATCCAAAGGTTCAGGTAGGTTTCCAAAGGCAGACCAAAAAAGTAGGGTTGTCTCCAGGAAAAAACCCCTCTTGTCTCCCTTAAGCTTATCTGCCCCACAAGGCTTGCCTGGGCAGCCGAACCAAAGACATTATAGCGTATATATTCTGCGGTTCCACGGAGCCTGAAATCATTGTCCCAGATGGCAAAAGTCCGGGGCTCGTTCTTTGATTCTAGACCTAATCCCAAACTAGCATAATTCCTAGCTCCTTCTCTAACGTTTACCAGCAAATTGGTACTATCAGAAGAGGTGGGAATTTCGTCGATTCTTACTTCCGTAAAAATGCCTAACCTTTCCAAATTTCTTTTTGTTCTAAGGATTGCGTCATACCGTGCGTAATCCCCCTTTTCCAACAAAAGTTCCCTCGAGATTGTGCTCTTTTTTGTAGCTTCATATCCAGTAATGATCACATTCTCAACCTGAATTCTCCGGCCCTCTTCAATCTCAAAGCGCACAGAGTATAAACTCTCATCGGTCAACTGAACAACAGCATCAATCTCAGTTCCTCTAAATCCCTGATTCAAATAATATCTTCTCAGTTCTTCGATATCCTTCTGAATGTCAGGCTGGAAAAAGGGCCCTCCTGCCACGCAACTGATCTGTTTAAGAAGAACATCCTCTTGAAAAGAGCGCGTTCCCGTTATGGAGATCGTATCGATCTTCTCCTGCCTTCCTTCCTGGATAGAGAGGATAGGCCTTATCTTTTTGTTTTCTTTCTGTAAATACAACTCAACCTTAGTCTCGGGAAATCCATGCGATTCATAAAGGAACTCTATTTCTCGAGGCAACTCGAACAGCCTAGCTCCATCTATTTTCTGGAACAGAGAAAATCTCTGTTTCATCAGAAGCTCTTCCTTGATCTCTTTAGGCGTAAAATACTTCAGGCCTTCGAAAGTTACTCCCTGAATCTTATATCGTCTTCCTGGCGTTACCTGATGGATTATGCGCATCAGATCGTCCTCGTACTGGACCGAAGAATCAACAGTCGGAAAAAGATATCCTTTTTTCCTCATGTAATTGATAATCTTCGCCTCCCCCTCTGAAAGGCCCCATTCTTCGAATATCTGAGCTTCCCAAATCGGCTTGATAAGGTCAAGCGGCACATCCGCTCCATTCACAATGAACTCTATCTTTTCTTGAGGAAGCACTTTGATAAGGAGAGAAACCAATTCACAAGACTCATCAAAATTCCGCTCTTCCACCAAGACTTCTGCTCTTCTGTAATCCATGGAATTGTAGATCTCTCTTAATCGATCAAGGTCATCTTGCAATTGTGAGGGAACAAATGCCTGACCTTCTTTGGTATGCATTCTTTTTTTCAGGTCCTGTTTGGACAGCATTATATTCCCTGTAAAATCAATGTTTGCAACAGTATACCTTTTTATTGAATGAATCATAAACGTCACACTAACATGAGGTGATACGGCGTCACTCTCAATGATAGGCTCGATTTCTGCTTGGAAAAATCCTTCATCTCTTAAAATCCCTTTAATTTCTTCCACGGCCTTGTCAATACTTTCCTCGGAATAAGCTCCCTCTTCTCTCAACGAATACAAATTTTCCTTCAGTTTTTTCAGGGGAATCTCGTTGTTTGCACTAAAATCAATCCTGCGGATGAAGAGTTTTCTGGTGAGAAGAAAAGTCAAGTGTATCCCCTGGTTTGCTTCTCTCAAGACTTCAACATCAGAAAAGAGTCCTGTCTGATAAAGCTGTTTAATGCTTTCAGTGATTCTCTTCAAAGAAAACGGTTCTCCCTCTTCCACTGGAATGAGACTTTTCATCTCTGCCTCTCCGGGTTCTCCATCGATGGTCAGATTAATCCGGTCTATTGTGGGAAAAGACTCAGGTATCTGGGGATACGATGGGAACGTTAAGCAGAAGAAAAACAGAACGATAAGGGATGCTGTTGCCCTCAGATATCTGTTGCAAAATTCAGAATCTTTTATGAATTTTGACATCAAAACTTGCGCGTCCTTCTTCATCTCGAGTCCCCACAATTGAGAAATCACGGGTAAATTTCCATTCTATTCTGATGATTTCTTCCCTTTGTGTGGTTAAGTTCGTTGAGTAAAGAAAAGAAAGGTTTCTTGAAATATTCTTCCCGACTGTCAGTCGGGCAGTCACTTCAGCGGATGAACCAATCACGAATGGATCAATCCTGAATCGGTCGATAAAAAAGAGTCCTTCGGCTCTCTTTTTTGCCTCTTCGGAAAGCTGGAAAGAGAGAAGTGAAGCCGTGCTAAGCTGCGTACTTATATCATAGGAATAGGTTCGCTTAAAGGCTTCTCCAAGAGCCAGAAGGGCAAGCACATCCTCTGGAGGAAGGGGAGGAGAAGAGCTGAAATCAGGATTAAGCCGGTCCAAGAGTCCATCTAAAGAAAAAGTCACCCTGTAATCCTTTACGTATGTTTCTCCTTTAAAACTCAAATAAGGCTCGATTGTTTGAGGATTGATAAAGCTTACCCTTCCCCTTAATATCCTGAATTCTCTATCCTGGAAATAAAGCTCTCCATCCAGGGCTTCTATATCTCCCAGAACGATCGGAGAGTTTATGTTTCCGGAAATGTTTAAGTTGAATCTGCCTCTGAGTTTTCCTAAAGAATTTTCCATCCATGCATTATCATCGGCCTTAATTCTGAGATTAAGCGTGAGATCATCAAAAAAGTTTGGCTCCCTGCGCTGTTCAAGAGATGATGCTGTGGAAAAGGCAAATTTTTCCGTAATCTCTCTCCTCCAGGAGAGCCTATGGACGAGAAATTCCCCTTCCAGGACGAACTGATTAGCATCTTTGATCAAGTTTAGATTTCCATCAGTCAGGGCTCTCGTTCTTTCCAAAGGCGAGAGGAGAAGGTTTGTACCTTCAACGTTTACATCGATCTCCTCGACACCTCCTCCGCCCAGTTGCAGCCGACCAGAACCCTGAATATCACCTCCTCCAAGCCTCCCTTGGACAGATCGCAAAGAGAACTTCCCATTTTCAAAGAGCACAAGCCCTGAATAGTTGCGGAGAGCATGGGCGAACTGCGGAAAGGGAAACACTGTCCCCTGGAAATCGATGCCTCCCTTCACTTGGGGAGCAGTCTTGTTTCCGGTGATTGTTGCGATATAATTTATCCTCCCTTTGGCTCCTGTCCATGGAAGGAGCAGATCATAATTCGTAAAGGATCCCCGTATATCACCAAATATTGCATCTTCTCTAACCGGTATCCCGAGAGCAATGAAAAACTTGTTCTCTCCAGGTTCGAAGTTCCCCTCCATCTCTAGATCAATCCTGTGTTCGGTAAAGGTAACCTGTATCTCTCCTCGGGTCTCTGTTTTTTGAAAAGGATACAGAAAGAGATCTTTTATCTCGAAGCTCCCTGAGGCAGAATCAATGCCTAATATTCCCTTTCCCTCGGCCTGGAAAGAAAGAACTCCCTTTAAAGGAACATAGATTGAGGAGAGGTCGATTCTCTCTCCTTCGACTTCTACATCAAACTCTCGGTTCAAAAGCCCGAGGTTGATAGATCCTTGTATGCTCCCCTCGTATAAATCAAACTCTAATTCTGGAAAGGAAAAGGAGTCACCACTCCAATCCAATCTTCCCTTGACATTGGTTAAGGGCTGTCCGGAAAATTCGAGCCGATGGCTGGAAAATGCTCCCTTGAGCTGAAGATCATCTCCATTTTGCTTGAATTCGAACTTCCCAGATGCTTCGCCACTGAGGGGAGTGGGGATATCAAACCCAGGAAGCAGCACTTCTACACGGCCAGTCTCAAGGTCAGAGTCAACCTTCAATTCATCATCACGTGCATAAACGCCGATTTCTCCCCTTATTGACGGATCGTCTACGAGAAAGGTGCCGAAAAATTCACTCCCGATTATTTCAGCTTCTCCTCTGACAGATTCGATACTGAAATTTCTGAATCCACCTGGGCTGACGTTGAACTTCGCTTGGACCTGAGGATACCAAAAATCTCCAAAAATTCGAATGAGCGACTCTCCCTTGCCTCTGATCTCTGGAAATCCAAAATTTTTCTGAAGCACGAGTGATGTGAAGTCGCGGGCCTGTTTCACTTCCATGATTTTACCGTCGATTGTGAAATCAACAGTTTGGCCAATAACCAATCCGCCGTCCAACTTTACACTAAAAAAACTTGAATCGAGACGCTCTGAGTAAAAAGAAAATTTCTTTCTCCGATCCCAATCGACTTTAACCAAGCCATTGAAGGAGTATTTTGAATCCTTCGACTCGAGAATTTCATCCCTGAATTCGATCTTAGCTTGAAGCTTATCCCTTTCAATTGAAAAATCGCCCCATCCGGGGGAGATAACGGGCCAAGGGATACCAACATAACTCATGATCGGATCCAGGTAGAATCCTCTAGCTACTCCCCAAATTCTGTCCTTATTAAAATTAACGCGCACAAATTCCTGCCGAAAATCCCTTTTTTGAATATTAAGATCGACACGCCCTGCCGATCCTTCAAAATCAACATTCCCATCTATTTTCCCCATTCTGACCCTATTCAAAACAAAATCATCGCTCGAAAAACCAGTATCAACTGTGATTTTCCCCTGGTTCCTCATCACAAATCCCTGACCTACAACCCAACCCTGTGACTCAAACGGTATATCGAGGATATCAAAAAGTAGATCCACTCGAAGATTATAGCTTGTCTGTAACTGGATCTCAGGATCAAGCGGATCGATAAGATGGCCATCCAACTTGAGGATTCCCCTTGGACCGCTTAATTTAAGGCTTTTTATAGTGACGTCATTCCCTCTTCCCTCAAGCAAAAAACTCACCTTTCCTTCGATTGGCTTTCTATCAGAGGATAATGAAAGCATATTCTCTTGGGCTTCTCCCATTATTGAAAATGCTTCCCCCTTCTGAGAAAAAACTGCATTGATTTCTTGGACCTGCATCCGAGTTTCTTCACCCCAGAAGTATAAAGCGCCATCCCTGATCACCCCTTTTTCAATGTCAAAGGGAAATGCAAGGTTGAATCTTCTATCTTCTCTTTTCTCCTCTTTTTTTGGCACGGTATACATTCTCAAAACTGGATTATCAATCAAAAGAATGAGCGGTCTCTCCTTTGAAAGAAGAGATGAGAAAGAAATCCTGACAGAGATTTTCCTTGCAGAAAAAAACGGTGATACGGATTTTGACCTTGCATCTTCAAGAATAAGAGTCGGCGGAAAAATCAAAAGACGAAGATCAGAGTACCCGAAACTTGCTTCGATCTTATGTGTAATCTGCTTGAGTAGAATATTCTTAACTACCGTGCCCACCCCAAACAGTGCGAGCAAAACTATAGAAAGAATCAGCAGTGATTTAAGTTTCTTTCTTATTCTCATAACAAACGCACATATCTGCCTATAAATATAGCATGTTTTGTTTTAAATATGAATCGCCGTGCTGTTGGCAGAGGCACAAGATCTAAGGTGAGAATTTTTATCCTACCGTAAATAGGAGAGCGCCAGTTTCAACCGATTGATTGGTCTTTGGCCCAATTTTGATAATTCTTCCTGCCCGCGGTGACTTGATCTCATTCTGCATCTTCATAGCCTCAAGGATCAGAATCGCCTGTCCTTCTTCCACCTGTTCTCCTTCTTTCAGCAGAACCTTCACGATTCTCCCTGGCATAGATGTCGTTATACTGATTGTCTGCTGTTTATCATCTTCCCCTCCAAGAATTTGGAGGGCCGATTTCTTTTCGATCTGATAGCAGCGTCCATTCACATACACAAAGTAGGAGGTAGTGTTGGAATTGATAATAACATCATGAATCTTTCCATCAATATTCAGCAGTATCTCATCGGGGTTCAAAAACTCGGCAGTGACATGATAGGTTCTTTTGCCAAGAGAAACCTGGATATCATTCTTTTTCACCTGTTTGAGGTTTAACCGGAATTCTCTTTTATCTATCCAAAAAGATATATTCATTTCAATGCCTACTGGTAAAATTCTGAAATCGGCCTTGAAGCCGCCATTTGCTCACTTTTCTGTGTTGACGAAAGCTCAAACCGGCTTTACTGTCTCTGTAGTTTTTAATCCCTGCAGCAATCAAGGCCACGATCTGGTCTTCTGGGTGAGCTCTATTTTTTTCCTTTTCCAGGTTAGGAATGAAATGCGTGTTGTAATCTCCTTCAATAAATTTCGGGTGGAGAAGTATACGCTTAAAAAAGGGAATAGTTGTTTTGATTCCGTATATTTGATATTCGGAGAGCGCCCTGAGCATACGGTGGATCGCATCGGTTCTTGTCTGTCCCCAAGTGACAAGCTTGGAAAGTAAGGGATCGTATTCCAACGGAACTTCATATCCCTCATAGACACCATTATCATCTCGAACTCCGAGTCCCCCTGATGGAGGACGGAAATGAACGATTTTTCCAGGCGAGGGCAAAAAATCATTGTCAGGGTCCTCCGCATAGATCCGACATTGTAAAGAATGTCCACTGGGCGAGATATCTCCTTGAGAGAAAGGTAAAGCCAGGCCCACAGCAATCTCTATCTGGCACTTCACCAAGTCAATTCCTGTTACCATCTCCGTTACAGGATGTTCAACCTGAAGCCGTGTGTTCATCTCCAGAAAATAAAAATTTTTATTTTTATCCACTACAAACTCCACCGTTCCAGCATTCCTATAGCCTACAGCTTCTGCAGCCTTCACTGCTACTCGTCCCATCTCATGTCGCTTTTCCTCATCTAAAAATGGTGATGGAGTTTCCTCAAGCACCTTCTGGTAGCGCCTTTGGATGGAGCATTCTCTCTCACCTAGATAGACTGTGTTTCCGAAACTATCGGAAAGGATTTGAACCTCAATGTGATGAGGTTCATCAATGTATTTCTCTACATAAACTGTTGGATCATCAAAGCTAGATTCCGCCTCTGACCGTGCAAGCCTGAAAGCAGAGGCAAGATCGCCGCTATGCTCAACCAAACGCAATCCCTTACCGCCTCCTCCAGCAGAAGCCTTGAGCAAGACTGGAAAGCCTATTTTCTCGGCTGCCTCCTCCAACTCCTTTTCTTCCTCAATGGGCTGCAAGGTTCCAGGAATAATCGGCACTCCAGCCGCTGCCATCTTTGTACGGGAAGCAGTCTTTTTTCCCATGATCGCCATAGATTCAGAAGGAGGACCTATAAAGATGATCCCTTCTTCTTCACAGCGTTTGACCAGTATGGAATTCTCGGCTAAGAATCCATATCCTGGATGAAGAGCTTCAGCATTACATTTTTTGGCTACTTCGATGATCTTCTCAGTATTCAAATAGCTTGAAGAAGGGTGTGCAGCTCCTATGTAATACGCTTCATCTGCCAGTCTGACATGTAGAGATTTTCTATCCACCTCAGAATAGACTGTCGCCGAAACGATTCCCATTTCCCTACATGTCCGAATGATGCGTACGGCAATCTCCCCTCTGTTTGCCACAAGCACTTTTCTAAAATTCTTTGGCATCTGAAGATCCTCATACAAAATATCAGGTTATATCAAAAACTAGAGAGGAATATTTCCATGTTTTTTAGGAGGATTTTGATCTCTTTTGTTTTCCAACATTTTTAGAGCTGCGATCAACTTGGGTCTTGTGAATTTTGGTTCTATGACTTCGTCGATATACCCCTTCTCATAGGCGATATAAGGATTAGCGAATTTATCTCTAAATTCCTCCACTTTCGCTTTGCGGAGATCCTCCTTATTCTTTGCACCGTTCATCTCACTTCGATAAACGATATTTACGGCACCTTCGGGTCCCATCACAGCGATTTCTGCTGTGGGAAAGGCATAATTTATGTCTGCACGGATGTGCTTGGAAGCCATAACACAGTAGGCACCCCCATAAGCCTTGCGGGTGATCACTGTAATTTTTGGAACAGTAGCCTCTGAGAAGGCATAAAGCAGCTTAGCACCATGACGAATGATCCCGCCATGTTCTTGTGCCACCCCAGGAAGAAATCCTGGCACATCCTCGAAGGTAATCAAAGGAATGTTAAAGGCATCGCAAAAGCGAACAAAACGAGCCCCTTTATCCGAAGAGTTGATATCTAGAACTCCAGCCAGATGATCGGGCTGGTTGGCTACCACTCCGACTGACTTTCCGCCAAGCCGTCCAAAGCCAATCACAATATTTTTAGCATAGTGCTCCTGAACTTCGAAAAAATTATTATCATCCAGGACTTCTTTTATAACATTTCGTATATCGTAGGGCAGGTTCGGATCATCAGGAACCATGAAATTCAGTTCTTCGTTTATTCTTTCAGGAGGATCCGATGTTTCCTTCTCAGGCGGGTCTTCCATGTTGTTATCCGGGATGAAAGAAAACAGTTCCCGGATCAGCATTAAAGTGTGTTCTTCATTTTCCGCCGCAAAGTGTGCCACGCCACTTATGGTGTTGTGAGTCTCAGCGCCTCCTAATTCCTCCATGGTAACTGCTTCTTGGGTCACAGCCTTGATCACCTCGGGTCCAGTTATAAACATATTGCTGATGCCTTTGGTCATGATGATGAAGTCAGTCATAGCCGGAGAATAAACGGCTCCACCTGCGCAAGGTCCCATGATGGCTGATATTTGTGGGATAACCCCTGATGCAAGTACATTCCGAAGAAAAATATCGGCATATCCTCCGAGACTCTCTACTCCTTCTTGAATCCTTGCTCCTCCGGAATCATTGAGCCCTATCATAGGGGTTCCCATCTTCATCGCCAGATCCATAAGCTTGACGATTTTGGCTGCATTTGTTGCACTCAAAGATCCACCGAAAACGGTAAAATCTTGAGCGAAAATGTAAACAGTGCGACCATCGATGGTTCCATATCCAGTCACGACTCCATCTCCATAAATCCTCTTCTTTTCCATGCCAAAATCATGGCAATGATGAACGACAAGTTTATCTGTCTCTTGAAACGACCCCTCATCCAGCAAAAGATTTATTCTCTCCCTAGCTGTTAACTTTCCAGCCTGGTGCTGTCGCTCTATTCTATCCTTCCCCCCTCCGAGCTCGGCAAGTTTTTCCCTTCGCTTAAGCTCCTCAATTTTTTTTTGAATTGCCATTTTTTTTCTTCACCCTCAATTTTTCTTGACTTTCTTCCAATCATTGAGGAACTTTTCCATCCCTATATCAGTCAAAGGATGTCTCACCATTTTTTCGAGAACACCAAATGGAATGGTCGCTATGTCAGCCCCTATATAGGCGGCCTCAATCACATGGAGCGGATGTCTAACGCTTCCGACGATAATCTCTGTATCCATTCCATAATTGTCGAATATGGTCACGATTCCCTCCACCAGATTCATTCCTTCATGGGCGATATCATCCAACCGGCCAACAAACGGACTTACATATCTCGCTCCTGCTTTAGCAGCTAATAAGGCCTGAAGGGGAGAGAAAATCAAAGTCGTGTTGATATGAATCCCTTCTTGGGATAATACTTTGATGGCTTTGAGGCCCTCGACACATATCGGGATCTTCACCACAACATTGTCTGCGATTTTCGCCAGCTTCCTCGACTCCTCTATTATATCTTCAGCCTTTATCGACACGCTCTCCACGCTCACTGGCCCGAGAACGATCTCACAAATTTCCTTGATCAAGTCTCCAAATTTCACATTTTCTTTGGAGATGAGGGTGGGATTCGTCGTTACTCCATCCAAAATCCCCCAGCTTACTGCTTCTCTTATCTGCTTGATGTTGGCCGTATCTAGAAAGACTTTCATTCTCACCTCCTGAGGTCATTTAAAATTGTCTCGTATTTTATTCGTTCCTTCTATTTAATACAATTGAGAAAAAAAGTCTATTTTTTGCTATTCCCATACCCGCATGACCGTATTGGATAATGTTCCGATTCCTTCAATTTGAACATCCACTCTATCCCCTGGAGACATGGGTCCTACGCCCGCAGGTGTACCTGTTGTTATCAGATCCCCTGGACTCAAGGTCATGATATGTGAGATGAATCTCACCAGATAGGGAACCGAAAAAATCATATTTCCGGTGTTCCCTGACTGCCTCAGCTTTCCATTCAAGAAAGTCTTGATTCTAACTCTATGGGGATCAATATCTGTGGCAATACATGGCCCTACTGCAGCAAATGTATCAAAGGATTTGGCACGCGTAAACTGGACATCTCGCTCCTGGAGATCTCGAGCCGTCACATCATTGAAGCAGGTGTAACCCAAGATAAAATCATCCACCTCATCTCCCTCTTGAAGCCGAGTTGCTTTCCTCTTCATGACTAAAGCCAGTTCTCCCTCATAATCCACCCTCTTTGTCATCTCTGGATAGACGATGATATCGTTTGAACCTACGATAGCCGAAGGTGGCTTAAGAAAAATCAAGGGCTCTTTGGGAAGAGATCTTCCCCGTTCCATGGCATGATCTTTGTAGTTAACTCCAACAGCAATGATTTTCGATGGTTTCACCGGGGGAAGAATCGTCACCTCACCAATCGGAATCCATTTCTTTGAGGTCTTGATTTTTCTAAAGATCGGGCCCTCAAGGGGATAAAGCCTTTCTTCTTCCAAGACCCCCAAGGAAATTTTGTTCTTATATTTATAGCGATAAATTTTCATAGCAACCTCTTTCTGAGTATGTTGGAAATGATCATTGATTTCTGACTCTCGTTGCCTTCATTGTCTATAGCCGTTACAGCATAATAATATTTCTTGCCATTCTCAACCGAGGTATCACTGTAGGAATTCTCCGTAACAGCCTGAGAAGTCAGAAGACGAAATTCTTCTTCTTCTTCCTCTCTCCTCCAAACCCGGTATCCAGCCAAATCCTCCTCGCTGTTTTCATTCCAACTGATGGCGATCATGCCGATCGCTCCAACAGATATCAATCCAGAAGGCGGTTGAGGGGCAAAGGAATCCTTAGCCACAACCTCCACAGCCTCGGAATCAAGACTCTCGAAAAAAGGAGCCTCCTCTGTTGCCGACGCCCTGACAAAATATCTATACGTCTGACCGAAACTGAAATTTTTGTCGGCATATTTCTCGCTCTCCACAAGGTCCGAATTGATGCGACGTATCTCTTCTTCTGGATTAGAGCGATAGACATTGTATCCTTTGAAATTGGGAGGAGATGATTGATCCATATTTTCTAGAGGAGCTTTCCATGCAATCTCGATTCTATCCTGATGAAGCGTAGCTACCACCTCCCCTGGTGGAAGAGAAAGGAGACGAGGTTCCAGCGACACCAAATCCGAAAAATCCGAATATCTCTTTCGCTCCTTGATACGGATTCCAAAAGTATATATATTTGTCGTCGAGTTATCTTCGGATAAATCATGGAAATACTCCATCCTTTCTTTCGATTCAGGGTCCTGGATAGTGTATTCTGGAATGCTTTCTCTGTTTATACTGAATGCAAGTTTAGCCTTCTGTGTAAATTCTTCTTTTCCCACTTCTGAGGCTTCTCTTCCCGATTCCTTCTCTATTTTTAAAACCCATATCTCGATAATCTCTATATCTGATAATGCGCTTCCATCAACATAAGAGGAAGGATTTTGCCAGGACAGTATGACTCTGTTTCCCCTCTGGGCAACCTGGATATCTTCAACCGTTTGAGGGAATCTCACCTGAGGGGGAAGGATGTCCCCTTTCTTTCCACAACAAAGACAAGATATCAGAATGAGCAAGGAAAGGAGGTTGGAAACACTTTTACTCATCAAAGGATAAAGCGACTCAGGTCTTCGTCTTTGACGATATCCCTGAGCTGCTCTTGAACATATTTCTGGTCAATTTTTATTTTTTTCTTTTTCAGCTCAGAAGCAGAAAAAGAAATTTCTTCCATAACCTTTTCCATGACTGTATGAAGTCTTCGAGCTCCGATATTCTCCGTGGTCTCATTCACCTTCTCGGCTATCTCTGCAATTTCCTCAATTGCTTCTTTGGTAAATGCGACACGAAGCCCCTCGGTTTCCATCAAAGCTCTGTATTGTTTGATGAGGGCATTCTCAGGCTCGGTCAATATCCTGATGAAGTCCTTTTTATCCAGAGAGGTCAGTTCCACACGGATTGGGAATCTTCCTTGGAGTTCAGGAATAAGATCAGAAGGTTTGGCCACATTGAAGGCTCCGGCCCCTATAAAAAGGACATGGTCTGTCCGGACCAATCCGTAACGTGTGTTCACAGTGGTTCCTTCGATAATTGGGAGCAAATCTCTTTGGACACCTTCGCGACTGACCTCTGGTCCCCGACCGGCTTCCCGACCAGAGATCTTATCTACTTCGTCTAGAAAAATGATTCCCGAATGTTCGACCCTTTCAACAGCCAGACGGGAAACCTGATCCATATCGATCAGCCTTTTTTGCTCATCCTCCAGCAAGTATTCTCTGGCTTCAGATATTTTCACCTTTCTCTTTTTGGATTTTCCCCCTAAAAATCCTGGAATGATCTCCTGGATATGGATACCGATCTCTTCAACACCACTGTTGGAGAAGATCTCGAAAGGAGGTGTCATCTTCTCCTTTGTTTCGATCTCAATCAGTCGATCGTCCAACACACCTCCTCTGAGCTGTGTTCTTAACTTCTCTCTTGTGTCTTTGAAGGTCTCGATCTCTTCCTGATCTTGATCAGGTGTTTTTCTTCTTGGCGGGGGAAGCAAAAGGTCTAGGATCTTTTCCTCTACATTTCTTTCTGCTTTTCCCCTGATTTCCTCAATCTGTTCCTGTTTGACCATATCTACGGAGATCCGCACCAAATCCCTGATCATGGATTCCACATCTCGCCCTACATACCCCACTTCGGTAAACTTACTGGCTTCGATCTTTAGAAAAGGGGATGAGGTAAGTTTGGCCAACCTCCTGGATATTTCGGTCTTTCCCACTCCTGTCGGACCGATCATAAGGATATTCTTAGGGGCAATTTCATCAGCAAGCTCTGGGGGAAGTTTTCGACGTCTGAATCTATTACGCAAGGCTATAGCCACAGCCTTTTTTGCAGCTTTCTGACCGATGATGTATTTATCCAGTTCTGATACGATCTCTTGGGGAGTGAGTTCGGTTTCTTCGAGCTTTCTGGCTTTTATCTCAAAACTTTGAGGAAGTTCAATGGCCATTTAGAGTTCCTCTGCAGTGATTTGATCGTTTGTGTACACGCATATATCCGCGCTGATCTTCATCGCTTCCAGGGCTATTTCTTTGGCTGATAGATCTGTATGTTTGAGCAAAGCTCGTGCTGCAGCCAGAGCGTATGCAGCTCCCGAACCTATAGCCAGGATGCCGTCATCCGGCTCTACCACATCACCAGTTCCTGAGATCAGAAAGCTTTGGTCTCTATCAGCCACTATCAGAAGTGCCTCGAGCCGCCGGAGTGCCTTATCTAGACGCCAGTCCTTGGCCAGCTCTATGGCAGCACGAGAAATATTACCATGGTATTCCTCAATTTTTGTTTCAAATCTGGAAAAAAGAGCGAAAGCATCCGAAGTTGCTCCAGAAAAACCAGCCAGGATATTCCCTTTATGCAGAGTCCTGATCTTGCTGGCTTTCTTCTTCAGAACTGTTTGGCCCATGGTCACCTGCCCATCGCCAGCAATGGCTACCTTGCCCTTGTGGCGCACACAAATGATCGTTGTTGCATTTATCATCGGGTCACCAGCTTCTCTTATATTAATGAATACGAGAAAGAATTTCAATGATTGTGGCAATCATTGGTGAAGCATTGTTGACCCGGCTTGAATTCTGTGGTATTCACATAGGTTCGTTTTTTAGAAGAGGAGGAAAAATAGAATGCACAAATCCAAAGCAATAATTTCTATCACTTTTTTTAAGATTCTTTGTGTTATTCTTGCAGCATCATTCGTCTACTCACAACCGGTGGATAAAGATGTGTTGCAGAAACTGAATTACCGTTCGATAGGGCCAACACGTCAGAGTGGAAGATTTGTCGATTTTGCAGTCCCCGAACAGGAACCTTATACATTTTATGCAGCCACAGCTTCGGGCGGGCTTTGGAAGACCACCAATAACGGAATTACCTTCGAACCGATCTTCGACCATGAAAAGGTCTTTTCTATAGGTGATATAGCCGTTGCTCCTTCTAATCCGAACATTGTGTGGGTCGGCACCGGAGAGGCCAACAACTCGCGAAGCTCCTACTGGGGAGACGGCGTTTACAAATCCCTAGACGCCGGAAAAACATGGACAAATATGGGGCTCAAAGGATCCCATCATATAGGTCGCATAGTGATCCATCCGGAGAATCCAGATGTTGTCTATATCGCAGCCCTCGGGCATCTTTACTCAGAAAACACAGAACGAGGCCTGTACAAAACAACCGATGGAGGACAGAATTGGGGAAAAATTCTTGGCCCTGTTGTCCGGGAAAAACACATAGGTGTAGTCGATGTAGTGATGCATCCTACAAACTCCAGCATTCTCTATGCAGCGACATACGATAAGGAGCGCAAGCCATGGACGTTCAACCTCGGAGGGCCGGGAAGCCGTATCTTTAAAACAATAGATACCGGAAAAACATGGACAGAACTCAGTGGAGGCCTTCCGGACGGAATGCTGGGACGGATCGGAATCGATATCTATCTAAGGAATTCCAACATCCTGTATGCCTGTATCGAAAACGCAAATAAACCCGGTATGAGCGATGAAGAAAGATACCAGGAACTGCGCGCCGGAAAGTCCAGCCAGGGCATGATCGACGGCGAAGTCTATCGCTCAGATGACGGAGGCGAAACCTGGACAAAAGTAAGTCCGAATGACCTGAGCATCGGAGGAGCCCCCGGCTATTATTATGGACAAATCCGTATCGATCCGAATGATGACAAAGTGGTGCATGTTCTGAGTGCAGCATCCTGGGGAACCAGAGATGGGGGAGAAACCTGGCAGAGACGGCCTTTGAGATTCGGCGGCGATGATCATGCCCTATGGATCGATCCTGACGACTCGAATCATATCCTCTTAGGCTATGACCATGGGATGGGCATCACATATGATGGAGGTAAACACTGGTATCACCCTGATTTTCTGCCACTGGCTCAATTCTATGCTGTGGGCATCGACATGTCTTATCCCTACAGGGTTGCCGGAGGCCTTCAAGATAATGGATCCTGGATGGGGCCCAGCACCAAACGAGGAGGAGACCCAATTCGGCTCGAAGATTGGATAAGAGTCGGTGGGGGAGATGGCATGTACAATGTGTTTGATTTTACCACTAACCGCTATCTATATAACGAATCTCAGTTCGGCCCTCTGACCCGATGGGACTTGAAAACCGGAGAGAGAAAATCCATCGCTTACCAGAGACAGAAGGAAGAGCTTCGATGGAATTGGAACGCTCCGATTCTGATCTCTCTACACGACAGCAACGTCATCTACCATGGCGGCAATATCCTAGTGAAATCCCCCTATCAAGGAGAATATTGGGAGGAGATCAGTCCCGATCTGACTTCCAACGATCCAACAAAACTCACCACAGGAAAAGGTGGTGATGGAAACATCCAGTACTGCACGATTACGACTATCGATGAATCCCCGCTCAATCAAGGTGTACTCTGGGTAGGTACTGATGACGGAAATGTATGGGTCACAAGAGGCGGGGGGAAAAAATGGGAAAAACTGAATGATAAAATTGCAGGAAATCCAGGATACTGGGTGAGCCGGGTAGCGGCCTCCCACCATGATCCAGGAACTGCATATGTCTCCTATACGGGATACAGAAGAGATGATTTCAGACCTTTTCTATACAAAACCACTGATTATGGACAATCGTGGGTGTCGATCGTTTCCAACCTTCCGGATGAGCCCATCAATGTCATCCGGGAACACCACAGAAACCCCAATCTCCTGTTCGTAGGCACCGAGTTTGCAGTGTATGTCACCATAGACGGAGGCAAGAACTGGGCCAAGATGAAAAACAACATGCCCACCCAACCTGTCCACGACCTCGTCATTCATCCTCGAGAAAACGATCTTGTGGCGGCCACCCATGGCCGGGGAATTTTTATAGCAGATATTTCGCCTCTGGAGGAATTGAATTCAGAGGTGCTCGAGAAGGATATCCACTTTTTCAGCATCAAATCCAAGGTCCGATGGATCAACGCTTCATCCCATGCATCCAGCACTTTGAACTACAACGGAGAAAGTGAACCCAATGGCCTTGCAATTTATTACTATCTAAAGAAAGAATCCCAAGAAGACGTCAAGATTAAAATTTACAAAGGCAGCATGCTTATAAACGAAATCAAGGGAAAGAAGAACGGCGGTATGAATAAGGTCATCTGGGATATGACTCAACGAAAAGAACGGACCGAAGAAGAAAAAAAGCGGATAAAGGAACGGATGGAACGCTTTGCTGCCTATGGATATCCAATGCGGGAGGATCCTGACTATGCCTACAGCCCAGCTCCTTTGGGTGAATACCTAATAGTTCTTTCTGTCGGCGACCAAGAATTCACCAAGTACGCCTCTATCCTCCAGGATCACTGGTACGATAAGTGAGAACCAGTAAGAAAAGCTTATCACGGACTTTAAAAAGAATGAGACTTGACGTTGAATCCGGCAAATAGCTCCCTTAATGTCTCACATTGCTGTTAGAAAACAACAGATGGTAAACACAAAATAAGAAACCAGACTACAAAAAACCAAAAAAAAGACCTATAATAGAAATCAACTGTTTGCAGGAAGATGACAAGCCCCTACCAACTCATCATAAATTTTTTGGTGATAGTTTTTTTTGTGTTGGCATTCCTGTCGGCAGAATTGAAAAAAAAATTGATTCTGCTAGGAATTATGATCCTGCTCTTTGGTCTTCCCTATATCATTTCTTTTAACAGTCTCTCATGGATCCTGTACGCCGCCAGGATCGTTTTTGGTCTGGTCTGTTATATCTTTATCCGTCGACAAGGCTTTTTATGAGGAGACAATTTTCCTTCCACACCTGGGGCAATAATCGAAATCTTCTTCCAGAGATCTCCCGCAGAAAGGGCACATCGCTGTCCCACTTCTTTGTTTGATGCTGATAGGCGTACCTCTTTCGTCCAAGACCGCGCTGCAGTTGTCACAGCTCAAAAACGGAACGCCTTTCTTTACCGGAAAGAGAGGGATAAAAAATAGACTCAAATAGTGATCCACCCTTTTGAGATGGACTTCTGTATGACTACAGACCGGGCAGTTCAAGGCCCGTTTATCCAGCCGGATAGTCCTGGGCTGGATACCACCTATGAAAAAAAACATTCTCTCCCTCCAATATTTAAATATAGCGATTTTTAATCGCTCTGCCAATTTTTTTCGTGGCGGTTAAGCATCCTTATTTCCGTGATAAATGGGGCTTTTGGGGATGGTTGAAGCGATTATTGAAGATTTAGGCATTCCTACCGTTCTTCGAGGGTATCTGATTCAGTCAGACGGCGATGCTGTATTGAGCACGACTTTGCCAAAGAATACGAGTTTTGGGCAAGCACGGGAACAGAGGATAAAGGAGAAGAAATGGGTGTATAGGTGCGGAGTTCAGCGCCGCCGAGAAGGGCGGTGAAGGAATGACGTTAAAAATCTTCACTTGAGCAAAACTATTCCCAAAAGCTGATAGAGAGCCTTTTGGTATCACGGAAATAGAGATGCTTCCTCTGGCGGTTCACTCTTTCCAAAAACATTGCCATCCTATAAGGAAGGGAGAAGCTCGAAAACAGGTCTTACATCAAGGCTCTGACCTGGAATCTGTTAGAAAAGAGAGGATCTTAGCCCATCCAGAAGCCCTTTCTGTGAGAAACTCCTAGAACCTTATGGCAGTTCGGACAGAAATAGAGATATCTTTTACCTAAGAATCCCCGCAACTCACGGAATGCAATCGAAGTGAGTGCGGCATTGCAGTGGGGACAAATGGGAGTGATGTCATTTTTTTCGACAATTTGGATCATTTCCATCTCCTGGTAAGATTTCTTAAAATAAAGGATTAATCATAAATTCTACTCATTATACTCACTTTCCTTCGAAATTATTTTTATGCGAAGAAAGCAATTCAAGATCCATGATGAAGCAAAAATCAGACAAACTGAGAATGATGGCTATCGGAAACAAAGCATGATCGGCTACTCAGTAATTCAAATGTGATGCGTTTGTTGATTCTTCTGTTTTCATATGGTATACAACGAGATGACATAATCAAGAACAGAATGCAATGCCTACTGATGCATTTTCCTTTTTTTCCCATCATTCCCAAAAAAAAGGTATGAACATGAAAGAAAAATTCCGTATTTCGCTTTTGATTTTGATGGTTTTAATGATTCTTATTCCCTCAGGGTGTAAGTCGAAAAAAGAAAAGGACTTAACTCCACAGGAGACTTTTATTCAAGGAGGAGATCTATCTGTTGCTTATATCAGTCCTAAAGGGAGCACAGAGGATCCTCAAGAAACCGATACTCTTGTGGTCATCTTCGACCGCCCGATGGTTCCTCTGGAGGCGCTTCCGGAAGGTCGAGGCCCTGGATTGATGCAGCTTGAACCTCTCTTTGCGGGTAAATATCGCTGGCTAAACCCAAAGACTCTGACTTTTACACCGGATAAACCTTTCCCCTACTCGACTGAAATTATGGTAACCATCCCTACTGGCACAAAATCTTATGATGGATTTTCCATGAAGGAGGATTTCTTCTGGACATTCCAAACCATACGACCTCGCCTTCTCAAACATTTCCCCCAACACGAACAGAAATGGTTGAATCCTGATACAGAGGTTCTCTTGGTTTTCAACCAGCCCATCCAAAAAGAAAAATCCTTTTTTTCTCTAAAGAAAACCGGAAAAAACAACATCAAAATTCCCGTTGAATTTTCCCTTGAATCTCCTTCTGAAGAATTGTTAAAAGAAAACAGGATCGAAACCCTACCCGAGAATACACTCCTCCTTAAGCCAAGAGAAAGACTGGAACCGGATTCCAAATATGAAGTGGAAATCGAAGAAGGTCTTCCGGGCAAGCAGGGGGCTCTAGGAATGGAAAAACCATTCACGTTCTTCTTTGAAACCTACGGAACATTTCAGTTTGTCTCCTTTGGTGCCGATGAAAATCACAGCCCTTATGATTCCCTCAAATTCACCTTTTCAAATCCTGTGTCCTACAGGGAATTTGTCCAAAAAATCCGTTTTGAACCGGAAACCATAATCCCTGATTACTATGCAGAATGGGAGCACGCAGAATCAACCTTATGGATTAGTCTTCCTCTACAGCCTGAAATCCATTATAAGTTATGGATTGATCCTGAGCTCCAGGATATTTTTAAGAACAAACTCGCCAAAGAAATTCCATTGGAATTCGCGACCGCCTCTTTCCCGTCTTATGTATCAATGAACACATCGCACAGAATCCTGGAAGCATACAGCGACTTGAAGTACCCCTTGTATGTCATCAACACTCCGGAAATTTTTGTGGAAGCTGCACGCATAGAGAAGGAAGACATTCTTTCTTTGCTTAACCATCAGAAAATTTTTTGGTCTAGTGAAAAATTTATAAAAAAAGACTTCTTCAGCGTTCAAAAGAATATAAAGCTCAATCTTCCGCGGAACAAGAAAGAAATCTTTCCCCTTAACCTGAAAGAGTTCTTTGCTCATAAATACGGTACAATCTTCCTTCAAGTGGATACTTTTCTTGAGGACAAATGGAACCGGTACCCAAAAGCCCTGCTCCAAGTCACAGAACTGGGCCTTTCGGCAAAATTTTCTCCAGAGAACAATATAATCTGGGTCACAGAACTTCAATCTGGAAATCCTGCAGCAGAAGTGATGATTGAGATCAGAGATGATTCTAATAAAGTTTTTTGGCGTGGAAAAACAGACGATAAAGGATTGGTTGAAACTCCAGGGTGGAAAGCCCTCGGGATAAAGAGTAAAAGCAGATGGTCCCAACCGCAGCAGTGGATTTTTGCTTCAAGAGGAGAAGACCTTGCCTTCATAAGTTCAGAATGGGATACGGGTCTCTCGCCTTATCGCTTTGGCATTCCCTTTGACTGGAATCCACAACCCGTAGAGATTCAGGGTTATATTTTTACAGATAGGGGCCTCTACAGAGCTGGAGAGACCGTTCATATCAAGGGTATGATCAGGAAACGCGAAAAGGGGGAGTGGAAAACGCATCTGATTGAACAAGTCGAGTGCGAAGTTTCGGATCCCTTTAATAAAAGCTTGCTTAAGAAAAAAGTCGATCTTGACACCTTCAGTTCCTTTGACCTAGATATCGAAACCACGCCTGAGGCGTCTCTGGGCTCTTATCAGATCAAAGTAACCATACCCTCAGGATCTAAAGACGAGAAAGCTTCCACCCTTTTCTCCTCTTTCCGAGTCGAAGCTTTCAGGCCTGCTGAATTCGAGGTGTATCTTCGATCTTCTCAAGAAGACTATATCTTCGGGGACACTTATAATGCAGAGGTGAGGGCAAGTTATTTATTTGGAGGTGCCCTGGCTTCTCAAAAAGTCTCCTGGCATCTGCGGCTCGATCCTGCTTTTTTCAATCCAGCAGGATACAAGGACTACATCTTTGGAAATCAAATCGATAGATGGGAACAATACGGGCAAGAAGACAGCCGTCTTCTCTCCTCAGGGGAGGCTGTACTGGATAAGGATGGAAAATTCAAGATATCGGCGAAGCTACAGCCAGAAGGAGAGACGAATTCTGTGTTTGCTTCTCTGGAAGCCACAGTCCAAGGGCCGAGCAGGCACAGCATTTCTAACCGTATCCAAACTCTTGTTCATCAAGGAGAGTATTACATAGGTTTGCAACCGAGTACAACCTTTCTGCAAAAGGGAGAAGAAATCACAGTTCGGATGATCACGGTTAAACCTGACGGCCAGGTAGAGCCGAATCAAAAGATACAATTGAAACTCATAAAACAGGATTGGCTTTCGGTGCGAAAGTCTGGGATTGGAGGCAGATTCCATTGGATCAGCGAGAAGGTGAACACAGAAATCGAAGCTCGAAAGATTGAAACAAAAAAAGAGCTTCAACAGCTCAACTTCGTTCCCCAAAAAGCGGGCTTCTATATCCTCGAGGCAGAGGGAAAAGACCGCAGAGGAAACACAATAATAACTAAGACATATTTCTATGTCACTGGAAAAGACTACATCCCTTGGGAAAGACACGATGAGGATATTGTCGAATTGATTGCAGATAGTTCAGCCTATCAGCCCGGGGATGTGGCAAAGATTTTGGTGAAATCCCCATATGAACGCGCCAATGCCTTGATCACTGTAGAGAGGGAGTTCGTCTTGCACAGCGAAATCCGCGAAATCATAGGAAGTTCGAACCAGATCACAATTCCGATAGGTTCTGATTATCTACCCAATGTGTATGTCTCTGTACTCCTTGTTCAGGGCCGAACCGCCCCCAAAGTCGAAGAAAACACACAAGATCTGGGCAAACCTTCTTTTAAAATCGGGTATACCAAACTCAATGTGGATCCCTCAGAAAAACGTCTTGTGATCGATATTCTCAAACCTAAGGATGCTTACAAGCCAGGTGAGGAAGTCACTCTTGACCTAAAGGTAAAAGACTGGAAAGAAAACGGAACCATGGCCAGCCTGGCCCTTGCCGTGGTGGATTTGGGGGTGTTAAATCTCATAGGCTTCAAGACTCCCGATCCTTTCTCCTACTTTTACAGCCATAAGTCTTTGGCCGTTCACACATCAGATTCGAGGCCGTTTGTGCTGGAGCAACTGACATTCGGAGAAAAGGGGGAAGATGCAGGAGGCGGCATGGGAGAGATGATGAGAACTGGTTTTGCTCCGGCTCTTTCTGAGATCGAATTGAGAGGCGATTTTAGGTTCACAGCATACTGGAATCCCTCGCTGGATACAGATGATAAGGGTCAAGCCCGTGTGACCTTCATATTACCGGACAACCTGACTACTTTCCGGGTGATGGTCGTGGCGCAAACCAAAGACTCTTGTTTTGGACGTGCAGATACCCATTTCAAAGTCACGAAACCCCTCCTCCTCCAAGCCTCTCTTCCCCGTTTTGCTCGCGTAGGAGACGAGTTTTCAGGCGGTGTGGTGATCCACAATCAGGCATCAAAAAAGGCGGCGGTCGTCCTTGACTGTCGAGTCAAAGGAATATTTTTAAAGGGAGAAAACAACACCCAGCAAATTTCTCTCTCCCCTGGAGAGAGCCAGGAAGTTCTTTTTCCTTTTAAGGTGGAAAAGCCCGGCATGGCCGAGGTGGAGTTTCGAGCCCAGATGGAGGAGGAAACCGATGGTCTTCTTATATCCTTTCCCTTGAAACTGCCCCGGCCGACCGAAACTGTGGCACTTTTCGGTGAGACCCTTGAATCCGCTGAGGAAAAAATCCGCTTGCCTGAAGATGTCTATCCTGAAGAAAGCCGGATCCAATTTTTAGCCTCGGCTAGTGCCCTTTCCGAGCTGAAAGGAAGTGTGGATTTCCTCACAGATTATCCCTATCTCTGCCTCGAACAACGCCTCTCGTCGATGCTGCCTTACATCGTGGCAGAAGATGTGCTTTCTGATTTTGAGCTGAGCAGGCTCACTCAAAAAGAAATGCAGGATCATGTCCTAAAAAACCTCAAAGAAATTTATGAATACCAGAGAGAGAACGGTGGCCTTGGTCTCTGGCCGGACTCTACCCATGATTCGCCATTCAATTCTTGCTTTGCAGCCTATGCATTGGCAATGGCCAAACAAGCCAGGTATACAGTGGATGAGGGATGTGTGAATCGACTCAACCAGTATCTGAAAAATCTGTTGCACGGACGAGTAGACAAGCAGAGCTATCCCTATGGACAAAGAGCCTGGAAGACCATTCAGGCTTTTGCGCTCTATGCCTTGGCTCTGCACAACCATCCCGAGCCCTCATATGCGGAAAAACTATTTATCGAGAGAGAAACACTCTCGTTGTTTGGAAAAACTCTTCTGCTCAAAGCCCTCAACAAAGGAAAAGGCTCCCTAAATGCCCAGAATACCCTTATCCAGGAATTGATGAACAAAATCAAAGTCTCACCGACAAGTGCTCATTTTGAGGACGATGAAGGCAGGGAAGGCCGCTGGATTTACTCCTCAAACACCCGGACCACTGCTCTTATCCTCCAAAGTTTACTCGAGGTGGGAGCCGAAAATTCCCTTATTCCCTCCGTGGCTCGCTGGCTTGTAGAGCAGAGAAAGGTTGGAAACTGGGCGTCCACTCAAGAAAACTTTTATGTCTTTCATGCATTGAGTGAGTTTTACAAGAAATATGAAAAAATCGAGCCTGACTTCAAGATAGAGGTTACTCTTGCTGGAAAGAACCTGCTTGAAGAATCTTTCAAGGAAAAAATTCAAGCCGAGAAGATTGAAAAATCTCTGGCTGACCTTGAGCCTGGAAAGATAATTCCTTTAAAAATCAAGAAAAGTGGAAAGGGGAAACTCTATTACCAGACTAGGATGACCTATGCCCCCAAACAGAGGTTGTCGCCTCGAGATGAAGGATTCAGTATAGTGAAAGACATCACCACACTGGACGGCAAGCCGTTGGATTCCATCAAGGCAGGTACGCTGGCAGTGGTTTCCCTGCAAGTAATCTTGTCCCAAGAAAGGCTTTTTGTTGTCTTGAAGGATCCCCTGCCTGCCGGGTTCGAAGCGGTTAATCCCACTTTTCTTACCGAGAGTGAAGAGCAACAGAGACAACTCGAAGAGCTATCGGAAAGTAGGCGACAGAGATGGTGGCAAGGCTTCAATCACACTGAAATGCACGATGATCGGGTTCTCCTCTTCGCCGATTCCTTAAAGCCCGGAATCCATACTCATCGTTATCTTGTACGGGCTCTAACTTACGGAACTTTCTATGCGCCCGGGACAAAAATCGAAGAGATGTATGCTCCAGAAGTCTTCGGACGGAGTAATGAACTCACGGTTGAGATCATCAAATAGGCAATGACCAAAAAAGTAAAACTAATAGCTTCGCTGACCGTAGTCTCAATCTTGGTCCTCCTCTCTGCCTCATTATACCTCCCCTTCCCAAAGGAGAGACTCGAATCTTTTCCAGTCGTCTCGCTTTCTTTGGTGGACCGGAACAACACATTGCTCAGAGAAATCCTATCAGATGAGGGGGGGCGTTGCCGATGGATCAAACTCGATGAAATCTCTTCTGACCTGTTGAGCGCCACGGTGGTGGCAGAAGATCGATACTTTTTTCTCCATCCAGGAATCAACCTGCTAGCTATAACCCGGGCTTTGTATCAAAATATCCGATATGGACGGGTAGTATCTGGAGCATCCACAATTTCCCAACAGGTCGTTAGGAACATCTATCGCAGCCGCCGGACAATCTTCTCCAAGATTCATGAATCCTGGTTAGCCATTCGGCTTGAACGGACAATATCCAAGGACCAAATCATTGCCCAATATTTAAACCGTATCTATTACGGAAACCAAGCCTATGGTATCGATGCAGCCTCGAGGTTGTATTTCGACAAACCTCCCGCAGACCTGAGCCTAGCAGAAGCCGCATTTCTGGCAGGGCTCCCCCGTTCACCTTCAACGCTCAATCCCTATCGATACTTCAGACAAGCCAAAGAGAGGCAGGAACACATCCTTTTCCAGATGTTCAACCAAGGCTATATCAACGAGGAGAGGCAAAAAAGGGCAGCAGAGGAATCTCTTCAAGTCATATCGGCACGAAAAAAGTTCAGGGCACCCCATTTCTGTGATTTCGTCCTCCAGCAGATCCCGCAGTCAAAAATACAGATGTTGAGCAGGATTCAAACCACATGCGACTACACCTTGCAGGAGAAAGTCGAAACACTGGTCAAAGATCATATCAATGCCCTCGAGAAAAAAGGCATCACCAATGCTGCAGTCATCGTCCTGGATAATGACAGCAGAGAGATCCTGAGCATGGTGGGATCCAAAGATTTTTTTGATGATCGCCATGACGGACAGGTCAACGGTGCTGTTTCCCTCCGTCAACCTGGCTCAACCCTCAAGCCATTCACCTACGGTCTGGCCCTGGAAAGAGGAATGACCGCAGCAGAGATTTTGGAGGACAGGGATCTCCATTTTCCGACTCCGGAGGGGAGCTATTCGCCGCGTAACTATGATAAGAAATTTCACGGGATGGTGCGCCTGCGTCAGGCTTTAGCCTGTTCCTACAATGTCCCTGCCGTTTCTCTTCTTGAAAAGCTGGGGCCAGACCTGCTCTACCAAAAACTCAAGCAACTGGGCTTCGAAAGCCTGAACAAAGGCCCGAGGCATTACGGAGTCGGCCTGACCTTAGGAAACGGGGAGGTCAGCCTTTTGGAACTGACCAGGGCCTACTCAGCTCTTGCAAGAGGGGGCGTTTATGTCGGGGAAAGAGCCGTGCTCAAATGTCTTAGCAAAGATGAGAAAGAAATCACCCTTGAGGAGCAGAAAGAATCACGCAGGATATTTTCTCCACAAATCGCTTTCCTCCTCACGGATATTCTCTCAGACAGGGATGCAAGAGTTCCAGCATTTGGCTACCTCTCGCCTTTAAATCTGCCCTTTGATTGTGCAGTTAAAACAGGGACAACCGTTGATTTTCGGGACAACTGGACAGTTGGTTACACTCCTAGATACACAGTCGGTGTCTGGGTGGGAAATTTTGACGCAACATCCATGCACAACATCTCAGGAGTGACCGGATGTGGTCCACTTTTCAAGGACATCATGCTCCTTTTGGAAAATAATAAATATGAAGTTGAGTTTACCAAAGCTGAGAAAGTTATGAAGCACAAAATCTGCCCGCTCTCCGGAAAACTTGCTACAGAACATTGTCCCGGGACTATTGAAGACGTCTTTATCGAAGGAACAGAGCCGAAGGAATATTGTTCTATCCACACAGCAAGCAACATGCCGCAAGATTCGCTGAGTTTCCGACCAGAGGTGTTCAAAATCGCATTCCCCAAAGATAGAGACGTTTTCAAGATGGATCCCATACTTCGTCAGGAATATCAAAGGATCACTCTCAAGGCATCGATTCCCAGAGATATGGAAGTCGATCGAGTCGAGTGGCGAGTGAACGACCATAAGATAGGTGATTCCTCTTATCCCTTTAGTCTGTATTGGAATCTCAGACCTGGCATTCACACCATCAAAGCCATCGCCATCGAAGGAAATCAAAGACAAGAAAGCTCATCAGTGGAAATAAAAGTAGAGGAGTAGAGGAATGGATGGGAATCGCACATTAGAGAAGACTTTCATAATCTTAGACTCAAACGGTATCTGTAACCTAAGTCTTTCACGTTGAATTTCAGTGACTTGATAACCTTAATTTCCGGCGTGTTCCATTTGGCGATACAGGCGTAGACCTCTTTGTGTCCTTGCTTTCTTGCATACTCAATGATCTCGCGGTGGAGTCTTTTTGAAATGCCCTTATTCCTATAGGGTCGGGAGACAAAAGTGATCTGTAGATAAAACTCTGGTGTAACTCGATTGGATGAAACGGGTAGTATGTCATACATGTTGTCTACTTCAGGAGCACCGACGGATGGGTATCCCATAAGGTATCCCACAATCTTCTCTCCTATCTGAGCGACAAATATCTTGTACTTGTTTTCCGGCTTCAAGTAGCGATTCCGGTAGTCCGCCTCACCGGATTTTATCTTGATATCCTTGAACTTTTCTGCCATCTCAGCCTCCAGCTCCCGGACTAGTTGAAGGATTTGTTCCAAATCTTCGGGCCGATATTCTCTGACTTTCACTTTTGATGCCATGCGTCTCACCTCCAGAGAACGGTTAGGTCTGTTTCGAATTTCTATCAAGGAGAATAAACATATGAATCTATGATTGCAGTTGATAAAAAGATAGTAAAAATTTCAGCTAAAAGCAATATGTGTTTTCATCTGTAGATTCAGCGTTTTACCGGTTCCTTCGATGGGCGATTTCAAGGAGCCTTCGAACCATGGGATTATCAGGCTCCAATCCCTCGGCTTCAAGGCATTCTTGTATGGCTTTTTCGTAATCTCGTTTCTCGATGTAAATCTGGGCCAGCATGATTGATATTTCTGCTTGGCTACCTTCGACTTCTCTTTGCTGGTTATAAAGGATTATCGCCGACTCCATTTCCTCAGCAGAGAGGGGAAAGAGCGAGGAGCTAAAACAGCGATTTTTGTGGAGTCGTATGACTTGGGCTGTAAATTCGTCGCAGACGAGCCTAGGTTCATACTTGTTCATGATAGAAGATCCCTCCGTTACATCGATAGCACCGAAGAGATGACAGAGTTCATGAATAAGGATCGCTCGATTCACATAATCACTCCTTTTTCTTCTCAAAAGGACATAACCATAACGATAAGATGCAACTCCGCTGAGATGGGTTCGATAGGGGATTTGGTCTGTATAACCCAAGACGATATCACAATCGCCTCGCCTTATTTTACTGAAGAAATCGGCCATGAGATCGCCGAGAGTTCCTTTCGTGTTATCCGAATACCAATATTCCCACTGATGGATCTGCATAACCATTCCGAAATTTTTTTCGAAGAAATGTGAGGCATTCCTCACCCATCTCTTGATTTCGAAAACACGAGCTGACCTCTTCCTGTAATTCTCATCGATTACAACCTTAAGCTTGATTTTCCTTGTTGGCGTCGGCATTTGATCCCCAGGCAGGCTGGAAAGGCAGAGAAGAAAACAAAAGGCTACAAGAAGACAGCAGGAGCGTACAACATCGAGCCTCGATATATGAGTAACCAATTCCTTTGAGCTGTGCATCCTTGGTTTTATTTTACCATATTGAGTCTTTAAAAAGCGTTATAAAGTGCTTGAAATAAAAACTGAATAGTATCATCCTCGAATTATTCCTGCTCCTGGTTATTCTCTCGAAGAAGTCTATCGATCGTTTCATCCGTGTAACTCAGGAGGCGGCCAAATCGCCAGGCGATCTCCTCCTCGACCTCCTCCAATTTTCCATCTTCAACCGCCTTCCTCTTGAACTCTTTGAGAGCCATATATTCATCCAGGATATCTTGATTATAGGCAAAGAGAATGACCGTCTTTCCCTCTGCGATTGTCGGACTGAAGAGTCGTGTAACAAGCAGCTCTTTCTCCATGTAGATGGGAATGGCGTATTCTTCTGCTTTCTGTTGGGCATGCTTAAGCAGTACATCCATTTCTTCATCGGTAAAAGGCGCACTCAAGGCCAATTTTTTGCATCCATAACTGACGAATTCTGCAGAAGTCGAAATGCTCCCTGCATGATAGGAGGGCAGGTGGAAGCCCTGTATTAATTTACTCGCCGGATGGTCCGTCGATGGTTGGGCTGCTTTTTTTTCATTCTTTGTTTCGGTCTCTCCGCACGATACTAGAAAAAAGGCGATTAGCCAAAGGGGAACTGCCCAAACTGAAAGCTTACCGCTCCTTTTCTTTTTATGCATGACCATGACCTCCTTTCAAACCGACACCAAAAAATTCAGCAATCTTCAGTTTATAAGGTCGGCGATGACATCCTTTTTTTCCGGCTCTGAATCCAAAGCTTCCCACGACCAAAAAACTACGCCCTGCGAAGGAGGTTTAAGCGCTTCGGTCAAGGAAGCTCGAAACTTCTCCACAGTTAGTCGATCCTTTAAATAGGCTTCCTTAACCTGAATGCTAGGGAGGATTCTACAATCGGTCTGAAAGTGGATATCCATAACTACAGAGTGAATCCATGGTGGCTCTCGCTTCGCCATATGGGCGTAGGTCATAGGTGAAAGGAAGTCAACGATAGGAGCAATCTTGGCAAAATCCTGACCTGCCACGATTTTGATAGCTCCGCCAAAATCTGTTTGCCGCCAAGGAACAGCGTGCACATTGATCAGAATCTGGGATTTAATCTTACGTACCTCAGCAGCAATCTCTCCGATCATACTGGTGATGAGTCCGCATTTCCACTGGGTCCATTCCAAAAGACAATTCTGTTTGACCCAATTAGCTGTTTTCGGGATCGTATCCATTGACCTTGGAATATCGATTTCCGTGTCCTTTTGAAACTGTCTCATGCAGTGTTCGTCAAAACAGGTGTTCATTAGGGATTCCAGGGTTCGATCCGGATACACTTTTTCCCAGAATACAAAATGCCGGATGAAATCTATACTCAGACCATCGGGATTGAGCCTCTCTACCAAATCTTTCGCCAATCCAATCTTGTGCTTTCGAAAATCCTGCCGTGAGGGGCAGACAAAGGTGACCCATTCCTCCTTTGCCTGTTCTCCCTGGTCTGTTATGGCATATAAATCCGGCACCCCCTCAAGAGACTCAGGGTCATAAAAGACAGGAAAAATGATGAAGATGGCGATTCCCTTTTCTTTTGCCAATGATCGGAATTCACTCCTCGATGCCAGGGATTCACTCACGAATGCCGTGTTGATTCCCATGCTTCTCCACTCCTCGAACAAGACCGGAAGATTTCCCTCGTATTCATAGATTTTCACTCCAATGATCCGATCTTCATCGGTTTTGTCCTCTACGGCTCTCTCTTTTTTACAGTATCCCAGTAATCCAAATAGGATTAGGTTTAAGACAAATAGGATGATAACTCCTATACATTTATTTTTATTTCTCATATGCACCTTCTCCAAAGCTGGCATCTCATTCTTATCCAAGCAAGCTCGTCTATTCCAAATCAGGAACCACCTCCCTGAGTGTGAAATCTACCCAAAAAATCCCACAACTCTGGCTTACCCGTTCGGCAATGGCTTTTCCCATCTCGCTCGGAGGATTCTCCATTTTTTGCCACCAAGGCCTGTCTGACGGATAACCTATCTGGAAAAAAACTGTATTAGGCGCAAAATAGGCAGCCCAGTAATCCACAAACTCATCTCTCATCTCCTCAAAGTTTTGAAAGATTTGGGAGTCGCTTACAAAAACAATATCGCCTCTGTACCGGTGAGGCATCCATTTTCTGTCCCAGTGTTTGAGAAAGAGCCTGTATTCCTTTTTATGAGACTTGACCTGTATTTCCCAAGCCTCAGCCTGTTCATCGGTCACTTTTACCCCCCATCCCTCTCTATCGGACTCTCTATGCCACTCGACGTCTATGCCAAATCCAATGACACACTCGTGCTGTTTATACCTGCTCAAAACAAGATCGATCAGAGCAGGGATATCTGCATTGGCTGGCTCAACTTGTAAAAAGACCTGTATGCCCGACTTATCAAAGTAGTCAAGATAGGGCTCGTGCTTGTCAAAATCTGAGAAGATGATGTTCTCTTGCTCTTTGTCATCTGCGGGGAACTCCAGAAGACAGGCTGTTTTATTCTTCACCACTCCTACAATCCAGATCGCGCAAGGGCTCGAGCCCTCGAAGTAACTGCTCATTTTTCCCATGGAAGAATTCCAATCCTCGGGGTCAGGAAAGGGCTTGATGCCGTAGCTCGAAGATCTCACACCGGCGTAGATAATATTTTTCGGAATATCAGATCTATCAAGAGTGATTTCAGTTTGGCCTTCGATCCAATAGGAACTGGAAAAAAAGAAAAAAAATAAAAAAACCAGCGAGATCATGTTTTTACACCTCAAGGCTTCCTCCTTTGTTGACCATCTCAATTTTTATGTGATAATTTTATCCCAGAACAGAACACAATAAAAGACAGAAAAAAGATGGCATCTCTTCATCAACAGAGACTCTGCTGGGTAATCTTTATATTTTTTTTTAATAGCTTCAGGTCTCCGATTTCTTACTCCAGCGAAAATCTTTTTCCCCCAGAGTTTCTCCAACCCGGAGATTTTCAGTTCTTGCCTGATCTCGATAAGGATAACCTGATCTGCAAAGACTTCTACTCTCCTTTTGAGGAATACGACAGAAAAAGCCTCAAAGCGCTCAAGCACCGCCTAACAGGATCCTATGCAGAATACAGAAGAAGCTATAGACCTGGACATCTGCACGCCGGCATCGATTTAAAAGGAGCTCTTGATGAAACCGTTTATGCCATCGGATGCGGCCAGGTTCATCTCATTTTTCGCGAATTTCCACACCGCAGTGTTGTGCTAAAACACCTTCTTCCAGACGGATCCCTGCTGTATTCGGTCTATACCCACGTCCAAGATATCAGAGTACAAGTCGGTCAGCTGGTGAGCAAGGATACACCCCTGGCACGTCTCTTTAATAAAACCGAATTAACTCAAGCAAATTTTGGCACAGCAAACCATCTTCATCTCGAAATCAGAAAAAGCTTCGCGGACAGAGGGAGGGCCAGCTATTCCAGCATGACTCTGGATGACCTCAACACTTTCTGTGAAGACCCACTTGAATTCTTTAAAGGCTATTTAAAAGAATAAATGGTGCTGCTTCAGATTTAAATCTCTTGTCTTTATTGACTGCATCTTTTCTGTTTGATACATTCAGTCTCTCGTATACTGTTTTTTCAAGACAGTTACATACGATTAAAATTCACTCTATAAGGAAGGATCATGAGAACATACGAGTCAACTGCCATCGGCATTCCTGAAATTCTTCTTCCTAAGGCTGGAATTGACCTGAAAAAATGGGCGGTCATCGCTTGCGATCAATTCACTTCAGAGCCGGAATACTGGCATAGAGTCGAAGAATTGGTCGGAAATGAGCCGTCGACTCTGAATCTGATCTATCCTGAAGTCTATCTGGGCGAAAAAGACCCAGAGGCAAGAATAAGCCGTATACGGGAGCACATGAACCGCTACTTGGAAGAAGGCGTTTTCGAAAAGGTCGAAGGACTCATCTATGTTGAAAGGCATACCGGGCAGCACACCCGAAAGGGGCTGATGGCCTGTTTGGATTTGGATCAATATGACTTTCGAAAGGGATCCTCGAGCCTCATCAGGGCTTCGGAAGGCACGATATTGGCACGAATCCCGCCCCGTGTAAAAATCAGAGAGGGAGCCCCATTGGAAGTGCCTCATATCATGGTTTTGATCGATGATCCAGAAAACACGGTGATCGGTCCTCTGACACAAGAGAAAGAGCGAATCGAAAAGCTTTATGATTTCGATTTGATGATGGAATCAGGAAACCTATCCGGCTACAGAGTCAATGATCAAAGCTTGGAGGAAGGAATCCTCCAGAGCCTCGAGGCATTAGCAGATCCCGAAGCTTTTACCAAAAAGTACGAGTTAAGCCCTGGAACTCCAGTACTTTTGTTCGCTATGGGAGATGGGAATCACTCCCTGGCCACGGCAAAAACAATATGGGATAAGACCAAGGAAAATGCCCGGGA
>Ga0209636_10000317_pt1 | contig 44860 bp, 44 predicted proteins | sample DeeMarSWOR152_54_FD_187464 | JGI IMG/M metagenome (GOLD analysis project Ga0209636, IMG submission 187464) | Marine sediment microbial communities from White Oak River estuary, North Carolina - WOR-1-52-54 (SPAdes) (version 2) | ecosystem: Environmental > Aquatic > Marine > Intertidal zone >...
CACAGAGGAAAAGACCCATTCACTGGTGACGGAATCAAAAATCTGGCGAAACGCCAGATTTTTCGAAAGAAAAACAACGGATTTTTATTAACCCTGACAATCAAATAGATTAACTGTCAAATTCAGGATCTATGGAAGGATTTTCATTGCTTGGATTGAATCTGCCTTTTTATGTAGTTATTACTCTACTTCTCGCATATTTTATTTGGTCTAAATTTCTTAAGGAAGGTGCACTGAAACCCGATAATGTAAATGATCTCTTAGATATCTTTAGCATATTCATCTTTCTTATCGTCGCTTTAATAAGTGTAACCTCGTTTTTCATGATTGTTACAGGGTGGCTTAACCTAAGTTTAAACATCCCAAACATACTTGATGCTGTTCCTTATTGGGTAGCTTTTTTTGCTCTTTTGATAATATGGCTTCTTACAATCAATTATAGAAATAAAAAAGTCTCAATACGTGACTTAAAGAGTATATTTATTAACTCCATGAGATTTTTCTTGATAGTGGGAGCAATATATCTGGGCCTGTTTTTACTTATCTTTTTTACTGCTTTAAAATATGCTCTACAAAACCTAGCATTCCTTCCAGCTTGGATGGTTCTAACATTGATTTTTATTTGTTATCTAACGGTTAACAATATATTTGGGGTTAACTTTAGATGTGATATTTTAGGTATAAAAGCAAAGAGAATATCTGAAATCAAAATTAAGCAGGATATTCTAGATAATTTTGTCATAAGGATTCTAGCGGTTATGTTGCTTGTAGTCATAGTTCTCTATTTCTATATTCCGATAGTTAAATGTAATGAACCTATTTATAAGAAATATCATATATTTGATCCAGATCCTCGTTGGGGGGAAGTTTATCTCCAAACTAAGATACCTATCAGCATTAAAACTTTTGGAGAATTTGGTGCAATTACCCCATTAATTCCTATTTATTATGAGCCATATAATCTGGAAACAACAGGGACAGGTGCTAAAAATTTCAAAATTTTTGTTAATTCAACAAAGGAAAAAGGAATTCCTGAACTTATAGGAAGTTTTGAGGATATAAAAACATTTCAGAAAAAAAGTGGAAATAAATTTTCTTTTACTGATGTTATTCTAGATGAGGGAAAGGGTTCATTGATTCTTAAATTTAATAGAGAGACTATTAAGGATGAGGGGATAACTCAAATTATTTTAGAGGGTTTTGTAAGGAAGAATACAAGCGAACTTGATTATTCATACCATGATAATTCAAGACTTTCGAATACGTGTAATCAATATGGCTGTACATTTATCTTTAATATAACTAACAATTTAAATTTACCAGTATATTTTGAGGAGTATACCCTTATCAACTTCAAAAATTTGAAAATTACAAATAAGTCAAATTGTAGATTTGTAAATGCAACAGGGAATTTTCCACTTAATAGCAATATCAGAATGATAGACAGTCCGTGTCATGGATATTCTTGTGAACTCCAGACCCTAGATGTAACCTCAGGAAAATATGTTTTTTATATGCGTTTATACCTTGATGGGGATGTTGTAACAGTACATCGCATTAATATTGAAAAACCTATTAAGGTTAATGCACAATTTGAATTGGTCTGTTAAAAAAATACTATGCATTAGGTAATATTGCGATTAATAACTATTAAACGAACACAACTATGAACACCCCTCAGATTAAGGTTAAGGATACCTATGATTTTATTTTTTCTACACAGGGTAAAGAGGCAATATATTTTCTTTACAATTACCTCCAATCAAATGCTGAACTAAGACGGAAACGTCAATTAGGGTTAAGAATAAACTATGAAAATCTTGATAAAACTCCTAACTTCAGTCCCTTAGAGGACGAAATCAGGGAGAAAGTATTAGCTAAAAGAAATTTCTGCATTGAGATTATTGCACAAACTATGATGACATTGGAGGATCTGGCTGCATTCTGTTTAGCATTCGAAAAACCTCTAGAGGATTTACCTCTAAATGTTGTCGGCTACAATAATAGAGATATCACCCATTTTTATCAGAAAGTATTCAATAGTGATTATTTTTCAAAACTTTTATTGCTACCAGACCCTTCGAAAATAACTGGTGATATAGAATTAATTAAAAAAATAGAGGTTATCCAGAATCAGAATATAGAGGCATTTAATTTTCATTTCAAAAAATTTGTTGAATATAGAGGACTTTTTGGGCGATTATATACCAAAAACAAACACGGAAATCCATTGTTCCTAAATTTTTCTTCGGTTGAACAAGGAGGACCAAGGGGGATAAACAAAGAAGACTTAGACGTTGTTTTTTATTATGATTTGGATAGAGGTTCTCAAGATATTCGAGTTGGAGGCATTATCCTAGGGGAAAACACAATAGATAAATCAATAGAGATTATGAGATATGCATCAGATATCCTCGTTACATTAATCCATCGTCGGCTTGACTACCTAAGATATAGTGGAAATTATCCAACTCTGTTTGTTTTTGGAGAAAACCCTTTGGAAAAGGGCGAATGGCGAGATTATATGAAAAAGATAAAATGCTTACTTCCCATACCTACAGAACCAAATACACGTTCGGGTGTAATAGAAGTGAGTGTAAGAGAGCAATCTGAATGGCTCCACTCTAGTGACTGGAAATCTAAATGGTTCAAACAAAAAGATTGGGAATTTGAGGAGAGATCAAAAGTGAGAAAAGACTTTTAACTTTAAACTTTTATCTCAACTATACGAATTTCTAGGTTCCAGTCAGATTAGTATATCCCCTCATAGAAGAGCCTTCACCCAGAGGCGTCTTCTCTCCAAACCCTTTGTTCCTGTAAGTCATTCGTTTGTTCTGGTGCACTATACCTCACAGGCTAAGATGTAGGTCCTATTAGGTATATATACTATTTATTTTTTCTTTAATCGAAATAGAGTATATGAACAAAATATCCTTCGACAAAATTGAAGGAAATTTAATAATACGACTGAACTCAACAAATCGTATTAATCTTCCCTCGCCGTCCGTGGTAGACAGCAACGTTGCTCTTAGGTTTAGCGGTAATGGCAACTATGAATTGACTATAAGGGATTTTTTTAGAAGATACTCGAAGATAAAATCACTGGAAGTGAAACTAATTGCTCAAGGCAATTTTGTTATCAATTACGATTACTTTCACGACTCATTAAAATTTTCTTATAGTGATACAAAAGACGAATGTGAGTTAACAAAAGAAATAGGGTATGTCAGTTATGGTACTGGCAAGGAAACGATAACCGAAATCCTCATTAAAAATCTCTCCGAGTTCATAGAAAAAAGAAGCGAAATCCTCACTGAAAAATACTTGCTCAATACTGAGGAAAAACAGATAATTGACTTTTATCGAGAGAAACTGGGAAAATATGAAGCGTCTTTTTCTGGCGATAATAAGGATAAGGTCAGCAAGGCAAGAGCGTATTTGGATTACATGTCCAAATCATTCCCTCTTATTAACGAATCGTATGCTCCTAAAATTAAGGATTTCTTGAAAGGAATGGAATTTCAAGAACTTGAGGAATGTGTAGAAAGCGTTACTACTCTACAAGGAAAAACCATAAGGTTAGAGCCATTGCGAATGGAGTTGCCCGAAGACAGAACTAGTGAATATTTGGAGAAATACAGATGCCCCAGAACAAGTCTATCTGAGGCCTTTGACGAATCTGATATTGAAGAAATTCCAGAAATAGAAGAAACAAAAATCACTGAACTAAAGGCGCAATTACCTAGAGTTAGAAGGATATTGGAAATACGTTCCAAACATGCTCCACCGCCAAAGAGACAGAAAATCGAGCAATACATTACGGTTATAAAAAATTTTGAAAGAAAAGAGTATTACATCAGCGAGGAAGACAGAGTATCCACCCTTAGAAGTTTGCTTGACATATTTGAGGGGGTGGAAGGCGTATCTACACTTATAATAGGGATTCCTCTGGTAATTATCGAATCGATAGTTAAAATCATAAAGTCTATTCTCGCTCTAAACGATCTAAAAAATAAATATACGAAAGAGAAAAAAGAGAAGTCATGGTCTATGCACACATCATATAACCGTAGAGAAAGGCGAGAAGAGAGATGGAAACAGGAAGAACAAGATTATCTACCTCAACCTATACCAATTAAGAGACTAGAAAGGCAACCTGAACCTGTTCAAGTTAGAGACAAGCGCATGATCGTTGAGATTGTTGAAGCAATAATTAAAAAACATGGTCCTAGAACTGTACCTGAAATAAAAGTTATAGCAAAAAAGTACAACTACAAACTGAGGGGTGCTCAAATAGAGCATGCTGTTTATGGCTCAGATAAGTTTTATCCTAGTGGAAGAAGGGAAATAAGATACAAAGGGGTATTGCGGGATTATAAGATATATCACCTAAGGAGATTCAGATAGTTTAAATTCTAATGCTCAAGCAACCCATCATCCTCGTTTTCTTGTTTCAGGCTTGAATGCTTTTTATCCCCCGGATCCTATCCCTTTTTATAGGACAAAACCTACAGTCAATACAAGGGGATACGTGCGTGATCACGGCTTGCGACCGGGGCGTATATAAAAAGGTTCATATCCCTTCCGACCACTAGTCGATTGGGGTTGAACAATATATACGTTTCGTAGACTTGTGAGACCTGAAAAAAAACGTATCCCTTGGAGGTAAATAAAATGCCTGCAAGGGCGGAAAAACAAGACCTGGACATACATAAACGACACCTAAAGTATGATAGGGCCACGGAGGCCTTGGCCGCTTCTGATATATCTGATGGGAACCGGCAGCGTATTCTGGCTTTTATCCGGCACAAGAGGGTTGCCGAGAACATTGGCATAGCGCGGCAGACCAAGTACCTGCATTATCTGCGGATTATGGCCGAACTTTTACGGAAGAACTTTGACGAAGCGTCTGCCGAGGACATAGACCTTATTAATCTATCTACTGCTGAAACCGAGGACAAGGTTTTATGGAAAAACAAAACCCGAGAAGTAGAGAATCTAGTAGAGGAGGGGAAATGTCAGAAGGCACTGAATGAACTCAATGAGTTGGAGGGAGAGATTAAAAATTACAAACCAAAGCAGGTTGAAAAAACAGAGGAGCCAGTTGAAAGTGGAGAAAAAGGTGGACTACCCGACATTACTTTGGTGGTAGCAATAGCACTTATAATTCTGTTGATTGTAATAGTTTTGATAGTCAGAGGTAAATCCAAGGGTAAGTGATTCATCCCCTTGAACCCGCAGGGGCGCACCCTTCTCTTACTTCCTGCCAGCGTATATCCCATACCCAAAATACCTAAAAATTCTGAAAACGCTTCTAGGAGGAATGATTATCTCCTTTACCCACCTTCTGACTGCCGGGTTTTTGAAGAACAGGGAGAAAAATTTGCCCCATGCCCCTAAGTAGTCTCTAGGGTCCATCTGTCTAACTTCACTAGCCCATTGACGTAAAGCACTGGTTTTGTAAACCCTTGCTGCTACGCCTGTAAGTCCCGCATTCTCCAATAAATCCTTCCAACCATCAGGATTCAAGAACTCCGCTTGACCTAAAGCGCGAGATATATATTCAACCAATTCTGGCGGAGGCGTCTCCACCCAAGTCACCTCATTCATTCCAACATACCCTCCTGGTTTGGTCACCCTCACATACTCGCTTATCATCTTCTGTTTATCCTTTGCAAATGCAACCACAGACTCGCAAATAACCGCATCGAAAACTCCGTCCTTGAAAGGAAGATTATGTGCGTCCCCTGTCCTAAATTCAACATTGTCCCCCACATTTTTTCTCTTAGCTCTTTCCTTCGACCTTTCGACCATCAACTCAGAAAGGTCAACACCAACCACTTTACAACCATACTCATTGGCCAGATAGCAAGCAGTTATTCCAACACCACAACCGACATCCAAAACATATGAATATTTATCAATACGGCACAACTCAATTAACTTTCTAGTTGCCCCCAGGCCCCCCATGTGTTTAGTCAGACCCCACGAAGCTTGCAAATCAAAGTAGTAAGATTCTGGTTCTGCTTTCGCTTCTCGTGATAATTGTTTTTTCTTCATGTTCTACCGTGAATGAACAGCCCTCTAATGTTTTAAAGGATTCCATAAGAGGCGAACGAACATTTCACATAATTTCCGGATAATCGCTGTTAGTGACCGAACGGAATGAAGGAGGGTGAGAGCGCAGCATGGCTTGAATAAATCTGGAGCCTTTATTTTTTCTTTGATTTTAATATCATATCTATCACAGCAAGAACCACACCAATCCCCATTAAACCATAACCAATTATTCTATCATCGCCAAAAACAATTCCTGCCAAAACAAAAGCGAAAGCAAGACCTGCTAATGGGCTGAGTTTTTTATCCTTTTTATTTTTATTCATGAAAAAAACAAGTAAGGCGATAACAGCTAAGACAATGATAGATATGGCGATGTAGATTTGTGATGGATCCATAGTATTACTTTGGTTTCCATCCTTTTTAAGCTTATCTAAAGGACAAAAACCATACAGTAAGTAAGGGATACGTACCTGATCACTGCTATCAGCCCAATAAATAGCTATTTAACCCCTTCCGGTTCCAGATTCCCCCTCTCATTGAACCTTACTAATCAGTGGTCTTTCCACCTGTTTGGAAGACGCAGACGCCGCCTTCGCAGTATGTGCCGCCAGTGCATCCTGTCGAGCAGCTGATGCAGCTTTCTCCCCGCAGGGTGAGGCAGCAGTGACATAAACTGTCTGAACCGCAGCGGACATTTTTGCTGCCACCACAGTATTTTGTACCAAAGGTACCGCATTCGGCATTGCTGGAGCAGGCGCCCTTACCGGATGTTGACATAGATGTTGACGTAGATTGTGGATATACTACCACACTGGTCTTTTCACAGGATAAGGAACCAACCATGTCCTTTACACATACACCGAAGGTATATCTACCCGCTTTTGGGGGCGCTACCCCTGTTGTCTTTGGGGTGCCGGTTAAGAACCCATTAATGTCTATAATCATGCCAGCGGGAGGGGGTCCCTTGGAGAATGAATCCGACAGAAATGTGTAGGGAGGAACACCGCCTCTTGCTTCAGCCACCTGTACCGAGCAGTATTCCTCCACTGTGCATTTGCCTGAGGTAATCGGAATCAATGTTGGGAATTCCAAAACGGTTTTGATCTGATATTCGAGCTCAATGGAAGCAGGTGGTACAGCTGAATCATTTACAACAACAGTGAAGGTAGGAGAAGTTCTCTTAGTTGTCCCTCCTGCCAGGACTGGTGCCGTTCCGGAGAGCACACAGCCCTCTGAGAGGGAAAACCCTTCCGGAAGAGCAGATCCTTTCTTGATGTAACAATGGTAGGGAGGCGTGCCTCCAATTGGTGTCAAATTAATAGAACCGCTTTGACCCGATTCCCAGGACGGCAGACTTGTTACTATAACCTTGAGCTGATCGGGTGGAGGTGCGGGTATATATGGGCAACCACTTAAAAAAACCACAGCGATCAATAAAACCGGAAATAGGACGTAAATAGGCTTCATATGTTAATTATCCTACAGATTCCTATAAAAATATGCGACCTAACAGTAGAGGTTCACGTAGATGATTTCTGCGGTTTTTGTTTTGCTTGCTGTTTTTCTGCTTTGGGCAGAGGGATGTGTTTCTCCTTCAGTGTGATGGCGAAGAATATAAGGCATGCGAGAAGTGTAGAGAAAAACACGAGGATGTTGTATAAAACGACCATGCTGAGGTAGAGTTGAGCGCAATCGCTACTGACTAATGAAGCGGTCCCGGAATAAGACAAAGTGAACAATGCTAGATTCGTCAGAATTATGGTTGTCACTGCAACCCCCAGACATTTAATGAAGGTTTTTAGATCCATGTGAAATCACCTCACGTTTATTCATTAGAATCAGCCTAATAAATAGCGGTTTTATGATGGTTCTTTTTGTACTAGGTTTTTAGATCGAAGTATGTCAGTTTTGATTTACTATCATCTACAGAGGCGATGAATAACATATCTTCAAATATTGTAAATGAAGTGATGAATCCATCCACTTTCCAGGAGCCCATTAATTCCTTATCTGGGGAGTATTTTTTAACCATATTGGAGATGTATCCATAGTCATCCTTTATGTCGGAATCCATCACGAAGAGATTATCGTCTTTATCAATTTTAATACTCTTTGAAGCCCCCGTGCTAAGATAGGTTTTCTCCAATAGTTCCCCCTTAGGATTAAATCTCGATATCATGTCGCCGCCCCTTAAACTAAATTTCTCGTTGGTTATAACATACATATTCCCTTCTGAATCGACTGCCACATCGAAGACATAACCCTCCTGGGGGATACTCAGAATCGGTTTTCCACCGGTTTTATCGTATTTCTTTAAGGAGCCCTCAAACTCTGTAACGTAGAGATAGTTATCCCTCAGTTCCAAGCCCATGGGTTGTTTTATATTATATATCCTAAATGAGAGCTGTAGACCTTGTAGATTGAACTTACCCAAGACATTAGTGGACCTGCTGGAAACCCAGAGGTATCTACCATCACTAACTATCTGTTGATTGTCTCTCTGAAAAATTATTCCCCATTGATAACTGCACTTGCTTTCTATGATCTGAAATTTTTGGATAGAGTTATAATTAACCACATAAATTGATCCATCATCCATAACTAAAATGTCGCCATTGGAATCCCTAAAATCATAATTGCATTCAACCAGTTTTTCAATCTCAGGTTCTTCTGGTATAGTTGTGGTGGTCGTAACCGGAATCGTGGTTGTTATATTCTCAACCGGTGTGGTATCTGGAGTGATATACCAGTAGAGGGTGAGGATTATGAGAATCAATAAAATCAATCCGTACTTCAATCTAGTTTCCATGGTCAATATCTATCAATTTTTTTAGAGATATAGGGTTTGAGGATAAATAAGATAATATGAGAGCAGAATTCATCCTCGCAGTTATAGTAATCTTGTTCAGTGCATGTATCGGTGAAGAGAGGGAACCATTCCAGGATATGGGGGAGAATGAGACACAAGAATCTGGGTTCATTGAGGAGAGAGAGCACATGGTGAAATTCGACCTCAGGGGTAGGGACATTACAGATGAAAAGGTACTGGAGGTTATGGCAAGGGTTCCAAGGCACGAATTTGTCCCCAGGGATCTCCAGGGTAAAGCCTATGCCGATCATCCATTACCGATAGGCTATGGACAGACCATTTCACAGCCGTACATAGTTGCTCTAATGACTCAGGGTTTAAAGCTTAAGAAAGAAGACAGGGTTCTGGAGATAGGAACGGGATCGGGTTATCAGGCAGCCGTTCTAGCCGAGATAGTGGATGAGGTCTATACAATTGAGATCATAGAGGAATTGGCCGAAAGGGCAAATAAAACCTTGAAAGAGTTGGACTATGAAAATGTGGAGGTAAAAACTGGAGATGGGTACTTCGGTTGGGAGGAACATGCTCCATTCGATGCCATCATAGTAACCTGTGCCGCGAACCACATACCTCCGCCCCTGATTGAACAGCTGGATGAGGGTGGAAGGTTAATAATCCCGTTGGGCAGTACAAAGTATTATCAGACATTAACACTGGTTGAGAAGAGGAACGGTAGCTTAGAAACAAAGTACATTACCTCTGTAAGATTTGTCCCCATGACGGGAGAGGCTTTAAAGGGGGCTTGAATTCGTTTATAGAATCCTATGGATCATTCCCAGAGCTACTAGATAAGAAACCGCTGCCAGGATTAATACGATAGAAAATCCCAGAGATAGGGCGATAACCGCCGCGAGAACAGAAGCGATTACGGAAGCGCAGGCGTTGGAACAGAATGCCCATGGGATTAGTTCTCTGTTTATACCTCTTATCCCCAATGGGAAGGGCACCCCCATCAGGGTTCCAATAGGAGAGAGAACGAGGAAGGAAGCAAAAATCCTGGTTAGGAAATTATAGCTCAGAAAAGAATGGAAGAACATGGGGAGGATGAGGGAATAGAACAAAATCATAACAAACAGGGCAATTAGTATATGCCCCAATTTCTTTATCTTCAGTCTCTCAGAGATTAAACTCCCTATTCCGGAGAACAGGAGCAGAGAAAAGATTACTATGGATATGGCATAGACTGGCTGCCCTAAAAACAGGATAAATTTCTGTATCAATGGAATTTCTATCAGCATGTATCCCAAACCCAAGAGAAAGAAGTAAACGATGATCTTGAATTTATCTGAAATCTTCCTTTTTATTCTCTGAAATGAATAGACGGGGAGTAGGATAAGAATTACACTCAATATTACCGCCTGGATGAGAACCATCACTGCGAGAAAGCCACCCTCGAAGAAGGGCTCCCATTTCCTGCCCATGCTCTCGTATAACGGTATTATCTTATTCCATCTGAAGTAACTGAAAAAGAACGGCCTTTCATCATCTACCGGTGATATGTCGAAGAGGTATTCTTTATAGACCCTGTCCCTGTCAGATAAAATTCCCCGGGTTAGTTGATAGTAATGGGGCTCTGGAAATTTATTGTAGATATTTACATCAGATTCTTTTATTCCGGGAACGTAAACAAGATCAAATTTTCTATCTCTGCAGAATTTCTTTATCTCTCCAATCTCGTCCTCTGTGAATCCGTCTTTTTTCATGAGAACAGTGAGGGTTACATAGGTTCTGATAACTACGAGGTTGTGTTCATAATTTTCTATGCCCTCTTTCTCCATTGTTGATGCAAAAAGGGAAACTACCCTGATGTCTTCTCTGGGAGGATTTTGTAACCATCTGGTAATGCTCAGAATTCCATGTTCGGATAAATGTTCATGGTAATCCTGAAAGGCATTTGTGGTAAAGAGATAATTCTCCGATAGACTGTACAAGCCGGTTGAGCTCGTAATGACATCTTCCCTTAGTGATAAAGAGATGATGTCGTATTCTTCATCAGACATTCGCACAAAGCTTCTTCCTTCATCCATGGCTATCTTTACTCTCTCGTTCTGATAGAGATCGGATCTCTCTCTAACCGAATTTACTATGAGGGGATTCATCTCAACTACCTGAATAGAGGAAGCGTTCTGATATAGAGCAGTTAGAACATCCAGACCACCCCCTGGGTTTATTATCAGAACCTTTGATTTATTCCGCAACCTGTAAGGGAGGGATGTCGGTAGATAGTCTATGAATTCCAACTCAGTTAGATTATTGTATTCCGTTATTCCCTGCAATGAATTTCCATCGATAGTCAGCCCCAATTGGGAGGGCAGTCTTCCCCGAAACGTGTAGCTCAGACCGGGTGCATATCTCACCGCTCCGCTCTTCACTATATCCACTCTGGAAAAAGAATTCCATTTTGTGGAAAGAAGCTGTGAATCCTTATAGCTTAAAGCGATGTTCAGTGCCTTATAGGGGGAGATGTTTACCCCTAAGAATGGATAAATTCCTGGCAATAAAATCAAAAAGATAACAATTCCTGCGGTTGCAAAGATAAAATTCCTTTTGGTGGAACTGAAAGACAGAACGGAGAGCATACCCAGAAGAAAGGTGGCTATAACTACCTCTGACGCATTGAAAAATGAAAATAATAAAATAAGCAAGAGACAGCCCAGTCCGGAGCCAGCGAGATTGAAGAAATACAGCCTGCCAATTTTCTGTGGAATCTTTGCGAATGCAGCTCCTATACAAATCCCTGAGAGAAAGAAGGGAATTGCAAATACCAGATAGTAAAGAATTACATACATAATCTGATTGTGGTCCCATGTTATCCTGAATGGGTCGAAGGGAATTCTCTGTGTTATTATAAAAGAGATTAAGCAGCTCAGGGAAAAGAGCGAGGATGAAATTACCAGTAATCTGTTAATGTCATCGAGCAGGGAACGACGTAAAGCTAGAAAGGTTCCGCTTGCCCCATAGCCAAGAAATGCAATGCTAACTACCATGAACGCGAAGTGATACCACTGAGAAACGGAAAAGATTCTCGTGAGTGCTATCTCTAGAAGCAGGGTAGCTACGGAAATGAAGAATATTCCCAGGTAGGTCCCCTTAAGATTATTCATCGGTTTTGATTTGGATTTCATCTGTTATTATTTCGCGGGAATTCGTAAAATAGACTTTTTTAGATCAAAATAAAATACTTTATATGAGCGGGATTTTTGGGGTTGTTTCTAAAGGCGATTGCTCAAATGCTCTTTTCTTGGGGACGGATTATCATTCCCATCTGGGAATTCAATATGGTGGTCTTGCCGTTCATTCTGAAAAAAAGATCATTAAGAGGATTCATAACATAAGCAGGAGTCAGTTCAAGTCTAAATTCTTTGGTGATATTGAGGAAATGAAAGGTAATGCGGGGATCGGCGTTATAAGCGACAAGTATGCACAGCCCCTGATTTTTCAATCAAAACTGGGCCTCTTTGCCATATGCACGAATGGTTTGATTGAGAATGAAGATGAGCTGATATCTGAGCTGATCGGTGAGGGTGCTTTTTTTAATGAACTTGCCAATGGCACTACAAACGCAACGGAGTTGGTCGCTAAATTAGTCTGTCAGGGGGATTCTATCGTGGATGGAATCGATCACATGTTTAAAAAGATCGAGGGATCAATATCCCTGCTCTTATTGAATAAAGATGGTGTCTATGCAGCCAGAGACAGACACGGTCATACACCATTGGTTATCGGCGAGGGCAAAGATTCATGGGCAGTGGCTTCAGAATCCTGTTCCTTTCCAAATCTGGGTTTAAAGACCAAAAAGTTTATTGGTCCTGGAGAGATCGTCCTTTTGAATGAAAATGGGTTTAGATCCGTAAAGGGTGATGGCGAACTCAATAGAATCTGTGCGTTTCTATGGATCTATACAGGATTTCCCACCTCTAGTTATGAGGGGATAAACACAGAGCTAGTCAGAGAGAATTGCGGCAGGGCATTGGCAAGAAATGATGATGTTGAAGCCGATCTGGTTGCTGGCGTTCCTGATTCCGGGATAGCGCATGCAATCGGCTATGCAATGGAATCCGGGCTTCCCTATAGAAGGCCGCTGGTAAAATACACCCCCGGTTATGGCAGGAGCTATACCCCTCCCTCCCAGGAAATTAGGGATCAGATCGCCTTTATGAAGTTAATTCCATCCGTTGATGTCATTAATGGAAATAAAATTATATTGTGTGAGGACTCCATAGTGAGGGGAACGCAACTAAAGAATTTTACACTAAAAAAATTATTTAATTCCGGGGCAAAAGAAGTCCACGTCAGACCTGCGTGCCCGCCTTTGATGTTCCCCTGCAAATTTAACATCTCCACAAGAACCAAGGAAGAACTTGTAGCCAGAAGGGCAATAAAAGCAATTGAGGGAAAGGACATCAAGGATGTTAGTGAATACCTAAATCCCGATTCAGAAAAATACAAAAAAATGGTCGAATGGATCAGAAAGGACATTGGAGCAACCTCTCTGAAATATCAACACTTGGATGACATGATAAAAGCCATTGGCTTGCCAAAAGAAAAGCTCTGCCTCTACTGCTGGACGGGGGAATGTTATTAGTGAATTCTTTTTTATTGATTCGTGACATAAGATTAATGCGATGGAAATAAGCATTTTTGACCTTTTCTGGGTGTTTTTCATTCTGATATTTATAATACCTCTGATAAAGAGAAAGATCATCGACAGTTCCAGGGTTGCTATGCTTAAAAGAATAGAAAGAAAGAGAAAGTCCAGGGTAATAACCATGATCCATAGACAGGAGGCCATTAGCCTGTTTGGAATTCCTTTTACGAGGTATATCGATATTGAGGATTCTGAGAGAATTTTAAGGGCCATTAGACTTACTCCCAATGACGTCCCCATAGATCTTATATTACACACTCCAGGGGGTTTGGTCCTGGCGGCAACTCAGATAGCTATGGCAATAAAGAAGCATCCTGCGGAAGTCAGGGTTATAATCCCACATTATGCAATGTCTGGTGGAACTTTAATTGCCTTGGCAGCTGATAAACTTGTAATGGACGAAAATGCAGTTTTGGGACCGATAGATCCCCAATTGGGTGTTCTTATGAAGATGTATCCTGCTGCGTCCCTATTAAAAGTGGCCGAGATAAAGGATCCCAATAAGATGGATGATGAAACCCTGATTTTTATAGATGTGGCTAAAAAGGCATTAGATCAGGTAAAGAGCCTCGTTTGCAAATTGCTGGAGGGTAAATTAAAAGAGAATGAGATCGAAGAGGTTTGTAGAAAATTAACAGAAGGCAGGTGGACTCATGATTATCCCTTAACCGTTGAAGACTTAAAGGAGATGAAATTGAAGGTCGAGGTTGGTTTGCCTAAGGAGATTTACAGACTAATGAGGCTCTATCCACAGCCCGCTAGATTTACCCCGACCGTGGAATATGTCCCTGCCCCGTATAAAAAGGAGCCGAAAACCACCAAATAATTTATCCTGAAACCCAATTCTTTACATGCAACAGTTTGATGTCGATTTCCATATTCATTCGAGGTATTCTGGTGGAACATCAAAGGATATGGTACTCCCCGTAATTGCAAAGCAGGCTGAGTTGAAGGGTCTGGATCTCATTGGAACCGGTGATGCCTTAAACCCTGACTGGTTGAAACACGTCAGGAAAAATTTGACTGAAGAATTGAATGGAATTTACTCATCACCCGAATTCAAGACAAAATTTTTAATATCTGCGGAGGTTGAAGATTACAGAAGAGTGCATCATCTATTGCTTTTTCCATCGATCTCATCAGCCGAAGAATTGATGGAAAAATTTAAAAGATATTCATCAGATATCGACAAGGATGGTAGACCCCATCTAAGGCTCAATGGCGAGCAGATCGTTGATTCTGCAAAGGAGGTTGATGCATTGTTAGGGCCCGCTCATGCCTTTACTCCGTGGACCGCCATCTATAAGGAGTACAATTCCCTAAGAGAGTGTTATGGTGATAACACAAAGGAGATAAAATTTCTCGAACTCGGTCTTTCCGCGGATAGCTATATGGCGGATCGAATCTTGGAGTTACAGGAGATTACCTTTATGACAAATTCGGATACACATTCGCCATGGCCCCACCGCCTCGGGAGGGAGTTTAACAGGATTCTGGTGAAAGATCTAAGCTTTAGTGAGATAAAGAAGGCAATTGAACACAAAGATAATAGAAAATTTGTTCTGAATATTGGCTTAAATCCAAGAGAGGGAAAGTACCATCTAACCTCCTGTAGTAGGTGCTTTCTTCGCTTCAAACTTCAGGATGCAGAAGGGCTAAAATGGCGATGCCCTGAATGCAGGGGAATGATAAAGAAGGGCGTTTCAGACAGGATTAATGAACTGGCGATGTGGGAAAAGCCGCACCATCCATGGCACAGACCGAGGTATATGCATATAATCCCCTTGGCGGAGGTTATTTCATTAGCTACCGGAATTGGAACGATAACAAGCAAAAAGATTCACGAAAGATGGGAAAAACTGATAGAGCACTTTGGAACAGAGATAAATGTTCTGTTAGATTCAGAGATTTCAGAGATAAAGAAAATAGACCCCGGGGTGGGGAAGATAATAGAAAGATTCAGAACCGGTAGGATGAAATACGTATCTGGAGGGGGAGGACAGTACGGCAGACCCACCCTTAAGGAGATAGGAGACAATTTCTATGGCATGGGACAGAGATCCCTGAATGAATTTTGAAATAGAAATATCATCAACAAGTTATTTTGTTGAATCCCGCAGGGATTCCTTTCTTTTGGTCAAGGTTTTCTTTTGTAAAGAAAAGCTTGAGGGGACAACTTTTATGGCATGGGACAGAGATCCCTGAATGAATTTTGAGACATGGGAACCCTTTTTATATATCATCGAGCTTTAAAAAACCTCGACCAAAAATTTGATCATTAATTCTCGCTATCGAAAGGGCTGAGCTTGAGCAAAAAGAGTCCTACCCTTTTTATATATCAAATGCACTATATTTATATATCAAACCTAATAGATATCATATTAAGTTCTATTTTTCTGAGGGATTTCTTTGGAATCAAAAACCCTGAAAGGAACGACTACGATAGGATTAACCTGCAGTGATGGTACAGTGTTTATAGCAGATATGAGGGCATCTTGGGGAACCTTTATAGCAAGTAAACGAGCAAGGAAGACCTTTAACATAAATGATATGGTTGGAGCCACAGTTGCAGGTTCCGTAGGAGATGCAGAGGCTTTAATGCGTTTAATAAAGGCTGAAGCAGCCCTTTATGAAATGAATAATGCAGAAAAGATGTCTGCAAGGGCAGTAGCGGCCTTGATGGCAAACATTCTCCAGGGCAGTAAGGTCTTTCCCTATATAGTACAGCTTATTATCGGCGGGTATGAAAACGAAAAGCCAACCCTCTATACCTTAGACCCTGTTGGCGGTTTGATCGAAGAGAAGATGGCAGCCACTGGTTCTGGTTCTCCAATGGCATATGGCGTTCTTGAACAGAGGTATTCAGAAGACAAAACAGTTGAGGAGAATATCCCAATCGCAATCAGGGCTTTGGAATCTGCCATGCAACGTGACTGTGCGACAGGAGACGGAATAAGCTTGGTTACCATCACAAAAGAGGGTTTTAGGGAATACAAGAAGGAAGAGATAGACAAATTAATAGAAAAGATTAAAAAAAGAATAGACTAGATTTTGTTGTATGTGAATCTTTTTCAGACTATAAAGATTTTTGAATTATGATAATGAGAATTAATCATGAGTTTGATATGAATTTATGTGCTATGTCCCGACTTTGGTCGGTCATGTAGCTAAAAATTAATCCATAAAAGGTGAGTTTCTTGGAGTTTAAGGAAATTAAGCAGCTCGTGGGAGAGAATGCTCCATCTGGCAAGATAACGAAGATCGATCTAGAGGGTCCAAAGATAGTCCTTTATACTGATGATCTTCCTTTTTTTGTGGAGAATGATGAAGAGATCAGAAATTTAGCTACTCTATTAAAGAAAAGGATCATCCTAAGGTCGACATCTTCAAAGCTTTTAGACCCAGAGAATGCAAGGAGGGTAATTGAAGAGACAATACCCAAGGATGCGAACATAACGGGCATAGGGTTTGATCCCAATTTCAGAGAGGTTCATATAGAAGCCGAAAAATTGGGTCTGGTTATTGGAAAACAGGGTATAACCTTAGATGAGATCACGAAAAAGACGGGGTGGATACCCAAGCTTTTAAGGAAGTCCCCAATAGAGTCAGAGACTATAAGAAGTATCAGAAAAACCCTCTATGATAGCAGTGAAACGAGACAAAAGATACTCCAGAGAATCGGAAGGAATATCTACAGAAAACCAGATTCTGAGTGTGACTGGATAAGAATTACCCCATTGGGAGGTGCACGGGAGGTTGGCAGGTCTTGTTTCTTGCTACAAACACCGGAGAGTAATATCCTAATTGACTGTGGAATAAATACTGCCGCTACCAACAATGGCAGATTTCCTGATTTCAGGGCTTCAAAGCTGGCAATAGATAGACTGGATGCTGTTATTGTTTCTCACGCACATCTGGATCACTGTGGCTTTGTTCCTTATCTATATAAATATGGGTATGATGGTCCCGTTTATTGTACAGAGCCAACTAGAGATCTAATGACTTTATTGCAATTGGATGCGATAGAGATAGGTGAACGAGAAGAAAACGAGCTTCCCTTTACCTCGAAAGAGGTGAGGAAGATGATAAAGTACGTGATTCCTTTGGAATACAACGAGGTTGCGGATATAACACCAGATATGAGGTTAACCCTCTATAACGCGGGCCACATCCTCGGTTCTTCAATGGTTCATCTCCATCTTGGTGAGGGTCTTCACAATCTGGTTTATACTGGAGACATAAAATTTGGCGATACAAGGCTTTTGGAGGCAGCGAATTATGAATTCCCCAGGGTTGAAACCCTAATTATCGAAAGCACCTATGGTGGGAGATACGATATACAACCAAAAAGAAGGGATGCAGAGAAGGAATTAATCCATGTGATACAGGAGACAGTAAAGAATAAGGGCAAGGTATTGATCCCCGTATTCTCTGTAGGCAGATCCCAGGAGGTTATGATGGTATTGGAAAGCTATTCTAGATACGAGGAATTGGATGTCCCAGTATTTCTGGATGGAATGATCTGGGAAGCAACAGCAATCCACACATCCTATCCTGAGTATCTGAAAAGGCATATTCGCCACAGAATTTTTAATGGCTATAATCCCTTCGTGGTGGATACATTCGAGAGGGTGGATCCGAGGAAGAGGCGGGATATCATAGAGAGTAAGGATTCATGTGTCATTCTCGCCACTTCTGGAATGATGACTGGCGGACCATCAGTTGAGTATTTCAGGAATTTTGCCGAGGATTCTAAAAATACGCTGGCATTTGTTGGTTATCAGGCAGAGGGTTCTTTAGGAAAGAGAATACAGAACGGTTTATCTGAGTTACCAATTGAAAAGAACGGCAGGACAGTGGCACTGAAGATAAATATGCAGGTAAAAACAATTGATGGTTTCAGCGGTCATGCGGACAGGAGACAGCTGCTTGGTTATTCAAAAAAGATATATCCAAAGCCAAAGAGGGCATTAGTCGTTCACGGCGAGGAGAAAAAGTCGATGAATCTCGCAATGACACTGTATGAGATGTTCGGTTTTGAAGCTACTGCGCCCCAGAATTTGGACACTATCAGATTGGTCTAGATCTTCCCTATGGGTATTATATACAGCGGGGTTTCATCACCAGTCGCATTTATTGTTTCTATAACCTTTTTGTCATCAAATGCCCCCACAACTACAGCGCCGAGATTTAAAGAAACTGCTTGCAAATAGACGTTCTGAGCGGCATGACCAGCCTCCAGATGAACGTATCTTATGCCTCTGTCACCATAGACGTGTGTTGTTCTTTCATAAACCGCCGTAAATACCAGATCAATCGCAGCGTTTCCGATCCATTTCTGATTTAACCCCGCTTCTTGAAGCTCCTCTCTGAAGTCACCGGTCCTGATTCTGGTAATTGAGTGCTCTTTTGGATTGTAATGATAAACTCCTGCCTCTAGACCTTCAACCCTGCCAGTAACCACATAAATTTCCAGTGGATATGTACCGCCAGCAGATGGGGCAGCCCTTCCGAACCCACGGGGCCCAGTAATGCCCTGAGCTGCCCACAACAATTGTGAAACATCCTCCATTGAGAGCGCCTCCTGAGAATATTCCCTCTTGGACCTCCTTTTAAGAATTGCCTCCTCAATTGAAATCCCACTATCGTATCTCGGCTCGGGAAGTTTGATCTCAATTCCTTTGTAAATAACCGGTTTAAAAACCTCTGGGCTCCAGGTATAGCTCAAGAAAAGCGAACCAACTATTGCTATGATCACTATGATGCCATATAACACAAAGAGATACCTTTTAATCATTCTCATTTAATTATTAACCGTAGAGATGAAAAAATATGCCTTACTGGTTCTCTTCCTTTTAATAACAATGGGGTGCATTAAAGAGGAAGAGAAACCCGTACGGGATTTGGGGGTGATGAACTTGAAGGCCTTGATAATATTGATGCCCGAGAACTTTAGGGATGAGGAATTTAGAATCCCAAAAGAAAAGCTTGAAGGTTCCGGGGTAAATGTAACCGTTGCCGGATTGCAACCGGGAGAGGCAAAGGGCATGCTGGGGATGACCACAACCCCAGACATATTGATAGATGAGATAAGCATAGATGATTACGATGTGATAATTGTTCCGGGAGGTGCCGGTTCTCCAAAGTATCTGTGGAACAATTCCGATGTGCATAATTTAGTTAGAGAAGCCTATGAAAAGGACAAGATTGTAGCTTCAATCTGTCTCTCTGGCGTTGTTCTGGCAAATTCTGGTATTTTGGAGGGAAAAAATGCCACCGTTTTCGCAACTCCAGAGTCGGTGAGGATTCTCGAAGATAAAGGGGCGAATTATCTTCGACAGGGGGTTGTTGTGGATGGGAAAATTATAACAGCTGACGGTCCTCAATCTGCCGAAAGATTCGCGGATGAAATTCTAAGGTTATTGGCTAGTAAATGAATCTAATTGAGATATATCAAAAACTTTTAGAGCACTTCGGAAGGCAGGGATGGTGGCCGGCCGAAACAGAATTCGAGGTTATTGTTGGTGCCATACTAACTCAAGCTTCATCCTGGACTAATGTGGAGAAGGTTATAGAAAATCTAAAGGCTGAAAACCTTCTAAGCTCTGAGGTACTTCTACAGGCGAATGAAGAAAAACTGAGAGAGGTTATCAAACCTGTGGGATACTACAATGCGAAAGCAAAGAAATTGAAGGTATTTGTCGGATTCTTACATGATAACTACAATGGGGATCTTGACAAACTCTTTGACCAGGATACCGAGAAATTGAGGTCTGAGCTGCTTTCGATATGGGGCATCGGTCAGGAGACCGCAGATTCAATAATCTTATATGCTGCTAATAAGTCGAGTTTCGTAATCGATGCCTATACGACGAGGATAATGAGCAGGTTGGGCTTTGCGAAAGAGGACACAACCTACTATGATCTGAAGAAATTTTTTGAACTCCGACTGCCAGAAGATCTGGAACTTTACAAGGAATTTCACGCATTACTCGTTGAACTGGGGAAGAATTATTGCAAGACAAAACCCCTCTGTGATAAATGTCCGATAAAGGATATCTGTGAAGAATGGAAAGGCTCTTCGAAAAAGAGATAATGGAAAAGGACGCTCTGAACAGGATAAAGTGGGATCCAAAATTAAAGCCGGAGGAATTCTCAATCCATTACCTCGACCTGGGAAAACTCAAGGAGATAAATTTCTCGGAAATTGAACTGCAGGGTGACTTTTTCAGGCTAAAGGAAAATTTAATCCCGATGCACAGGATCCGGAGGATCGCATGGAAGGGAAGGGTTGTGTGGGATAGGAGGGTTGTATAGCATTTTTCTAGTACGCCTCCATAGACGAAAGAAATCGGAACTTTTTTGGTTTTACGAGCAGGCAGGGCAATTTTGCGTGTTTCACAACCTGGTATGCCACTGCACCCATCAGAAATCTTCTGACCCCGAACATTCCGTGTGACCCTATGGTGATCATATCATAATCACCCTCTTCCGCTTGATCCAGAATCTCCTCCGGGGGAAGTCCGTGCCTGAGTTCCACATCAACGTCTAAGCCCTTTTTACTGAGCATCTCTGCGGAATGCTTAAGCAATTTTGCCTCTGGTGTATCCGTTTTAAGGAACTCTTTGAGTGTTTCGTCCATCTTTAAGCCTTTGTACATTATGGGAATCTCGGGTATTACATGCAACAGGGTAACCTTGGCATTTAACGCCTTTGCTATCTCCCCCCCCAATCGGACAGCCTCTTCGGCATATCTCGATCCGCCACAGCACATGAGGATCTTCTCCAGTTTTACCTTTTTTCCTCTGACAATTAATACTGGAATCTTTACATGTTCTACAACCCTATATGCAACATCCCCAAAGAAAAACACCTTAAGCGCCTCAATTCCATGAGAGCCGAGGATAAGCAATTGATAGCCTTCTTTTTCCGTTTCTTTAATGATCTTTAACTCTGGCACACCCTTCAGGATCTTGGTTTCAATCTCCAACCCAAAGTCCTTCAATATGTTTTTTGCACGTTTCAGTATGCCCTTAGATCGGTCATGCCTTGGGTCTTCCACTACATGCAACAGAGTAACCTTAGCGTTAAGACCTTTTGCGAGTAAACCACCAAATTCAATGGCATTTTCCGATATCTCGGATCCATCGGCACACATCAGGATTTTCATTTTTCCTACAATAATATGTTTGTTGATATTAATTTATATAAAACTAACAAAGCTCCGATCGCCGGTAAAATTGAAAAATACATCCGAATTTTTGGGCCACTATAATACTTGGTCAAAGTGGCCCCTATTTGAGCTCCTATAGCTGCACCGGTGTGCATAACCAATGCAATCATGATATCGACATTACCCTTGAGTGCATGAGTTAGGGTTCCATAACTTGCGGATATGATTATTTCAAAGAGGTCGGTACCTATCGCAACATGAGTTGGGCATCCTATAAAGTAGACCAAAGCGGGCATTCTTATGAAACCACCACCCACTCCCAACATTCCGGCGAGCAGGCCGGTAAAAAATCCAATCAATAATATAGCCCAGATTGATATTGACCCTATGCCTGATTCTGGCAGACGTATCATCGGCGGAATATTTATGGATTGAATCCTTCTCGTAAAGGACTTGAAGGCCAAGGCATCCTCTGCCGTAAGTTTTTCCACCCTTACGGCCCTTAATGCCCTTCGACTTTCCCACGCCACGAATATAGCTACTCCCATCAATATGACTATGTACGTTGTACCAATTACCAGATCTGCGAGTTCATTATTCTTTAGAAATTCAACTATCTGTGCTCCCACCTCTACACCTGGCATAGTTGCAAGTACCATGAGAATTCCCAGTTTGATATCAACATGCCCCATGCTTCGATGTTTTTTTGCGGCAACTACGGACTTACCAACCATATGTGTCAGGTCCGTACCAACTACATAGTTAATCGGAACACCGAGAACGTACATCACCGGGGCGGCTAAAAAACCACCACCAACGCCAAAGAATGCACCCAAAACCCCCACTGCAAAGCCGAGTAGTGCTAAAAGACCCATGCTTACCTCCACTCCGGATATTGGAAAATACATTTTTATCTAAAGCCCACTCTGCCCATGATGAATGATGTTACATTCTCGAGAATTACGCCCTGGACGAGTATAAGTGCTAATGCGAGTATGCTATAGATAATTAAATTGCTCTCAGACAGGGTGTTGAGAGCTCCGCTAAATGAGTTCAGAATGAATAAGAGATAGATTGTAACAATAGCAGAATAGATTCCCAGATAGATTGCGAACTCCCCCAACACTGCTTTTAGCTTTTTCCTCATGCTAAGCTATTAGAAATCTAGCCTTATATTGGGAACCCTCTCCTGGCAGGGTGTAACTACGACTGGGCATGGTAACTTTCTGCTCACCTCCTGAATTACCTTTTCTGTTACCCCCCCTAAGAGCTTTCTATATACAAAATCCTTGCCGCTGGCGCCCATCACTACTACGATGACATCTTCATTCTCATTTACATATCTTATGATCTCCTCATGAGGAAATCCCTCCCTGATCTCTGTTTTGCAAGTAACTCCCTTTTTTTTGCATATCTCCTTGATCTGGTTCAGATTCTCCATAGCATCCTTTCTGGATTCCTCCATAAATCTCTGTTGAACCGAAAGCCAGCCCATCTCCCCGGTAAAGGAGCTGGCAAGGCTTTCAAGTTTATGTTTATTGATTACGGCTAAGCCCACCATTTCATAGCCCATCTTTTTGGCAACCTTTACCGCGTATCTTGCAGCGTCTAGAGCCGCTGACGACCCGTCCGTGGGCACTAAAACTTTTTTTGCCATTTTAATAATTATCTGTGAAATCCTCCAGATATGAAGCCTATTCCCAATCCAATAACTATGGAGAGCGAGGTAACCCCCAATGCATAAAACCACACATTGAAGCTCATGAAACTTATCCCCCTCGTTACCGTTTCTTGGTGTCCATCTTTAGCTACAGTAACCCTCAGGGTCAATCCCCCCCATCTGGCTTTAGTATCTATTTTCTCCTTTAAAGTATAAATGCCGTCTTCCCTCTCTACCGCAGGAATGGACCCTACTTCCATGGTTATTAATTTCTGTTCCATCAAGTAAATGCCTCTTCCTTCCTTCGCCGGAATCTTCAACTTCTCGATAATGCTGCCTTGGTATATACTTATATTCCCCGTGACCTCTGCTCCCATAACTGGTTTATTTGTAGTTTTATCCCTTACTATGATATTCACCTCCATAAATTCATTGGGTGAGAAGACCTCTTTTTCTGGAATTATAGTTATATCAAAATATTTGCCTTGAGGTTCTATAGCAGTAATCATCGGGGACATAATTATCAGCAGAGTAAAGATCGCTATGATTAGATTTCTCATCCCCTTGGATTTTTTATTCATTCCCTTCATTTAAACCAGCCAATAACGTCCATTATCAGGTGTAAGACAACCATTGTAATAATTACCGCCAGCAACAACCTTATTTTTGCTGCCTTTACCCTCCTGGTGGTTCTGGCTCCAAACTGGGCCCCAATTGAAGAACCTATTAGCATTAAAATTGCCAGGTATAAATCAACATTGCCATTCAAGGCGTGTCCAATACTCCCCACCGCCGCTAAGAAAATCATCTGGAATATATCTGTCCCTATGGCAATTACCGTCCTTACACCTACAATGTAGATTAACAGGGGAACCATTATGAAACCACCCCCAATTCCCGTTACCCCGGCGATTATACCCACCCCCAACCCCATCATAATTGGGAGAAAAGCAGGAATTCTGATCCCCGACTTCGGGAGTTCTATGGACATGAACCCAATATCCTGAAATTTTTTACTGATATCTACTATAATCTGCCTCTGTTCTGTTCTTTTAGCAGAAAGAGCGCTCTCCACAAGCATCAATAAACCAATAACAGTTAGCAATAGGATATAAATTCCCTTGATAATGAGATCAAAGGCGGGAGACGCCTTTAATGAGCCCAGGAGGATTACTCCCAAAGAAACCCCAACAATAGAACCCATGAGAATCAAGGAGGCCAGTTTCATATCTATATTACCCATCTTCTTGTGAGCCACTGCTCCAGAGGAAGAGGTAGCAGCCACCTGAGTCAGATTAGAACCGATGGCAATATTCATGGGAATCCCCAAGACGATATTGAGGAGGGGAACCATTATGAAACCTCCCCCAATTCCGAACAAACCGGCAAGAAAGCCCACAAAAATTCCCAGGATTATTATTTCCAGACTATCTACCATCATGTTAGCTATCGGGAGATAGATCTCAAACATTTTATCCCTTTCTTTTCCGTTTTCCCGCGATTTCAGATGGCAGCCCCCATAGCCTTATGAATCCTTCAGCTAATCTATGATCGAATTTGTCTCCTTTATCATAGGTAGCAAGCCCAAGATCGTAGAGAGAATTCGGTGAACTTCTTCCGATAACTCTTGCATTTCCCTTGTAGAGTTCCATTGCAACTGTTCCAGTAACCATCTCCTGAGTTTTATCGATAAATGCATCCAGATCATTTTTCAATGGCTCGTACCACTGTCCAAAATAGACAAGCTGAGCCCATTTTCCATCAATATTCTCCTTAAAGAGGTTTTCTTCCTTGGTAAGTGCCAATCTCTCCAATTCCTTATGCGCATCCAAGAGAATGATCGCTGCCGGACATTCATAGATCTCCCTGGATTTTATTCCCACAAGTCTGTCTTCGATCATATCGATCCTACCGATTCCGTGCTTTCCCCCTGCTTCATTCAGTTTCTGGATTAATTTTACCTTATCAATTTTCTTCCTGTTCAATCCTACCGGGATTCCTTTTTTGAATTCTATTTCAATCTTCTCCGGTTTATCCGGTGCCTTTTCGGGAGCATTCGTCCATCCAAATACCTCCTCTTCCGGCTTTTTCATCGGGTCCTCCAAGGAGCCGGCTTCTATACTCCTGCCCCACAAATTCTCGTCAACACTGTATTTGGATTTAGGTCCAATTGGGATTTCATGCCTCTCTGCATATCTAGTTGCTCTATCCCTGGTTAGATTCCATTCGCGGGCTGGGGCAATTATCTTAAGTTTAGGGTTCAATGCCCTTACTGCCAGCTCAAACCTTACCTGGTCATTTCCCTTTCCGGTAGAACCATGGGCAATTGCATCCGCATTTTCTCCCTCTGCAATTTCAACCAACCACTTTCCTATCAACGGACGGGAAATTGCCGTTGAAACCGGATATTTCCCTTCATATAGTGCGTTAGCCTTTATCGCCGGGATTACATAGTTATCTACAAATTCATCTCTGGCATCAATGCTGTAGGTTTTGATTGCGCCGAGCTTCTCCGCCTTTTTCTCAATTTTCTTTAGGTCAGTCTGCTGCCCCACTTCAAGGGTAAGGGTTATAACATCTGTGTTATAGTTTTCCTGCAACCATTTAATGCATATGGATGTATCCAATCCCCCAGAATAGGCAAGTACTGTTTTCATCGTACAATATTTATTGGTAAATTCTACATTTATAACGGAAGGAATGAAGTGGACAAAAAAACACATTATTTCGATTAACGATTTCTCGAGGGATGAGATAGATTTTGTCCTCGAAAAATCGGGTATACTGGAAAAGAAACTGAGTTCCAGTAGAACCTCTTCTCTGATGGCTGGCAAGATTCTGGCAAACCTATTCTTTGAGCCATCTACCAGAACGAGGATGTCCTTCGAAGCTGCGATGAAGCGCCTTGGGGGTATAACAATTGGCTTCGATCACCCCGGGATAAGCTCTGAGGTTAAGGGCGAGACAATAGCTGATACGGTCAGAATTGTTTCCGGTTATGCAGACGTTATCGTAATAAGACACCCGGTTGAAGGCTCGGCGAGACTCGCCTCTGAGTACAGCGATGTCCCTATCATAAATGGCGGCGATGGCGCAAATCAACACCCGACTCAGACACTACTGGATCTATATACAATAAAAAAAGAATTCAAGAAGATAGATGGCTTGGATATCTGCATAGTTGGAGATCTAAAATACGGGAGAACTGTTCATTCATTAACCAATTCCTTGGAGAACTATGATGTTAGGATAAGGTTCATATCCCCTCAGGAATTGCGCGCTCCAAGGCAGATAGTAAAAAGTTTATCTAATAGGGGGATAGAGGTTAAAGAAACGACGAAGCTTAACCTGAAAAACTCGGATGTCATCTATGTAACGAGAATCCAGAAGGAGAGGTTTCCCGATCCACAGGAATATGAGAGGGTTAAGGGCGCCTTTATCCTGAATCTAAATTCCCTTGAGGGGATAAGGGATAACGCCATAATAATGCATCCATTGCCAAGAGTTTCGGAGATCAGCACAGATATTGATTCAACAAAGCATGCCAGATACTTTGAACAGGCAAAGAATGGGATTCCAGTGAGAATGGCTTTACTCTGCTTAGTATGTGATATAAAATTCTAGCAAACAAAATGACGGAAAAGGAAGATAAGGTTCTTAAAATTAAGACGATAAAAAATGGCATAGTAATAGACCATATAAGGCAGGGAAAGGCCCCAGACGTTCTTAAAATTCTCGGCATCGATGAAAATTTCAGGGATGCTTTAACCTTTGCGATGAATGTCCCAAGCAGGGATCTGGGTAGAAAGGACATTGTTAAGGTAGAAAACAGAGATATTGACACAAATGAGATAAATAAGATAGCAATTATCGCTCCAGATGCGACCATAAACATAATAAAGGATTATAAGGTTGTTAGAAAGGAGAAGGTTACTCTACCAGAACAGATCATAGGGATCATTAAATGTCCCAATCCACAGTGCATTACAAATAAGGAAAGAGAACCCATAACATCTGTCTTCGTAGTAAAGCAAGTTAACCCGCTAATCCTGAGATGTAAATACTGTGAGAGAGAGATCTCGTCCGGAATTCTGACTTATATTAAAGCTCACTAACCCTTTTCTCTGTAAGTTTCTTGGCCCTTTCTATCTTTTCCTTTCTCTTCTTTATGTCCTTCTTTTTTTCGTCCACTTCTCTATTGAACTTTTTTATCATCCTCGTCACTTCTTTCGGCGAAGTACCTCCCAGACTTTTGTTCATTTCAATTGCCTTCTTTGGATCCAATACATTCCTGAGCTCCTTTATCGATATCTCCACCCCGTGTTTTTTCAATATATCTCTGGTAGATTCAATATCTCCAAAATCCCGTTTCTTTTTGATCAACTCCTTTACAACCGTACCAACTATCTCGTGAGATTTTCTGAAAGGGATTCCCTTTTCAGATACGAGAAAGTTCGCGAGCTCCGTTGCTGTTGAGAAGTTCTTACTCACAAGTTCGGACATCCTATTCTCATTAAACTTCGCCTTGTTAATTGCCCCATTGAGGATTAATAGTGATGAATTTACACGTTCGAGAGAATTCCAGAGCAGAGTTCTGTCTTCCTGAAAATCTCTGTTGTATCCCAAGGGTAGTGCCTTCAATGTAACTAAGATCTGTATTAATGACCCATAAACGAGACCAGTTATACCCCTCACCAATTCAGCAACATCGGGGTTCTTCTTCTGCGGCATTATAGAACTCCCTGTTGAAAATTCGTCCGATAACTTCATAATTCCGAACTCATTGGTACTGAATAATATCAGTTCCTCACTCAATCTAGACAGGGTTGACATCAGAATTGACAGAGCAGATAACGTCTCAATAATAAAATCTCTCGAGCTAACCACGTCCAGTGAATGTTCCTCAATGTCATCAAAGCCCAATAGCTTTGCAGTTAATCTTCTGTCAATTGGGAACGAGGTTCCGGAGAGTGCACACGCCCCCAGGGGATTCTTATTAACACAAAGAAATGCATTTTTCAATCTTTTCAAGTCTCTGGTTAGCATACTCACATAGGCAGTGGCCCAAAATCCTAAGCTAATCGGCTGTGCGTGCTGTGTATGCGTATAGCTCGGCATTACCTTCTCTGTGGATTTTTCCGCGAGCTTCAGAAACGTTTTCTGTAATTTTATTATGGATTCCTCAATCTCAAGAATTTTTTCTCTTAAATGTAGTTTTGTATCCGTCAGAACCTGATCATTCCTTGACCTTGCAGTGTGCATTCCCCCCCCGAACTCTTCACCGGCATCCTCTATTACATAATTCTCAACGTTCATATGAACGTCTTCCAATTCCGGATCCAGCTCGAATTTTCCTTTGATAGAATCTCTTTTGGCTCTTTCCAGAGCCCTCAGTATTTTCCTTGCATCTGCCTTCTCTATTATGCTCTGTTCCGCCAGCATTATCACGTGGGCCTCGCTCCCCCAGATGTCTTCTAAAATCATCCCCTTATCGATTTCAATGGAAGAAGTAAATTCCTTCATTTCCTCAGACAGATTACCCTTAAACCTACCCCTCAATTTGCCGGACTTCAATTTAAACCTCTTAACTATTACTATTTACAATGAAGATTACAAAAATAAATACTTACAGCTGGATTCGCAGAAACCTGGTGAAGGAGTGGCAAGAGCGTTTAAGAATACTGCCTACCCTCATAAACTGCGCATCAAAACGCAATCTACTATAGGCAACCTTTCAGCCCTTGACTCGGCAACCACTCCTCCAAGTATATATGGGGATTTAAGGCGTATAAATGGGGTTTTTCGCTATTTTTTAGATAAATCCGTAGTCTATACATGATAATAAAAATCAACGTAATAGACATAGAGAAACCCCCTGAGTTGAATCTGATTCTGGGTCAGACCCACTTTATAAAATCCGTTGAGGATATATATGAGGCATTGGTTACGGCAGTTCCGGGAATAAAATTCGGGCTGGCCTTTTGCGAATCCTCTGGAGATTGTCTAATCCGCTCTGACGGCACGGACGAAGAGTTGATAAAACTGGCGGAGAAAAATGCAGATAAGATAGGTGCGGGTCACTCGTTCATAGTTTTTCTAAAGGATTCTTATCCAATAAATGTTTTAAATCGAGTCAAGGAGGTTCCTGAGGTCTGTCACATCTTCGCCGCAACCGCTAACCCTTTGAAGGTAGTTATTGTGGAGGAGGGAAAGGGCAGAGGAATCATGGGCGTTATAGACGGCGAGAAACCCAAAGGAATAGAAACCAAAAAGCACAAGAAGGAAAGAAAGGAATTTCTGAGGAAGATCGGGTACAAGAGATAACTTTAGCCCTCAGGATGTATCACCTTAATCAAAAGGCCTTTCGGTATAACCTCAAAGACTGCCAGATCCTTTCCTGGATGTATATCCTCTTTCTTTACAATGCTTGTTGGAATTCTGATCGCTACCGAATTGCCTGCAGTGAAGAACTTCCTTGCGGGTCTTTTTCCAGTTAAGACCTCATATCTCAGCATTTCCCCCGCAGAGAATAACTCCTCCCCGCATTCTGGACATTTCAGGCATTTAAGTTCCACATTTTCTATTTTAACCTTCGCCTGTTTCAGTCTGGCACCGCATCGATAACAGGTAGTTGGTTTCATCTTCTTTTCTTTCCTATGTGGATTAGAATTATACACTCTCCATACTCCGCATAACTCAATGTCCATTCAAATTTTCCCACGCCAAGGACAGCTTCATATCTATTTTTTTCTTTTCGAGATTAGTTGATGATATCCTTTCCGTAGAATCTCATCGAGGAAGTTAATGGTTTTATTCTCTCCATCCAGTTCCCCTCGTATATGTCTTGTGAATCTCAGGGGTTTACCTTTGAAGTATCGCTCTTGTGGGAAATGTATATCTTTTTTCATTATATATATTCTTTTTAACCTTTATAAATCCTTTTATTGCCTACTGGATACTAATATATTGGAAGCTTTAAATAAATTTAGATATACTTAGAGTTCTTATAAAAAATCATCACTCACGCCAGACTCGGCATTGTATAGCCTTTCTTATCAGTTTCGATCCTCATCAGAACAGCTTCATGCATTCTCCTGATAAATTCAAGGCGGTCTTCCATCCTGAGAACGTCCATGTAACCCTGGGCTATCAGATTCAGGGCGAAGGGTGACGGGATTTCCGTTGCTATTGTATCAATTTTTATCTTATTGTCTTTGATCTGGTTTAGGATTCTTTCGGCATTTTCCACGTCCATCAGATCCTCTAGGACTTCTCTTCTCGCCTCCTTCAGGATGGGAAACTCTCCAGGGATTTTCTTTACGAAATTCAACAGCACCTTTGAACCTATCTGCTGCCTACCGACGGATTTTCTCCTGCCCTTGTACGTTCTCAAGATCATCAAAGAGCGGGTTGCGCAGTGCCTGAATCGTCTGGCTAAGATCTCCGTTTTATCTATGGCTCTGGTCAAAATAGCTCTTAAATCCATTGTTTTCAGATTTTCCAATGCCTGTAAAACCTGTAATTTGCCCTTTCCAGCGGACATGTAGAATCCGTTGTCGGTTAGTGAAATCATGACGTCCTTTCTCTCCCTCTTTGATACCAGATACGCTATAGCCCTTGATAATGCATCATTTACCCTCCTGCCAAAGAGGGTGTGGAATATGACATATCTCTCGTTTCTGAAGCCATGATAGAATTCAATGAGTATCCTTCTATCTGTTGGAATCTTTGCATAGAGGTATTGCTCCTTTAAATACTCGTAGAGGGAATTGGCCGAGTTTTCATCGACATACAGGTAGTTGTGAATGAATTTGATGATTTCATCCTTTGTTTCATTTTTATCTAATTTTTCCTCTATTAGTCTTCTGAATCTGCCTATACTCATCGCCAGATCGAAGCTCAGGGGGAGTTGCTCTGAGAACCACGAGGGAACGGTGGGAATTTTCCCCATGGCGGGAATTACCTGAGCTGTCTGACCCTTTGCGTATCTGAATTGATATACATTTCCTCCCAGGACGAAGATGTCCCCCTTCTTCAGTCTCTCCAGGAATCCCTCCTCTATCTTTCCAACGCTATGGGTTCCGATCTTTACCCTCACGTAGGATTCATCCGGAATCGTGCCAACATTTGTTGAATATAAAACCCTAGCCAGTTTACTCCTTCTCCCCATTACATTGCTGTCTCTGTTAACCCAGATCTTTGCGTACACATTTCGTTGCTCTAGATCCACAAATTCTCCAGCTAGATAGTCAATAACTGAATCATAGTCTTTCCTTTCCAGATTTCTGAAGCAATAGCTCCTTTTTACGAGATGGTAGACATTGTCGATGTGTTGGGTTTCCTCGATACATATGCCATAGATATGCTGGGCCAGTACATCCAGACAATTTTCCGGTATATGGATTCTATCTATGTTACCCTCGAGGGCATTTTTCAGGAGAACGGAGCATTCTATCAGATCATCCCTGTCCATGACAACGATCCTGCCCTTTGCGATATCATGTAGTTTGTGACCGGATCTCCCCACCCTCTGTAATGCCCTTGAAACGGATTTCGGTGATCCAAGCAAAATTACTAGATCGATATAACCAATATCGATTCCCAACTCTAAACTGGTAGAGGAGACAACACATTTTAGTTCGCCATTCTTCAGTCTGTTTTCAACGTTTAATCTGTGTTCTCTGGAAAGGGAAGAGTGGTGGGCACCGATGTTTTCCCTGTATTCTTCAGGGAATTTGGTCTTCAGGTTGTGTATCACTCTTTCTGTACCGCTCCTCGTATTTGTGAAGATCAGGGTAGTTTTATGTTGTGAAATAAGGTCGTTCAATAAATTGTATAGGGAATCCTGAAGCTCTCCCTGGGTGGTTTGCATCAGATTCGGTACAGGGGTCAATACCCTGAGGTCTAATTTCTTCAGGAATTGAACATTGACGATTTTACAATCCCTGAGCTTTCCGTTCTCATAGCCAACCAGGAATTTTGCGACCTCCTCTAATGGAGAGATCGTGGCAGATAAGGCAACTCTGGTAAATCTGCCGGCTAGATTCTGCAATCTCTCCAGGCTGAGGCTCAGATGAACCCCTCTCTTGTTCTCTGCCAGTGCGTGAATCTCATCAACGATAACCCATTTGATGTCCTTCATAAGTTGCCTGAATTTAGGTGCATTGAGAACAATTGATAAAGTCTCAGGGGTTGTGATCAATATATGCGGGGGCTTGTCAAGCATCCTTGCTTTAACAGAGGGAGGGGTATCTCCAGTTCTTACTGCGATTCTGATTCCAAGTGGCTTTTTTGCAAGCTCCCCCAGTTCTTTTAAAGGCTCCTCTAGATTTTTCTCTATATCATTGTTTAATGCTTTTAATGGCGAAACATAGAGACAATAGACCTTATCCTCCAATTGGTTTTTATCTGATAGACTTATCAGTTCGTTTATAATAGATAAAAAGGCAGTAAGTGTTTTCCCAGAGCCCGTTGGAGCAGAAATTAGTGTATTCTCCCTCTCGTGGATATTTATAATTGCAAATTTCTGCGGCAGTGCAAATTCCCTGAACTTTTTTCTAAACCAGGTTCTCACCAATGGACATAATTTTTCATATATCTCTCCATCCGTGTAGGGTCTCTCTTGAATCGTTATCATATCTAAGAAAATATTGTAGATTTGATGATGAAAATTGATTTAAGACAATTGTCGAAAAAATAGAGGGTAAAAATCGAAGATTATTTATATATAGATTGTGTATAAATTTATAGAACTTCTATCATGATTAATCATGATAGTTAATTATAAATCTTCTGTAGGGGGTGGCTGAAATGATTGAAGCAAGTTACTATGTAATTAAAGATGTGGAAGATCTGCTTGAGCGCAGAAATTTAGACAGATTGAAGGATGTGATTAAGGGCTATTGTGCCAGATATATCAACGATACAGAGTTCCATGATATATGCTCTCAGCTTTTGGAAGTTTTAGATTCCAATGATGAGGAAAAACTGAAGGAGATAGAACAAAAACTTGCTCAGCTGAGAGAGAAGCGCAGATTATAGAATTTTCATGTTTCTAAGAAAATGATTACCGACACACAGAGGGAGATCTTGGGGACATTAATTGCGTTGTATGAGGAAAATAAAGTCACGCCCAAAGCCGAAGAAATTGCAAGGCAGTTAAAGAGGACCCCAGGGACTATCAGAAATAAGATGCACACCCTCCGAGCATTGAACTATGTGACGGGTACATCAGGGCCACACGGGGGCTATAAACCGAGTTCAAAGGCCTACAACGCTCTTGGAATAGAAAGAATCGAAGTACCAGAGCACATCAGGGTATACGTAAACGATCACGAGATCGATAAACTGTATGTGCAAAAGATTTTTCTTAGAAGCATTACCCACTCCGATGAGTGTAAGGTCATTATCTCTTTCTTGGGGGACAGTAAGAGAATTAAGGAGGGTGACGAACTAAGAATCGGACCGACGCCAACACACCATATGATACTGAAGGGTAGGGTAATAGGCAGAGACGATAAGAGAAGGGAGGTATTGTTGGATCTTTACAGCATGACAAGTGTCCCTGAGGGAAGGGTGATGGATATTGCCACGAAGAAGTTAATATCTGTAAAGCCCGACATGAGGATAAGTAGGTGCGGTGAGATCTTGGTGAAAAAGAGGATCAAGGCAGCACCCCTTATAAATAACGGAAAATTAAAGGGGATTGTAACGATACCGGAGATAGTGAGGGCAATTGTTGATGGTAAAACAGAAGCCCCTGTAGATGAAATTGCAATAAAGGATGTCTTTACGATAGACATAAATGCGAGTTTAATTGATTGCCTGAGGGAGATGGAAAAACACGACGTCGGCAGATTGATTGTGATGGAAAGTGAGGAGCCAACTGGAATAATAACGCGTAGTGATATCCTCCTTAGAATGACTCATTAGTTATCTTTAGGTTTTAACACGGTCATCACATGATCCTCATTGAGATACTTTTCTGCTGCATATCGAATGTCTTCCTTTGAAACCTCTTTGATGAATTTTTCTTTTTCCCTGAAATCGAAGGGCATTTTAAAGAACTCGGACTGGAAAATCATCATCGCCCTATCAGTAATTTTTTCGAGCATATCATCGTACTTTGAGATCATAAGTTTTTTGGTACCCTTAAACTCCTTCGTCGTTAATCTGTTCCTTTTCAGATCATCGAAGATTTTCAGTATGACATCTTTCGTTTCATCAACCCTTTTTGGATCGAATCCATCGACGTGGGATATGAACATTCCTTCGTTACCTAGGGGGTGGAACAAATTGCCAACGGAATATCCAATGCCTCTCTTCCCCCTGAGCTCTCTAAACATCCTTGACGAAAGCCCTTCTGAAAGTATTGATGATAGAAGGTCTAATCTGAAAAAATCCTCAGACAGGTAACCTGGAACCCTGTACCCAAGGCAAAGATAACTCTGGGTTATGTCTCCTCTCTTCTCCACCTTCATACGTCTTTTGTTTCTGATATCAATCTTCCCGGTCTTTTGAGTATTTCTTTTTTTGAGACTTCCAAATGTGCTCTCAACCACATCCATCAATTTTAACTTGTTGAATTTCCCGCAAACTGCTATTATCGTGTTGTTTGGAACATAAAACCGTTTTTTGAATCTCTCAAGTTCTTTTTTTGCGACAGAACCCATTGAGTCGCTTGTACCTTCGATCTTCTTCTCCATTGGGGTTCCAGAGAATAGTGTAGGTATAGAAAGACCCATAATGGCGTATTTTTCCGGAGAGTTGATGTAGTTCTGAATTTCCGTTAGTATAACTTTTCTCTCAAGCTCAAATTCCTCTTCTTCATAGCTATAGTTCGTTGCAGCCTGAAATAGAATTTCTATGGCGTTCTCAAGTTCTCTATGGGGCGTTTTAGCGTAAAAAGCGGTATACTTCCAGGTAGTGTATGCATTTATAATGGTTCCTGTATACTCCAGATCCTCTATAATCTGCCTTGCGGATCTGAATTTATTTGATTTAAAGAGCAGGTGTTCATTGAAATGAGAGCCCCCATTAATCTTTTCATTTTCATTCACAGAGCCGACTCCTGCCCCAACGAGTAATGCGGCCTTCTTCGTATTTGGTCTTTCTTCGGTGAGAAGTGTGAGACCGTTCCCGAATTCTGTCCTTTCTATTTTCTTCATCTTTTACCCCCAAAGAATTTCATTATATACTTCTCCGGCATTTCGGTTACAACAGCTTCGAAATCCATCGGAAAGCACTTTGAATAGTTCCTCCATTTAAAGCGCTCGTCCATCAATACTATAACACCCTTGTCGGTCTCGGATCTTATGCATCTACCAGCTGCCTGTAAAACCCTGTTCATCGCCGGATAGATGTAGCCGTAATCCCAGCCCCTCTCGAACTTGAAATCATAGTACTCAATCAGGGATTTTGTCTCTAAATTTGGTATTTCCAGAGGGAGACCGACAATAATAACTCCATCGAGAATGTTGTTGGCATAATCCACTCCCTCTGACAGGGAGCCCGCCTGTACCCCCAGTAGGAGGGCCCCATTTTCCCCCGAGTTTACTAGGCGATTATAAAGCTGTAACCTGTCGTCTTTTTTCATTCCCTGCCTTTCTATCAGGATATCCTTACCCGGTTTAAATTTAATCAAATGTTCTATGACAGAATCCAAGATCTTATACGCTGGAAAGAATATCGCCACATTCCTCGGAATCTCTCTAACAATTTTTGCAATAATCTGTGCATACTTTTTGTACATGAAATCGCTCCTTTTTGAATACTTCGTCGTTACACCAGGAGTCAGGATTATCAGTTTATTCTCTGGTGGAAATGGTGATGGATACTCCTTCAGAATGATTCTCTCCGGCTTTAGATCGAGCACATCGGAGTACATATTTAACGGGACCAAGGTACCGCTCATGAAGATCGAGGAATGTGTCTCTGCAAAGACATCCCTGCTTGAGATTGATGGATCCAAGCATGTATAGTTTAACGAAAAGACATTATCCCTTCTCAGAATTCTCGCATAACCCACATCTTCACCACCCCATCTTTCCAGAAATTTTGAGATCGTTTTTGCATAGGATCTGTGCCTTTTTGGGATTCTTAAAACCTCTTCGCCCAGGTCATTGACCGTATCTATAAAATCCTCGTACTTCATATCAATCTTTTCAATTAACGCATTCGTAAATTCATCCTTCCTTACAATTTTTTCACCCCCTTTTTTCATCCTCTCTCCAATTTTCTTCAAAATTTTTACTGTATCCCTGAAATCATCGGCCAGATGTTCATAGCCCAGGAAATTTGCCTCCTTTATGGCCCTCTTTAGTGAATATTCGGTCAATTTATAACTTAATAGCTTTCTAACCCTGTCCGGTAGGTTGTGAGCCTCATCTATAATGAGAATGGAATTTTGAAGCCCTTTGTTCAATTTGGATAGAAGTGCCTTTCTAACTCCAGGAGAAAATATGTGAAAGTAATCACATACAACTACCGTTGCATCTTTACCAACCTCAACGCAAACCTCATATGGACATAGCATATTATCCGAGCAGAGTTCACTTACCTCCTCGCTGTGCATTGTTTCTTTCTTAATCCTTTCTATTACTCTCTTGGTGTTCTCTGAGAGTTTTCTTTTTCGTACATTTTTATAATATTTACATCTCTCATCCCTCTTCAGTGCCCTGCAAAACTCATTAAATTCCCTTGAATCCAGATCCCTGACTTTATGGGGGCAAGTCCACTGCTTTCCTATTATGTCAACGGTAACGAAATTAATTCTAAATTTTCTCTTTATTCTCTGCAGAGTGTCTATAACAATTGTATGCTGAGTATGCTTTGGCGTTAAAAAGAAAATTGTTTTGTTATTCTCAAGGGCATATTCAAGACTTGGGGCTATAACCGCAGCTGTCTTCCCTATTCCTGTGGGTGCATGAGCTACAAGATGCTTTCCCCCATATGCCGCCTTTCTAGTATCCTCCAGAAATTCCCTCTGCCCCTCCCTGATTCTTTTGAATGGAAACAGGTTCATAGGTTAATTTATTCCGAACCCAGGGAAATAAGCCGTTTTCCATTAAATAAACAATTTTATTATGTAATCCCTTATATTATTTATGACCGGAAAGTCGCACACAATTCAAGGGGAGTGCGCCATATGTCACAAGAGGTTTCCCCTCGTGAGGATGATGGATGGCGAGATGCTCCAGCCCGCCGTTTTTGAGATTACACAAAAGAGACACCCTGAGTTCTCTTCCTCAGCGTTGATCTGTCAGGATTGTCTGAATTTCATGAGATCTGAGTATGTTCTAGACACACTGAGAGAAGAGGATGAGGAATTTACCACCTTGGAAAGAGAGGTTGCTCAGAGCCTGAGGGATCAGGAGACCCTTTCGGAGGATACCTATGAGGAGTATGAAAAGGGCCTGACCTTTGGAGAGAGAATCGCGGACAAGGTAGCGGAATTCGGCGGAAGCTGGACATTTATAATTCTGTTCTTTTTATTTATAGCTCTCTGGATGGGAATTAACACCTATATCCTCTTAACGAGACCATTTGATCCGTATCCCTACATCCTGTTGAATCTGGTTCTCTCCTGTCTGGCTGCCATTCAGGCACCGGTCATTATGATGAGTCAGAACAGGCAGGAAGAGAGGGATAGATTAAGATCGCAGCACGACTATCAGGTGAATTTGAAGGCTGAGCTGGAGATAAGGCACCTTCACGAGAAGATGGATATGATCGTGAAAAACCAGTGGCGCAGGCTTATGGAGATCCAGAAGATGCAGATGGACATTCTGGAGGAGATGAGGGAAAGATAGGTAATATAATAGATACAAGATGACAAAGATCGCTATGCTCGGTATCGGAAGGATGGGCAGGGAGATAATAAAGAAAGCAGTTGGAGAGGGCATAGATGTTGTGGCGGCCGTAGATTCTCCCAAAAACCCTATAATAGGAAAGGATGCTGGAATTGTCTCAGGGATAGATGCCTTAGATGTTAAGGTTTCCAGCGCAGCAGAGCTGGAGAACACACTGGGGAAGACAAAACCGGATGTGGTTGTAGATTTCACCAATGCGGAGGCATGTTTCTGGAATTTCAAGCTTATCTGTAAAAAGGGCATTAACATGGTTGTCGGAACAACTGGTTTCAGTGATAAACAGCTGGATGAGATGAGAAAAGAGGCGGTTAAATGTAACACAGGCGTAGTAATATCCCCGAATATGAGCGTTGGCGTGAATGTATTCTGGGACCTGATAAGGGAGGCAACAAAAATTTTGAGGGATTACGATGTAGAAATCATAGAGCAACATCACCGCTTCAAGAAAGATTCCCCCTCCGGAACCGCACTTAGGACGGCGGAGATCATTGCCGGAGAGATGGAGAAGAATCTAAAAGATATAGCGGTCTATGGAAGAAAAGGCGCAAGGGAGAGAGAAAAGGGAGAGATAGGGATACATGCCATAAGGGCAGGAGATATCGTCGGTGAACACACAGTAATCTACAGTACGTTAGGCGAAAGAATAGAGGTAACCCATAAGGCACATTCAAGAACGGCTTTTGTGAATGGCGTTATTAAGGCCATTGAATTTATCAAAGGGAAGAAAGGTGTTTACGGAATGAATGACGTGCTGGGTATTTAATAACCATGAAAAAACCATATCTCATTCTAATCCTATTTATCTTGCTTGTAATTATTGGTACAACTTATTTATCGCTGGCTTTATTTGGATCAATATTCGCAATTTCCACCAATAACCCTCTCTTTTGTGATTTCGTACATGGAGAAGAATACAGAGACAGCTGCTATATGCAACTATTTCACAGTACTCGAGATCCACATCTCTGTGAGAAAATGACTACACAACGATTTATTGATATCTGTTGGTTTGACCTTGTTAGACTCGGAGTGATTACTGATCCATCGATTTGTTCAAAGATTTCAGGCTACAAGGATGCGTGTTACCGTGAATTTGGGGAACGTACAAATGATTTAGAATATTGCAAAAAGATAAAATCCCCTATTACAAGACAATTCTGTGTTACGGATATAGCCATAAAATTAAAAGATCTATCAGTCTGCAAAGAAGCTGAAATAGACAAAGATCTTTGTTATTATGATTTTGCTTTGACAATGCGGAATTCCTCAATCTGTAAGAAAATAGAAACCTATCCTGATTTTAGTTTGGACTGTTTGGCATTAACATTAAAGAATGAATCATATTGCAGGAAAATAGAAAGTGGGGTCGGAAGAGATGTATGTTTTGCAATATTGGCAATTCTAACTGACGATCATTCCAAATGTGATGAGATACATCCAGAAGATTGGTATATTAAAAAAGAAAGGTGCCATGAACTTTTGAATTTGAGTAAGGAATGTACTCACTGTCTAGATGAAACGAACCCAAGGAAGATGTTTGATTGCCTCCAGACGGGCTGTCCTAACATTTTAGAGTAACCTATTAATTAACCTCGATTTTTATTCATCTTCTCAGTACCACCCATACATTTTCTTCTTCTGGGGCTTTTGATCGCCCCATTCCATAACCTCTAAACCCTTCAGGATGATGTTCGGATCTTTTCTATCTTTTGATTTCTGTAAGATCCTTGATGGATTTTCAGAAACCGCCAATTTTGCCTCTCCCTGATTCATCCCAAGTATCCTGCCGATTGCGAGTAATTCCCTTGGGGCCCTTGAGCCCCATTTATCCTGAGCTCCGGAGGTCAGGACCATCAATGCGTTGTACTTCCTCGCCAGTATCACATTCTGGCGCATTCTTCCCAGGATCTGGCTCCTGAGCATTCCATAGGAGTTAAGAATCTCCGAAAAATTAAATTCTATTCCAATTAAGCGCTCTGCCATGAGTTTTGCCATTACGTGATCTATGCCAGAGTTTTTCTGTTTCATGAAATCCTTTTTGGCAAGTTTTTCTGGATGGCATAGGATGTCCACTTCCCAGCATTCTGTTGCTGATCTGTTTATCTCATCACTACCCCCTTTAATCAGAATGATATCGACAAAGCTTAATGCCTTTCTGGAATTTTTCCGTAATTCCTGGGCCGATTTTGCGGTTATCTCAGCACCAGAGAAGAGAGCTATCTTAGTCTTTTTTCGCATATCAGATATCTTCTCGGAGAATTCTCTAAGCACTTCTGTACTCTGGAAGTCTACAGTGCAGCATAGTCCATCCCAACCCATATGCTCTGCTAACTTTATCCTCCCCCCTAGGTCATTCAACCTCTCGTTCAAATGCAGATGAAGGTCATAATGGGAATCCATATAAATACCTTCTTTACCTTTGATTTAAATTATATTAATTATTATATGGGTTAAAATCAAATTATTTACATCGGCAAAAAATGCACATTGGAATGATACCCGACGGGAATAGAAGATTTATGGGAAAAAAAGGCATCCATAACTTAGGAGAATCCTATGGGATGGGTATTGAGAAATTTCACCAGTTTCTGGAGTGGTGTGTCGATCTGGGCGTGAGCGAGGTTACAATTTATGCGTTGTCCATAGAGAACATTAAAAATAGGAGTCACAAAGAGGTAAACACCCTGTTAAACCTATTTTCAAATCACGCATTGAATTCTTTGGAGGACGAAAGGATTCATAAGAACGGTGTACGTATAAATTTCTGCGGCGACAGAGAGCATCTGTCACGCTTTGGAAATCCCACGGGAAAAAGGGTTGTCGAGAATATGAACCGATTGGAGAATTGTACAAAAGACCATGAGAATTTAAAACTCAACATAGCTTTAGCATATGGGGGGAGACAGGAGATAATAAATTCTGTAAGAAAGCTCATAAACTCTGGTTTAGAGTTGAACGAGGAGAATCTGAGAGAAAATTTATGGGTTAAAAATTATCCCGAAATCATTATAAGAACCGCAGAATCACGGCTTAGTAACTTCTTGTTGTGGCAATGTGCATACTCTGAGATATATTTCATCGATAAGTTATGGCAGGAGATCGAAAAAGACGACCTGATCGAGGTATTAGATGATTATAAAGCAAGGGAGAGAAGGTTCGGAAGATAGGATATAAATTCAGTTAATCATAAATTTTTGATCAAGGTTTTTCAAAGCTTGAGGAAGAGGAGATTTGGCAGGTGAGGCTATAAAGAGGTAATTCGGGAATGGTTGAGGAAGGGGAAAAATATCTGGGCAGTATAGTACAGCATATGGAAGAGCCATTATTCGCCATATCGATAGTTGCCTTTCTCGTCAGTATCATTGGGGCGATACTTGGGCAGACTGTTTTAAATATCATAGCGATTGTTATGTTCCTCCTGGGCATGGTATCGATATACTTTATCTACCTGTACTTTAAAGCGGGGAAAAAGAACTATTCCTTTTTTGGAATCCCAATATTGATTTTAACAACAACAATATCCTTCTGGTACGCTGCTCAGAAAAGCGGTTTTACATTGAGGGATTTAAATGTTACTGCCATAATCTTTGGTACATTCTTATTATTCTACGCAATATCTATTCACAAAATATTAAAATTGAGAATTGCGATCGTATTTGCCATATTCCTATCCGGTTTAATTTTACATCTGGCCCCAGCAAGTACGGTCCAAGGGGTGAACTGGAGCGGGATGTATTTAACTGCATTAGATCCGTACTTCTATTACAGGCATGCAAATTTTATCGTCGAAAACGGTTATGTGCCGAAGCACGAAACATTGGTGTATCCGAACGATCCCCCAGACTTTTCCAATAGCAGGTTCATGGTTTCTGTATTGATGGGTTCTATAGGTACCGTATTGAAAAATTTTGGATTTACTACCTATGACATTGCAATGATCTACCCGGGAGTATTTGCCGCGTTTTCCATTCTGATTATCTATTTGTTAATTAGAGACCTCTTTGCAGACATGAGACCATACAACTATGCTGCGGGGATATTAGCTGCCTTTATACTGATGCTCAATCCGGCCTTTGCCGTCAAGGCCATTGCAACCAACTGCGAGGATGATGCACTGGGTATGTTCCTCCTCATATCGTCATTCCTTTTGTTTGCTATTTCCTTCAGAAGGAAAAGCTATATTTTTTCACTACTCGCAGGCTTTTCATTTTTAATGTTGAAACTATCCTGGGGTGGTCATATCTACGCGATTACCGTTTTTGGAGTATTTGCCTTCTTTTATGCATTTGTTAATTTTATACACAATAAGAACTGTACGGAGCATATACCCTTCTTCATAATACCCGTTCTGATAAGTTTTCTGGATCCGTTGATATTACATCCAGAGGGTGCTTTACCGGTATTTCGTATGCCCTCTGGGTTGCTTCTTATATCGATTTCTGCCCCAATATTCATCTCCTTCTTTTTGGAGATGATAAGAGCATACAGAGCAGGAAGGATTGAAATCAAAGGTGATAGAATTGAGGATAAAGTTGAAAATCTGATTCAGAAAAATATATTTCAGATCTCAGCTGCAGTTATTGTAATTGGTTTATTGTTTTCAGTATCTGTAATGAACCCAGTAGATATGTTCAATTTTATGACCGAGAACATAAAGGGTGCAAAGGTTAGTGAGATAATAGGGATGACCACAGCAGAGCAGGCAGCTCTATGCTCAAATTTTAACATATTTGATCCCGGAACGTATGCCGGTTGTATTAACAGACTGATAGACGTTTTTGGGATTGCTTCATTATTTGGCTTGGGTATGGTTCCTGCCCTCCTGTATTTTGCAGTAAAAAAGCGCAGTCTGGGCTCTGTATTTGTCCTGTCCTGGAGCCTGCCGATGATCTGGGGTGTAATCCATAAATCTCAGTATCAGTTTACTGCTAGTGTCCCAATAGTCGCTCTGGGCTCTACTATTGGACTATTAGTTATCATGAAAAAGAAGGACCTAGAGGGTTTAAAGGTGATCCCCACTATAGTGCTATTAGCTGTCCCGATCTTCTTTTACTTTTTACAGGGGGGTGTGCCGATATTCGGACCCTTTGGCGGCACAGCGGTTATGTACAGGGGCATGCCGGGTGACATTGTTTACTGGGATCCAACCCTGCAATGGCTCAAAACCCAGCCTCCAGATTCAGTAATACTGACCTGGTGGGATTACGGTCATTGGATAGCCGCAATCTCCAATAGAACGAGCATAGCGGATAACACAAAAGCTAGACGCTTCATTGTACAGGATCTGGCTAAATTTCACGTTCTTATAGAGAATGAAACAGAGGCCTTAGAAATAGCGAGGAGGTATAATGCAACTCATGTTATGATAGACTTCACAATGATCGGGAAGAGTGGCGCACCTCATTTTATTGCTACTTCAGGTCTCGGTGGTTATATACCCCTCAAGGGAATAGGTGCTAAGGTGGAATGCTCAAATGGTAAAAATTGCGATTATCTGATCGATGATGTAGAAGAAGGCTATGCATCTACTTATATAAATGGCAATCAGAGTGGTTCAATGGTGATAGACTTCGGCAGTAGATATGTTATAAATAGAACAGATATACGTCTAGGGGACATTGACGGCGGGTATTACCAATATATAGTAGAAGTGTCTACTGATGGGGTAGAATGGCAGGAGGTTATTGACAAGACAAAGGGCGAATGGCGTGGATTGCAAACAGATTACTTTAGCGATGTTAATGCTCGTTTTGTGAAAATAACTGGAAGATATGCTTCTGTGGGAAATGAATTCCGGGTTGCCAGTGTCAGGATCTATAATCCAAGGATAGAGGGCGAGCACATGGGCTATGGACAGTGCAGATTCTCACCATCGCATAGTAGAATTGAACCGGAGTACGTTTCCGATGGAGAGGGAGGATTCGATAAAAAAAGAACAATAGTATTTACCTGTACCATTGGTGGACATTACAGTGAATATGTTGGTACAGTAATCTTTGAGGTCATAAATGATGTAAAATTTGAGGTAAAGGTAAACCCGATTGTTACCCAACGAGGACAACTTACTTTGGGCAAGGCGATATCCTGGAGCACATGGAGACAAGAGCACAAAGCCTCGATACTCGGTATTCAGTCCCCGATGACCCTATTGGGGAATGCCATAGCATATAAAGAAAATCCAGATAATTACGTTAGTTTCTCAACATTTACTACATTGGTTTACGTACCAGAGAAATTCAATAGGTATATGATGACCTCCCTCTACCTGGGAGATTATATGGACGAATACAAACAACTGGAGCTCTGTGATCCAAGCGTTCAGAAGCTAGAGCATTTTGAATTGATGGATGGATTTAGAGGAAGTCCAGAGGAGTTTTTCTCAGGAGAGGACATATCCTACTTGGGCTATGTAAGGACCTATAAGATCAACTATCCAGAAGAGGAAAACAAAACCATCACCTGACTACCTTTGTTTTTCGTTTCTCCAGCCAGCCTATAAAGCTCTTCCTGTTTTTATCCGCCCTCTCAAGTTCAAGAATCTTATCATAATCAGGATTTCTGATCTCCATAATCCTACTCT